>QWCY01000142.1_pt1 | contig 121227 bp, 120 predicted proteins | sample 1972631 | NCBI WGS metagenome assembly QWCY01 (sample SAMN09866696, study PRJNA288562) | Human gut metagenome isolate pre1_stool, whole genome shotgun sequencing... | isolation source: gut | host: Homo sapiens | place: USA: California
ACTGAAAAAGGTGGTAATTTAGTAATTAATGCTGGAGATAAAAAATATACATTTGATAATGGAAAGAATCCAGATGAGGGAACAAATGTAGTTACAAATTCTGATCTTAAAAAAGCTGTAAAACAAATTAATACGCAAGTTGGTAGTGTTAATTTAAATATAGCAGGAGATCACGGTACTAAAGGTAGTGTAAAATTAAGCAGTGGAGCTCTTAATATCAACGGAGATGGTAAAAATATCACAACTTCAGTTAAAAACGGCGAAGTAAAAGTAGCCTTGAACGATGAGATTAATCTTGGTAATGTTGGCGAAAATAAAATAAATCTTGGAAAAGATGGTTTGAAAATTACTCAAGCTGATGGATCAAAAGGACCTAGCATAACAGCAGATGGTATTGCTATGAATGATAAGCAAATCACTGGATTAAAGAGCGGCTTGGATGGCTTAGGTCAAAATGGAAAAGATGGTACCATAGCCGATTATAAAAAATTAAGTGATGCTGAAAAGGAAAAGTATAAACATAATGCTGCTACTATAGGCGATCTTGCAACTGTTGATGGAAAAATAGTCAATGTTTCAACCAATATCAATAATATTATAGGAGATACGTATATTAAAGATGATGGTAATGGAAATAAAACAATAAATGTAGATAAAATAAAAAAAGATTTAGCTACAAATTCAGCTTCTGGTCAAAAACTAGTAGTTGCCGATGGAAAAGGGGCTATTGACACGATAGTCAATTCTATCAAAAATATTAATACACAAGGAACAAGATTTTTCCATGTTAATGATGGTCATCAAGTCAAGGGAACAGGTAAAGATGAGCATGACTCAAGTGCAGGTTCTAAAGGTGGTGTAGCTATAGGAATGCAAGCAAAAGTGGGCAATAATGCTGAAAATGCAATTTCTATAGGAACAAATTCTATAACAAGTGTTGCTAGTGGCGTAGCTCTTGGAAGTGGCTCAGTTGCAAACAGAAAAGCCCTTGATGGTACTACAAAAAAAGATGTTTATTTATTTGATAATAAAGATGTTGCAGATACAGTTGCAAATACAAAAGGTGCGATATCAGTCGGCTCTGATAAGGTCGGAAATAAATTTACTCGTCAAATTACAGGTGTTGCAGCTGGTACACAAGACTCAGATGCAGTAAATGTTGCTCAACTAAAAGCAGTTCAAAGAGTTAGTCAAAGTGCCCAGTGGATAGCAGCAGACAATCGTAAATTTGACAAAAATGGTAAAATTGTAGATAATAACATTCAAGCAGAGGCAAAAGGTGTAAACTCAGTTGCTATTGGTGCTGGTTCAAATACAAAAGTTGTTTCAAATGGAAGAGTTATAGAAAGACCAAACACAGTATCTGTTGGTGGACTAAATAAAGATGGCACAGTAACTCAAAGAACTATAAGTAACGTTGCTCCTGGAGTTTTGGACTCAGATGCTGCTACTATGGGACAACTAAGAGCTGGATTAAACGATGTTTATGGAAAACTTGGCGAGTATAAAAAAGATGCTAGCGCTGGAACAGCTTCAGCCTTAGCAGTAGGAAATCTTCCACAAGCAACAATCCCAGGAAAGGGAATGGTTAGCTTAGGAAGTGGTTTTTATGATGGTCAGTCAGCTATGGCGATAGGCTTATCAAAAATGAGCGATAGTGGAAAATGGGTGTTTAAAGGTAGTGCAAGTTATGACTCACAAGATAAAGCCGGTGCTGCTTTATCTGTAGGATTTCATTTTTAATTAAAAGAAGGAGCTTATGCTCTTTCTTTTTTAATATTATAAAAAGGATAAAAATATGAAAAAAATTTCGTTAGTAGTTTTAGCAGTTGTAGGGATGCTTTTCTTACAGGGTTGTACTACAAAGTCAAGTACAAAAGTGCCAAGAAATGGCATAATGACAAAAGATGAAGTTACTTTTCCAAAACCAGAAAAAAGCATTTATAAAAAAGCTTTGGGCGTAAATTTGGAAAATATAAGAAAAATTGAAGTTGGAATGAGTAAAGATGAGATAAGAAAACTTATTGGAGTTCCACATTTTCCAGCTGGATTTGCATATGTAGTTGAGTGGGACTATCTTTTTAACCTTAAAGAAAAAGCTGGCGATAAAGATATGATTTGTCAGTATAAAGTAGTTTATGACTTTGATACATATAAAGCAGCTAGTTTGTTTTGGAACACTAAGGAGTGTGAAGACTTTGTAAATAAAAACAAAAAAACACAAAATATTGAGTTATCAAGTGATTTTTTATTTAAGTTTGCAAGTGCCAATTTAAATCAAAATGGAAAAAATGAAATTTCAAATTTAGTAAATAAATTTGGTAAAGAAAATATAAAAACTATTTTTGTTGTAGGTCATACAGACTTAATTGGAAGTGATGAATCAAATCTTATCCTTTCGCAAAAAAGAGCAAATTCAGTTAAAAATGAATTTGTTAAAAACGGAATATTAAGTAGTAAAATCACAACTAAAGGAGTTGGTGAAAGCGAGCCTGTTAAAGAATGTGACTCAAATCTTGCTAAAAATAAACTTATTGAGTGTCTTGCACCAAATAGACGCGTAAATGTTGATATCGCAACTTATTAATCTATAAAGCCCAAAATCTTTGGGCTTTTCTTTAAAAAAGTAACTAATTAATAATTTTTATAATTTCATAAATTTTTGGTATAATTTCATAAATTTTTTAAAAAAGGATTTATGATGAGATTTATTTTGGCCTGTTTTATCTCATTTTGAAAATGAAGTAAAAAACACAGTTGAAACTTCACAAACTAATGAAAAAATCACTAAAAATATAAATATTTTTAACGGCAAAAGTGTTGATGAATATTTTGATTTTAAGTGCGCATCTTGTCATGGTAGATATGGTGAAAAAAGTGCTTTAAAAGCTAGTAAAATTATAAATGAGCTTGATGAAAATCAAATAAAAGTAGATCTTATGGGATATAAAAACGATATAAATTATGGTGGAAATTTAAAAGCTACGATGCACAGAACGGCAAGTGAGTTAAGTGATGATGAGATAAATGCATTAGCTAAATTTATATCAACTCTTTAATTAATACTTCATTTTATAAATAAGTCTTTTTTAGATACTGCAATAAATTAGTTTTAATGTTTTAGCTGCTAAATTTAAAATTTAATTTATTGCACTGCCAAGATATTTTAAAATTTCATAAACAAAGCTTATCAATTTTAGGTTTTATTTCTAAATTTTGGTAGCTTATAAATTTGCCCATTTTATACTTTTCTACTCCAACTCTTGCTATCATTAAAGCATTATCTGAGCAGTATTTAAGAGGTGCGGTTAAAAGATTTGCATTAAATTTACTGCATAAATTTTCTAAATTTTGTCTTAAAACTAAATTTGCACTAGCTCCACCAACAACACCAAAATTTTTCCATTTTTTAACTTCATAAATTTTACTTAATTTATCCATTATATGTGAAATAGCTGCTTTTTGAAATGAAAAAGCTATATTTTCTTTATCAGCTTGACTTAAATTCTCACATTCTTCTATGGCTAATCTTACTTGATTTTTAAGTCCTGAAAAGCTGTATTCTACTCTTTTATCGTGCAAAAGTGGTATTGTAAAGTTATATTTGTTCGTACCGTTTTTTGCTAAATTTTCTATTACAGTGCCACCAGGATAGCCTAAATTCATCATCTTAGCTACTTTATCAAAGCTCTCACCAAAGCTGTCATCTCCAGTTTTTGCTACTATTTTTATATTTTTGTCTTTATCAATATCTAAAACCATTGTGTGTCCGCCACTAACTAGCAAAACTCCAAGTGGAAATTTAGCCTCGCAGTCTAAAAAAAGTGAGTAAATATGTCCTAAAAGATGATTTATTTCAATTAATGGAATGTTTAAAGACACACTTAAAGCCTTTGCCATACTTACACCACCAACCAAGCTCACACTAAGACCTGGCATATTGGTAACTGCAATGGCAGCTATATTGTCAAAATGCTGTTTTATTTTTTCAAGTAGTTTTGGAAGTGCAGCTGTATGAAGCCTTGCTGCAAGTTCAGGCACAACTCCGCCAAACTCGCAATGCTCTTTTTCTTGAGATATTTTTAGATATTCTACGCAGTTATAGGTCTTTATATCTATTAAAGCAATTGAACTATCATCACAACTACTTTCTATACCAAGAATTAAGTTTTTTTCCATCTTTTGCCTTAAATTTCATTTTAAAATCAAGCTATTTTAACCATAATAACTATAAAAATAGATAAAAATTTAAAATTTGTAAATAAAATTTTATAAAAAATAGTAAGAATTTAGAAGTTTTTTAGTTTAAAAAATGGGGAAAACTCCCCATTAAGATTATAGTTTATCTGCGTTTTTACCTAGATAATCAGCAACACCATCAGGATTTGCTTTCATACCTTCTTGACCTTTGTTCCAACCAGCTGGACAAACAACTCCGTGCTCATTTGTAAATAGCATAGTATCAACCATTCTTAACATCTCATCTATGTTTCTACCAAGTGCATCATCGTTTAAAACCATGTGTCTTACAGTACCATCTTTATCAAGTAAAAATGAACCTCTAAGTGCAACTGCATCAGCATAAAGCACATCAAAATCTCTTGAAATTTGTTTTGTGATATCTGAAACTAAAGGATATTTAATATTTCCAATTCCACCCTTATTTACTGGAGTGTTTTTCCAAGCAAGATGAGAAAACTCATTATCAGTGCTAATTCCAATAACCTCAATTCCTCTTTCTTTAAAATCATTATATCTATGATCAAAAGCAATTATTTCACTAGGGCAAACAAATGTAAAATCTTTTGGATAGAAAAAAACTACCGCGCCGTTTTTGCCTAAATTTTTATAAAGGTTAAAATCTCCAACTATTGTGTTATTTCCTAATACAGCTGTAGCTGTAAAATCAGGTGCTTTTTTTGTTACTAGCATCTTTTTCTCCTCTTAATTAATTTTTGTTCGCAATATTATAAAGCATTTGAGTTAATCAAATCTAAATTTATATTAAAGTAATAAATTCATTATTTTTTTTATAAATTTCAAAGTAAATTTTACTTTTTATTAATTCAAATTATGATATTATCAGTTTTTAAAATTATCGATAAAGGAGAAAAAATGGCAGTTAAAATTACTGATACCTGTATAAGCTGTGGTTCATGCATAGATGAATGTCCAGTTGAAGCTATTGTAGATGATAGCGATAACCCAAATGGAGAAGATATTTATTATGTTTATGCTGATAAATGTGTTGAGTGTGTAGGTCATAATGACTCACCAGCTTGTGCAGATGCGTGTCCAACTGATGGATGTATTGTTTGGAGTGAAGTTGTTGATGGTCAACCATACAGAGAAGAAATTTCAAACGATCAAAGAGATGACAGCGTAGCTGTGGTAGATTAATCACTAAGCCCAATTCATTTTGGGCTTAAACTTTTTTTAATCAAATTTTAGATATTATCACAACTTTATAAATTTCATATAATTTGTACTATTTTTAAGGAGAATTTATGCAAAGAACACTATCTATAATAAAACCTGATGCTGTAAAAAAAGGCGTTATTGGAAAAATAATTGATAGATTTGAATCAAATGGATTAAGAATCGCTGCTATGAAAAAAGTTAAACTTAGCAAATGCGATGCAAAAGCATTTTATGCAGTTCATAAAGAAAGACCTTTTTTTGGTGAGTTAGTTGATTTTATGGTAAGTGGTCCTGTTGTTGTTATGGTTTTAGAAGGCAATGATGCAGTTGCTAAAAATAGAGAGCTTATGGGAGCAACAAACCCAAAAGAAGCAGCAAAAGGAACAATTAGAGCTGATTTTGCTGAAAGCATTGATGCAAATGCAGTTCATGGAAGTGATAGTTTGGAAAATGCAAAAACAGAAATAGCATTTTTCTTCGCACAAAGAGAGATTTGCTAAAAAATTGAAAATAGATTTTTTAAATCAAAAAATTTCTTTTGTAGAAACTTCTTATAATGGTGTAAATTTAAAAGGAAGTTTAGAAAAAGTTAGTGATAAAGTTATAAATTTAAACGCACATATTTTTGGAGAAATTCCATATATTTGCAATAGATGTGGCAAAGATATCACTTTAAGCTTAGATGAAAATGTAGATATAATTTTAAGCAATGGAGTTTATAACTTGCAAACACTTGATAATGTTATAGAGTTTTTTGACGGTAAAATAGACTTTGATGAAGTTATTCAAAGTGAAGTTGAATCTTTTAAAAGTGGCTATTTTTACTGTGATGAGTGCTCAAAACAGTAATAAATTTATAAAGGAGAAAAAATGGCAGTTCCAAAAAGACGCGTTAGTAAAACTAGAGCAGCGAAAAGAAGAACACACTATAGTGTAAAACTTCCTATTCCTGTAAAAGATAAAGACGGTAGCTGGAAAATACCACACCGCGCAAATAAAACAACCGGCGAATACTAATGATAAAGATAGCAGTAGATGCTATGGGTGGGGATTTTGGCTGTGAGCCTATTGTAAAAGGTGTTGTAGAAGCCTTAAAACAAAGGGAATTTGAACCTTTCTTGGTAGGCGATGAAGAGGCCATAAAGGAATTTATCCCTAATGAGTTTATGGATAAAGTTAGATTTGTTCAAGCTGATGAAATTCTAACCATGAAAGAGGAAGCTACAAGTGCTTTTAAAAAACCAAATACAAGCATCTACAAAGCTATTGAGTTGGTAAAAGATGGAGTTTGTGAAGCTATTGTATCTGCTGGACATAGCGGCGCAACTATGAGTTTGGCAACTCTTAAAATCGGTAGGTTAAGTGGAGTTTTAAGACCAGGTATTGCTACATTTATGCCTTGTAGTAAAGAGGGAAGCAAAACTCTTTTGCTTGATGTTGGGGCAAATGTTGATTGCAAAGCAGAGCATATTTTTCAATTTGGGGTTTTAGGACTTGCTTATGCAAGAAATATTATGGATATAAAAAATCCTAAAATAGGAATTTTATCCAATGGAGAAGAAGAGAGCAAAGGTGATGAACCAACAAAAGAAGCCTTTAAGCTTTTAAAAAGGCTGGATTCTTTTATTGGAAATGTTGAAGGGGCTCAAATTTTTGATGGTTCGGTTGATGTTGTTGTTTGCGATGGGTTTGTTGGAAATATCGTTTTAAAAACAAGCGAAGGTGTAGCAACTGCTATAAGTAAGCTTATAAAAAATGAAATTAAACACTCATTTTTGGCAAAACTTGGGGGGCTTCTTTTAAAGCCTGGATTTAAAAATATCAAAAAACAAACTGATTATGCAGAGTATGGTGGAGCACCACTTTTAGGTATTAAAAAGTGCGTTATTATAAGCCATGGAAAAAGTTCATCAAAAGCTATTAAAAATGCTATCTTTCAAGCAATTGATTTTGCAAAATCAGACATTACTTGCGATGTTGTAAATGAACTTGAAAAGTTTAAAAAAGATAAATAAGGTTATAAGATAAATGAAAAAAGCATCTATGATATCTATTGCAGCCTATGCGCCTGAACATATTTTAACAAATCAAGACTTAGAAAAAATGGTAGAAACAAGTGATGATTGGATTACAAAAAGAACTGGCATCAAAACTAGACATATAGCCAAAGATGAAGTTACGAGTGATTTAGGATATAAAGCTGCAAAACTTGCTATAAAAAGAGCAAATTTGACCATAGATGATATTGATTGTATTATTTGTGCTACTATTTCGCCTGATTATCTTTGCATGCCATCAACTGCATGTAGGATAGCTAATCTTTTAGGCATCGATGATATTATGGCATTTGATATAAGTGCTGCTTGTAGTGGATTTATCTATTTAATCGAAATAGCAAAAAGCATGGTTGAAAGCGGGCTTAAAAAAAATATTTTAATAATTGGAGCTGAAAAGCTTAGCTCAATTGTTAATTGGAATGATAGAACGACTTGTGTTTTATTTGGCGATGGTGCAGGTGCGGCTATTATTTCAGAAAGCAAGGATGAAAACTACATTATAGACACACACACTTCAAGTGATGGAAGTAAGGGTGATTTGCTTATAACTCCAGGATGTGGATCAAAAAATCCTACTTCTAGTTTTGTGATAGAAAACAATCTTCAATTTATCCATATGAAAGGTAATGAAGTTTTTAAAACAGCCATTAACACTCTTACAAATGATGTTTTAAAAATTTTAGAAAAAAATAAAATTTCAAGTGAAAAAATCAACTTATTTGTTCCTCATCAAGCAAATTTAAGAATAATAAATGCAGTAAAAGATAGACTTAATTTAAGTGATAATCAATGCGTTGTAACGGTTGATAAATTTGGAAATACCAGCTCTGCTTCTATTCCAATGGCATTAAATTATGCTTATGAAAATAACAATTTAAAAAATGGAGATTTGCTTTTGCTTGATGCTTTTGGTGGAGGATTTACTTGGGGATCTGCTCTTATTAAATTTGGTGGCAAATAATTAAAAATTTCTAAAATTAAACTATTAAACTCTTTAAATAAAATTAATTTAAACTACTCAATTTATAAATTTACTTTTTTATTATAAAATTACGGCTGATTTAAATATTAAGGATTTAGTATGGAATTTAGCGGTAAAAATGTTTTAATTACGGGAGCAAGTCGTGGCATTGGTGCCCAAATTGCTAAAACTTTAGCTTTAAAAGGTCTTAAAGTTTGGATAAATTATCGCTCAAAGCCAGAAATTGCTGATGCTCTATGCGAAGAGATTACCAAAAATGGCTTTAAAGCAGCGGTTATTAAATTCGATGCAACAAATGAAGATGATTTTATAGAGGCTATAAAAACTATAATTGACTCAGATGGTGAGCTTAGTTATTTGGTAAATAATGCAGGCATTACAAATGATAAGCTGGCTATTAGAATGAAACTTGAAGATTTTACAAGTGTAATAAATGCAAATTTAACATCTGCATTTATAGGAAGTAAAGAAGCCTTAAAAGTTATGAGTAAAAAACGCTTTGGTTCAGTTGTAAACATTGCTTCAATTGTTGGTGAAATGGGAAATGCTGGTCAGGTTAATTACTCAGCTAGTAAAGGTGGAATGATAGCTATGAGTAAAAGTTTTGCTAAAGAAGGAGCTAGTAGAGGAATTCGCTTTAATTGTGTAACTCCTGGATTTATCGCTACAGATATGACAGATGTTTTAAGCGATGAAATCAAACAAGGATATATCAATGCAATTCCACTTAAAAGACTTGGAGATCCAAAAGATATAGCAAATGCAGTTGCTTTTTTATTAAGCGATGATGCAGGCTATATTACAGGAGAAGTCTTAAAAGTAAATGGTGGATTGTATATGTAATAAAAGCTTATAATTTTATATATGATATAAGCTAAATATGATATAATTAAAAATTGTTTTAACTAAAACAAAAGCTTAAATATTGTAAAATATTAAATATTTTTATTAAGGAGTGCTGAAATGGCAGTTTTTGAAGATGTAAGAGATGTAGTTGTAGAACAACTTAGTGTAGATGCGGATGCTGTAAAGCTTGATTCTAAAATTGTAGAAGATTTAGGTGCTGATAGCTTAGATGTTGTTGAGCTTATTATGGCTTTAGAAGAGAAATTTGACGTTGAAATTCCAGATAGCGATGCTGAAAAACTACTTAGCATAAAAGATGTAGTTGATTATATAGAAAAACTTTAATTTTTATTGTTAAGGGAGATATTTTGAAAAGAGTGGTAGTAACAGGTATAGGCATGATAAATGCACTAGGTCTTGACAAAGACAGCTCTTTTAAGGCTATTTGTGATGGCAAAACAGGTGTTGGTAAAGTAACTTCATTTGATGCAAGTAGACTTCCTGTTCAAATAGCTGCCGAAGTTAAAGGCTTTGATCCTCTTAGCGTTGTAGAAGACGGCAAAGAGGTAAAGAAAATGGATAGATTTATCCAGCTTGGCTTAAAAGCCGCAGCTGAAGCTATGGAAGATGCCAAATTTGATAGTTTTGATGGTGATGAGTTTGGTGTTAGTTCAGCTTCTGGTATAGGTGGACTTCCAAATATTGAAAAAAATGCTATTGTGTGCTCAACAAGAGGCCCTAGAAGAATTTCTCCTTTTTTTATACCATCAGCACTTGTTAATATGCTTGGTGGAATGGTGTCAATTGCGCACGGTTTAAAAGGTCCTAATTTATCAAGCGTAACTGCATGTGCAGCTTCAACTCATGCTATTTGTGAAGGTGCAAAAAGCATAATGATAGGTGAGGCTAAAAAGATGCTTGTTGTTGGTGCTGAATCTGCTATTTGCGAGCTTGGAATTGGTGGATTTGCTGCAATGAAAGCTTTATCTGAAAGAAATGATGACCCAAGTACTGCTTCAAGACCTTTTGATAAAGGTAGAAATGGTTTTGTGATGGGCGAGGGTGCTGCTGCACTTGTTTTAGAAGAGTATGAAGAGGCCAAAGAAAGAGGTGCAAAAATTTATGCAGAAATAATTGGCTTTGGCGAAAGTGGTGATGCGTTTCACATAACCTCTCCAACACTTGAAGGTCCTTTAAGAGCTATGAAAAAAGCTTACGAAATGGCAGGAAGTCCAAAGATTGATTATATAAACGCTCACGGAACCTCAACAGCTATAAATGATAGAAATGAGACAAATGCTTTAAAGGAACTTTTTGGAAAAGATAATGTTCCAGCAGTTAGCTCAACTAAGGGTCAAACAGGACACTGCTTAGGTGCAGCTGGTGCAACTGAAGCAGTTATTTCTATTATGGCTATGGAAAATGGAATTATCCCACCTACAATTAATCAGATTGAAAAAGATGAAGAGTGTGACTTAGACTATGTTCCAAATGTAGCTAGAAAGGCTGATTTAAAAGTAGTTATGAGTAATTCTTTTGGCTTTGGAGGGACAAACGGTTCTGTAATTTTTAGGAGGATATAAAAATGGCTAATTATTTGGATTTTGAAAAAGGAATAAAGCAAATTGATGAAGAAATTTCAAGTGCAAAAATTAGGGGCGATGATGATGCTGTTGAAATTTTAAATAAAAATTTGGAAAAAGAGGTTGTAAAAACTTATAAAAATCTTTCAGAATACCAAAGACTTCAATTAGCTCGTCATCCTGATCGCCCATATTCACTTGATTATATAAAGCTTCTTTTAAAAGATGGATATGAAATTCACGGAGATAGAGCCTTTAGAGATGATCCTGCGATAGTTTGTTTTATAGGCTATATGGCTGATAGAAAAGTTGTGATTATTGGTGAGGAGAAGGGAAGAGGCACTAAAAATAAAATAAAAAGAAATTTCGGTATGCCAAATCCTGAGGGCTATAGAAAAGCCTTAAGGGTTGCAAAAATGGCTGAAAAGTTTAATCTTCCAATTTTGTTTTTAATAGACACTCCAGGTGCTTATCCAGGTGTTGGTGCAGAAGAAAGAGGTCAAAGCGAAGCAATAGCTAAAAATTTATATGAGTTTAGCTCTTTAAAAGTTCCTATGATTTCTGTTGTAATTGGTGAAGGTGGAAGTGGAGGGGCATTAGCTATTGGTGTTAGCGATAGGCTTGCCATGATGCAAAACTCTATTTTTTCAGTTATTTCACCTGAGGGTTGTGCTGCAATTTTGTGGAATGATCCTACTAAAAGTGAGCTTGCAACAAAGGCTATGAAAATAACAGCTAGTGAGTTAAAAGAACATAAACTTATAGATGATGTTATACAAGAGCCTAAAACAGGAGCACATAGAGATAAAGAAAGTGCCATAAAAGAAGTTGGCGAGTATTTTTTAAAAGAACTTAGCGAGCTTGAAAAGTTAAGTGTAGATGAGCTTTTAGAAAAAAGAATGGAAAAAATTCTAAGCATTGGAGCATATAAAGAGCGCTAATTTTAAATCATAATTAATATTTTTTATTAAATAATGATTTAAAAAATAGTTTTATAATATGTATATCTATTATATAGAGTTTAGTTTTTTGTAAGACTTTAAATGTAGTTTTATATAACTAAAAAGTAAAAATAAGGAGAATGAAAATGAAAAAACTTGCATTAAGTTTAGTAGTATTAGGAGTTGCTTTTAGCGGAGCTTTTGCAGCTGATGGTGCAACTGTTTATAAAAAATGTATTGCCTGTCACGGCCCAAAAGCTGAAAAAGTTTATCTAAATAAAATACCTGCTTTAAAAACACTTGATCCAGAAGAAATGGTTCAAAATATGATTAAATATAAAGCTGGCGAAATGGGTGAAAACGGAAAAGGTCTTTACAATATGGGTGCTATTATGAAAGGTCAAATGGCAACTCTAAGTGAAGATGATATGAAAGCTGTAGTTGAATATATTCAAACTTTAAAATAGTACTTCGAGGGGAAATTCCCCTCATTTTAACTTACTATATTTTTTAAAAAATTATTTTATTTATCTTATAAATTTACATAATTAATCAGGCGGTCTGTAGCCTTTATCTTTTTCTAAATCTTTATTGTCTTTTCTGTTTTTCAAAGCTTCTTTTTTCTTTTGTTCCATTTTATATGCATCATTTAATGCATCTTCGCTATCAAATTTAGTTCCATCTAGAAATTTAGAATAATCCTCAAATTGTTTTGTTTTTATTCCCCATAAGAGCCCAAATAATGCACACATTCCAAGTAGTATTGATACAAACATCATTAAAGCTATGATTCCAGTCATTTCTAATCCTTTAAATTTTTTACACTATTTAGTACTACAGCAAGTGAACTTAGACTCATTGAAAGTGCTGCAATTAGTGGTATTATGTACCCAAACACAGCAAGTGGAATTGTTATGGCATTATAAAAAAATGATATTGCTAAATTTTCTTTAATGGTTTTTAATGTTTTTTTAGAAATTATTATCATCTCATAAAGACTTTTTAGACTCTCATCCATTAAAACTACATCGCTTTTTTTAACACTTATACTAGCACCATTTCCCATTGCAATACCTACAGTTGCTATGCTTAAAGCATTTGCATCATTTATGCCATCGCCAACCATTATAACTTTTTTAAGATTTTTTACAAAATCAGCTTTTTGAAGTGGAGAAAAACCAGCTTTATAGTCATTTATTCCAAGTTTTTTTGCTACATTTTCTACAACTTTTTCATTATCACCGCTTAAAATATATGGTTTTAATCCAAGGTTTTTAATGTTTTCAATAATTATTTTAGCATCATCTTTTAGCATATCTTCAAGCTCAAATTTTGCTACAACTTCATCATCAATAGCAAAAAAGTAGTTCGTTAAATCACTTTTTTTGCACTCTATACCGCACTCATTTAAAAACTTAAAATTTCCACCTATCAAATCAAAATTTTTATATCTTGCTTTTACACCTTTTGCTGCAATTTCACTAAATTCGCTAAATTTAAGTTCGCTAAATTTAACCTTATCATTTATAAATTTAAAAATAGATTTACTTACTAAATGGTTTGATTTTTTAACTAAGTTTAAAAGTAGATTTTCATCAAATTCCTTAAATTTAGTAAAATTTATAACTTCAAATTCACCTTTTGTAAGAGTTCCAGTTTTATCAAAAACTATATTTTCACATCCAGCAACACTTTCTAAAATAGCAGCTTCTTTAAAAATGATTTTATTTTTAAGTCCTATACTAAGTCCAACTAAAGTCGCAACAGGTGTTGCAAGTCCTAGTGCACATGGACAAGCTACGATTAAAACACTTACTGCAACTAAGATTGATTTTTGTAAATCTGAATTAAAAATCATCCAGCAAATAAAAGTTATCAAACTAAGCGATAAAATAACTGCTGAAAAATAGCCTGAAATTTTAGTTGTAAGAAGTTCTATTTTAGATTTTTTAAATGAAGCATTTTCAAGCAAAGTTATTATTTTATTCAAAAGCGAGCTTTTAAAATCACAACTTGCTTCATACGTAAGGCTTCCATCAAGGCATATCGCACCACTATCAACAAATAAATTTTTTTCTTTAAAAAGTGGCAGGCTTTCACCACTTAAACTTGCATAATCAAAGCTTCCAGACCCGCTAATCACTTTACCATCAACTAATATCTTATCGCCACTATTAATTAAAATAATATCACCTTTTTTTACTAACTTTAGATCTTTTGCTTCAAAGTTATCTCCATTTTTTACCATAACTTCGCTATTTAATAAATTTGAAAAACTATCAAGCCTATCCACAGCTTTTTTTTGTGCTAAAAGCTCTAAATATTTTCCACCAAAAACAAAGGTAATTATCATAGCAGCACTTTCAAAATAAACCTCCCCACTTCTTGTAAGCATTACATAAACTGAGTAAAAATAAGCCGTCAAAGCTCCAGTTATAACAAGTAAGTCCATATTTGGAACTCTTGTTTTTATAGAAGTTTTTGCTCCTTTAAAAAAAACACTTCCCGTATAAAAAATAACTGGTGTTGCTAAAATAAACTCCACAAAATGAAGTAGGTCTTTGTTTGCTTGCGAGATTGAACTAAAATATCCACTATAAAGTGCCACTGCTATCCACATTATATTCATCGTTACAAAAATTCCCACTAAGAGTTTTGAGTAATACTCTCTTCTTTTTGCATCCATTCTTTTTTGAGATCTTTTTGGATCGTAAGCAAAAGCATTGTAACCGATTGAGTTAATAAGATTGAAAATATTTGCTAAGTTTGTGGTGTTTTCATCCCAGATTATTTTTGCTTTATGAGTTGAGGCATTTATACTAGCTTCGATAATTCCAGGATGATTAAAAAGAGCTTTTTCATTTAGCCAAACACATGCAGCACAATGAATTCCTTCTATTATTATATAAATTTCATTAAAACCCTCATCTGTTTTTTTAACATAATTTTTATAAAAATTCTCAGTATTTTCTTTAGTAAATTTTTTTAAGCTTGAGACAGGATCTAGTTTGTTTTTGCCAAGTTTTTCATAAAATTCAGCATATCCTTCACTGTTTAAAAGGTAAAATACCTCTTTACAGCCATTACAGCAAAATTTATTTCCAAACTCATCAGTAATAAGTTCATTTTCATTAAAACTTAATTGGCAGTGATTACATTTTTCCATTTATTTTCCATTTTTATTACAAATTTATTCCAAATTTAGTTTATATTTTACAAATTATAGCCTTTAAATTCAATATATGCTAATATTATAAAGAGGTAAATTTATGAAAAGTTTAGCAATTATATTTTTTATTTTTGAATGTTTAGATATTTTTTTAAACAAAAGCGAGAATTTACAAGGCTTGATTTTAAGCTATGCTAAAAAATGGCAGAAATCTCCATTTTTATTTTTAATAACTCAGTTTAATTTTTTATTCTTAAGTTTTTTTATTTTTTGTTTAAATTTAAAAAGTCCCATTTTAATAACACTTTATTTCTTATATCTTTTTGATAGCTTATGTAAAGCTTATTTTTGTGCAAAAATTTCTAAAGGAGAATTAAACGACGATATAAAATTTTTTCTGTCAAATGAGGTTAAAATTCCATTTCAAACTAGATTTATATTTTCACTAAGTGTTACTTTTTTGTTTTACTTAGGTCTTTAGGCAAGGCCTTTTTAAAGCCTATAAAGAAAGTATTAAGTTAAATTTGACTAAAATAAAACTTGCATTGTAAAAAATGCAAACTTCAATTATATTGAAAATCTACATAAATTTATATTCTGATTTTAAAGAAGGACAGATGGAAAATAATACTAATAATAAAAAACAGCACACGCGAACACATATACCTGTTGATGGGCATAAAATAGAAGATTTGAGGATAATGGATATTGAATCTCTGGCTCAAATGGCAACTGAAATGGGTATAGAAAATCCAAGGGAATTTAGAAAACAAGAACTTATTTTTGAAATTTTAAAAACACAAACAAAGCAGGGTGGATTTATTTTATTTACTGGAATTTTGGAAATTACAAGTGAAGGATATGGCTTTTTAAGAGGAATTGATGCAAATTTAAGCGATAGTGTAAATGATGCGTATGTAAGTCTTAGCCAAATTAGAAAATTTGCTCTTCGTGTTGGAGATATCGTAACAGGTCAGGTTAGAGAGCCAAAAGACCAAGAAAAATATTATGCACTTTTAAAAATAGAAGCGATAAATTATAAAACAATAGCAGAAGCTAGACAAAGACCACTTTTTGATAACTTAACACCACTTTTCCCTACAAAGCAGCTCAAACTTGAATATGATGCAATGAAACTAACTGGAAGAGTGCTTGATCTTTTTACACCAATTGGAAAAGGTCAAAGAGGGCTTATAGTGGCTCCACCAAAAAGTGGTAAAACCGAACTTATGAAAGAGCTTGCTCATGGAATTGCTAAAAATCATCCTGAGGTTGAACTTTTGGTGTTACTAGTTGATGAAAGACCAGAAGAGGTTACTGATATGCAACGCTCAGTAAAAGGTGAAGTATTTAGCTCAACATTTGATGAACCAGCAATAAATCATGTAAGAGTTAGTGAGCTTGTTATAGAAAAGGCCAAAAGAGCCGTTGAAATGGGAAAAGATGTTGTAATTTTACTTGATAGTATAACTCGTCTTGCAAGGGCTTATAACACAGTTACTCCAAGTAGTGGAAAAGTATTAAGTGGTGGTGTTGATGCAAATGCACTTCACAAACCAAAAAGATTTTTTGGAGCAGCTAGAAATATAGAAGAGGGTGGAAGTCTTACAATAGTAGCAACTGCTTTAATTGATACTGGTTCAAAAATGGATGAGGTTATATTTGAAGAGTTTAAAGGAACTGGAAATAGTGAAATTTTACTTGATAGAAATATAAGCGAAAGAAGAATTTACCCAGCAATTAATATCCTAAAATCAAGCACTAGAAAAGAAGAACTTTTACAAACTCCTGATATGCTTCAAAAAGTTTGGGCTTTGCGTTCAGCAATTGGAACAATGGATGATGTAGAAGCGCTTAAATTTCTATATTCAAAAATGCTTACAACTAAAAACAACGAAGAGCTTTTATCTATAATGAATGAATAAAAAAGGAATTTGAAGTGAAAAAAGTTTTATTTTTAATGGTTTTTTTGTTAAATTTTGTTTTGGCTGATGGTTTTGTGACAGTTTATGGAAACTCAAATTTAACTCTCTCACCAAATAGAGCAGTTTTAAATTTAGATATCTACTCAGATGGTGAAAATTTGCTAAGCGTAAAAGAACAAAATGATAAAATCACAAAAAAAACTAATGATTTATTAAAAGAACAAAACATCTCAAAAAGTAGTATTCAAATACAAAGAGCTTTTATAAGCTCACGCGATAAATATAACAAAAATGGCGAAACTACTGGCAAAATTTACTCTGTATCTAAAAATGCAAGAATTAGTATAAATGATATAAATAAAACTCACTCGCTAATAGATGCCTTGATAAGTGCAGGAATTTCAAATATAAATGTAAGTTATGAAAATAATGAGATAAAAACCTACGAAAACAAAGCTTTAAAAGAAGCTTTAAATTTGGCTAGGCAAAAGGCTTTAAAGCTGGCCGAAGCTTCAAATAAAGACCTAGGTGAAATTATAGAGGTTGAAGAGCTTAGTGCAAATTCACAAAACTATTTTATGAATGCAAAAAGTCTAAATGCTGCTGATAGTTTTGGAAATTTAGATGGTGTAATCTCAGTTGGCGCTAGTGTAAAAGTTAAATTTAACTTAAAGTAAAATATATGTATCAAGTTTTATCTTTAAAGTATCGTCCTAAAAATTTCAATGAGCTTATAGGTCAAGAAGCAGTTTCAAGAAGTCTTTCAAATGCGCTTGATAGCAAGCACCTAGCAAATGCTTATCTTTTTAGTGGGCTTAGAGGAAGTGGAAAAACAAGTAGTGCTAGAATTTTAGCAAAATCTATGCTTTGTAAAAATGGCCCTACAAGTCATCCTTGCGAAGTTTGCGATAGTTGTAAAATGGCAAATGAAAATGCTCATATTGATATTATAGAAATGGATGCAGCAAGTAGAAGAAAAATAGACGATATTAGAGAACTTATTGAGCGAACAAAAACATATCCGTCAATTTCACGTTATAAGGTATTTATCATTGATGAAGTTCATATGCTTACAAAAGAGGCATTTAATGCCTTTTTAAAGACTTTAGAAGAGCCACTTGAACATATTAAATTTATTCTTGCTACAACTGATCCATTAAAGCTCCCAGCTACGATTTTATCAAGAACTCAGCATTTTAGATTTAAGCCAATTCCTCAAAATCTAGTGATGAATCATCTAGCAAATATTTTAAATAAAGAGGGTATTTCTTTTGAAAATGAGGCTTTGAAAATAATTGCAAGAAGTGGGGAAGGCTCTTTAAGAGATAGCATAACCTTGCTTGATCAAAGTATAAGCTTTACAAATGGTAGTGTTAATGCAAAAGAAGTTGCTTCTATGCTTGGTCTTGTAGATCCTGTAAAAATAGATGAAATTTTAAACATTATCTTAAAAAGAGATAGGGAAGGTGTTGTAAGCATACTTGATGAGTTGAGTAGTTACGAAGCAGATTCGATAATTGATCAGCTTACCTTGAACTTAAAAGATAAATTTCTAAGCAAAGATCCAAAATTTAATGTTTTTATGTACGAGAGGTTTTTTAGAGTTTTAAGTGAAGCTAAAACTATGCTAAATATGGGAAGCGATAATGGATTTACCATGGCTATGACTTTGTTTTTAATGATAGAGTCAATGAGTTTAAAAAGCATAGATGATATTATGAATGAAGTTTCAAATAAAGAAGAAAACAATATTTTAAAAGAATCAAAAAATTTAGAAAAAGATAAAAAAGACTTAATACCAGAAATAAAAACAACAAAAACTCCATACGATGAGTATTTGGCAAATATCTATGATAGAAACTATGAACTTGGTGAATGCTTTAAAAGAAGCGTTAAATTTAATGATTTTAAAGATAATACTTTATTTGTAACATCATTTGGTGATAAGTCCGATAGTGAGTTTTTAAGAAAATCATCAAAAGTTATAATGGAAATTTTAAGGAAAACTTTTAATGAAAATAGTAAAATAAAAATTTCTAAGTTAGATAAAGATAAAAATTTACAAAATAAAGATTATAAAACTATAAATCAAAATTATAATATTAATAAAGCAACTATAGAAAATTTTAGTAAAGATTTATCTATAGAAAAAGAGAATAATTTAAATGAAAACTATCATAAAACACAAGACCTAGAAAATAAAGATTTTCAAATAAACGGCGATAGCTTAAATAATTCAAACCTTGATGATGAGTTTAAGAAAGATTTTGCAAATTTAAAAAAATTTAGTGATTTAAAAAAAAACTTAAGCATAGATAGTTTAGAAGAAAAAAATAAGTCATTATTAGATGAGCTAAAAAGTTCAAATAACTTCAAAGAAAGTAAGGAAGCTAGAAATTTAAAAGAGTTAACTAGACTTTTTGGCAATCCCAAGGTCGAGGAAAATTAAAATATTTTTCATAAATAACTAAATATCTAAATAAAAATTACTATTAATAGGTTAAAATAAAATATAAAAGCTTAAATTTAAGCTTTTATAATAAACTTATTGAAGATAAGTTCCTTGATTTGTTGGATTTCTTGAAATATTTGTGTTTTCCATAGCCTTATCTTTAAATATAAAATCATCTTCGCCTTTTAAATAAGCTATGATATAACCTAACTCTTCACTTGATGTTGAGGCAGCAATTGGTTGCATTGTGATTCTGCCAGATTTTCCATGAGTTGGATCACTATAGTAAGCTTGAAATGAGTAATAAATCTCTTTTCCGCCCATTTTAGATAATTTTTTAACTCCAGCGTAAGGTCTCTTATTGCCTTTTTCGCCGTGACATTCAAGACATTTTTTATCATAGATTTTTTTACCTTGCTCGGTGGAATAATCAATGTTTTTGTTAATGCCAATACCTAAAAATCTGCTATCGCCAACATTTGGAGTCGTATTATAGACATTAACTTCAACTCCTTCATCTTTAGAATGTTTTCCAACTAAAGCTTTTAATTCTTTTGCAAACTCACCTTTTGCTTCAAAAACATAAGTTTCATCATTTGCCAATAAAAAGGGGGTTAAAAGACATGCTAAAAATGAAAGTTTAAGTAGTTTTTTCATAGATTTTCCTAAAATTTAAGTTAAGAATTTATAAAAAGTGAGAGCTTTAAGCTCTCACTTGAATAAGAAAGATTAGAATGAATATTTAGCTTCAAATCTAACTTTATCGTTTTTCTCATCACCCTCTTTTACATGTGAATACCATGTTTGGAATTTAAGTTTATCTGAGTGAGCATATTCTAGTCTAGCAACAGCTTCTTTCATTTTTGTCTTTTCGCCAGCAAATTTATTTTTACCATCAAGATAGTCAGCACCGATTCTTACAGCAGTATCAGGGATAGTATATCCAGCTGTTACGAACCAGTAGTCATTTTTACCAGCAAATAAAGTATAGTCAAATAACTCTTCACCTGGTTTTATGTAGCTACCGCTATCTTCGAAAGACACTAAAGATACTTTATCACTATCTGTTGAGAAATTAACATAACCAGCTGTTAAATCTACACCATATAGTTCTGTTCCAAGCTCAGCGCCATAAAAATCTGCATCGCCGATTTCAATTGCAGGTTCTGGTTCTTGTGGATTTCCTTTTTTTGCAAGATTCATAGTTGCATCTTTTACATCTTTTTTAAATTTACCATCAAAGTCTGAGAAGCCGTATTGTAATTTTGCGTTGATATTTACATCGTCGCTAACATCAAATGAGAAAGCAAGTTCAACTGCGAAAAGATCAGTTACATCTTCAAGCATAGCATACCATACTTGGAAGCTTACTGGGTCATAACTACCAATAGCTGCAACACCATAAAGGTTGTGGTCAGTTACTGATTTACCTGTAGCTAGTTTAATTGCATTTGCGTTTAATATAGCTGCTTGATCTGCTGGTGAAATTGTAGTTCCTGGATTCTTAAATAAGTCTTCTGCATCATAAAGATCTTTAATTTTAGCTAATGTTCCGATATCACTATCATTTTCTAATGCATCCATCCATAAAGCAGCAAGAGTTAAGCCCTCGATATCGCTATTTAGAACTTTTATACCATCGCCATACATATCATCTGTAAAGAATGCTCCAACATCTTGACGACCAACTTGAACAACAGTGTTACCTACTGTATATCCAAGATATGCTCTATTTAAATCAAATCTATCGCCTCTTCTGTCGTTTCCACTTTCTGTTTCTGATTTGTCAGTATCAGTATATCTTATGCCTGCAACTGCGAAGAAGTTATCATCAATTTTTGTTTTTAGGTTAAGAACACCTTTGAAATTCCAATTGCTATCTCCATCTTTCTTTTTATCGGCACCTTTTTCGCTATCGTGAGTATATCTTACTCTTAGCATTCCACTTGCATCTACATCTTTAATAACTTCATCTAGTGGAGTAGCTGAAGCAGTAGTAGCCATAATACCTGTTGCCATTGCGGCGATTAAACTAAGTTTAACTAGTTTCATTTAGAACTCCTTTTTTCAATTAAAATAAATTGTTAGGTGTAATAGTAGCATAAAAATTTAAAAAATTTGCTTAAAGTTATTTTAAATTTGCCATTTTGTGGCTATTTTGTTGCTAAGTGTTAACCAAAGAGCCTAAAAAACAAGGTTTTGGTAAATAAAAACTTCTAAGAAAATTTTTCTTAGAAGTCAAAAGGAAGTTCAAATATGATTTTATTACTTAAGTTAAAATTATATTTGAAATAGGTAAATACTTGGCAATAATAAATTTTATTAATTTTAAATTTTTGAAATAATAAAACATGTAGTAAAATTTATAAGCTTAAAATACTAAGTATTTAAAATAATTTTGAATGTTTTCCTATATCGATAGCTTCTAAAATCAAAATATCATCATCTTTTTTATATATTAAAACTAAATCTAGCATTGTATGGCAATCTCTAAAACTTTTTAATTTTCCTTTTAATTGGTGGTCTTTATATTTTTTATCTAAAGTTTCATCTTTTGCTAGTTTTTCTAATAAATTTATTGTCAAATCTTTTTGTTGCGTGGTTAATTTTTTAAAAGATGTTTTAAAATTTTTAGAGTAGATGATTTTATATTTCATCAAGTGAAGTTCTTAAATCTTTTATGTTATCATAAGCTTTTATATTTCCAGCCTTATAGTCTTTAATGGTTTTTTCGTGGATAGAGAGAATTTTGTCCTCATAAGAAATTTGTTTTATTTCAACTTTTGGGTAAAGTTTTGCAATAGCTTTTAAGACATTTAAAAAAGCTTCATCACCATTTTTTATAACAATTCTCCTTTTTTATGTATTATATCAAAAATTTTTTACTTTCCAGCCAGTTTAAAAAGCTCATTTTTAATCTTTTCTTTTGCCATATCAATTTCTAAATTTTGTACGCTAAAAGGCTTACCTAGACTATAATAAATAGTTGAAAACGGTTTTGGAAGTATCATCTCATCCCAGCTTTTAAACTGCCAAAATTTATTAGCTTCATAATTAAGGGCATAAATATCAAGGTGCTGTTTTTGAGCTATTATGACTGCACCATCGGCAACACTGTGTTTTGGACCTCTTGGGCCATCTGGAGTTATGATAACATCAACCCCATTTCTTATTTCTTTAAAAGCATTTATCAAAGCTCTTGCTCCACCTTTTGAACTACTTCCTCTAATAGCACCAATTCCAAATTTAGATATGATTTGAGTGATGATCTCACCATCTTTGTGATCTGAAATGATAACTTTGCCTTGCTTTTGTTTATTAAAGGCTTTACTCCACCAATGTCTATAAGCAAAGCTCATCATAGCAAGTCTTCCATGCCAAAAAACAACTACGCAAGGTTTTGAGGGCAAATTTGTAGGAGTAAATTTTTTATTGCAAGTTAGATATATTATCCAAATAACGAGATAAGCTATCCACTTAATAAAAAAAAGCTTAAGAGATGATTTCGCCATCTAAAGCCATTCTTTTAGCAGATTTAATTAAAACTTTTTTTGTTTTACCTAAAAGCTCTTCCGTGCCATTAGCTAAAACATTAAAATTTGAAAAACTTCTACCACTTACTTGCATGTTTGGGCGAAGCTCTTCAAAATACACATCAAATATTTTTCCAACTTGATTTTGCATTATTTTATCTAAAATTTCATTTTGTCTATTTTGTAAAAAAGTCAGTCTTTTGCTAGCTATTTCATCATCAATTAGAGGTAAATTAGCAGCTGGAGTTAAGGGGCGAGGACTAAATTTAAATGAAAAAATTTGCTCAAATTCTACTTCATTTACAACTTCCATTGTGTCATTAAAGTCTGCATCACTTTCACCAGGATAAGCTACAATTATATCGGTACTAATACTAACTTCAGGACACATTTTTCTTAGCTTTAAAGCTCTGTTTAAAAACCACTCTTTTGTATATCCTCTTTTCATCGCCTTTAAAATCGTACTTGATCCACTTTGTAAAGGCATGTGCATTGATTTGCATATTTTATTATTATTTGTAAAAACATCTAAAAATTTATCATCCATGTGAAGCGGATGTGGACTTGTAAAGCGAATTCTTTCAATTCCTTTAACTTCGCTAATTTTTACTAACAAATCACTAAAATCAATCTTTTCATGAAAGCTTGAAAATCTTTTTCCATAATTATTTACATTTTGTCCAAGTAAAAATACCTCTTTTGTGCCATTGCTTGCAACTTTTTCTACCTCATTTAAGATTAAATTTAAAGGTATTGAAATTTCATCACCTCTAGTTTGTGGGACGATGCAATAGGTGCATTTTTTATCACATCCTATCATTATATTAATGTAAGCTTTATAGGGACTACTTCTAAACTCGCCAAAGGTATACTCACTATCATCGTAATTAATATCTGTGCTTATAAATTTTGGAGAATTTATAGCTTTTGTAATCTTAGATGTGTTTCTAGCTCCTAAGACAAAATCAACATACGGAGCTCTTTTAAAAATTTCTTTGCCCAAATGACTTGCAGTGCAACCTAAAACCCCAATTTTAGCTCCATCTTTTTTTACTTTTTCATATCCTCCAACTTCGCTAAAAAGCTTATGAACAGGCTTTTCTCTAACTGAACAAGTATTTATGAGTATTAAGTCCGCTTTTGAAATATCATCTGTTAGAATATAATCATCTTCTTTTTTAAGTTCTGCGATGATATGTTCAGAGTCTCTGACATTCATCGCACAACCTAGAGTTTGAATAAAGAGTAATTTACTCAAAGTATATGAACCTCATACATAAATTCATTTTCATCAAGACCATATTTTACAGTTCTTAGATATGCACTCATATTTTTTTTCTTAAAATGCTCTATTAAAGCAATTAAGTCTTTGTGTTGGTTTTCTCTATCAAAATAAAATATTCTTTGACCTGTTTTGGCGACTTCTTTTTCAATATCATTTAAAGATATATTATTAGGAGCTTTGCTTAGCTCGCTTCTTGCTATTTTTAACTCCATTTTAACTCCTTTTACTTTTTGCCTTTACTATTTTGAATTTGTGAGTATATCAAATTTTATGTAAAATTTCGTTTAAACAAAACAAAAGAGTAAAAATAGTATAATTGCAACCCTTTCAAATTTAAATCAAAAAAATATCAGTGTCAAAAAAGGAAAAATATGGAAAAAATAGGCGATATAATCGAATCAATCGCAAATGAAAAAAATTTAGAGATAAAAGATGTAAAAGAAACAGTTCAAGCTGCATTTATAAATACAGCTAAAAGAATGTTTGGAGAAAACTATGAATATGATGCTATTTTTAATGAATCTTCTAAAAAAATAGATCTTTTTCAAAAAATTTTAATAGTAGCAGATAGTGAATATAAAGGTGACTCGCATACAGTTTCATTAAGCGATGCTAAAAAGATAGATAATAGTGCTGAAGTAGGTGATGAGTTAAGTTCGCAAATAGATATAGAAAGTTATGGTCGCACTGCATCTGCAAATTTAGCAAAAGAGCTAAACTATCACATAGACAAGCTTTTAGAAGAAAAAGCCTATGAAAAATATAGTCAAAAAATAGATAGTTTAATTTTTGGAAATGTTGTTTTTATAGATGATGAAGAGACTACTTATATAGAATTTGATGATTTGAGGGCTTTTATGCCTAGAAAAAACAGAATAAAAGATGAAAAATTTAAAGTAGGTGATGTTGTAAGAGCAGTTATAAGAAAAGTTTTTATAGATAAAAAAAGAGGCGTTAGAATTGAAATTTCAAGAACAAGTCCAAAATTTTTAGAAGCACTTCTAAAATCACAAGTTCCAGAAATTCAAGATGGAAGCGTTATAGTAAAAGCAAGTGCAAGAATTCCAGGACGTAGAGCAAAAGTAGCACTATCTTCTATCTCTCCAAATATCGATCCAATAGGTGCAACAGTTGGCGTAAAAGGTGTAAGAATAGACGCAGTAAGTAAAGAGATAAAAAATGAAAATATTGATGTTATAGAGTATTCAGCTCAACCTGAAATAATGCTCTCAAGGGCCATGGCACCTGCGATAATTAGCTCAGTTAGAATAGATGGCAATAAAGCAATGGTTCATTTAAACAGCGATCAAAAAAGTAAAGCTATAGGAAAAGATGGTATTAATATCCGCCTAGCTTCAATGATAACAGGACTTGAAATACAACTCATTGAAAATGGCAAGCAAATAGTTGATGATAGCAAAGATCTAGTAAAAGATCTAAAATCACTTTTTGGATAAATATAAATTTATAAAATTTAAAAGCTGAAATTTAAAAATTTTGGCTTTTATTGTGTGGATTTTAGCTCATTTGCAAATTTGTTGGCTCTAGTAAACCTATATATATTATTACTACCAAACATATTCACACTATTTTTTGATAAAAAAGAGGCTTTAGTGCTTGAAAAAGTTATGAATTTTTAGAAATTTTAGCAAATTTCAAATAAATAAAAAATTTTAAACCGCTATATTTAGGGACTTACAGATAAAAATTTGCATTTGAAATAAAAACTTGTTATAATTCTCTCAACATTTTACATAAGGGTATGTAAAGTGAAATACAATTTAAGGAGAAAGCCATGAAAAAAGGTTTTACAATGATTGAGTTGATCTTCGTGATCGTAATTTTAGGTATTTTAGCAGCAGTTGCTATCCCAAGACTAGCAGCTACAAGAGATGACGCAGAAGTAAGTAAAGCAGCTACAAATATTACAACACTTATAAGTGATATTAGCTCATACTATACTTCACAAGGTGAATTTACAGATTTAGGTTCAATGACAAATGTACAATTGTCAAATTTAAAAGGAAATTTATCACAAACAGCTAGTGGTGCAGTTGGAACACCTGCAGCAGCTACATTGGCTGGATTGCAAGGTGATTTAACAGCAGCTGGTAAACCTTGCTTAAAAGTTGGTCTTACAACATATAACTCTACTACTAAACAACCTGCTACTTTAACTATCGTAGCAGCTGGAACAGGCAATTCAATATGTGACAAGATACATGCCAATGCTGGTGTTAAAAAACTACTTGACGGCTATTATACATTTTCTGCAGAAAAAACAGCTGCAACAGCGACAAAATCTGCTGAATATGAAGATAGAAATAGCTCAAAAGGACAAATAGCTATCAGTGGTATAGGTGTTAAATTTTAATTAAAAAATTAACAAATTAAAAAAGCCTCGATTATCGAGGCTTTTACATAATGATTTCTCTTTTATTTTTTTTACTTTTTATATTATCTGTATTTTTTATTAATTCTAAGATTATTAAACTATTGGCTGTAGTTTATACATTTGTATTCTTACTTATTTCTCTTTTCAACTATGCTTTATATAGCTTTACAGGAAACTATCTTACTATTTCGACATTAAATTTAATATTTTTAAGCATTAAAGGTGCGCCTATTATTACTTTCTGGAGACAAGTTTTATTGTTTTTACTCTATTTTACTGCTATTGTTTTATTTTGTATTATTGTATATAAATATTTAAAAAAAACTAAAAAAGATATAAAATTTGCAAAGATAATATTTTTAATCGCTTTATTTTTTTCAATTTTTTATAACCCCCTAACCAAATCTATAATAGATATTTATAGATTTTATAATCCACAATTTCATCCAAAAGTTAGTGAAAATTTAGAAAAATCACTCTCAAAACCAAAAATATCCAATGTTAATTTTAATAAAAATATAGTTTATATTTACTTAGAAAGCTTTAGTAGAAACTTTATTGCAAACTACAAAGAACTTACTCCAAATTTAAACTCTTTTGATAATAGACTTGATTTTATAAATATAAATCAAATTCCTCAAGGTGCTGGCATAACAATTGAGGGAATGTTTGCTAGTCAATGTGGATTGCCTTATTTTTTAACAAAATATGGAAAGAAAAAAGATGACGGTAATGTTAATCTAGAAAACGCCAAACCAAAATTTCCAAAATCAAATATAATTTGCGCTCCTGATGTTTTGCAAAAGTTAGGATATCATACATATTTTATAAAAGGAGCGGATTTAGGCTTTCAAAATACAGATATGTTTTTAAAAAGTAGAAATTATGATGAAATGTATGGTAAAAAAGAGCTTATAAAAAGAGGTGCAAAAAATATCAACTCTTGGGGTGTTGATGATGATGAGCTTTTTGATTTTGCATTTGAAGATTTTATCAAAATGTCTGAAAGAAAAGATAAATTTTTGCAAGTTATTTTAAATGTAAGTATGCATGTGCCAGATGGATTTGTATCAAAGAAGTGTAACGAGCTATTAGGCCTATCATCAAATGAAATGTTAAGTGCAGTTAAATGCACAGATTTTTTACTAGGTGAGTTTATAAATAAAATAAGATCATCAAAATACTCTAAAAATACTATTATTGTAATACAAAATGATCATTTAATGCCTTATATGGTTGCCAATGGAGTTGATAGCGAGAAAATAAAAAATTCAAAAATGCTTTTTATGATATTAGATGATAGTATAAATGGCGTTAAAGTTATTGAAAATTATGGTTCGTCTTTAGATACCTTTACAACATTTTTAGGATATATCGGAGTGACTGATGAGATGAATTTGGGAAGAAATATTTTAATTAAAGACTCTCTTGATAATACAAAAGAAAATATCAATATGTTATATAAAGCTGCAATGGGCGGACTTTTAAGCATAAAATATAAAAAATAATTTTTAAAATCTCCTTGTTTTATATTTTATAAATCTAACTAAAATTTCATCTAAAAAGTTTAAATTTACTTAAATATAATCAATTTTTAATTTAAAGTTAAGATATTTTTGGCTAAACTAACTTAAATAAATTTTAAGTTTAAAAAGGAATTTAAGATGAAAATTAGTGCTAGAAATATCCTTAAATGTAAAGTAGAGAGTTTAACTCCTGGAGCTGTTAATGAAGAAGTTGTTTTAAAGCTATCAAATGGTGCAAAAATAACATCTATTATTACAAAAAATTCAGCCTCAAACCTAAATCTAAAATTGGGTGATGAAGTTTTTGCAATTATTAAGTCAAGTTCTATAATGTTTGGTTTGGGTGAGTTTAAAATCAGTGCTAGAAATGTATTAAAAGGAAAAATTGTTTCAATTAAAAAAGGCGAAGTTAATGCAGAGGTTTGCCTTGATTTGGGCGATGGTGAGATAATAACAGGGATTATCACTTTAAGCTCAGTTAAAAAACTTGATTTAAAAGCAGGTGATGAGGCAAGTGCTATCATAAAATCAAGCGAAGTTATGGTTGGCGTGGAGTAATATACAACTGATTTGTTTGTAAATTTGGCAAAAATTTAAATATCTAATAAAAAAGGATAGAGATGAAAAAATTTTTAGCGTTAGCTTTTAGTATTTGTGTTTTAAGTGCAGCTGAGATTAAAATAGCTGCTGCGGCAAATATCGGCTATGTTTTTGAGGAGCTAAAAACAGAGTTTTTAAAAGATAGAAAAGACGATAATGTTGTAGCAGATCTTGGAAGTAGTGGTCAGCTTAGTGCAAAAATTCAAGCAGGTGCAGACTATGCCATTTTTATGGCGGCAAATATGAAATTTGCAAATGACTTGAATGAAAAAGGTTTTAGTGCAAGTGGCCAAGCGGTTCCTTATACAAGAGGTGTTTTAGTTGCATTTAGTGATAAAAAAAGAGATTTAAGTGATGTCATGAATCTTTTAAAAGATAAAAGTATAGAAAAAATCTCAGTTGGCAATACAAAAACCGCACCTTATGGAATAGCAGCAAAAGAAGCATTTGAAAATGCTGAAATTTACAATGATATAGAGAAAAAACTTGTCTATGCACAAAGCATATCAGGTGTTATGCCACATGTTATTTCAGGTGCAGCTGATATTGGCTTTATCCCAAAATCAGGTCTAGTTGGAAAAGATGAGTATAAAAAAGATGAAAATTTTGTAGAAGTTGATAGAGCACTTTATACTCCACTTGATCAAGGTATGATTTTATTAAAAGGACATGAAAATGATAAGTTGGCAAAAGAGTTTTTTGAATTTATTCAAAGTGATAGAGCAAAAGCTATATTTGCAGAGTTTGGTTACGAATAAAAATGAATAAAATAAAAGCAAAAGTTACTAAGATAAAAGAGTGTGGGGACTTATCCCACCTCTTTTTAGATACTTGCATAGGAAGTCTTAGTCTTGTTATGTTAAGTGCTGATTTTGAAATAGGTGATGAGATTGAGATAGGCTTTAAAGAAAGTGTTGTTGCAGTTTTAGTTGGCAAATGCGATACTTTAAGCTATTTAAATCAAATAAAAGTAAGTATAAATTCGGTTGAAATGGGTGAAATTTTAACTAAAATTTGTGGCATTTACAAAAGTAGTAATGTTGAGATAATAAGTTTAATAACTACAAACTCAGCTAAAAGACTGAATTTAAAAAGTGGTGATGAGGCTACTTTTTTAGTAAAAGCAACAGATATGTTTGTGGTGTGAGCTAATGAGATTTAAAAGTTTAAATTTAAGGATAAAATTATGCAAGGGTTAGATTTTACTCCTTTTATAGTTTCTTTAAAATTAGCTTTGATCACAACCATAGTGCTTTTTTTCGTGGTTCTTCCTTTTGCTTGGAATTTAAGTCAAAGTAAAAGTAAATTTAAACCACTTATTCAAAGTATTTGTGCGTTGCCACTAGTTTTGCCACCTACGGTTATGGGCTTTTACATCCTCTTTGCATTTTCAAAAAATTCCCTCATAGGTGGCTTTTTATATGAGCATTTTGGAATTCAGCTAGTTTTTACTTTTTGGGGACTTGTTTTTGCAAGTTGTATTTATTCACTTCCTTTTATGTTTCAACCACTTCTAAGTGGCTTTGAAAGTTTAAATAAAAATGTTATCGAAGCTTCATATTTGAGTGGAAAAAGTAAATTTACAACACTTTTTAAGGTAGCTCTGCCAAATATAAAACCATCTCTTTTAACAGCATTAGTTGTTACTTTTGCCCATACAATTGGAGAGTTTGGTATAGTTTTGATGGTTGGGGGCGGAGTAAGTGGAGAGACTAAAGTAGCTAGCATAGCCATATATGAATTTAGTGAAATTTTAGATTTTAAATCAGCTCATATTTATAGTTTTATAATGTTAGTTATGAGTTTTGTAGTGCTTTTAAGCGTATATTTGTTTAATCAAAAGGCTAAAAAATGATAGAGTTTAGTTTAAAAAAAGAGCTTTTTGGTGTTAATGAAAATATGGAACTTAATGTAAAAATTAGCTTTAAAAGTGGAAGTTTTATATCTTTAAGCGGAGAAAGTGGAAGTGGTAAAACAACTATTTTAAGATGCCTTGCTGGACTTGAAAAAGCAAATGGCTTTATAAAAGTTGATGATGAAATTTGGCAGGATGAAAAGATATTTTTAAACCCACAAAAAAGAAGAATCGGTTTTGTTTTTCAAGATTATGCTTTATTTGAAAATTTAAGTGTAAAAGATAATTTTTTATTTGTAGAAAAAGATATAAATCATTGCAATAAGCTTTTAGATATGTTAGGGCTCATGAGTTTAAAAGATAGATATCCTACAAATTTAAGTGGAGGACAAAAGCAGCGCGTTGCACTTGGTAGGGCAATGATGAGAAAGCCTAAACTTTTGCTTCTTGATGAGCCACTTTCAGCACTTGATCCACATCTTAGAGCTAGACTTCAAGATGAAATTTCAAAAATTCAAGATTTGTTTAAAACAACTACGATTTTAGTAAGCCATGATCCAAATGAAATTTATAAACTTGCAAATTATATATTTGTTTTAAAAAATGGAAAAATTCTTAAAAAGGGCACTCCAAAAGAAATTTTACTAAAAACAAGTGGAAGTCAAAAATTTGCATTTTCAGGCACACTTTTAAATCTAGAAAAAATTGATACAATTTTTATAGCCACTGTTTCAGTTGGTCAGCAAATCACACAAATTGCATTGGGAAGTGATCTTGGACTTAAAATAGGCGATGAAGTAACGATAAGCTCAAAAGCATTTAATCTAAATATAAATAAAATTTTTGAAAAAGAAAATAAAGATATTTTATAAGAATAATTTTTAAAAAAGGATTTTAGAAATGAGAAAAATTTTAATATTTTTATTTATAATAGTTTTATTAAATGCAGGTGAAACTATAACTATTGCAGCTGGTGCTGGATATAAAAAAATGACTTTAGAGCTTTTAGAGAGTTTTGATAAAAAAGATAAAATAAATAGTGTTTTTGGCAATATGCGACAAATTACAACACAAGCTTTAAACCACGATATATCTTTACTTATTGGAGATAAAAAATTTTTTAATAAAATAAATGAGTTCAAAGATAAAAAAAGTGAAAAAATAGGCAGTGGAAAACTTGTTTTGATAGTAAAAAAAGGAACTAATTTATCAAATTTAAAAGATTTAGAAAAAGATAATATCCAAAAAATCTCAATCCCAGATGCTAAAAAAGCAGTTTATTGTCTTGCGGCAAGCCAAGCTATAAGTAATTTGAATTTAAACATTAAAGATAAGCTTTTATATGTTGCTACTGTTCCTCAAAGTGCCTCTTATGTTATAAGTGGTGAAGTTGATGCTGGTTTTGTAAATTTGAGTGAAGCGCTAAGTATAAAAGATAAAATCGAACAAATTTTAATAGTTAAAAGTGAACTTTATAGTGAAATTTCAATAGTTGCTTTAAAGTTGGATAGTTGTGATAAATCTGCTATTTGCAAAGATTTTGTAGAATATTTAAAAAGCAAAAGAGCAAAAGAGATAATTTTAAAATATGGATTATGAGCCATTTTATCTAAGTATTAAAATTTTATTAATTTGCCTATTTTTATTTTTAATTTTTGGGACTTTGATAGCTTATTATTTAGCTAATTCAAAGTCTAAATTTATTTTTGTTGTAGATAGCTTAGTAACTTTACCACTTATTTTTCCACCAGTTGCTATTGGTTTTTTCCTTTTAATGCTACTTGGTAAAAATGGATTTTTAGGTTCATTTTTTAGTGATTTTAATATCTATTTTATATTTGAGTTTAAGTCTTTAGTTATAGCTGGATTTATAGCCGGACTTCCTCTTTATGTTAAGCCTGTTGCCGCAAGTTTAGAACTTTTTCCTAAAAATATTATAGAAGCCTCACTTCTTAGTGGTAAAACAAAATTAGAAACCCTTATTTTTATAGTGCTTCCAGGTATTAAAAAAAGTATTTTATCAAGTATTATAATAGCACTTGGTAGGTGTTTGGGCGAAGTTGGGATAAGTTTAATGTTGGGTGGAAACATTATTGGTAAGACAGACACACTTTCACTTGCAATTTATAATGCAGTTTATGATGGTGAATACGAAAAAGCTATGAAATTTATCTTTATACTTGTTTTCATATCATTGTTTTTATTTATGATTTTATATTTTTTAAAAAAGGAAAAAAGATGATATTAATGGATGAAATTTTTAATTATATAAAAGAAGATTTACCTTATGGTGATTTAAGTGTAAATTTACAGTCAAATCCTAAAATTAAAACTAAACTTGAAATTTATACAAGAGAGGATATTTTAGTAAGTGGCAGTGAGATTTCATCTAAAATTGGAGAAATTTTAGGGCTCAAAGCCACTGTGTTAGTAGAAAGTAAAAATTTTGCCAAGGTTGGAGATAAAATAATTGAATTGCAAGGAAATTATGATGATATTCATAAAGCTTGGAAACTTTCGCAAGTTTTTTTAGAATACAGCTCGGGAATTTCAACATATACTTATAAAATGAAAAAAATAGCTCAAAGTATCAATCCAAAATGTCAAATTCTAGGCACCAGAAAGACTTTTCCTTTTGCGAAAAAGGTTTGTTTAAAGGCTTTAAGTGATGGAGGTGGTTTTATACATCGTCTAAATTTAAGTGATAGTATTTTGTTCTTTGACAAGCATAGGATTATTTATAAAGACAACAATGAGTTTTATAGAGAAATTTCTAAATTTAAAGATCTTAGCGATGAGAGAAAAATAGTAGTTGAAACATTAAATTTAAATGATGCATATAAACTTATGGAGTGTGGCACTGAAGTTATTTTACTTGATAAATTTAGCAAACAAGATGTTGAAAAAGTCCTTAAATTTAGAGATAATTATTATAAAAATATAAAAATAATATGTGCTGGTGGCATAAACTTAACTAATATTTTAGATTATGCTAATGCTGATGCTATAGTAACAAGTGCGATGTATCAAACAAAAATGGCAGATTTAGGTGCAAATATTTATAAAATTTAGATAAATTTACATAAATTTGAAAAAGGAATAAAAATGAAAAGATTGTTAGTTGTTGTTGATTTTCAAAATGATTTTGTTTGTGGAAGTTTGGGCTTTGAAAAGGCTAAAGAGTTAGAAAAAGTTATATTAGAAAAAATAAATGAGTATAAAAATGATGATATTATTTTTACTTTAGATACTCATGAGAATGATTATTTAAGTACAATTGAAGGTAAGCATCTTCCTATAAAACACTGCATAAAAGGCACTTTTGGGCATGAAATTTATGGAAAAATAAAAGAAATTTCTAAAAATTACCCCTGTATTGAGAAAGAAACTTTTGCCTCAAAAGAGCTTTTGCATTTTATAGAAAATAAACCTTTTACTTATGAAAGTATTGAAATTTGCGGTCTTGTAAGTGATATTTGCGTGATATCAAATGCGATTATTGCAAAAGCTGCAAGCCCAAAAAGTAAAATTTTAGTTGATAAAAAAGCAACCTCATCAGCAAATTTAAAAATGCAAGAGATGGTTTTTAAGGTTATGCAAAATTTACATATAGAAGTAATATAAATTTATCAAATTTAGTAGTAAGATTTTAAAATTTTAAGACATAAATCCATTTAGATTATGTCTTATTGGACCTTTTCCATTTCCTAGTTTTGGAGCAAATTTTATAGCATTATAAATGTAGTTTTTAGCCGATAAAATTGCTTCTTCTATATTTTTTCCAAGGGCTAAATTTGCAGCAATTGCAGTTGAAAACGAACACCCTGTTCCATGTAAATTTGTACTATCTATAAATTTAGTTTTAAACTCTTTCATTGAGCCATTTTTATAATAAAGCTTATCGATGCTTAAATCATTGTACTTAATATTTTTTATAACTGTATCGCATGGTATTTGAAATTCTAACTTATTGTTAAAATCTTGTCCAAAAAGTTTCTTTGCCTCATGTAGATTTGGTGTTAAAATGGTTGTAAATTTAAAAAGCTTTTTTAAATGAGCTATATTTTCATCACTCATTAGCGTTGAACCAGCTTTTGAGATAAAAACAGGGTCTAATACAATAGGAATTTTAAGATCTTTTATAAACTCATAGGTTAGATCAATTACATCTTTATTTGAGAGCATTCCTATTTTAACAGCATTTATTTTAAAATCTTTTGTAATGGCATCAAGTTGTTTTTGTATAAAATCAGTAGGTAGATCAAAAACAGCTTCTACGCCAAGGCTATTTTGAGCTGTAACTGCTGTGATGGCTGTTGTGCTAAAAACTTTAAAATATTCAGCTGTTTTAATATCTGCTTGGATACCCGCTCCACCACCGCTATCACTTCCTGCTATTATTAAAATAGTTTTCATAAAACCCCTATAAATTATAATCAGGGCTCAAAGAAGCCCTTTCTAAATAGATTTTTTGAAGTTTTGCGTTTTCTTCTTCAAGTCTTATAATGTCTTTATAAAGAAAAGCTTTTTGGCTTTGGAGATTTTTTAAAACTATGTAAGAGCGGTTACCAAACAGTCCATCTCCTATAAAAATACCAAGTCCTATCACTAAAATAACGGCTACAAATACCTTGCCAATAAGTTTAATTTTATAAAATTTCATAAAATTTTAAATTTTATCTCCTAGATATTCATCTGTTATCTCTTCGATATCAAGCAGGCGGTTATATTTAGCATTTCTTTCACTTCTTGCTGTTGCGCCTGTTTTTATCTGGCCTGCATTTACAGATACTGCAAGATCAGCTATAAAGCTATCCTCACTTTCACCACTTCTATGGCTTATAATGGTCTTGTAACCATTTCTATGGGCTAATCTTATGGCTTTTAGAGTTTGAGTTAAAGTGCCAATTTGATTTGGTTTTATTAATATTGCATTTGCAACACCATCTTCTATACCTTTTCTTAGAATCTCTTCATTTGTTACAAATAGATCATCTCCAACAAGTTGAACTTTGTTTCCAAGTTTTTTAGTAAGTTTTTTCCAACCTTCCCAATCATCTTCATCAAGTGCATCTTCTATAGAGTAAATCGGATATTTTTCACATAAATCTTCATATCTACTTATTAATTCATCTGATGTAAATTTTTTATTTTCTAAGTGGTAAAAACCATCTTTAAAGAGTTCACTTGAGGCAACATCAAGAGCTATTTTTATCTCTTTTCCAGGCTCATAGCCTGATTTTTTAATAGCTTCTAGTATTAATTTAATAGGCTCTTCATTGTCTTTTAAATTTGGAGCAAACCCTCCCTCATCACCAACTGCAGTACTGTGTCCAAGATCATTAAGTAGTTTTTTCAAATTTTGATAAATTTCAGCAGCAGCTCTTAGGGCATCATTAAAAGTTTTAAATCCAAAAGGCATTATCATAAATTCTTGAAAATCAACACTATTATTTGCATGAGCTCCACCATTTATGATATTAAACATTGGAGTTGGTAAAATACTAGCATTTACACCACCTAAGTATCTATAAAGTGGTAAATCTAAGCTTTTTGCCGCTGCTTTTGCTACGGCCATAGATACACCTAAAGTTGCATTTGCTCCTAGTTTTGAGTAATTTTTTGTAGCATCTAGTTCAAGTAAAACTGAGTCTAAAAACTCTTGATCAAAAGGATCAAGCCCTATAATGCCATCAGCAATTGTAGTCTTAACATTTTCACACGCTTTTAAAACACCTTTGCCGCCAAATCTTTTTTTATCACCGTCTCTTAATTCAAGTGCTTCTTTTTTACCTGTGCTTGCACCACTTGGCACGATTGCATCGGCTTTTGTTCCATCGCTTAGGTAAATACTTACTTTGACAGTTGGATTTCCCCTGCTATCTAAAACTTCGTTTGCGTAAACATCACTTATACTAATCATCATTTTGCTCCTGTATTTCGTCATCATCGCCACTTGATAGAATTCCTTGTTCTCCCAAGTGTTCTAAAATTTGATTTTCTATCTCTTTTGAAATTTCTGGATTTTGTAGTAAGAAATTTCTTGCGTTCTCTCTTCCTTGACCAAGTTTATCGGCTTTATAGCTAAACCAAGCACCACTTTTGTCAATAATGTCAAGCTTTACACCATAATCAATTATTTCACCCGTTTTGCTAATCCCCTCGCCAAACATTATGTCAAATTCAGCCTGTTTAAAGGGTGGAGCTACTTTATTTTTTGCAACTTTTACTCTTACTCTGTTTCCTATACTTTGATCATTTTGTTTTAAAGTTGCTATTCTTCTTACATCAAGTCTTACAGATGAGTAGAATTTAAGTGCATTTCCGCCTGTCGTAGTTTCTGGTGAACCATAGCCTATCATTCCTATTTTCATTCTAATTTGATTTATAAATACAACAGTCGTGCCCATTTTATGCACAACTCCAGCAAGCTTTCTAAGGGCTTGAGACATAAGTCTTGCTTGAAGTCCAACATGAGTATCACCCATATCTCCTTCGATTTCAGTCTTTGGAGTAAGTGCTGCAACACTATCAACAATTATCAAATCAATAGCGCCACTTCTTGCTAGTGTTTCAACTATATCTAGGGCTTGCTCACCAAAATCAGGCTGTGAAACATATAAATTTTCAGTATCTACGCCTAAATTTGCAGCATATTTTACATCAAGAGCGTGTTCTGCATCGACAAATGCACAAACTCCACCTTGTTTTTGGCACTCAGCTACAATGTGAAGTGTAAGAGTTGTTTTACCACTACTTTCTGGTCCATAAATTTCGATTATTCTACCTTTTGGAACACCACCAATTCCAAGAGCTATATCAAGCCCAAGAGATCCTGTTGAAATACTATCAATTGGCTCAACTTCTTTATCTCCAAGCCTTAGAAGTGTACCTTTGCCAAATGATTTATCGATTTGCTTTAAGGCTAAATCAAGTGCTTTTTTCTTTTTTTCATCCATTTATTTGCCTTTTTATTAAATTTACATATTATAATGAAATTTTACTTTAAGGTAAGTAAAAATATATTATACTAGTTTAAAACTAATAAAGGATTTTTTTATGTTAAAAAATATATCCGTAGCACACTCTCCGGATGCAGATGATATTTTTATGTATATGGCTATTAAATTTGGCTGGGTTGATAGTGAAATTTTAAGTTTTAAAAACAAGGCCGATGATATAGAGACTTTAAATAAAGCTTCATTAAATGGCGAATATGATGTTTGTGCGATAAGTTTTAGCACTTATCCGTTGATTGTAAGTGACTATGCACTTTTAAAAACAGCAGTTAGTTTTGGTGAGGGATATGGTCCAAAACTCATAAAGAAAAAAGGAATAAAACTTAAAAAAAACTTTAAAGTTGCACTAAGTGGTGAGCATACTACAAATGCCTTACTTTTTAGGATAGCTTATCCAGATGCTAAACCTGTTTATAAAAACTTTTTAGAGATTGAAAATGCAGTTTTAAATGGTGAAGTTGATGCCGGAGTTTTGATACATGAAAGTATTTTAGAATTTAATGAAAATTTAGAAGTTGAAAGAGAAATTTGGGACATTTGGCAGGAGCTAAGAGGCGATGAAAATTTACCTTTGCCACTTGGTGGAATGGCACTTAGAAGAAGTTTACCTTTAACAGATGCCATAGAGTGTCAAAGAGTTTTAACAAAGGCGGTTGAAATTGCCACAAAGCATAAAACTCTTTTAAGTAAAATGCTGATTGAACGAAATTTAGTTAGAGTTGATGATAAAAAACTAGATAAATATCTGAATTTATATGCAAATGATACTTCAGTTTCAATGAGTGAAATTCAGCTAAAAGCTGTAAATAAACTATTTGAGATAGGTTACAAACATGGATTTTATAAAGAAAAAATTGATGCATTTGCTTCGCTAATACCAACTGAATATAAAGATTTTAGATTTTGCTAGTTAAAGAAATTGACTTTAGTAAATTTAGCTCTATTAAAATAGGCGGAGTTTTTGAAGTAGAGGTTTTAAGTGGGGATTTTGGTGAGTTTAACGGAGCTATAATTGGTGGTGCAAATAACATTTTAATCTCGCCAAATCCACCAAAACTAGGTATTTTAAGTAGCGAGTTTGATTATATAAAATTTGATGGTGAAATTTTAGAAATTGGTGCCTTAACAAAAAGTGCTAAAATTTACAATTTTGCAAAAAAAAATAACTTAGCAAATTTTGAGTTTTTAAAAGGAATTCCTGGAACATTAGGTGGATTAATAACCATGAATGCTGGACTTTTAGGATATGAAATTTCTAGTAATTTAATAAGTGTTTTAACAAATTTCGGCGAGTTTAAAAAAGATGAATTAGAATTTTCTTATCGAAAAAGCAATATAAGAGGCGTTATAAAAAGTGCCAAATTTGGAATTTTAAAAGGCTTTGATGAGAGCTTAAGCATTGAAATTTCAAAAAAAAGAGCAAATCAACCGCGTGGAAATAGTTTTGGAAGTTGTTTTAAAAACCCCGTAGGATTAAGCGCTGGTAAATTAATCGATGAATGTGGTTTAAAAGGATATAAAATCGGAAGCTGTGGGTTTAGCCAAGAGCATGCAAATTTTTTAATCAATTATGGCGGTGGCACATTTGATGAGGCTTTGTCTTTGATAAATTTGGCTAAAAAACGAGTTTTTGAAAACTTTGGCATAAAGCTAGAAACTGAGGTTGTGATATTATAAAAAAGATAGTACTTTTAATTTTTCTAACTCTAAATTTAAACGCTTTTACTTACGATGAAATTAAAAGTTTGTATTTTAAGGATATTAATTGTTCCAAATTTGAGTTTAAACAAAGCCGGCAAAAATTTAGCGTAGATGAGTTAAATAAGGCCATTGAAAATGCCGATGATAGCAGGGTTTTGGAGATTTTGGGAAGCGATAGAGAGCTTAGTTTTAAAAACGATAGCAAAGGCATTAGTCCTCTTACAAAAAACTATAGAACTACAAATAATATCTTGATAGAAAATATGCTTTTATGTGCTGATGAGAGAGTTTTTAAATTTAAAATTTATACACTTGATGTTTTGGCCGATAAAAATGTGAGTGAAAGTAAAACTATTAAAATTTTAAATCAGCTTTTTGATGAAGGACTTGATAAAAGTGCTGTTTTTTACTACGAGGATTTTGGACTTTTAAACGCGGCTTTGGCTGGTGAGAAAGTAGAAGTTTTTGACTACCTGCTTGATAAAAATTGTCTTATAAGTGATAGGCTTGGAATGGATATTTGGGTTAGTTTTACTAAGATTTTTCGAGATGAAAATATAGCCTTAAATATCAAAACTCCACGCTCAAAGGAGCTTATAAATCTACTAAACTCACAAAAATATAAAACACACCGCACTTTTTGGCTAAATTTGACTGAAAAAGTAGTCGAAAAAGGACTTGATCCTAATAATTTAAACTACCTATATACGACATTTAAGTATTTGGGTGATGAAAATTCTATGAAAAAACTTCAAAATTTAGGATATAAAAACGATGTCAAATAAAAGCATAAAAAAATCAAATGAGTTAAAATATCTTCAAACTCAAAGGCAAAAATTAGTCTCACAAAGAGAAATTTTAAAAAAGGTTACAAAAGAAAAACAAGATGAGCTAACAAGTCTAAATTCAAAGATAAAAAACATCGATGAAAGGCTTGAAAAACTAATTTCTGGTAATGAGATAATTTTTAGTGAGCATGCAATTTTACGCTATATTGAGCGAGTTTTAGGTATAAATTTAACTGATATTAAAGCTAAAATTTTAACTGAGTCAGAAAAAGATGAATGTATGCAAATGGGTGGAAATTTAACTTATAAAAAGGAAGATTTTACAGTAAAAATTCAAGATTTTGTAGTCACAACAGTTTTTAAAGAATAGTTTTTTTAAATCTAGCTAGCTGCTAAAAGCTTGAAAAAACTTTAAAAAGTGGCATTATTATTAGATTTTTCTTTTGCAAGAATTTCATCAATTTTTTTTAAAATTTGCTCTTTTAAATGAATGTTATTTTTATCAATCGCAATGAATGGTGAGTTTAAGAGCTTTTTGCCATTATAAAGCGGCTTTTTTTTAGTCTTTAAGTCAAGTATTATTCCGCCGCTTTGCACAACTAAAAAATCTCCCGCTGCAATATCCCAAAGATAGCTGTCTCCAAAGCGTGGATAAAGCATGGCTTGGCTTTTTGCAATTTGGCAAAACTTAATTGCTGAGCCAACTCTTTTGAAGCTGAGTCCAAAATTCTTTGCTAAAGCTATGCGTCTTTTTCCCATTCCACTTCTTCCAAGTAGAAGTACATTTGGAGTTATATAGTTTGAATTTGGTTTTATAAGTTCATCATTTATAAATACCTTATTGTCTCCAGCACTATAAAACAGTTCATTTTTAGTTGGTATAAAAATTACAGATAAAATTGGACGAGAGTTTTTTATAAGTGCGATACAGACACAAAACTCACCATTTTTTGAGATAAAATCGCGTGTTCCGTCTAATGGATCAACAAGCCAAAAAGTGTCATTTTCTCCCATTTTATTTGCTTCTAAAATACTTTCTTCAGAACAAATTTCAATCCCAGTTTTTCCTAAAATTTTAAAAATAGCTTCATTTGCAGCAAGGTCAGCTGAAGTTAGCGGAGAGTTATCAGGTTTTTTAACAACCTTATAATCGTTGTAGTGTTTTAGTATTTCTTTTCCAGCATTTAATGCAGCAATTTTAGCTAGGTTTAAAAACTCATTCATGCTTTTTACTAGCTTTTAATTGCGTTAAATTTACAAATTTATTCAAAATTACTGTTTTCCTGAATATTCAATTTTTGTTTTTTGTAAATTTTCATGATGAGTTTTTAAAGCATCTGTCTCGCCTAAGTATAGCTGTCTTGGACGAACAATCTTACTTGTTTGTTCTTTTAATTCCATCCATTGAGCCATCCATCCAGGTGCTCTACCGATAACAAACATAACTGCAAACATATCGGTTGGAATTTTTAATGCCCTTAAGATAAGACCTGAGTTAAAATCAACGTTTGGATATAAATTTCTACTTACAAAATATTCATCTTCAAGCGCAATTTTTTCTATCCTATTGGCAATTTTAATTAAATTTGAGTCGATGTCAAGCTCATTCATCAATTTATCTCTTAAGCCTTTTAAAACCTTGGCCCTTGGATCATAGCTTTTATAAACTCTATGACCAAAGCCCATTAATCTAAATGGATCATTTTTATCTTTGGCTCTTTTTATATATTTATCCACATTGTCAACACTTCCAATGGCTTCAAGCTGTCTTATAACACTTTCATTTGCTCCCCCATGAGCATGCCCCCAAAGAGCACCAATGCCTGCACTTATACAAGAATATGGATGAGAGTGAGTTGATGCAACTGTTCTAACTGTCGTAGTTGAAGCATTTTGTTCATGATCTGCATGAAGCATTAAAACTGTATCTAGAGCTTTTACTTCTATTGGTTTTATGTCAACATGTGAGTGTGGAAAGGCTCTCATCATATAAAGGAAATTTTCTGTAAAACCACGATCTAGATCTGGATAGATAAGTGGATATCCCATTGCGTGGCGGTGATAAAATGCTGCTAATGTTGGCATTTTAGCTACAAGTCTTTCAGCTAATTCCATATATTCATCTGGATCATCATAGTTCATATCTCTTTTATAATATGTGCTAAGTGTTGCTATACAGGCTTGTAAAACTGCCATAGGATGGGCTTTATCAGGAAATGCATCAAATAAAGCTATCATTCTTTCATTTATAAAAGATTTTGTTTTTAGTTTTTTTCTAAAGGCATTAAGTTCATCTTCATTAGGAAGTTTTTTATGTAAAAGAAGATGAATTACATCTAAAAAAAGTTTGTTTTCAGCAAGCCATGCAATATCGTATCCACGGTGTTTTAAAATGCCTTTTTCTCCATCTATAAATGTTATTTCTGAGCTACACATTGCAGTTGAAGTATAGCCTTTATCAAATGTAAAAAGCCCTGTTTTTTTATATAAATCTGAAATGTCTATAACTGATGGACCAAGTGTGCCATCAAGGACATTAAATTCATAGCTTTTACCATTTCTATTGTCAGTTAGTGTTACGGTATTTGACATCCTTGCTCCTTAAATTTAATTTTCGTAAATGATACCTAAATTCTCATTAAAAAATTATTTTTTTAATGAATAAATATTTTTTATAATTTTTATTAAAGTTATTCCAACTATTGCTTCAAATATACTTGTTAGGACTAAAGCGTAGTAAATTTTATCACTTATATAGTTTGTTTCATGCCCAATTGTTGCAGTTGCAATGAGCAATGTTAGAGGAATTGATAAAGAAATTCCAAATAAAAAACTTTGTTTAAAGCCTAGGTTTTTTACCATTACAACAGAACTTAAAAGTCTAACTACAATCATTAAAATAGTTAAAAATATTACATTTTTAACAACTCCTGGGATTAAAAGCGCATTCAAATTTACAGTTGAGCCAATATAAGCAAAAAATATTGGGACTAAAAAGCCATATCCAAAAGATGAGAGTTTTTCAGGAAGATCTTTTTTGTGGCTAAAAAATGTCGGTATAAAAGTTCCTGCTATAAATGCTCCAATTATTATTTTTATATCCAAAATAACTACAACCGCGATAACTAGACAAAGCATAGCGATAGAAAATCTTATGTCTTTTTCATTTTTATCAAATTGTGGCATTATTATTTTTTTAAGATTTGGATACCACCAAAAAAGAACATCTAACCATCTAAAAATAAGTGTGGTTACTATTAAAAATCCAGCTAAAGCACCTAAATTTACAAATAATTTTATGTCAAGGCCGTATTTTGTATAAGCGTTTAAAAGTGTTAAAATTGCTATGCTTAAAACCTCTCCTATAACTCCAACAAGCATTGCTAAATTTAACCAATTTTCATTTTTACCATACTCTTTATATAATGTTGAGAGAATTCCTACACTCATCACTGGAATTATTACTATAAATAGCTCATTTAATCCAAAAGTATAAACTGCAATTATAGAGAAAATATACAAAAGCCCCAAAAATAGAGTAGAATTTTTAAGAACACCTTTTTTTGCATTTATAAAAATTTTAAGATCAACTTCTGTTCCAGCTAAAAACATAAGGTAGTAAAATCCTATATCTGCCACATCTTTAAATAAGTCATTTGGCGGTAAAAAACCCAAAGTTCCAAGTAAAATACCCAAAATTATCTCAGTTGCTGAAATTGGAACTTTGATTAAAGCCGATATATAAGGTGAGGCAAATATTACAAAAGAAAGTGCCAAAAGTATTAAAACTGCTTGCATTTTTATCCTAAAATTTAAAAATTTTTAGTTTAAGCATCAATTTTTCTTTTATATTTGCACTCAGTGCATTCTAGAAATGTTCCGCTTTTAAGCTCTTTTTTAATTAAATGTTTATTGTCACAATTTGGGCATGCTTCATTTGTGAGTTCGTAGTTGCTTATAAATTTGCATTTTGGATAGTTAAGACATCCGTAAAATTTACCTCTTTTTGAAAATCTTTCCACGATTTCTCCGCCACATTTTGGACATTTTACACCTATTTTAACAGGCTCTTTTTTTTCTTTTTTATCTGTGCTTAAATTTCTACTATATTTACATTTTGGAAAATTTGAACACGCTATAAACTCACCAAATCTTCCGCTTCTTTTTACAAGTTCACCGCCACAATCAGGGCATTTTTCATCTATTGGGATAGCTATTTTTTGACTTTTTATATTTTTTTTGCCATCTTCTATTTTTTGCATAAATGGATAGTAAAAATTTGCTAAAATTTCTTGCCAATCACTTTTTTCATCAGCTACGTTGTCAAGTTTTTCCTCCATTTGTGAGGTGAATTTACTATCAACAATACTTTTAAAATGCTCTTCTAAAACTTCTATTACTTTAAATGCTATTTCAGTTGGAATTAGTTGCCTTTTTTGAACTTCTACATACTTTCTAGATGTTAAAAGTGAAATAGTTGGAGCGTAAGTTGAAGGTCTGCCAATGCCTAGGCTTTCAAGTTTTTTAATTAAACTTGCTTCACTATATCTTGCCGGAGGTTCGGTAAAGTTTTGTTTTGATGAAATTTTTTGTAAAAACATCTCATCGCCAACTTTTAAATTTGGCAAAATTTTATCTTTATCGCTTGCTCCATAAACTTTATAAAATCCATCAAATAACACTTTTCTACCACTTATTTTAAACTCAGTTTTTTTACCAGCTACAAAAACATTTTGTATCTCACTAACACTTGGTGTCATTTGAGAGGCTAAAAAACGGTTATAAATAAGCTCATAAAGCTTTGCTTCATCTTTTGGAAGAGTTTGATTTGCCATTTGTGGTGTGAAACTTAAATCAGTTGGGCGAATAGCCTCGTGAGCTTCTTGAGCTCCTTTCGTTTTAGTGGCGTAAATATTTGCCTTTTTCGGTAAGTATTTATCTCCAAAATCTTTTTTTATTAAGTCTCTTGCTTTAAAAACAGCTTCTTTTGATAAATTTAAACTATCAGTTCTCATATATGTTATCGCTCCGCCATTTGGAGTATTAACTCCTTCATAAAGACTTTGAGCTATCATCATAGTTTTTCTTGGGCTAAAGCTTAAATTTGAACTTGCGGTTTGTTGCAAAGTTGAGGTCATAAATGGAGGCTGTGGATTTGTTTTTCGCTGACGGCTTTCAATTTCTCTTATTTTATATGTTTCGTTTTTGCAAATTTCAACTATATTTTTAGCCTCTTTTTCATTCTTAACACTTAATTTTTCCATTTTTTTGCCATTAAACTCGATAAACTCACTTTCTAAATCATCTTTAAAAATAGCGTCGATGCTGTGGTATTCAACTAGCTTAAAGGCTTTTATCTCTCTTTCTTTATCAACAACTAATTTTAAAGAAGCACTTTGAACTCTACCAGCACTTAGTCCTTTTTGAATTTTTTGATTTAAAAGTGGACTTAGTCTATATCCTACGATTCTATCCAAAAGCCTTCTAGCTTGTTGAGCATTTACACTATCCATATCAACAGTTCTTGGATTTTTAACAGCGTTTAAAATAGCATCTTTTGTAATTTCGTGAAAAACAATTCTTGGAAGCGATAATGGATCTTTTCCAATTGCCATTGCTATATGATATGCAATAGCCTCACCTTCTCTATCCTCATCAGTTGCAAGGTAAATTTTTTCTGCTTTTTTTGCTTTTTCTTTTATCTCTTTAACGACTTTTGAGTGATCACTGCTTATTCTATATTCGGGTTCAAATTTATTTCCATCTATTTTTATTCCAAAAGTTGTTTTTGGAAGATCTCGTATATGCCCAACTGATGCGATAACATCATAGTCTTTTCCTAAAAATTTTTTTATAGTCTTTGCTTTTGCAGGAGACTCAACGATAACTAAATTTTTCATATTCAAACCCTAAATTTTTAATTTTCCCATTAGTATATGCAAAAAAGATTAATTTTATTTTAAAAAAGTCAGATTTTACAAACCGTCTCACTAGTTTTTAAATTTAAAATATTTTTAAAATTTTTTAATCTATTTTAAAATTCTTGGAAGAGTTATTCCTTTTTGGTTTTGATATTTTCCTTTTTTATCAGCATAACTTACAGCGCATGGCTCATCGCCTTCTAAAAATAATACCTGAGCAATTCCCTCATTTGCATAAATTTTAGCAGGAAGTGGGGTTGTGTTTGATATTTCAATTGTTATATATCCTTCAAATCCAGGCTCAAATGGAGTAACATTTACTATTATTCCACATCTTGCATATGTGCTTTTCCCAAGGCATATTGCTAAAACGTTTTCAGGCATTTTGAAATACTCAACTGTTCTAGCTAGTGCAAATGAATTTGGTGGAACTATGCAGATATCGCCTACGAAATCAACCACATTTTTTTCATCGAAATTTTTTGGATCAACAACTGTTCCACCGATATTTGTAAAAATCTTAAACTCATTTGCAACTCTTATGTCATATCCATAGCTAGAAAGTCCATAACTTATTACGCCAAGTCCAACATTTTCTTCGCAAAATGGCTTTATCATCTCATCTTTTAAGCTTTTTTCTTTTATCCATTTATCGCTTTTAAGTCCCATTTCTACCCTTAAATATCAAATTTAAAGACTAATTATAGCAAAAAACATTTAAAATTTATATTCGAAACTAAGATGAAAAGTTCTTCCTGGGGCTGGAGTTAATCCCATATTGTTGGCATCAAGATAATATTTATTTGCCAAATTATCAACTCCTGCTGAAATTGTTAAATTCTCTTTTGGATTATAATTTGCATAAATATCCACTATAGAGTAAGAGTCCCATTCAGCACTGTTTGTCTCTCCAATTGGTGTGTCTGCTGGTTGCCATATAGAGACAAATCTTTTGCTTGTGTAGCTATATCTTGCACCTATGTCAAGTTGTTTTTTAAAAAGTCTTGTTCCAATATTGGCATATAATGTCGTTTTTGGAGGGACTGCATTTGATAAATTTGACCCGCCAATTCCACCTTTATAACATTTTTGTTCACCAGGTTGTAGGTTTTCATCTTTTTGGCAAAACTTTGTTTGTAGGATTTGATTCACTCCTAAATTTGAATAGAATTCACCATTGTCAAAGTAAAGCGAACTCTCCAAGCCTCTAAACAGTGCACTTTCTATATTTGTAGTTTGTTGGAAGCTGCTTCCAATAATGTTTGAGCGAGTTAAATAGTTTTTTGTGTAGTTGTTATAAAATGCAAGCTTAAATCCTAAAACATTATCAAAATCACCTAAATTTTCAAGTAAAAAGTTTCCTCCAACCTCAAAGTCAAAGTGCTCTTCTGGTTTTAAGGTCGTAATTTTTTCGCCTTGATTTTGCTGTCCAAAACCCTTTGTGGCTTGAAAAAGGCTTGGATTTCTCACAGCTTTTGCATATTTTATATATAAATTTATATTATCATTTGGCTTAAAAGTTAGCATCAAAGCAGGGCTTATTGCATTTGTTTTTATATCTGGTGTATAAATTTTAGTTGGACTATAGACTAATACGCCATTTTTACGAACATAGCAAGTTCCATTTATACACTGTTCTAGAGGATTGTTGTCTTTTATTCTTGCGTTTATATATCTAAGACCAAAATCAGCCTCCAACCACTCTAAAACAGGATATTTTGCCCATAAAAAGGCACTTATTTCATCTCTTCTTGCATCTCTTTCATAAAGTTTTCCAACAGCTGAATAGTCTTGTAAGATAATTTTATTTGGGTCGATATTTAGTTTTTTAGCAACCTTTTTAGCAAATTCAAATGGACTATTTATATTTGGATAATTCTTTTTTATAAGACGATCTGTTGTATCGCTTGGCGGAGTAAATCTTTCATAAAAATAAGAAACTCCATAATTAAGCATTAGCGGTTGGTTGATTAGTTCAATTGTGCTTGTATTTTGTAAGCTAAAGCCAAGTTGCTTAGAGATTAGAAAAGATGCATATCTAGCGTCTAATTTAGAGTGCATAGAATTTTCATCCAAATCAACTAAATCTTCAATAAATGGCATAAATAACGATGTGTCATTTTTAGTGTAAAATGTGTTAAATTTAAGATCTACATATGGATTTTGAGGGTTATATCTATATCCTGTACTAAAAGAGTCAACTATAACTTCACCGCCTTCTCCTTGCAAAGCTCCATCACTTCTAATGCTAGTCTGAGATGGCATAAGCTCGCCAAAATTTGACTCATATCTGCTATAAGCAAAGTTAAATGTGTGAAAATCGTTATATAAATTTAATTTAGCTAAATATGATTTGTTTTCTTGAAAGGTATTTAAGACCTCTTCTCCAGCTCTATAATATGTATAATTATTTTTATCAAAAACAAGTTTTTTAGAGATTATCTCGTATGATTGTGGAGCTATAGTATATTTTCCCAGTCTTCGTGAGTAGTATGCTTCATATTTTGATGGATCTTCTATATCTGTTTGTGAGCTTTGTGTCCCTACGATTTTAGGTGTTGAGCCATGCTTTCCCGCAAAGTAGTTTCCTTGATATTTTCTAGCATATCCCAAAACCATATCTGCATTTTCCCATTTTTTTGCAAATGCCAAGCTTCCATTCCAACTTTTTCCCAAATTTTGAAATAAATTTCCATTTTGATATCTTGCTGGTGTGTTATATGTTTGAGGATGATCTTTTAAAAAAGCCTTGCACTCATCATCATCTTCATCTTTACACTTATCAACCCATTTGGTGCGATATCCGCCACGCGTGTAAAGTGGTGGTTTTTTGTTTGTATTAGACATCATTCCACCTGCAATTCTAAACCCCCAGTCTTTATCATCAGGTATAATATCTTCCCAACCAATAGTTTTCATTCTTATAACTCCGCCAGTTGCACCAACACCATCAGCTCCAAAGCTTACGCCTTTTTGAATTTCAACATTTGAAAGCAAATCAGGATCAAGATAAGTTCTAGTGCTAGATCCTGCATATCCTTGCCAAGAAGGTGTAGATCTAAAAGCTCCATCGATTATCACAGGAACTCTATTTTCATTTTGCAAGCCTCTAATATTAACTGTTATCGCGCCACTGTTTCTTTTGTTTGTAACAAAAACTCCTGGAATTCCACTTAAAAAATCTCCAACCGAACTACCGCGAAATCTTTGAATATGGGCTTGGTCTAAATATGAGTAAGAGCCAGCTTTTGTGTAGGTTTTAAGCTCACTTTTACCATGATAAATCTGTTGTTGCCCAGTTATTGTAATATCATCAAATGAAATATCGGCCTCATTCTCAAGGCAATATACTAATGAAAATGTAAGTGGTATACTAAATATTAAATATTTTTTAAACATAATTTCTCCAAGTCATAATAAAAAATAAACTCAAAATAATAACAAATCTTTTCTTAATAAATGATTATAAGTATCAAAATATAAATATACAATCTAATGATATAGATATTAATAAATATTTTCAAAATAAAAGTATAATTTAAGGTGAAGTTATTATAATAACTCTCAAAATTATTTTTTAATGGTTTGAAAATGGATTTATATAAATTTAGACTTTTATTTACTATTTTTTTAGTATTTGGCTACGCTTTTGGGGCTGAAGAGTTAGATTTTAATACTATAGAAATTTTGGCCAAAAAGATAGATGAGGACAAAAAGGGCTATTTAACTCCAGGTGCGATTGTTACAAAAGGCGATGAGATAGGAGCCAAATCAACCAAAGATATCGATAGCGTGGTAAGAAGTATGAGTGGCGCTTATACACAAGTTGATGAGGCAAATGGTGGAATTTCAGTAAATATTCGCTCTCAAACTGGATTTGGTAGGGTAAATACTATGATTGATGGTGTAACTCAGACCTATTTTGGCTCATCAAGCGATCAAAGTGCTGGAGTTCATAGTTTTGCGACAAATATCGGAACTTCAGCTTATGGAGCGTTGATTGATCAAAATTTTCTAGCTGGACTTGAGGTTAAAAAAGGCACATTTAGTGGGGCAAATTTTGGCACAGCAGGAAGCGTGGATTTTAGGACAATTGGCGTTGATGATATTGTAAGAAGTGGCAAAAATTTTGGCTTTTTAAGTAAATATTCATATGGGAGCAACAAAATTGGACCAAGTTATATGGGAAGTTTTGCTGGAAAATATGAGTTTGCAAATGGCTTTAAATTTGGCACTTTGTTTGGGTATAGTGGCAAGAAAATAGAGCAAAATTATAAGGTTGGCGGTGGAGATAAAAAACAGCTAAATGATGAAAAGATGATGAGACAAAGTCCTAAAAACAGGCTTTTTAAACTTGAGTTTGAGGGCGAGAAAAATAGAGCGATTTTTTCATATAGAAATTATGACAACCATCTAGCAAAGAGAAAAATTAATAGTGACTCTTATCAACTAAACTACAACTTTAAGCAAAATAATTTAATTGATATTGGCTTAATAACGGCATATCAAAAATCCACTCAAGCCTTTGATAAAGGTGCATCTCTTGGGTGGTTTGTCTTAGATAAAGAGGGAATGATGGAGTCGCAAAATAAGGCTTTTAGCTTTGATATCAACAATATAGCCAAGCTTAATATTTTGGATAATTTATACTATGAAGCCAAATTTGGAATGAGTTTTTTGGATAATGACTATCAAAGAATTACAAACGATAAGGATTGGAAGACTTTTACAACGGAATTTGGGCTTATCCCGCAAGGTCGGCAAAAGATTTATAACTACTATCTTAATAACTATTTTTTATATGATAAGTTTAGCCTTGATGCAAATTTAAATTTACAAAAGTTTAAGCTAAGCGGACAAAAAGGGGAGTGTTCAAGCGATAACTATCTTTGCTATCCAAAAGAGGCGGGAAATTTAACTTTGAAAGATACAAATTTTAATTACTCGCTTTTAGCTTCATTAAATTTAGATACTCTTTTTTCGCCATTTTTGAGCTACACAAAAGCAACTCGTCCATTAAATGTTCAAGAATTTTTTACAAGTGGAGCTTATGATACAAACATCAATACCAACTTAAAGCCAGAGAGTGCAAAGACTTTTCAAGTAGGATTTAACTCTTTTATGCATGGGCTTTTGTCAGATGATGATACTTTTGGACTAAAAATTATTTATTATAAAATTGATGTGGATAATTATATCTATGATAGAGCTATTTTGCTTGGCGGTATGTTTCTTGCAAGGGATAATGCAAAGGCTAAATTTGAAGGATTTGAAGTTGAAACAAGTTATGATGTGGGATATTTTTATACAAATTTAAGCTACTCATATCAAAAAGCTCTAAAACTTCCGATCTCTGACTCACAAAAGATAGCAGGACATTTGACAATGGGTGGCGGACAGACGCAATTTAGTGAACTTCCAAGAAGCTATGCAACGCTTGATATTGGTACAAGATTGTTTGATGAAAAATTAACTTTTGGCTCAAGCATAAAATACACAGGTAGAGCAAAAAGAGTAGATCCAAGAACTGATCTTAACGCCAATCCACCCCATTTCTCAGCTGAGCCAAAAACTGAGAATTTACCAAACATCCCAACAATTATCGATTTATACGCCATCTATGAGCCAAATGACAATTTAAGAGTTAAATTTGAAGTGCAAAATTTGACCGACAAAAACTACATGGACGCACTATATACCCTAAACTCAAATGAATCACAAGTTGGAGCTAACGATATTACACTTTTTGACAACAAGGCAAGAGGGCGAAGTTTTATAGCCTCTATTGTCTATAAATTTTAAGGAGGATTTTTGAGAAAATTTGGAAAATACTTTATTCTTATTTTTGTTTTTATTTTTTTAACTGGCTGCGCCCAAAAATACATACAAGTTCCAGTTGACTATAACACTTTTGAAGTGATAAATTTAGATAACAATCAAACTATAGGCTATGATAAATTTATAGATGAGCTTTTGCAAAATGACATTATCATGCTTGGCGAAGCTCATACAGATGAGTATCATCATTTCATGCAAAATAAAATCATTAATGATTTATATAAGTTTAAAAATTTAAGCGTTGTTTTTGAAATGCTAGGCGTTGATAAGCAAAAATTTATCGATATTGCTAAGAAAAATGCTTTAAATTTAGAAGCAAAAGAGCTTGCAAAAGCTATAAAATGGGAAAAAAGATGGGATTATAATTATTATAAAGATATCATTGAAAGCGTTTTTTATAGCGATATGGAATTTATTGCAGGAAATATTACTGATGATGAGATAAAGACTATTTATGAGGGTGCAGCTCCACTAAATGGCGTAGTTTCAACTACTGATGAGGTAAAAGATAAACTTTTTGACATTATAAAAATTTCTCATGGATTTAACGATGATGACAATGAAACTGTTTCTAAAATGGTTGAAATACAACAATTCAAAGACCGAAGAATGGCCGATAAACTAGTGCATAGCTCAAATTTAGCCATTTTGATAGCTGGACGAAATCACACCGATAAAACAATTGGCGTTCCACTTCACATACTTGACTTTAACAAAAATAAAAAAATGATCTCTGTTGGTCTTGGATATTGGCAAGAAGAGGTTGATGACAAGAACCAAAAAGAGCAAGATTATTTGATTAAATTTTATAAAGATGGAGAAAAAAATGAGTAAAAAAGGTCTATTTTTATTTGGCTTTCTGCTGTGCTTAAGTGCGCAAAGCAAAGAGATAGATTTTGATACGCTTGAAGTTTCGGCAAAAGAGATAAAAAGCGAAGATAAAAGTTTTGTAACGCCAGGTGCGATTAGCTCAAGAAGTGGTGTTGGCGAGAGCACTCAAAGTATTGATAGTATCGTCAGAAGTATGCCAGGAAGCTACACCAATACCGATCAAACTCAAGGCACAGTTCAAGTTAATATCCGTGGTATGAGTGGTTTTGGTAGGGTTAATACTATGGTTGATGGAGTTACGCAGACATTTTTTGGAACCTCGGCCGATAATGGAAAATATCACACAAATGATGGCAATATGGCAACTTCAGCTTATGGAGCGATGATTGATCAAAACTTTTTAGTAGCTGTTGATGTTACAAAAGGGACATTTAGCGATGGCCATGGGGGACTCATGGGAAGTGCAAATTTCCGTACAATTGGTGTTGATGACTTAGTAAGAGATGATAAAATTTTTGGCTTTTTGGGTAGATATTCTCATGGTACAAATGGGATTGGATACAACTATATGGGAAGTGTGGCTGCAAAAACGCAGTTGCAAAATGGTGGAAGCATAGGAGCTTTGTTTGGATATAGTGGTAGAAAAATATCACAAAACTATAAAGTTGGCGGTGGTGGAAAGATAGAAGATCAAAAAATACCAAATCCAAACTATAATCCAAATGAGCCAATAGACGAATGGAATAAACCATATCTAAGCACAAGACCATTTCATACAGATGAGCTAACCCAAAGACCAAAAAGCTATCTTTTTAAAATCGAGGCAAAGCCAGATGAGTATAATAAAGCTATTTTAAGTTATAGAAGATACGAAAATTTACTAGCTGGTAGAGATATGATAAATGATAATTATCAAGCTGATTATAACTTCAATCCAAATAATCTTATCGATTTAAATTTATTAGTAGCATACAATCAAGGCAAACAAAAATATCTAAGCGATGCTGCGTTTTTTGGAAGAACCGATATGTCAAAAAACGGAAATTTAAAAGGGATAAATGATGCGTTAACCTTAAATTTAAATAATACAGCCAAATTTCATATAGATAATATAGCCTTAACTTCTAAATTTGGAATAAATTATTTATCTAATGAGTATAAAAACACCATGGATATGAAATTGCCAGGTGCAGAGTCTATTCCTTTTCAACCTCGTGGAAAACAAAAAATTACAACTTTATTTTTGGATAATAAAATAAATTATTCTGTATTTGAATTAAGCACAAATTTAAATTTGCAAAAATGGAATATCAAAGGGCACAAGCCAAAATGTGATGCAAACAGATTTTGCTTTCCAATGGCTGCAGCTGATGTTGATAGGAGTGATACGGAGTTTAATTACTCTTTTATGTTATCCGCAAAATTTGATGATTTATTTATGCCTTTTGCGAGTTATTCCAAAACAACAAGACCGCCAAATGTCCAAGAGATGTTTTTTCCTGTAAATGAGGGAAATAGCATAAATCCATTTTTAAGACCAGAAGTTGCAAAAATTTGGCAAATAGGTTTTAATGGCTATAAAGAAAATTTACTCTTAGATGATGATGTTTTGGGCTTTAAAGTGCTTTATTATAAGACTAATGTTGATGATTTTATTTATAACAAATCATTTTATACAACAGACGCTTTTATGATACATTTAAATCAAACCGAACTTACCAAATTTAGTGGAGTTGAGGCAGAGTTTAGCTATGACATGCAAAAATTTTATCTAAAAGCAAGTTATTCTAAGCAAAAAAGCAATCAAATTGTAAATGAAACAAGTGGTGTTGGACCAAACTCATTTGCTGGATATACCGAGATGACAGAGCTTCCAAAAGACTACGCGACAATTGATATAGGGACTAGACTTCTTAACAAAAAATTAATAGTTGGAATGCTCGCAAAATATACAGGAAGTGCAAAAAGAGTGACTGTTAATGATGCAGATAGGCACAATCCAAACGACCCAAATGATACATTTCCAGAGTTTAATACGGAAAAACTTCCAAAAATACCAACGGTTTATGATCTTTATGTGGTTGCGAAACTAAAAGAAAATTTAACTTTTAAATTTGAAATACAAAATTTATTTGACAAAAATTATATGGATGCATTAAATGCATTTAATGGAACCTCAAACCAACTTTCTTATGATGCCAATGGAAATGATATTCATCTTTTTGATAATAAAGCTCGTGGCAGAACTATTATAGGAAGTTTTGAATATAAATTTTAAGGAGATTTATGAAAAAAATATTTTTTATGTTTTTTATTGTTGTTGGAATTTGTTTTGCTGAAAATAATTTACAAAGCAAGAATTTAAACACTTCGAATTTGGTTGAAAACTTACAAAATTTAGATGAAAATTTGCCACAAAATTCTAAAAATTATCAACATTCAAGTCTAAATTTAAATCAAAATTTAGACTTGAATTCAAAAACACAAACAAAAGAAAAGTCAAAATTCACACTTTTTTCACTTTATGAAAATGCCGATATGGTTGTTAAATTTGTTATTTATATTTTAGTGATTTTTTCACTTTTAACTTGGTCTGTGTTAATTGCTAAAGTAATTGAATTTTGGCGTTATAAAAAGATTTTGAAACTTGATTTGTTTTATACAAGAAAGGCTATTTTTTTAGAAGATTTACCTACGCTTAAAGAAAACAGTTTTATGGAAATTTTTAAAAATGAAGCAATAATTGAAATGGAAAAATCTAAAAAATTAAATGGAACCAAAAGCAGAATTAGAACAAATTTTGAGATTAAAATAAACTCAATCATAACAAATGCTAAAAATTTAACTTCTATTTTGGCAAGTATCGGCTCATCGGCTCCATTTATCGGGCTTTTTGGGACTGTTTGGGGGATAATGAATTCATTTATTGGAATCGCAGGTTCTAATGATACTGGACTTGATGTGGTAGCTCCTGGTATTGCAGAAGCACTTTTTGCTACTGCTTTTGGATTATCAGCTGCAATTCCTGCTGTGCTTTTTTATAACTATATCACAAGAAAAACAGCTAAATTTGCAAATGAAATTGATGAGATTGCAACTGCTGTCTATCTCATCGCCGATAGAACTTTGGATAAAAAATGATAAGACTTGAAAGTGATAAAGAACTAAGCGAGATAAATGTAACGCCATTTATTGATGTAATGTTGGTTTTGTTAATAATTTTTATGGTTGTAACGCCACTTATGACAACTTCTGTCAAGGTTGAGCTTCCAAAAGGTAGTGAAAATTTACAAAACGATGCCGATAAAAAGCCTTTAATTTTATCAATTGATAAAGAAAAAAATCTTTTTTTGGATGACAAAGTGATAAATTTATCAAATTTAAAAGAAAGTTTATTTGCCAAAACAAGTGGAGATTTCGATGAAATAATTTATTTTCATGTCGATAAAAGCGTGGAATATGAAGCGGTAATAAATGTTATAAATTCAGTAAAATTACTAGGGTATTCCAAAATTGCACTTTCATCAAAATTGGAAAATTAAGAAAAATTTATGAGAAACAAAACAGAAAAAAACAGCCTTATTTTTGGAGTGGTTTTATCTTTAATGCTTCATTTTTTGGTTTTATTTTTATTTTTGCATAGACCCTATAAACCAAGTTTAAGTGGTGGATATGGTGGAGAAATAGGTGAGTTTGAATCAATTATGATAATTTCAGATCTTCCACTTGGTGAGCTTAGAGAAATTTCGGTTGATTCCGTTAAGGCTATGCAAAACTACGAAGCTATGCCAGAAATTGATGAGATAGAGGTCATAAAAACAAAAACACCACTTGATGAAATAGATGAGGTAGAAGTTATAACTTCCATAAGCGCTTTAGAAATTCCAAGCGAAGTAGAAGTTATAAAAGCTCAGAATTTAGCCCCAAAAATAGCCAAACCAAAAGAGAAAGAACAAAAACACAAAAAAAATGTAAAAAAAGAAAAAACTCAAAAAAAAGCTGATGAAAAAAAGCCTATTTCCAATATTAGTGGCGAAGTAAACTCAGTAGCAAAAGACAGCTTCGCAAGTGCTCCAGCTAAAGGAAGTGGCACAAAAGTATCATCACCTGGTCTTGGTAGTGGCAAAAGTAAAAACTCAAATTGGCAAGGACTGGTAATAGCTCATCTTAATAAATTTAAAAAATATCCTAAAAACTCACTTATAAATGAAGAAGAGGGGAAAGTTATTCTAAAAGTTGAAATTGATAAAAACGGAAATGTTTTATCAGCAAAAATACAAAAGCCTTGTAAATTTACAAGATTAAATAATGAGGCATTGAAAATTTTTAAAGATGCTTCTCCACTTCCAAAACCACCAGTGGATTTAATAAAAGGAAAAAATAGTGTGGTTTTAAATATGCCACTAGAATATAACATAAAAAAATATTTAAAAAATCGCTAAATTTAAGTGAATTTTCACATTGAATTTTTTAAAAAGGGTAAATTTTGATAAAAAACTACATTTATAAATTTAGTATCATTTTTGTTCTTTCGCTTATTTTTGGTGGGCTAAATATCGCAATTTTGGCATATATCAACAAATTCATCCTAAATTTAACAGAGCCAAATTTAAAAATAATGCTCTTTTTTGCAGCTCTTATACTCTTTTTTTTCATTGCAACATTTTTTATAAGAGTAGTTATAACTAAGATAAACAATATCATTATTTATGAATTAAGAGTTAAATTTGTACTTAAAGTCTTAAATACAAAGATGATTTTTGATGAAAACAAGCCTAAAATTTTAGCCTCACTTTCAAAAGATATTAGCAGCATTTCAAATGGTTTTATGCGTCTAAGTGACGCAGTTCAGGGATTTGTTTTGGTCATTTTATCGCTGGTTTATTTTTATTATCTATCAAAAGAGATGTTTTTGTTCGTATTTTTGTGGTTTGGCTTGATATTTGTCTTAACTTATATCTTTATAGGCAAAGCAAGAACTAGCTACGCCTCTTCAAGAAAATTTGATGATGATTTATATAAAAGTTATGAGACGCTTTTGGGCGGTTTTAGGGAGCTTCGCATAAGCAAAAAGAGAGAAGATAGCTTTTTGGACACCTTTTTTCAAGAGGCAACTTCTCAAAAAAACGCCAACATAAAAGCAGAAATTTATGGCAACCTATCAAGTAACTTTTTAAATGTAATGATGCTTTTTGGGATTGGTTTTATCATGTTTTTATCGCTTGGTTTGGGAGTTTCAGATTTTAAAACAGCAACTACCATAAGCCTTTCTATGATGTTTTTAAGAGCGCCTTTTATGATGGCCGTCTCATCGATACCTTCTATTTTGGTTGCACTTATCTCTATAAAAAAGATAAAAGAGCTTAAATTTGATGAGATAAAAGAGTCATTTGGCAACCAAACTGCGATGAAATGGAGTAGGCTATTTTTAAAAGATATTGATTTTGCCTATTTGGATAAGAAAATTTTAAAGGGTCTAAGCTTAACAATTAAAAAAGATAAAATCATCTTTTTAGTAGGTAAAAATGGCTCTGGCAAATCCACTTTATTTTCGATATTGTGCGGACTTTTGACTCCACAAAGAGGCGAGATTTGGATAGATGAAAAAAGGCTATGCGATGAAGACTTAAGAGCTTTTCAAAACAGCATAGCAGTTGTTTTTAGCGACTTTTTTTTATTTGGTGAGATACTTAATTGTGATGAGAGTTTTATTGACTTTTGGCTTGAGAAACTAAAACTTAAAGATAAATTTAACTTAAATTTGGAAAAAAATAGCTTTAAATTTAGTAGCTTCAACCTCTCAACAGGACAAAAAAAGCGTCTTGCTTTGCTTGAAGTTTTGGCCTTAGAGAAAGATTTTTTAATGCTTGATGAGTTTGGTGCAGATCAAGATCCTGAGTTTAGAGAGTATTTTTATAAAGAAATTTTGCCATTTTTAAAAAATAAGGGAGTTGGTATTTTTGCTATAAGTCACGATGATAGATATTTTAAATTTGCAGATGAAATTTACAAAATGAGTGATGGAAAGGCACTTCAAATAAAATGAGTGCCACGCCCACCAAAGTTTTTAAAACTTATCTTTAAGTCTCAAAAACTTTTCAACTTGCTCTTCTTTTAGCTCTCTTTTCTCGTCTCTACTTAGATAAAACTTAAAAATAGTTTCATTTTTCTCATTGTAAAAATGAACGCTATGACCCAAAACTCCCATAAATTTAGTCGATACAAAACCTATCTTTTTGACGCTATCTTCTTTTAAATGTCCGCCAAGATATCCCATCGCACCGCTGAAATTTAGATATCCTCTTGCTTTTTTGGGTGGATTTATTTTAGCCTTGAACTCGATTATAAACTCAGGTGTATTTTTACAAAACATAACTTCGCCCCAAGTTGCAATCTCAGCCAAAATTGCCTCTAAATTTGAGCCGCAAATCTCTTTAAACTCCTCTTTTCCTCTAAATTTCAAAACCTCATATTCACTTACTTTTAGCTTCATCGCCGCCTCAATAACACTCATATTTTTATTCTCAAATAGAGCTTTAACCTCTTGTTCTAAATTTCTCATTTGTTTTCTCCTTTAGTCTAAAATAGATGATACTGGATATTATAATTAAAAAAATAGTTAAATAGGTAAATAAAAGCGAAAAATATTTTAATAATTATGATTTTATTTATCATAATTTAAGCCGTAAATTTATATAATCAACTTTGATTATTATATACTTTATCAATAAGGTTTGTTTTATATGTTTTATTATATGCAAGTTGGCGGCATCTTTATGTGGCCTATCTTTTTTCTTGCTGTCTTATCTCTTGCTGCAGTTTTAGAAAAACTATTTTTATATTTTGTGAGATTGAGGGATTTGGGTTCTAAATTTAAGTTAGATATCACCAAAAACTTAAACAACCAAACTTTTGAGAAAATAGGTGAAATTTATCAAAACTATAAAAATCCACTGGCAAAAGTAGTTTGTGCAGCTTCTAACTTCTATCTAACCAACAAAAACATATCAAAAAGCGAGTATGAATTTCTAATCAAAACTATGATTGATGATGAAATTTCAAAACTTGAAAAAAACAACTGGATTTTAGGTATCTGCATAAGTGCATCGCCACAACTTGGGCTACTTGGCACAATTGTTGGAATGATAAAGTCTTTTGGCGCGCTAAGTGCTGCAGGTGATCCAACCTTGGTTGCAGGCGGAATTTCTGAAGCGCTCTATACTACAGCTTTTGGGCTTTTGGTTGCAATACCAGCTTTGGTTTTTCACGTCTATTTTATAAATAAAAATGACTCAATTATGGAAAACTTGGAAAAGATAGAGTTTTTGCTCTTAAAAAAGTTTGAAGGCCTTAGATGAGAAGAGTAAGAAGACGCAATTTTTATAGCATCTCCATAATAAATTTAATAGACATAATATTTATTTTGCTTATATTTTTTATGATTACGACCACTTTTAAGCAAACTGAAAGCTTGGATATAAATTTGCCAAAAAGCAAAGCCTCTTTTAATAAAAATAGCGATGTAAATGTTGTAATTTTTTATGATTTAAATGAAAAAATCACTATAAAAATTGACAATAAAGTCCTATTTAGCTCAAATTTAGATGATCTATCAAAAGAGATAGGTGAGCTAAATTTAAACACATTTAAAGCAGTTCATCTAAGTGCTGATAGTAAACTTGACTATGGAAAGATAGTAAATTTAATGTCAATCTTAAAAGAAAATAAAATCAAAAATTTAAATTTAGATATAGAAAAATTTTAAAAAGGAGCATTATGCGTAAAGTTTTAGTTTATAGTATCGTTTTGCAATCTTTGCTTTTTGCAAATACAAGGCTTGAGACAAGTATCATCTCTACAACGGGTTTTGAGGACACTTTGGCAAATGAGGTAAGAAATGTCAATGTTATCACAAAAGATGATATCCAAAAGAGAGGTTATAAAAGTCTAAGAGATCTGTTTAAAAATACTCCAAGTATCTATATGTCTAAAAAGGCCTTTGGCGATGTTATTGATATGCGTGGTCAAGGCGAAAAGGCAAATACCAATGTCCAAATCATGATAAATGGCGTGGCAATGAATATGACCGATTCATCTCACACCTCTATGCCCTTTGATGCTATTAATGTAGATGATATTGAGCGTATTGAGATTCTTCCAGGTGGTGGATCTGTGCTTTATGGAAGTGGCACACAAGGCGGAGTTATCAATATAATTACCAAAAAAACAAGGCAAGATTTCTATGCCAATATAGCATCAAGATATCAAAGTGGAGGTTCGGTAAATGCTAGGTTCAATATCGGTGCAATGGCAACTGATAGGCTATTTTTAAGGGCTAGTGTTTTAAAAGATAAGAGCAATGGCTATAGATATGGCGAAAAAAGCAATGGTGCTTATGGCAGTTTTGGGCTAGATTATCAACTAGGCGACAACCAAAACTTAAGCCTTGATTTTTCTCACTATAGTGGCGATCAAACAGTAGCTGGTGGAGTAAGTAAAAAAGAGCTTGATAAAAACAAAAGAGTAACTGATGGTTCATACTCTACGACAGATATAAAAATGACAAACTTAAATCTAGGCTATGGCATTAAATTTAACGACAGCTGGCAGTTTAATACAGTTCCTTTTTATCAAAAAACCAAGTTTCAACCAAAAGGTAGTGTTTCTGGCTTTGAAGATAAAAAAATTGGTGCTAGAAATAAGGTAAAGTATAACTATGAGAGTGGAAATTTAATATTTGGTTATGACTTTATTTACAACAAAGGCATAAATGATGGACATTTTGACTATATAATACCAATGCCATCACCAATGCCACCAATGCGTTATGTAAGCACTTCAAAAGGCTCTACTAAAAAAATCACAAATTCATTTTTCATACAAAATTCATTTGAGATGACAGATAACTTTTCTCTAACTACTGGCTATAGATTTGACCATGCAAGCTACAAAATCACAAAATATACTAGCACAAAAAGGGCTCTTCTTCCTGCATTTCCTACGACACCATTTAAGGTGGCTACTCTTGATTTAAAAAAGAGTGAAAACAACCATGCTTTTGAAATAACTCCTAGTTTTGCCTATTCAGATACAGGAAATCTATATTTTAAATTTGAAAGAGGCTTTACTAGTCCATCGGCAAACAAAATGCAAAATAAAGATAGGGTAAAGGGATATTATCCAAGCAATATCAAATCAGAGAAATTTCTAACCTATGAAGTTGGTATGAGAGATTTGGTTTTGGAGCAGTTTTTTCAAGCAACAGCTTTTTATACAAAAAGCAAAGATGAGATAACAACTGATATGGTAGGTATGGGCGAGCAGTGGAAGCAATACAACATCGGAAAGACTGAAAAATGGGGCTTGGAGATTGGTTTAGAACAAAGCTTGATAACTGATAAGCTAAAGCTACAAGAGAGCTTTGCCTACACTAACACAGAGGTTAAAGATGCAGGTAAAAACAGGTGGATAAAAGTTGGCGAAGTTGTGCCAAATGTTCCAAAATATAAATTTACTCTTGGGGCTGATTTTGAGTTAACTAACAATGTAAATATTTTTAGCGATACCACCTTTTATGGTAGTCAAAAAAATAGCAGCTACGAGAAAATCTCATCATATAGCTTAACAGATATTGGTGTAAGATTTAAATACAAAGGCTTTAGTCTAACAGCTGGAATTAACAATCTTTTTGATAAAGAATTTTATAACTCAGTCTCTGGAAATGGAGATGACAAAATTTATTCTGTAAGTGATGGCAGAACCTATTATACGGAGTTTAAGTATGACTTCTAGTCATAAAAAATATCTTTTGGTATTGATGGCAATTAGCTTTTTAGTTGCCATCATATCAGCTTGTATAGGAGGAGCTGATATTGGACTTAGGGATATTTTTGCCTATTTTAATGGAGATCTGTCAAAAAGCAAGGAGATTATTCTTTTAGAGATTAGATTTCCAAGAATTTTAATGGCATTTTTAATAGGCATCTTGCTTGCAACAAGTGGTGTTGTAACGCAAAATATCTTTTTAAATCCAGTAGCAGATCCCTACATCATAGGAATTGCAGCCTCTGCAACTTTTGGAGCTGTCATAGCCTATCTTTTTAGAATGAGCGATATTTATTATGCTATTTTTGCATTTATCTCATCGGCAATTTTATCCCTACTTATCTTTAAAATTTACACAAAAGCAAGAAATATCGCAACACTTTTGATAGTTGGTATTGCATTTTCATCTTTTTTGGGTGCTTTTACCTCTTTTGCAACTTATATGATGGGAGAGGAGAGTTTTAAGATAGTTGCTTGGATGATGGGATATTTGGGTGGTGCTTCGTGGAGCAAAATCGCACTTTTGACTCCGCCTTTGATCTTTACTTTTATCTATTTTTATTCAAAAAGATATGAGTTAAATATCCTTTTAAGTGGCGACGAAGAGGCAAAAAGCTTAGGCGTTGATGTTGATAATATCAAAAAAAGATTGCTTATCATCTCAGCTCTTGCAGTTAGTTTTAGCATCTCATTTACAGGAATGATTGGCTTTGTAGGACTTATTATCCCGCATATCATAAGAATGCTTTTTCAAACTTCAAATAACGCCGTCATACTTCCATTTTCAGCAGTCATTGGTGGGCTTTTTTTACTATTTTGCGATATGCTTGGCAAAACTCTACTTGCCCCAACAGAGATACCAATAGGCGTAATTACCGCCTTTTTTGGTGCTCCATTTTTCCTATTTTTGGCTTTAAAAGGTGGTAGATAATGGAAGTTAAAAATTTGGAGTTTTCTTTTTATAAAAAAGAGATTTTAAAAGGGCTAAATTTAACTGCAAAAAGAGGCGAATTTATAGGAATTTTAGGGCCAAATGGCTGTGGAAAAAGCACTCTTTTGAAAAATATCTTAAAGATTTATAAGCCAAAAAGTGGGATTATAACTCTAAAGGAGAAAAGTTTGAAAGAGTATTCCCAAAAAGAACTTAGCCAAATTTTGGGCTTTGTTCCACAAAAAAGTCAAATCTCAATGCCACTTTTAGTTGAAGATATCATCTTAATGGGAAGATACTCACATCTAAAAAGCTCATTTTATGGTTATGAGAAAAAAGATTTAGAGGCAGTTGATGAAATAATGAAGCTTTTAAATTTGGAAAATTTCAAAAAAAGAGTTGCTTTTACGTTAAGTGGTGGCGAGTTTCAAAGAGTGATTTTAGCAAGAGCTTTGGTTGGAAAACCTGAAATGTTGCTTCTTGATGAACCAACTTCAGCACTTGATCTAAACTATGCTGTGAGTATTTTAAAGATTTGCAAAGCAATTGTCAAAAAGCAAAATATTGCCTGTGTTGTTGTGCTTCACGATCTAAATTTGGCTTCACTATTTTGCGACAAAATCTTGCTTTTAAAAGATGGAAAAGTAGCCTATGAGGGGAGCGTTAATGAGCTTTTTACAAAAGAGATTTTAGATGAAATTTATTCTTTAAAATGCGAAATATTAAATTACGAAAATAGACCAATTGTGGTTGCTGTTTAAGGAGAAGAGATGAAAAAGTTTTTAAGTGTTAGTTTTTTAAGTGTTAGTCTGCTTTTTGCAAAGGGAGCTATTATTTTAGATCCAGCTGTTGTTGAGATATTTTATCTGTTAAATTGCGAAGATAAAATAACAGCCATTGCAAAAACCCAACAAAGTAAAATTTGGCCAGAGGAAAAAACTCAAAATTTGCCAACCGTTGGGACATATATAAAGCCAAATTTAGAGCGTATTATTGAGCTAGATCCAGATATTGTCATTACAAATTTTCACTCAACTGAGATTTTGGATGATTTAAAAAGATTTAAGATTGAGTATAAAGATACACAGGCAAACAGCCTTGAAGATATCTACAACAACATCACAATTGTTGGTGAGTTTTGCAAAAAAAAAGATGAGGCAAAGAAGCTAATAGATAACTTTAAAAGCCAAATTTCAAAGCTTGACACATCTAAATTAAAGGGCAAAAAAGCTGTATTTTTCTACTCTTCTTCAAATTTAATGTCATTTGGAAAAGAGACCTTGCCAAGTGACATCTTTAAGTCATTAAATTTGATAAATTTAGCAGATAAACTTGATGGAAAAACACCAATTGTTACAAATGAGTTTTTGATAGAGCAAGATCCTGATTTTATGGTTTTTGTTGGCAATTTGAGTGTAGATGAGTTTTTAAAGCAAAACCCAGTCTTAAAGCACACAGCTGCGGCCAAAAATAATAAAATTATCATAGTTAGCTCCTCATCACTGCTTAGAGGAAGCCCAAGGTTGGTAGATGAGATAAAAAGGCTCTATGAAGAATTCATAAAATGAGATACTTTTTACTCTCTTTGCTTTTTAATGCGCTCATCTTGCTTGTGCCGCTGCCATCAGCCTCAATTAGTACATATGCAAAAGATGAGCCAATTGATATCAAGCTTAGTTTAGATTTTGTCTCTAAGAGTGAGGAGAGCCCTTTGATAGATGATGAGATAAAAGAGAGCGAGGTTGATATAGAAGAGTTAAAAGAGCCTTTGATAGAGGAGCCAAAGGAAGTTATAGAAGAGATAAAAGAGCCACAAGAGGTTGTAAAAAAGAGAGAGGAAGCTCCAAAAGAGCCAAAAGTAGTAAAAGGAAAAAAGGTTAAAAAGGCTAAAAAAAGTAGCATACCACCAACTCAAAACTTGCAAAAGAGCTCAAATTTAGAGAGTAGGGGCTTTTGTAAAGAAAATGTTGGATTTAAGATTGTAAATGAAAAAAAAGAGTATGAGTTGCCTAAAAAAGCAAGAATGTTGCGGTTAAGGGGAGATTTTAGGGCTGAAGTGAAATTTAGACTTTTAAAAGATGGCAGTGTGAAGATTTTAAGCTCAACTGGCGATAAAATTTTTAAAGAGGCTGCTATAGAACTTACAAAAGAGCTTCAGATTGAAATAATTGATAAAAATAGCATTGGTTGCGATATCACCAAGCCATATATTTTTAGAATGAAAAGGTAGCAAATGTTTAAAGAGCGAGTTAAAGGTCATCATAGACAAAACCTAACAAGACCAACAATGGCAAATCCAAAGGAATTTGAGGATTTTTTAAATACAAAACCACCGGATAAAAATGGCATTATCTATTTTCACATACCATTTTGCGACAATATCTGTTCGTTTTGTAACTTAAATAGAAAAAAACTAGAGGGAAAGCTTGATGAATATAGCGATTTTTTGGTAAAAAATATTAAGTATTATGCCAAATTTCCCTATATCAAAGAAAAAGTTTTTAGTAGCATTTACTTTGGTGGTGGGACACCGACAACTTTAAGTTTGTCAAATTTAGAGAAGGTTTTAAAGGCGATTAATGAGAGTTTCAACATCGCAAAAGAGGCTGAGTTTAGCTTTGAGACAACACTTCACAATCTAAATAAAAACAAGATAAACTTAATGCAAAGTCTAGGAGTCAATCGCTATAGCATTGGTATCCAGACATTTTCAGACAAGGGTAGAAAGCTCCTAAATAGAGTTGGCGACAAAAGCAAAGCGCTGGAGAAGCTAGGCTTGATAAAAGATGAGTTTAGTGGCTTTGTTTGCACTGATATCATCTACAACTATCCAAATCAAAGCCAGGATGAGATTTTGGAAGATGCTAGGATTTTAAAAGAGCTAAAGATTGATAGCACAAGTTTTTACTCACTTCAATTTCACGAAGGCTCGGCTTTTTTGAAAGAGAACGATCCAAATTATTATGATTTAAAAACTGACTTTAAGCTTCATAAGCTCTTTTTAGAAAGTATGCTTGATGATAGCAATTATGAGCTTTTAGAATATACAAAAGTTGCACGAAAAAATCGCGATAGATATCTATATATAAAGCTTTCTCACGAAGGTGTTGATATATTGCCAATTGGAGTTGGAGCTGGCGGAGGGCTTGGAAATTTTGGGATTTTTTCTATGAGCCAAGAGATGAAAATGATATCGAAAAAAACAGCTGTTCAAAAAGAGTATGATCTATTTTCAAATTTGTTTCAATACGATAAAATCGATATCGCAAGAGTAAAAAGTTTTTTAGACGAGAAAACTTTTGATGAAATTTATAAGTTTTTTAAAACCTGTGAAAGTGAAAAATTGTTAAAAATAGAAGAGGGTTTTTTGATATTTAATATAGCTGGGATTTTTTGGGGAAATAGCATCGCCGAAGAGAGTTTAAATTTGACAAAAGAGTATTTTTTACAAAAACATTTAAAAGAGATTAAGGGAGAAAATTTATGAAGACATTAGTTTTATACCATTCACTAACTGGCAATACAAAAAAAGTTGCCACTGCAATTGCAAAAAGCAAAAACGCTGATCTAAAAAGCATAGATGAAGAGTTTGATCTGGACAATTATGAGTGTGTTATATTTGGATTTTATGTAGATAGAGGTTTTTTTGTACCAAAGGCTGAAAATGTAGCAAAAAATATCAAAAACAAGACAATGGGGCTGTTTTTTACGCTAGGTGCTGAACCAGATGGCGATCATGCAAAAGATTGCGAGAAAAAAGCGCTTGATTATTTTACAAAGCTAGGCAACAATGTAAAGGCAACTTTTTGCTGCCAAGGAGCAATCGATCCAAAGGTAATCGAGCAAATGAGACAAATGGCGGCAAAAATGGGCGATAAGGCAGTCCATCAAATAACACCCCAAAGAGAGGCTAGATGGAAAAGAGCAGCCTCACATCCAGATGAAAATGACATAAAAAACGCTGTTTTGGCCTTTGAGAGTTTATAAAAATAAATTTCTTAAAAATATTGTTTATCTAAATTTAATATTAAATTTCACTAAAATTAGATAAAATAGAAATTACCATTAAATTTAAATTTGGAGTAAAATTATGAAAACAGAAGAAATTAAAGAACTTATGAAGTACTTTGAAAGTACAGGAATCGGTCGTATGAGATTAAAAGAGGGCGATTTTGAAATAGAGCTTAGAAAAACTTGCGAATCAAACGAAGCTGCACCTGAAGTATGTCCAGCTCCAGTATCTCAACCACCAATTAATGTTGTTGTAAATGGCGAACAAAACAAACAACAATCCTCAAAAGATACTATAAACTCGCCAATGGTAGGAACTTTTTATATCGCACCAAGTCCTGGTGAAGCGCCTTTTGTAAAAGTTGGACAAACTGTTAGAAAAGGTGATGTTGTTGGCATAATCGAAGCTATGAAAATAATGAATGAAATAGAGGCTGAGTTTGACTGTAGAATTTCAAACATATTAGTTGCCGATGGTCAGCCAGTTGAGTTTGGTATGGCAATTATTGAGGTGGAGAAATTATAATGGAGATTAAAAGAATTCTTATTGCAAATCGCGGTGAGATAGCATTAAGAGCTTTAAGAACCATCCAAGAAATGGGAAAAGAAGCTGTTGTTGTTTATTCAACCGCGGATAAAGATGCGCTTTATGTAAAATATGCTGATGCAAGTATTTGTATTGGACCTGCTAGAAGTAGTGATAGCTATTTAAATATACCTGCGATTATGACAGCAGCTCAAATTAGCGAATCAGATGCTATTTTCCCAGGATATGGTTTTTTAAGTGAAAATCAAACTTTTGTTGAAATTTGTGAGAAAGAAGGCATTAAATTTATAGGGCCAAATTTATCAGCCATGGCATTAATGAGTGATAAATCAAAGGCAAAAAGTTTTATGAAAAGAGCAGGGGTTCCTGTAATTCCTGGAAGTGATGGCGTTTTAAAAGATGTTGAAGAGGCTAGAAAATTAGCAAATGAAATGGGTTATCCAGTTATCTTAAAAGCAGCAGCTGGTGGTGGTGGAAGAGGAATGAGGCTTGTTACAAAAGGTGAAGATTTAGAAAAAAACTTTTGGGCAGCTGAAAGCGAGGCATTAAGTGCTTTTGGAAATGGTTCAATGTATATTGAAAAGTATATTACAAATCCTCGCCATGTTGAAGTTCAAATTTTAGGTGATGAGCACGGGAATGTAATTCATGTCGGCGAAAGAGATTGTTCTATGCAACGCCGCCATCAAAAATTAATCGAAGAAACTCCTGCTACAATTTTAGATGAAAAAACAAGAGAAAAACTTCATGAAACTGCGATCGCAGCAACTAAGGCCATAGGTTATTATGGTGCTGGAACTTTTGAGTTTTTATATGATCAAGATTCAAAAGAGTTTTATTTTATAGAGATGAATACAAGACTTCAGGTTGAACACTGTGTAAGTGAAATGGTAAGTGGTCTTGATATGGTTGAGTGGATGATAAGAATAGCTCAAGGAGAAAAACTTCCTAGTCAAGATGAAATAGAATTTAGAGGGCATTCAATAGAGTGTAGAATAGCAGCTGAAGATCCAAAAAGTTTTGCACCAAATCCTGGAAAAATAACTAAATTTATAGCTCCAAATGGTAGAAATGTAAGATTTGATAGTCATATTTATGAAGGATATAGTGTTCCGCCATTTTATGATAGTATGATAGGAAAACTTATAGTTCATGCAGACACTAGGCAAAAAGCAATTGCTAAGATGAGAGTTGCTTTGGATGAACTTATTATTCAAGGCATCAAAACAACTAGAAATTTTCATTTAAATATGATGGAAAGTGCTGATTTTGCAAATAATAAATTTGATACAAACTATCTAACAAAATACTATTAAAAATTAAAGCCGATTTAATCTCGGCTTTAATTTAAATTTTAAATATTGAAATTTTTAATTTTATAAATTTTTAGAATTATTTTTTAGGGGGTAAAACCTCTATGATGGCATTTGCCCTTAGTTTTTCAAAGTAATCATCAACTGTTTTTCGTCTTTCATTTTTAGCAAACATTTCAAAAACTTGATCTTTTGCAGTTTCAAAATCTACTTTTTTAACCCCATTTTTAGAATCAATTCTTAAAACCTCATAAAATCCTTGTGGATGGTCCATAATAGGAGTAAATTCACCATTTTTCATATTTAAAAAAGCAAATGCAGTTTGCTCATTAAGAGATGATTTTGGGATTGTAATTTTATGAGAATAAACAGATGCTCCTACTTTTCCACGTATAACATTTTCAATCTCTTTTTTTGTTTTAGCGGCAAATCTAGTTGCGTTTACTGATTCAAAACTCATAAAAAGCATAGGATTGCTTTCATAAAACTGCTTTACACTTTCAGGAGTTATTTTTTTATCAGCTTTTGCAAAAATTCCGCCTAAAAGTTTTTGAGTTTGTATATCTTTTGCCAAATTTGATCTAAACTCATCGAAATTTACTCCTTGTTTTATAAGAGTATTTTTAAACTCTTCAGGTGTTTTTCCCTCTTTTTTAGCAATTTCTTCAATTGCATTTGTAACCTCGTAAGGTGCAACTCTTATATCTCTTTTTTTAATTTCTGAGGCTTGTAGTTTTTCATTTATTAAAAATTGTAGTGCTGTATCTTGATTGGAAGTTTTTATTTTTTTCATTGTATCAAAAACTTCAAAGTTTGTAATTGGTTCATTATTTACCTTTGCAACAACCCAATTTACCATACCTGCATTGGCCACACTAAAGCTAAGCATAAGTAAAAAAATTAACTTTTTTTTCATAAAAAAACCTTTATTTTAAGCTTATAAGACTATAATTGACAAATTATAGCGAAATATTTTACAAATTTGGAAATAAAAGGAAAAATTATGATTGTAACTCGTTTTGCTCCTTCTCCGACTGGATATCTTCATATCGGTGGGCTTAGGACAGCACTTTATAACTACTTATATGCAAGAGCAAATAATGGAAAATTTCTACTTCGAATTGAGGATACTGATTTAAAAAGAAATAAGATAGAAGCTACAAATGCGATCATAGAAGCATTTAAATGGTGCAAGCTTGACTATGATGGCGAGCTTGTTTATCAAAGTGATAGATTTGACATATATAAAAAATATATACAAAAACTTTTAGATGAAGGTAAAGCTTATAAATGTTATATGACTAAAGACGAGCTTGATGAACTTAGAAAAAGTCAAGAAGCGATGAAAATTCGTCCAAAATATGATGGAAGATATAGGGATTTTAAAGGAACACCTCCATCAGGCATTGATCCAGTAATTCGTATAAAAGCTCCAATTAGTGGAACTATACAATTTAAAGATGGTGTAAAAGGTGAAGTTAAATTTAATGTTGATGATATGTTAGATGATTTTATAATCGCAAGAAGTGATGGAAGTCCTACATATAATTTTACAGTTGTAATAGATGATGCATTAATGGGTGTAACTGATGTAATTAGAGGTGATGATCACCTTTCAAATACACCAAAACAAATTATTCTATATGAGGCACTTGGTTTTAAAACCCCAAATTTTTATCATGTTGCGATGATTAACGGGCCTGATGGGCAAAAACTTTCCAAAAGACACGGTGCAACCGATGTTATGGAATATAAAAAAATGGGTTATTTAAGCGAGGCTTTATTAAATTTCTTAGTAAGGCTTGGCTGGAGTCATGGTGATGATGAAATTTTTTCAATGAAAGAACTAAAAGAGCTTTTTGATCCACATAATCTTTCAAAATCTTCAAGTAGCTTTAATCAAAGCAAACTAGAATGGCTAAATCAACACTACATAAAAAATGCAAGCTTTGAAAGATTGTCTCATGAGCTAAAAGAATTTGACCTTAACCTAGATGAAGTAAAACATGCAAAACTTTTAATAGATAGCATAAAAGAACGTTCAGTTACACTTTTGCAAATGAAAGAAATGGCAAATTCTATTCTCAACAAACCACAAAATTATAATGAAAAAGCTTATAAAAAATTTATTAATGAAAATAGTTTAAAATTACTTGCAAGTTTTGCTGAAATTTTAGATAAAGATATGAGTGCTTTGGAATATGAGGAACTAACAAATAAATTTTTAGAAAAAAATGAAGCAAAATTAAAAGACTTAGCTCAACCTTTAAGGATAGCAATAACTGGAAATAGCATAAGTCCATCTATTTTTGAAGTGCTTGAAATTTTAGGAAGCAATGAAGTAAAACAAAGAATTAAAAATTTAATAAACAAATCTAAGGAGATATAATAATGGCAAAATACACAAAAAAAGAAGCTTTAAATTATCATATTGGTGGAAAAATTGAAGTAAATGTAAAAACCCCTTTTGAAAGTGCAAGCGATTTAACTTTGGCTTATAGTCCAGGAGTTGCTGAGCCTTGCAAAGAAATAGAGGCTGATGAAAGTCTAGCTTATAAATATACAAATAAAAAGAATTTAGTAGCAGTAATCAGTAATGGAACTGCGGTTTTGGGTCTTGGAGATATTGGAGCAAGTGCCAGTAAACCAGTAATGGAGGGAAAAGCTGTTTTATTTAAGAAATTTGCAGGAATAGATGCTTTCGATATTGAGATTAATGAAACAGATCCTAAAAAATTAGTTGAAATTTGTAGAGCGATTTCTCCAACATTTGGTGGAATAAATTTAGAAGATATTAAAGCGCCTGAGTGTTTTTATGTAGAAAAAGAGTTAAAAGCAAGCACAAATATCCCTGTAATGCACGATGATCAGCACGGAACTGCCATTATTACAACAGCAGGACTAATAAATGCTTTAAAAATTAATGGAAAAAAACCAGAAGACATAAAAATAGTAGTAAGTGGAAGTGGAGCAGCTGGAATTGCGTGTGCAAAAATGTATAAAAATGTAGGCGTAAAGCATATTTTAATGCTTGATTCAAAAGGTGTTATTCATAGTAAAAGAGATAGTTTATCACCTGAGAAAAAAGAATTTGCCATTGAAACAGAAGCTAGAACTTTAGATGATGCGATAAATGGCGCAGATATGTTTTTAGGACTTAGCAAAGGTGGAATTTTAACAAAAGATATGGTTAAATCAATGGCAAAAGATCCAATAATCTTTGCTCTTGCAAATCCTGTACCTGAAATTTATCCAGAAGAGGTAAAAGAAGTAAGAGATGATGCGATGGTTGGAACTGGAAGAAGTGACTATCCAAATCAAGTAAATAATGTTTTAGGTTTTCCATATATTTTTAGAGGTGCATTGGATGTTGAGGCAAGATATATAACTGAAGATATGAAAATGGCAGCTGCAAAAGCATTAGCAAAACTTGCAAGAGAAGAGGTTACAAGTGAAGTTTGCAAGATGATGGGTGTAGATAAAATTTCTTTTGGAAGAGATTATATAATTCCAAATCCTTTTGATAAAAGAGTTTTATTTGCTGTTGCTCCAGCAGTTGCAAAAGCTGCATTTGATGGTGGTGTAGCAGGTGTTAAAGAATTTGATGAAAAAGCCTATAAAGAAGAACTTAAAAAAATAAAACTATGAAAAATTTAGCTCTTTTTACTGATTTTTATCAAATTAGTATGATGCAAGGATATTTTGAAGAAAAAAAAGATACCATAGCTATTTTTGATGTCTATTTTAGAAAACATCCTAGCAATGGCGGATATGCCATACTTTGTGGTATAAATGAAGTAGTTGATTATATTCAAAATTTGAAATTTAGCGATGATGATATAAAATATTTAAAGGGTTTAAATTCTTTTAGTAAAGAGTTTTTAAATTATTTAAAAGAGTTTAGATTTAGCGGTGAAATTTATGCGATGGAAGAAGGAAGTGTTGTATTTACACATGAACCACTCATTAGGGTAAAAGCAAATATTTTAGAAGCTCAGCTAATTGAAACTGCTATTTTAAATATTGTAAATTTTCAAACATTAATCGCTACAAAAAGTTCACGAATTGTAAGAAGTGCAGCAGGCGATAGTGTTATGGAATTTGGGCTAAGAAGAGCTCAAAGTAGAAGTGCTGGATTTTATGGTGCAAAAGCTTCAATAGTAGGTGGCTGCGTGGCAACTTCAAATGTTGAAGCTGCAAAAGAGTTCGATATAAAAGTAGCTGGAACACACTCTCATTCTTGGGTTCAAAGTTTTGATAATGAACTTGAAAGTTTTAGAGCTTATGCAAAAATTTATCCAAACAATGCTCTTTTGCTTGTTGATACTTATGATGCTTTAACTAGTGGTGTTCCAAATGCAATTACAGTTTTTAAAGAGCTAAAGGAAAAAGGCTTTAAGCCTCTTGGCATTAGGATAGATTCTGGAGATTTGGAGTATTTGAGTAAAGAGGCTAGAATTATGCTTGATAATGCCGGCTTTAAAGAAGCTATTATTGTTGGCTCAAACGACCTTGATGAGTATAGCATACAACATTTAAAAGATGGTGGAGCAAAGATTGATAGTTGGGGCGTTGGAACGAGGATGATAACTTCAAGCGATGATGCGTCACTTGGTGGGGTTTATAAATTAAGTGGGGTTGTAAAAAATGGTGAAATTATCCCTAAGATGAAAATTTCAAACGACCCAAGAAAGATAAACAACCCAGGCTATAAACAAGTATATAGATTTTATGATAAAGACACAAACAAAGCTTTAGCAGATCTTATAACTTTAGATGATGAAAAATTAGACGATATTAACGAGGTAGAAATTTTTCACCCACTTTATACATATAAGAGAAAAAAACTTTCAAATTTTTATGCTAAAAAACTTTTAAAACCACTTTTTATAGATGGTGAATTTGTAGGCAAGAAAAAAAGTGTAAATGAGATAGCTAAATTTACACAATCTGAGCTTAAAACTATGTGGGAAGAGTATTTAAGAAATATAAAACCACAAAGTTATAAAGTTGATTTATCTCAAAAATTATGGGATATAAGAGAAAAAATTATAAACAATCATAAAGCTTAAGGAAAAATATGAAAAATATAAAGCACATAACTCATCCTTTAATAGAGCATAAACTCACCATTTTAAGAGATATTAAAACTGATCCTTTTCAGTTTAGAATGCTTATTGATGAGATAACATATCTTTTAATTTTTGAAGCTTGCAGAGATTTAGAGTTAAAAGATGTAAAAGTTCCAACACCAGTTTCAACTGCAAATTGTAAAAAAGTAAAAACAAAAGTTATGATTTGCCCGATTTTACGAGCTGCTCTTGGTATGCTTGATGCAGTGTTTAAGATTATTCCTGATGCAAGCGTTGGATTTTTAGGACTTCAAAGAGATGAAAAAAGCCTAGAAGCAAATTTCTTTTATGCAAAACTTCCAAACGATTATAAAAATAGAACCGCAATTGTAATTGACCCAATGTTTGCAACTGGTGGGACAGCTATTGAAGCGGTTAAGTTTTTAAAACAAAAAGGCGTTAAGAATATTAAATTTATCTCTATCATAGCAGCACCAGAAGGACTTAAGAAATTTAGTGAGAAATTTCCAGATGTTAATGTATATGTCTCAGCCATAGATGAGGGCTTAAATGAAAAAGGCTATATCGTTCCAGGGCTTGGAGATGCTGGAGACAGGGTTTTTAATACCTTAAGTTAGTATGAGATTTTTTATAGCTTTTTTTATTTTTGTATTTATTGGTTGTGCCTCTCAAAACTCACTAAATTTACAAAATCAAAAAGCTATTTATTTTATAGGACTAAATGGCGTTGTGGTAGAGCTTAGAAGTAGTGATGGGTTTCAAAGTGCGGTTTTAAAAGATGCAAATTTTAATGAATTTAAACTTTTAAGAAAAAACCCAAAAAGTCAAATTTTATCAAGCGATGAAGTTTCTATCTCAATAAATGGCGATAGAGCTATTTTATATTACGGAAATTTTGCCATAAACCTTGTTTTAGCGTATAAGGAATAAGATGTTATTTGGAAAAATTGATTATTTAAATTTACTTCCTTTTCATGTATTTTTAAAAAAATATCCACTTCCAAGTTATGCAAAAAAGGGTATTGAGTTTAAAAAAGATGTCCCAAGTGTGCTTTGTAAAAAGCTTTTTAACAGGTGTGTTGATGCTGCTGTTATATCAAGTGTTGAAAGTAGGCGAAAAAAATATAAAAAATTAAATATGGGAATTGTTGCAAAAAAAGATGTTAAAAGTGTTTTAGTTAGAAAAAACTCATCTAAAAGTTTAGATCCAGCTTCTATGACATCAAATATGTTAAGTAAGGTTTTGGGCTTAAATGGAAGTGTTGTGATAGGAGATAAAGCATTAAAATGTTATCTTGATGAGGGTTTTGATAAATTTTATGATATGGGAAAAATTTGGCATGAAAGAACAAATTTACCATTTGTTTTTGCTGTTTTTTGTCTTATAGACTCAAAAAAAGCCTATGAGAATTTAGTAAATTCATTTTTAAAAAAGAAAGTAAAAATTCCTCAATATATTTTAGATAGCTACGCAAAATCAAGAAATGTTAAAAAATCTGAAATTTTATGGTATTTAAACTATATAAGTTATAAAATTGGCATAAAAGAAAAGAAAGCTTTAAATATGTTTTTAAAAAAAGCAAGACTTTTAAATTTTAACCCAAATTAGGAAAAAACATGAAAAAGATTATCTTATTTTCACTATTTTTTAGCTTTATTTTTGCAGCAAGTGATTTAAATGTTAGCAATACAGATAAAAATGAAAGTAATAAAACAAATTTTAGTGAGTTTTTAAAAGATCAAAATAGCACTCAAAGAGTTAAAATTCCAACTCATTAGTTGTTTTAAAGTCCTAAAATTTAGGACTTTAATATTTTATTATTTTACAAGTTCTTTTTTATTTACAATAAATGGAACGCCTTGAACGCCAGCTTTGAAGTATTTCTCAGCTAAAGAGTTAAGTCTATCGATTTCTTTTTGATCTACTCCCTCAACTGCTGGAATATTATCAGCATAGTATTTTTTAAGAACTTTAATCTTATCGGCATCATTTTTTGCTTTAGACGCTTCTTCGTAAATTTTAGCACTTTTTGCGTGAGAAGCTGGTCCGTGGATAGAAGTCATAATTATTTCATAATTATTTTCTTTTAAATGCTCTTCTATGCTTGCCATCTCTTTTTTACAAAATGGACAGTCTGCGTCACTTAACATAATTAAAGTTTCTTTTTTAGGGTCGTTTCCAAGTTTGATTATATTTTTTACCTCTTCTTTTTTATAAATTTCAGCAATGTTTTCATTTATCATACCGTTTATAAACTCTTCTTTATAGCTTTTTTTTGTTTTAATGTTAAAAAGATCTTGAGCTATAAAATCACCTTTTGTATAAATTGCATCTTTTTGGCTAAAATCACCCTGGCTTACTTTATAGATAACCTCTTCAAATCCATCTAATCCTGGGATTGGAGTTCTTTTTTCTACTTCTACGCTCATAGCATGACCTGGTACCATTTGCTCAAAGAAATTTTTAATTTCTGCATCAGTTGCTGCAAACATTGAACTTGCTGCAATAATTGAAGTTAAAACTATTTTTTTCATTTTTCACCTTTTTTTAAAAATTTATAAGATTATATAATTAAATATTAAACAATTTAATTAAAATTTATAAATATCCTATCATTGTTTATATTTTTTATGTCATCAAATTTATCTAAATATTCTAGATATGCTATTGCAAATTTACGACTAAGACCAAGTTTTTCTTTTAGAATTTGAACATTTGCTAAGCCGTTTTTTTTGATAATTTCTCTAATTTCTTTCATAGCAAGATTTAAATTTGACGAAGTTACAAAAAGATTGTGAGCTAGGCGAACTATTTTTTTAGATTTCGTTAAGCTTTTGAAAATATTATCACCTATAATTTTATCAATATCTAAATCATCATATATGTTGTAAGGGGCTTTTGGGGTAAGTTTTGAGTTTTCTAAAATATTAAAAATTTTATTACTTAAATTTTCTTCAATGGTATTTAATTCAATACCCTTTTTAACATACAAAAGATTGTTTTTTTCTAAAATGTTCTCTTTTATTAGCTCATCAAGAGCAAAATTTGCAAAATTATTTGTTGCCCAGGTTATTTTAATGGCAATACTTTGAGCTGAAATAACAGCAAATTTATTTTTTTCTATTATAAATTTAATTATTTTTTTTAAATCATTTAAGGCCTCAAGGCCGTAAATACAAAGCCCCTCTTTATCAACAAATACTTGATTTAGTGAGCTTGCGACTTCTAAAGCCTCTTCATGAGTTAGATCAAATCTTTGAAATGATGAGATAAGCCCAAAGCCGTGTTTGTGAGTGGTAGTTAAAATCTCAAAAACTCTTTTAAAATCTTTTTCTAAAAGGTGTATTAAAAACTCTATTTTTTGAGCTTTTTTAAGTGGTTCGCTAATTGGGTTTAAAACTCTTCCACCACCAATCACACGTGAGTTTTCAAGCACTACAAAAGCTTCGTTAAATTTCAAAAACAACTCTTTTTCAAATTTAAAAGTTACAAAACTTTGATTATCTTTTGTGCTTAAAACCAAAGCTTTTGCTGTTATTTGCTTACTTCCAACGCAAAAAATAACTTCACTTGCATGAGATATTTTTCCATAAAAAATAGTATCAATTTCTTTAAAGCCTCTAAAAAAGCCTTTTTTACTTAAAATATAGCCTTTTTTAAGCTCGCTTGTTTTTGCATTTGCCAAGTTTAGTGCAACTCTGTTTGGATGAGTGGCAAATTTGGTAAACTCATCATGGACTTGAATGCTTTTTACTAAAAACTCTTTATTTATATCTAGGCAAAAAAGCCTTTCATTTTCTTTTATAGTGCCCTCTATCAAGCTTCCAGTGACAATTGTGCCAACTCCTTTAAAGCTAAAAACTCTATCAATATAATATCTTGTCAAAGCGCTTTCTTCGCGTTTTTTAGGCTTTAATGTAAATAAAAAGTTCTTAAGCTCAGTTATGGAAAATTCATCTTTGATACTTATAAAAAAGGTCTTTAAAACCTCTAAGTTTTTAAAATTTTCTATATATTTAAGGGTTTCATTTTGGGCGTTAACCTGCTCATTTTTACTTGTTAAATCGCACTTTGTGATACATAAAATCAAACTTTTTACATTAAGGAGCGATAAAATTTGAATATGCTCTTTGGTTTGAGGCATAAGAGAGTCATTGCTTGCTACAACTAGCATCGCCGCATCAAATGCATAGGCTCCTGAAATCATAGTTTTAACTAAGTTTTCATGTCCAGGAACATCAACAAAAGCGATATTTTCATCACCTTTTTTTAAATTTGAAAAGCTTAAATCAATTGTTATGCCCTTTTCGATCTCGCTTTTCATCTCATCACCCTCAAAGCCATTTATTGCTTTTATGAGTGAAGTTTTACCATGGTCTATGTGTCCTGCGGTACCAATTATCATGCTTTGCATTAAATTTCCTTTAAGGCTATTCGCTAAAAATTTCGTTGCAAATTTTGATTAAATTTTGCAAGTCTTTATCCATTATGCTTCTAAAATCAAGCATAAATTTATCATTTTCAATTCTTCCAATAACTCTTTTTTGTCTAAATTTTTGCTCTAACTCCATAGGATTTCCAAAAAAAGCTAATGCAATGCTAGGATATTCTCTACATGGAAGCGTTCCGCCACCTACAAAAGTTTTTGTTTTTACTACTTTTGAAGGCGCTGCTATATTTGCTTTTACTAAATTTGCCATATCGGTTAGCTCATCAATGTCTTTGTAAATTTGATGAGTTGTTTGGATGAGGTTAAATTCTTTGTTGATATAGGCCTTTAGGGTTTCATTTAAAATACTTAGAGTTATTTTATCAACTCGTAGCATTCTTAAAAGTTGGTTTTTTTTAAGTTCATTTATTAACTCTTTTTTACCTAAAATCAGTCCACATTGCACACTTCCAAAAAGCTTATCTCCACTAAAACTAACTAAATTTATACCGCTTTCAAGTACCTTTTTAAGTGGTGGTTCATGAGAGCTTAAAGAGTATGGAAGCTCATTTACATAAGCACTTCCTAGGTCATAATAGCTTATTAAACCGCACTTTTTAGCCAAATTTGAAATTTCAACCGCACTTACATTTTGGCTAAAACCTTGAATGTTGAAGTTTGATTGATGAACTTTCATAAGTATTTTTGTGTTTTCATTTATCGCGTTTTCATAATCATTTAAATTTGTTTTATTTGTGGTGCCAACTTCGCGCAGAATTGCACCTGAGCTTGCCATAACTTCTGGTATCCTAAAGTTTCCACCAATCTCGACTAGCTCGCCTCTACTAACAATAACTTCGCTATCTTTGGCAAATGTGTTTAAGACTAAAAAAACAGCACTTGCATTGTTGTTTACAATAAGCGCATCCTCACAGTCAAAAAGCATGGAGCAAAGCTTTGCTGTGTAGTTGTATCTTAGTCCGCGTTTGCCAGTTTTTAAGTCATACTCTAAATTTGAGTAAGAAGCTATTGTTTTTTGGGCTCTTTTGAGCAGCTCTTCATTTATAACACTTCTTCCTAAATTTGTATGAATCACAACACCAGTTGCATTTATCAATGGCTTTAACTCTAAATTTTCATAAATTTCATACTCATTTTTTATCGCCTCAATAATGCCTTGCTCATCTTTATACTCTAAATTTAAAAGAGCTTTTTCTCTCTCTTTTTCAATAATTTGTTTGGCTAAATTTAAAACAAGTGGATAAAAATAGTCTTTAAATTCAGCCAAATTTGCGATTTTATCCACTTTTGGTAAGTCTATTTTCATTAAATCTCCACATTATTTAATTTTGATGGGTTAAGCTGATATTTTGCATTTTGTAGCTTTACTAAAACTTCTAAATCGCCAAGCTGTTTAAAAAGCTTTATAATTGTAGGTTTACTAACATCGATATTATCCATAATGTCGTTGTATGTGTGGTTAAATACTAAGTTTTCATCTAGATTATTAATAATAAATTTTATTACTTCAACTGCTTTTGTATCAGTTACCAAAGCCACCATTCTTATGATATTTTTATTTTTATCAATTTCTTTATCTTTTATTTTTGGCAAAAGCACATCATAAAGTGAATTTAAAAGCTCTTTTATATTTATTGGCTTTACAAGGTAGTTGTTTGCACCAAATTTTATAGCCTCAAGAAGATATTTTGTATCTGTATAGGCTGTGGTAAAAATCATAGGAGTGTCATTATCTTCTTTTCTTAAATTTCTTAAAAGCTCAATTCCTGTTGCTTCTTCAAGTAAAATATCACTAATTATTGCATCAATATTTTTATTTTCAAGCACTTCATAGGCTTTTTTTAAGTTTTGGCAAGGGTATAAATTTCTTACGAAATCTTCTAAAACAGTTGTTGTTTGATGAAGCAGATGTGTTTCATCTTCAATGTATAAAATATCAAAATTTGATAATATATCTAAATTTCTTTTTTTCATAACTCATCCTTTAGTGGCAAATCTATAATAAAATTTGCACATTTATACTCTTTTTTACTTCTTCCAAGTATAACATTTTTTACATATAAGTTTCCTTTTAGGTGCTTTTCAACGATGTTTTTACTCATATAAAGCCCAATACCAGTTCCTAAGCTTTTATGTTTTGTAGTAAAATATGGCTCAAAAATTTTATCTATTATGATGGCATCAATTCCACCACCATTATCCATAATTTCAATTCTAGCAAAACCATCAAACTTTGTAAGTTTTATCCAAATAAGTTTAACATCTTCTTTTTCATTTATTGCATCTTTTGCATTGTTTATGATGTTTATTAGAACTTGCAAAAGCTCATTTTTAAAAGAGTATATTGTTATTTCTTTGCTTTTATCAAAAATCAATTCAATCTCTTTTTTTTGAAGTAAATACTTAGTAAGTCTTATTGCATCGTTTATAACTTCATTTAATGTAAATGTTTTTTTAGCTTTTGTTGGGCTATAAAAACTTCTAAAATCTTCTAAAGTTTGTGACATTCCATTTGCTAAAATCATAGCTTCATTTACTTGGCTTTTTACAAACTCAGGTGTTAATTTATTTTTTTCAAGTTTAGTTTCGAAGCTTTGTATTATCATAGAAATTGCTCCTAAAGGTTGGCGCCATTGATGGGATACATTTTCAAGCATTTCACCTAAGCTTGCATTTTTAGACTGTAAAAAAATGGTTTGATCTTTTTTTCTAGAAATTATTAGCTCTTTTTCAAGTCTTTTTTCCAAATTTTCATTTAGTTCTTTTAAGGCTTTAGTTTTTCTTTTAATGCTTCTTTCAAGTTTTTCATTTATTTTCTTAGAATTTATTGTAAGTGCAAAAACTAACATAAAAAAGAAAATTATTGTAGTAATTAGCGAAAAAGATAAAAATTTCAGACTTTGAATATATCTATAATCGGTTCTTGTTTTTTTATTGTTTATCTCTTTTAGGTGATGGATTAAAAGTAAATGTGCATTTGTGTTTATGCTAATCAACTCTTTTTTTAGATGCATCATTTCAGCTACTGGTATATCGACTTCACAAGCTATTAAAATAGTTTTTTCAACTTCTTTTAAGGTTTTTGTGATTTTATTTTCAAGGTCAGCTTTATAGTAGTTATATGGAAAATTTTCACTTGTTTTAAAAAAAATTCTTTTTAGTTTTTCTTTGAAAGTTAGTGTATTCTCATTAAATTCTGGTATTTTTTTATATTCATTCCATTCAAAAATTATTTGGTTTATGCTTTCCTTGGTAAGTTCGATATATAATTTATTATAAGTTGTATCAAATTTAGTTATAACGAAATCAATATTTGAACTATAGATATCTCTTATATTTTCAAGTCTTGTGATTGGTGAAATATTATAATGGTATATATCATTGATTACATTTTTCAAATTTGATATAAATAATATAAATACTAAAAGCATAGAAAAAATTGCAACAAATATTGTAATAACAAGTAAGTTGATATTTCTTCTAAAATCTAATTTTTTTATAAGTTCTACTAAAAAATTCATTATTTAATTCTCATATAAAATTTCTATTTTATCATCGTTAAATTTAATTATTCTTTGCTTTTCATAAAATTTATATCTATTTATAATTAGATTTGCTCTATTTATTACTAAATTTTTAGGGCTATCTTTGAAATTTAGGCTTTCAAATATTTTTGAGACTAAAAATGCATTTAAAAACGCATTATAAGAGCAATTTTTTTCATCTAAATTATTTTTAACAAGTAAGTTTTTATATAGTTTTAAAAGCTCATCATCTTCTTTTAAGACTGGAGAAAATGAAGAAACATAAGCATTTTTGAGTTCTTTAAAATAAATTGGATTAACAGAACTTAGAAATAAAAATTTTATATTTTCATTTTTTTTACTTAATTTTTTTGCAATTTCTAATGAAATCCTATCTAAAAGTGCAAAAACTACAAGCTCACTATTTAAATCAATATTTTCTAAAATCGGTTCAATTATATTTGAGTTTCTTTTATAGCTTGAGCTTGAAAATATGCTTAAATTTCTATTTATTAGGGCTTTTGCAAGGCTGTTATAAGCCTCTTCCCCATGCTCTCCGCTTTGATAGATTATAGAAATTTTACTTAGATTTTTTGTATCTACAAAAAATTTCATCGCATTTTCTATCTCATAATCAAACGAAGGAAATGTTTTTATAACGCCCTTAAATACGCTAAAATTTAAAAAATTTGGTGCATAAACAGGTGAAAAAACAATTATATTTTTATTTATAATTTTAGGAGCAATACTTCTTAAATTTGCCGTGTCAAAAGGCATAAAAACAAAGGTATTTTTACCTAAATTTGATAAAATATTTTCTCTAAAAATATCTGAGTTAAACCCATCATCAAAAACACTAAATTTAATTTTATTTTTGTTTTTTGAATTATAATCATCAAAATACATCTTTGCGCAATTTCTAATGCTTTCGCCCATTTGGGCATTTGCTCCACTTAGGCAAAAAGAGGATAACACTCCTTGCTCTTTTGAAAAAGATAAAGAAAAAATAAATAAAATTAAGACTATTTTTTTCATAAATATGATTATATCATTTTATTTTTATTTTAAAAAAGATAAAAAAATTTAGCTATAATTACTAATCGCAAAAAATGTATCGGCGAAAATTTTAAAAAGGATAATAAATGATATTTAAAACACTTCAAACAAATCTTACAAATTTAGATGAGTGCTTAAATTTAGCTAAAAAATTAGGTTACTATAGTTTAGATAAGCTCAATCAAGCTCTTTTAAAAATCACACAGGCAAAAAGTCTGGATGAGTTTTTGCAAAATGGGTATTATGACTATTTTTACACTTCTGAAAATTTAGTTCTAAAACTAGCCAAAATTTATGGCTTAGATATTTTAGATGAGTTAAATCAGGCAAAAAAGCTAAACGATGAGGTAAATAAATATAAAAATAGTTATATTTATATAGATACAAATTTCAAAAGAACTACCCAGCCTATTTTTATGTTAGCGATGATGCAAGGCGCTCGATATCTCTATTTTGATAAAAAAGAGTTAGTTTTTAAAAGCTTAGATAAACAACTTCAATTTATCTCAAAAATTGTAAAAAATCACTATAAAAAGATAAAAAAACTGCCTTTGTTTGGCGAGATAGCTGGGTATAAATTTAACCATTTAGGTAAAAACTACAGTTTTGGAGTAGATGGCACACTGCAAGATAGGGAAATTTATGAAAGTATTGCATGGATAGAGATCTAAATTATTTATGGTTATTAGCAGCTACTAATTTATGGTTTAATTCAAATTAAAACAATCATTATAAAATTGTCTAATTTGCAACTAAGGAAGATGGATGAAAGAATTTGCATATTTAGATGGCGGGTTAGAAGTTGTAGTTCCTGATGAGATAGAAGAGCTAAAAGCGCCAAATGATGAGCACTATCTAGTTAGTAACTCACCAAATTTAAAGGCTGAAATTTACGCGCCTGAGATTGATTTTTATCTAAAAAATAGTAAAGATGACATTTTACAAAAAGCTAAAAATTTAAACATTTTATACGAAGCAAGAGCTAGTGTTTTTGATTTGGCAAAAGATATGGATTATGAAAAGAATGTTGGCAAAAATGTTATTTCAATAAGCGATAAAGAGCGCACAAATTTGAGCGAAACTTTAAAACAAAATGGCTACAAGGTTATAAATTTAACTCATGCTGAAGTTAAGTTTTTATACGGTGAAATTGGTGATTTATACACAACAGTTTTAAGCGCAAATGATGAGTTTGAGGTAAAAAGCGACTTTGTTTTAGTTGATGGGATAAAAGAGTATATGCTAAGACAAAGTGGAACTTTGGATATTAGTATTTTAACAGATGAGGAAATTTTAAAATATCTAGATGAAAAAACTCCTGTTTATTACTATAAAAGCGCTATAACTTATGATGATAAAATTTGTCAATACCACAAAAGAAGAAGTGAGCATTGTACAAAATGTGTTGATATTTGCCCAACGGTTGCGATTTTAAAAGATGATGAAAAAAAAGAGCTAGTTTTTTCGCATATTGATTGCGTTGGATGTGGTGGTTGTGTGAGTGTTTGTCCAAGTGGGGCGATTGATTATGCAAAGATGCCAAGTGAGGCATTTTATGATATGGCTTTAAAATTTAAAGATAAAAAAATAGTTATAACACCAAGAATCATGGATCTAGAAACCTGTGATGTTGTTCTTGATGAGGGAGTTTTACCCTTTACTATTGAGGGAGAGAAGTTTTTAAGTCAGACTCATTTTATGGCGCTTTTACAAGAAAGTGGAGCAAATTTGATCTTTTTTAGTGATGTTATCGCACCAGGGGTTAAAGAGTCCATAGAGTTAGTCAATCAAATAATAAAGGCTAAGTTTAATGAAGTTGGGATTTTGGTTGCAAAAGATGAGACCCAGCTTAGAAAAGAGTTAAAAGAGCTTAAATTTATAGATGGGCTTAAATTTCATATGAATGAGCGAACTCTATCAAAAAGAGAGATTTTTTCAAAAAGAGTTTTGCATATTGTAGGCGATGATGACCTTGGCGTTGCAAAAAGTGGCGAGTGGGTAAGATATGGAAAAGTAAGCATTGATGAGAGCACCTGTACGCTTTGTTTGAGCTGTGTAGGTGCGTGTAATGTCGCAGCGCTAATTGCTGATGAGAGTGATAACTCTATAAAATTTAATGCCTCACTTTGTACAACTTGTGGATATTGCGTGCAAAGTTGCGCTGAAAAAGAGACGATCTTTTTAGAGCGTGGTGAAATAGAGCTTAAAAAAGAGTATTTTGAGTATCAAACTTTGGCAAAAGATGAGCTTTTTAAATGCATTGAGTGCGGAAAAGAGTTTGCTACTACAAAATCAATTTTAAAAATAGCAAATATGATGACACCACTTTTTGGCAACGATACAGATAGAATAAAAACACTTTACTGCTGTAGCGAATGCAAAGCAAAAGTGATGATTCAAAAGCAGATTAAAGAAGCCAAAGAAATGCAAGATAAAATTTTAAAGGAGTCAAAATGAAAGATAAAAATATGGCTTTAGGCAGAAGCTATTATTATGAATTTTTTGCAATACCATTTTTTTTCAGTGAAAAAGATGAGAAATTCAGTCTTTGGAAAAAACAGCTTGATTATTTAAAAAACTCCCCAATTGCTAATGAAAATTTAGATGATTTTAAAGCTCTTAGCAAGTTTAGTTTTGATGAATTTAGAGCTGAGCAAAATAGGCTTTTATATGATTATTCTTACTCAAATATCCCTTTAACTGCATCATTTTATAAAGAAGGGCGAGATGAGGGACTTGCTAAAAAGCTAGTTTTAGATACTTTGCGAAAGAGTAAATTTAGAAAAAATAGCGAGCTTTGCAAAGATAGTGAGGATTTTATCGGATTTATTTTTTATCTAATGTCATCACTTTTAAAAGATGAAATAAATTCAAACGCATTTTTAAGCACAGAGCTTTTTGTAAATGTGATAAATGAGTTTATAGATGAGTTTATAGATTTTATAAAGGGTAGTAAAGAGGCTGATTTTTACTTACATTTGGCAAATTTAATGCAGAGTTTTTTTGAGCTTGAAAGATCTATTTTAGCTGTTGAAAAGCCAAAAATAAAACCAAGTATAGCAAAAGAAATGATAGAAAAACAGCCATATTTATCAAATTTAAAAACTACAAAAGAAAAATTTGATTGGGATGAATAATAAAATTAAACTTAATAAATTTATTTAATGCATAATTAAAATATATTTTTAATTACAAATCTGCTAAAATATCATATAGTTGATAGTGCTATATAGCGTAGTTACAAAGTATTTTGCCTAAAATTATGCAAATTTAGCATATATCTTTATTTAGTTAAATTAAAATTTCATGTAAGGAGGATGATTATGACTGAAAATCGTAGGGATTTTTTAAAGAAATCTCTAAAAATCGGTGCAGTTGCAGGCGCTACAGCAGCGATTGCAAATGAGGGATTAAAAAATTGTGCGACAGCTTTATCAGATGATTGTGCCACAAATGCAAGTAGTGGTGTGGTTTGTGGCAAAGCTGTCAAAAAAGAGGTTCTTTATAAGAAAAATAACTTATGGGAACAATACTATAGAATTGCTCATTAAAGGATAAAATATGAGTCAGACAAATATAGGAAGAAGAAGTTTTCTAAAACTTGCAGCTCTTGGTGCAGGAACCATGGGGACAACAAGTGCTTTTGGAAAAAATGAAACACTAAGAAAAGCAACTTCTGAAGAGATTAAAAATCCATTTCCAAACTCTGTTATGAAAAAGACAATTTGTTCCATTTGTTCAGCTGGATGTGGAGTTGTTGCTGAGGTGGATGAGGCGTCAAATACTTGGATAAGACAAGATATGGCGATAGATCATCCGATAAGTCAAGGAAGTCACTGTTCAAAAGGAATTGATCAAATTGATTTAACAAAGTCTAAAATGAGACTTAAATATCCACTTAAAAAAATAAATGGCAAGTGGGAGAGAATTAGCTGGGAAACCGCTGTAAATGAAATCGGCGATAAGATGATGAAGATTCGTGAGGAAGATGGACCTGACTCAGTTGAGTTTTTAGGTTCAGCTAAATTTTCAAACGAACAGGCATTTTATTTTAGAAAATTTGCAGCATTTTGGGGAACAAACAATATAGATCACGTTGCTAGAATTTGACATAGTGCAACAGTCGCCGGTGTGGCGAATACTTGGGGTTATGGCGCTATGACAAATCACGTTGGAGATGTCGCTAAAAATGCTAAAATGATGTTAGTAATTGGTGCAAATCCGGCAGTTGCAAACCCAGTTGGTGCGATGAAACACATCTTACAAGCTAAAGATAGAAATAATGCAACTTTAGTTGTAGTAGATCCTGTCTATACAAGAACAGCTGCAAAAGCTGATATGTTTATTAGAATAAGACCTGGAACTGATATAGCATTTGTCTATGGAATGCTTCATCTTATCTTTAAAAATGGCTGGGAAGATAAAGAGGTCATTAGAACTAGAACTTATGGCGTTGAAGAAATAAAAGAAGAAGCAAAACATTGGACTCCTGAAGAAGTGGCAAATGTGACAGGCTGTAAAACTGAAGAGTTAATCCAATTTACAAGAATGTTTGCTACTACAAAACCAGCAACTTTGTTTTGGTCGCTTGGTATCACTCAACATTCAGTTGGTCACTCAAATACAAGAATTTTATCAATACTTCAACTAGTCTTAGGAAATATGGGAAAAGAAGGTGGCGGAACAAACATCCTTAGAGGTCACGATAACGTTCAAGGCGCTACCGATATGAACTGTTTGGCTGATAGTACGTCAGGATATTATGGTTTAGGCGATGGTGCATGGAAGCATCACTGTAAAGGTTGGGGTGTTAATTTTGATGAGTTTATAAAAAGATTTGCTGTATCAACAAAAGAACAACGGGAAAAATTAGGTGAGCCAGTTAAGGGAACAAATTTTAAAGAGTATTTTTACCACGATCCTAAAAATCCTGAAGATAGAAATTGGCGAAATGAAAAAGGATATTCTCTTTCTAAATGGTGGCAAGGTGTCTTAAAAGAGGAAAAAACATATTCAAGTGGAAATTTGAGAGTTCTTTGGGTGCAAGGAACCGGAATTACTTCCATGGCTCATACTGTAAAAATCCAAGAAGCATTAGATAAAATAGATATGCTGGTAGTTGCAGAGCCATTTTTAAATGAGGTTGCAATTCTTAGTGACAGACCTGATGGAATTTATGTCTTGCCTGTCTCAACTCAGTTTGAAAGTGAGGGCTATGTAACAGCAACTAATAGAGCCGCTCAGTGGAGAACTCAAATTATAAAACCTATTTATGAGAGCAAGGAAGATCAAGAAGTCATGTTTTTATTTGCCAAGAAATTTGGTTTTTATGATGAGTATGTGCGTGGCATGAAAATGGGTATTGTTGATGGCGAAATAAAACAAGTTAAAGATGATTTTAAATGGCCTGATGATGCAACTGATGAGATAGCAAGAAATACTCAAAGCATAGGAAATAATGGAAGAACTGCCGCAAGACTTAGAAAACACCAAGAAAATTGGCACAATTTCGATCCTGATACACAAATGGGAAGAGGTCCAGTTGAGGGTGAATATTACGGACTTCCGTGGCCTTGTTGGGATGAAAAGCATCCAGGAACACCGATTATGTACGATGTATCAAAATCTTATGTAAAAGGCGGTATGGGTTTTAGAAATAGATTTGGACTAGAGCACAATGGGGTAAATCAACTAGCCGATGAGAGCATAACTTTACCTGGTTCAAAAGTAAAAGGTGGATATCCACAAATTACAAAAGAAAACATTGAAGAAGTTTTGGGTATTACTCTAACAGAAGATGAAAAAAGAAAAATAGGATCTAGCTGGAGTGATGATTATAGTGGAATTATTGCTAAAAAATGTAGAGAGGCTGGAGTTTGTCCATGTGGAAATGCAAGAGCAAGAGCTATTGTTTGGGAATTTTTAGATCCAATTCCAAAACATAGAGAGCCTATTCACTCTCCAAGATGGGATTTAGTAGAGAAATATCCTACTTTTGGTGATCAGGAAAGAAATTTCCGTGTTGCCAGTAGATTTATAAGTGAGCAACAAGAAAAAGATTGGAGTAAAGAGTTTCCAACTGTTATGAGCTCACTTAGATTTGTAAATTTAAGTGGAGCAGGAATGATAGAAAGAACTTCTAAATACCTTGCATCCATAACACCTGAAATGTTTGCTCATGTTCATCCAAGTCTAGCTGCAAAATATGGGATAAAAGATAGGGATATGATGTGGATACACTCTCCGCAAGGAACTAAGATAAAAGTAAAATGTTACTATTCTTATTCAGTAACACCAAATAATATCTGCTTACCATATCACTTTGCTGGAGTTATGCAAGGAGTTGATTTAAGTCACAGATACCCTGAGGGAACGAAGCCTTATATAATAGGTGAGAGTTCAAATACAATAACAAACTACGGTTTTGACCCTGTTACTCAAATTTCAGAGTTTAATGCGGGTTTATGTAGATTAGAAAAGGCATAAGGAGAGCATTATGGCAAGATTAAAATTTTATGTGGATAATGATAGATGTATAGGTTGCTATGGTTGTCAAGTAGCTTGCTCTTCGGCCCATGAAGTACCAATTGGTATAAATAGACGAAAGGTTTTACTTTTAAATGAGGGTGTTCCAGGAAAAGAAATAGCTACAACTATAGCTTGTCAGCACTGTACTGATGCACCTTGTGCACAAGTTTGTCCAGTTCAATGTTTTTATGTTAGAGAAGATGGTATCGTTTTACATGATAAAAAGACTTGCATAGGTTGTGGATATTGTCTATATGCATGTCCATTTGGTGCACCACAATTTCCAAGAGATGGAGCTTTTGGGATAAAGGGTGAAATGGATAAATGTACAATGTGTGCAGGTGGTCCTGAAGAGACTAACTCACACGAAGAAAGAGAACTTTATGGACAAAACCGCATAGCTGAGGGTAAAATACCTATGTGTGCGGCTATTTGCTCGACAAATGCTCTTTTAGTTGGTGATGCAACTGAGGTTTCTAACATTTACAGAACTAGGGTTACTTTAAGAAACGCAGCTACAAAATATTAATTAAAAAGTTTTGGAGACGAAAGTTTCCAAAACTTAAATTTATTTAAAAATAAAATATATTCTTAAATTTTATAACTTATGCTAAAATTTATCTAAAATAACAAAAGGATAAAAAGATGAAAAAATATATTATATTGTTTTTAATGTCATTTTTATTTATTGGTTGTGCTGCTAATAAAGCTCAAAATTCCGGTATTTTAAGTCAGAGAGAGCCTGTTTTTATAGATGAAAAGCCAAAAAGCCAAAAAGTTTATATCAAATTTACAAATACAAGCCAAACTAGTAGTAATTTAGATAAAAAACTTGCTTCGAGTTTATTACAAAATGGTTATAGTGTAATAGATAATAAAAATCTTGCAGATACTATTATAAAAATTAATTTAAACTATTTTAAAAAAATAAATCTATCAAATGGCTCATCACCTAGGATTGGCGTTGGTTTAGGTAGTGGTTTTTCAAATTTCGGTATTGGTTTTGGAACAAGTGCTAATATTTTTGATAATACTGCTTATGAGGCTCAAATTTCTTTTTTTGCAAAAGTAAAAAGCTTAAAAGATATAAAAACTTATCAAACACTTTTTAATTACCAAAGCAAAGAAGGTAGCTCTTTTGAAAGTGCTTTAAATGAGCTTGAAGAAAAAGTTTCAAATCAAATTTTAAGGTATTTAAACTTATGAAAAAATATATAATTTTATTTTTTAGCATTATTTTATTTTTGGGTTGTGCTGGTAAAACCTATACCGATAGAAGTGTTGTAAAAAGTTCAAAACCAATTTTTATAAAAAATGCTCCTAATAACAACTTGGCTTATGTTAATTTTACAAATACAAGTAGTGTCGATAGCAATCTAACACAGGCCGTTTCACTAAATTTAGCTAAAAATGGCTATGAGATAGTCAGCGATAAAAGTGAGGCTTCCACCAAAATCAGAGGAAATTTAAACTTTTTCAGACGAAATTATATAAAAGATATTGATCCATTTGTTGTAAGTGGTATAAATTTTAGATATTTTGGATACGATAGATTGGATGCCTTAGATGATTATTACTCATCAGTTACTAATAGCTATGTTTATGATGCAGAAATTTCACTTCAAATAAATATCGATGGTGAGATCTATGAGACAAATTTATACTTTCAAAGTGATAAAAATACAAATAGTACTAGCACGATGATGGAAATTTTAAATACTAAAATTTCTAATCAAATTTTAAATTATTTAAAATTTTTGAATTAAAATATTTGGGATTTTATCTAATCATTAAAATCCCATCACAATCCTCATAGTAATTTGGTAAAATTTTTACCTTTTTAAAGCCAAATTTTTCATACAAATGTATAGCTTTATTATCACTTCTTACTTCAAGCCTTAGAGTTTTAAACTCTAGAGTTAAAAACTCAAGCATGGCTGAGCCAACGCCTAAATTTCTAGCTTTTTTACTAACTGCGATTGAGTAAATTCTAGGAATTTTAAGATATGAAAATACCAAACAATATCCTAAAATTTCCCCTTTTTTTAAAATAGATTTATCGCTTTCTAGCTCATAAACATATAAAAAATTTCTTTTTATATGATAATAAAATGAAGCTTTGCTTAGCTTAAACTCATTAAAGCTTTCATTTTCTATCTCTAAAAGTGCTTTTATATCGCTATTAGTTGCTTTTCTTATCATTTTATTTTTGATAAATTGAGTATTTTATTTCAAGTTTGTGAGGGCGATAACTCATTTTTACTTTTTTAAGATTTTCAAAGCCCATATCATCCCCGACATTTATAAGATCGCATTCAAAATGCTCTTTTAAAACCTTAGAAAACTCTCTAAATATAAATTGCGCACAACCTAAAACTTCAAAATCTGTTTTTTCTATTATTACGCTTGCAACACCTTCATTGATTTTTTCACCAACTGTAAAGCCTTTTAAAACGCCATCAATATACAAAACTATGCCTATTAATTCAAGTTCTTTATAATGATTTAGCATTCTTTTTATTGCTGCTTGCTCTTGATAAATTCCTTCCATAAATTCACCATTTGCAACACTTGGCATATATTTTATACGCTCTTGTGCCCATAAATTTGTAAGATTTAAAATATCGTTTGTATGTTTTTCAACGCTTAATGGAAAAACTTCAAAATTTGGATATGTTTTTTTAAATTTGTTAATTTCAGTTCTTTTTGTATGGTAGGCGTTTCCTTTTAGTTCTATCAAATCATCACTTTTATAGATGTAATCTGCAAGTTTTTTTTCAAAAATAAAATCTTCAAAAACATCGAAAATATCAGCTGTTTCATCTAGGGATTTTGCAAATTTATCAAGCACACATTCAGCAACATAGTCAATATGAGAAAAAAACTTAGAAGAGTTGTTTTGATTCATAATTTCAAAACATTTTAAAATAGCATTTTTAAGATTTTTAAGTTTTCCAATTGGTGGTAAAAGCATACTAAGTTCAGTTCCAGTCATTACAAAAAGACAAAAACTATCTTCGATAATTGCGTAAAATCCACTTACATTTGACAGCCAAATGTAATTTGCTGCAAAAGTATAATCGCTTATATCAACTTCCAAATCCTCACCTAGAGTAAGAAGATATTTTTCCATAACAGGTTTTGTGTCGATAGTAAATTTATGAAAATCAACACCATTTATTTTAAATTCCAAAACTTTTCCTTTTAATGAAATAATTTTGGGATTATACTCTAATTTTTTAATTTTGTGCCTAAAAAAGGTTATTTTTCAAAATAAAATCGATCTATATAAAAAAACCATAAAAATAAAATTATACTAAAAATAAAACTCATTAAAAATGCTAAATTTGAAGAGTTGGATGAAAATAAGATAAGTATAAATTTAATCAAATAAGGATTTATAAATTGTCCTAAATATAAAAATATGCTCATTAAACTCATTGCGATTGCCATATTTTCTTTTTTTACACAAATGCTTACTCTTGACATTACAAATGGCATCAAAAAGCCATGTCCAAGACCAACGAGCAAAAGTCCTAAAAAGACAAAATTTAAATTTGATGCCAGAAATTGCATTAAAAATCCAGCTCCAAAAAATGCACCAAAAATAAATTTAGAATATTTCTTAAATATTTTTAATATTCTAGTAAAAAATATTCCTACTAAAATAACAAAAAAATGTTGAAGAGCCATAAGAAGCCCAATATATTTTGGCTCTATAAAACCTTTTTCAAGTATATTTATTGAAAAATTTGTAGGAAAAGAATAAAAAGTCAACATAGTTAAAAAAACAGCTATACAAAATGGATAGATTTGTTTTAATACCTCTAAATTTGTAGTTTTATTTTTATTTTGTCTAAGCATAACGGTTGGCAAAAACAAAACTACAAAAACCATAACAAAAACACCTAAAAAATAGATGTAAAAGCTATAATTCCAAGAAATAGCAGCAAGATAGGCTGAAAGTGGTGCTGCTATTAACCCCATAAGACTTGACATCGCTGATGATAAACCTAGGAGTTTTACTTTGTCTTTATCATCATATAAAAAACCAATAAGTCCGTTTGTAAGTGGCTGAATGAAACCAACCCCAATTCCTAAAATTGCTCTTAAAAATAAAATTATCCAAATATTATCAAAAAATGATGCTCCAACTCCACCTATTATATAAAGACAAAGTCCTAAAATAGCTATATTTTTAGCATTTAAGTATTTGGTTAAAAAGCTAAATAAAAATGCACTAAAAATAATAAATATACTATGAATTGAAACTATTTGTGATACTAAAATTTTACTAGTTTGATTAAAATGTTCACTTATCATCCCAAGTGCTGGAGCTATTGCAGCACCAGCCATAATTGTTGTAAGAGATAGAGTTAGAATTGTAAAACTTATAAATTTTGGGACTTTTTTATCCATTTTTACCTATTAATTTAAAGAGTTATAACTACAAAAACCTTCAAATTTAAAGGTTTTTTGTCATCAAAAAATGAAATTTCATAAAGCATATCTTTATAGCATGAACTAAAAATCAACTCACCTTCGTAAATTTCATCTTTTTTGATGAAATTCGTTTTTAAAGTTCCCATATTCATATTTAAGCCTTTTATTTTAGCATTTAAATTTGTAAAATTTCCTTCTAAATTTGAAATTTTTAAAGTGTTTGGGGTCATTGCACGAACTGGTTTATTGGAAAATGAAAATAAAACTTGCCTGTTTTGATATGAAATTTCACAATTTTCTATATTCAAATAGCAGTCTAGGTTAAATTCAGTTTTTATATCTTTTTCTTTTTTATTAAAAGTTAATAAAAATAAAGCTACAACTGTAAATAAAATAGTAAAAATAACTAGCTTTTTTTTCATTTTTTTCCTTAAAAGCTAGATTATATCAAAATATTTTTCAAGTTTATTAAAACTCTTTTTCTATAACACTTTTTGGAGTAAGTCCTAAAAATCTTTTTTTATTATTTTTGTTATATATAAAAGTTACAGGAACGCCATTTATTCCACCAACTGCATTTGATAAAAACAAAACGCTATCTTTATCAAAAATAAGTGGAAAATTAATATTTTTATCTTTTGCAAAATTTAAAGCATCATTCATATCTTTTGCATCTCCAAGCACAACTATGAAGTTAAATTTACTGTTTTTTAAGTATTTAAGTTGCTCCTTGCAAGCACCACACTCTTTTGTTATAAAAATAATACCGAAACTATCATTATTTGCAAGAGTAAGCTCGCTGTTTTTAAATTTAAAATAAAATGGTTCATTTGAATTTAGTGCTAAAATTCCATCATTACAACCACAAATAAACAAGATTATAAAAAATAAGATAATTTTGCTTTTAAATTTTTCCAACCAATATCTCCGTAAATTTTATCTTTTATAGTACCATTTTTATCTATTATAAAAATACTTGGAAGTGTTTTTACACCGTATCTATCAAAACTTATTTTAAGATCATCTTTTAAAACCACAATAGAAGAAAAACTCATTTCATCAATATAGTTTTTTATGACCTTTTCATCATTTACTGAATTTATTGCATAGGCTTTAAAAATACCTAGATTTTGTTTTAAAAACTCATCTAAATTTGGAAGTATTTGTGTACAGCTCAAACAGCCATATTGCCAAAATACAATTATTTTATTAACATCATTTTGTTGATGAATTCTCATCTTTTTGCCATTTAGGGTTGTAGCTGAAATTTCAGGTGCCATTTCTCCAATGTCTGCACTTGAATCTTTCTGACAACCTGATAAAATCAAGCTAAAAAAAAGTAAATTTAAAAAAATGCTAATTAATTTTTTCATCATTTATAAGTTTTCCATGCGATAAGGTTATCATTCTATCGCCTTGTTTTCCTAAGCTTGGATTATGTGTTATTAAAATAATAGTTTTTCCATCTTTTTTTATTTTTTGAAAAAGCTCAAGCACTATACCTTCATTTTTTTCATCCAAGTTCCCAGTTGGTTCATCTGCTATTAAAATTTCAGGATTGTTTATCAAGGCTCTTGCAATACAAACTCTTTGTTGTTCGCCACCACTTAATTGATTTGGCAAATGGGTAAATCTATGACCTAGTCCAACCATATCAAGCATAGCTTTTGCATCCTCAACTTCAACACTTGAATGATAATATTGAGCAAGCATAACATTTTCTAAAACGCTTAAATAAGGTATTAAATGAAATTGTTGAAAAATAAGTCCTATTGTTTCACGTCTTATTTTTAAATGCTCATTTTGAGATAAATTTGCAACGTTTTTTTCTAAAAGCTCGTAAATACCGCTTGTTGGATTATCCATTAGTGATAAAATATTTATTAAAGTTGTTTTACCACTTCCGCTTGGTCCCATTATGCTTAGCCATTGATTTTTTGGCACTTCAAAGCTTATATCCTCTAATGCATGAACATCTTTAAAGCTTTTAAATATATTTTTTAAACTTATTACATTTTCCATTTATTCTCCTCTAAGTGTATCTGCAAGATTGATTTTAATAGCTTTTTTTATTGGATAAAATGCTGCTATAAACGAACAAATTAGTGAAATTAAAACTGCAATTATAACTGACAAAATTCTAAAATCAATACTTGCTTTAAATATCATCATTCCTAAAATTTGAGCTAGAATATAACCACTAAATGCACCTAAAACTGCACTAAAAATAGTAATTATTGCTATTTCAGTTCCAAAAAGTTTTACAATATCTTTTTTTGTTGCACCAAGAGCCAAATTCAGAGCAATTTCTTTTTTTCTTGAAAAAATAATTGAGCTAAGTGTTGTATTTACACTAGTTGAGCTGATTATTAAAATAACTAGTCCAATCAATGCCATAAGTCCTTTTATCTTATCAAGCATTGACCCTTCTGAGAGTGAAATTTGAGCTATTGGTTTTGCGTTTATCAAATCATTACTTAATTCTTTACTCAAATTTGAAATTTTATCAAAATTTAAATTTATAACTGCATTTGCATAGTTTATGACCTTTTCCTCATCAAGAGCTTGAGCTACTGAAATATCTACAAACATAAGCTCATCACTTTCATCGCCACCGTAAAATATCCCTTTTACGATAACATTTTTAGAAACTAAGTTTTTAGGATTTGTTATAGTGATGGTTTGGTTAATTTTGGCTTCCAAGCTTTTTGCTAAATTTATGCCTAAAAAAGCTGAGTCTTGCGAAAAATCACTTAAATTCATACTTCCTTGTCTAACTTCTAAAAACGGTTTTGTCTTTTTAAGTCCTTGAAAATCAACTCCTGCAATAATTCCATTACCAATGCCAAAACTATAATATCCATATAAATATGGTGTTATTCCCAATAGTAAATTTTTGTCTATTTTATCAATAGTTTTTTTATAATCATCAAATTTTATATAATTTCCATTTTGTGGAGTTATAATAAAATTTGCTCCATAAGCTTTTAACTCTTTACTCATTTTTGTGTCAATGTCAAAATAAATACCTAAAAACCCAGAACTTACAGAAGTTCCGATAAAAATAGCTATAAAAATAACAAAAACTCTTTTGCTTCCAACTTTTAAACTTTTAAAAATAGAGCTTAGAAAAAATTTATTATTTTCTTCCATATAAAACCTCCGCTGGAAGTAGATTTATAACATTTCTCATAGGCAAAAGTGAGCCAATAAGAGCTATTAAAACAGCAAAAAATAAAGTTATTGGTATGACTATAAAAGATATGCTTATAAAATGTGAAAAAATAAAATATGAAATAATCTCTGAAACTAAATATCCAAAAGCAACACCAACTAATGACGAGATTATAGCAACAAAAACGCTTCCAAGTGCAAAATTTAAATAAATTTGAAAATTATTCGCGCCAAGAGCTTTTAAAAGTCCTATTTCTTTAGTTCTTCTATAAATTTCAGATGTCATAAGCGATGAAATTGCTATGCTTGAAACAATTAGCGAAATTAGACTTACCACAAGCATCAGAGCTTGAATTTTTGTCACAACGCTGCTTTCAGCATCGCTTATTTGAGTTTGTGCTTTTGCATCCGCACCTTTTAAATCTTCGCTTATTTGGTATGCAATTGAGCTTACATAAGCTGTGCAATACCATAAATCATACTCTACTTGATCTAGGCTATCAAGGTTTTTTCTAGCTTTTAGAGCAAGGTCATTTTCAGGTATTGTAAGAGCTGATACTTCAACTTTTTCAACTTTATCTTGCAAATTTAAAAGCTCTTGAGTAAATTTTAAAGAGGTAATAAATTTATTGGAAAATTCTCCACCAAATTCTAAAATTCCAACTACTTTTAATTTATAATTTTTTATATTTATTTCATCATTTAGTTTAATATTTTGCTTTGTGGACAAATCACTTCCAACTAAAATCTCATCTAAACTATCATCTTTTGGAAGCCTACCATCAATTTTAAAAAATGGATAGATAGTTTTTATGCCAGTTGTAAAGTCTTCTTCATCAGTAACTTTTACATTTTTGTCAAAATAGGTTCCAACTATGTTTTTTCCATCAATTGTAGCTGTTAAAAATGGCGCAAAGCCGATTATATTGTTTCTCCAAAAAATTTCTTTAATAGCATGGAGATTGCTTTCATTTATATAGTTTTCATTTTTTAAAGGTTGAAATTTTTTATCGCCAACATCTATACTTAAAGAATTACCTTTTGGTAAAACCAATATATTTGAACCATAGCTTCTTAATTCTTTTGATACAACATTTCCAATACTTAAAGTGATATTTAACATTGAAGAGATAAGCAAAGTGGTTAAAAATATAGTTAAAAATGAAAGGAATTTCATATCACCTCTAATAGATGATAAAATTATTTTAAAAATCATTTTTAACCTCCTTGTATCCTTCTACTCTAAAATTTGCTTTTGTGAGTTTTTTAACATATTTTTCAGGATTTTTTAAAAATTCTTTTTTATTTTCTTCACTTTCAAAAAAATAAGTTTTATCTCCATAAACATAGTTAAATTTTGCTTTTAGATTTATAATTTTATTTTTGCTTACTGGATCGGTTACTAGTTTTTGTCTTACTTCGCTAAAATAGTTTGCTCCAAGCATAATTTCGCTGAATGGAATTATCAATTTATTGTTTTCTATTTTAAAATTAAATGGTATTGGGTTACATCCTCCCATTTTTCCAACTGATGGAAGGAAAATCCTAACATTGCAAGCAACACATATAAGCTCATCACCTCTTTTTACATATCCTTTATCACCACATATCATACAACTATCAAAAACCGCAGTTGGCACTAGCTTATCAGGATATTTATTTATCAAAAAAAATCTTATTGTTTTTCCATCATCACTTATATAGGCATAGCGGTGGAGTTTGTTATCTTTTAGCTCATTTATATCAAAAGAAAACTCATCATTTTCATTAGGCTCAACTATAGTAGGCTCATCTATCATAAGGGGTTTTGAAGCGTGTAAATCATAATAAAGTAATGTTGTTAAAGCTATAATTGATGATAAGATTATGGAAAAAAAGTTTGTTTTTATAGAGTTATTATAAGCTTTTTCTTTTCTAAATTTTATATCTAAAATTTCAGTTTTTTTACTATTTTTTATAAATTTAAACAAAGTTAAAATTCCAAATAAAATAAAAACTGCTATATAAAAATAACAAAATGATTTTTCATAATGAAGTGATTTTGCAACAAAAGAAAGAATATTTGTATTGGTTTCTATAACGCCTTTTCTCATTAATATGAGCAAAACTTCAGATATAAAATATGCTAAATTTATTATTATAAAAATAATTCCAACTGGTATTAAGAAGGCCTTTTTGTTGATATTTTTTCTGCTAAATTTAAAACAAAAATAAAAAACAAAGAAAAATACTATTCCAAGAAGAATGAAACCTAAATTTTTAACCCCAAGGCTATCAAGTAAAGCATTATCAAATACTGCATATCCATTGCTTATATAAAAATATTTAACACCAAAACAAAAAGTAATTAAAAACAGAACTATAAATTTAATAAATTTAGGAATTTTAAAGAGCAAGATAGGGCTTATTATAAATAAAAAAGCTAACATTGAATTTGTAAATAAATACAAATTTCTTAATCCATATGGATATTTTAATGCAATAAAATATGCAAAATATCCAAAAACAAAAGCGCTAAAAACTAAGCTTACTAAATTTATAAGTTTTTCTTTTAGATAAAAAAGAGATATAAAAAAAACTAATGGTAAAAAAGCATCCAATATGTGAACAAAAAATATACTCATAAAACCTCTTTCCTAAGGGGTTTTTTACCCCCTTAGTTTATTTATCAGGTGTACCTGTGTATTTAAAGTTATATTTAACTGTAAAAGGCTCAAACCATTTACCAACACCAGTTTCTTCATCAACATGGCGGCCAAAACCTTGTTTTTCAGGGTTTTGAATTGCATAAACTAACTCGTAATTTCCAATTCCGCCATCCATTTTTATATTTGCACCATAGTGAGGACCATCATCAGCAACCATTGGCATAAGGGTTCCTTTTTTAACTTTACCATTATCCAAATTTGTTAATTGATAAGCAATTGTTAAATAAGGCATCCAAAAACCTTCAGGAAAGCCATTAGGATTGCCTTTAAGAGCGTGAATATCGGCTTCAAGGTGGATATCTGCTAAACTTGCTGCAAGATCAATTCCACGTGGTTCCATCTCAATTGGTTGTAGGTAAACAGCAGCTATCTCCATGCCGTGCATTTCAATAGGATCTCCGATTGGAACTTCACCACCAAATGCTAAACTTGTTAAAACCGCACTACTTAGTGCAACACTTAATAAACTTTTTCTCATTTTGTCTTCTCCTTTTTTTGAAGTTTATTTGTTATTAAAATACCTATTATTAATATTATTAGAACTAAAAATTGTGGAATTAATGTTTCGTAATAAGGATAAACACCAAGCCAAGTTATTGGTTTAAACTCTTGAGTAATTAATGTAGGGGTTATAATCTTTCCCTCAACTAGTTCTGCTATACCTTTTCCAGTAAATACAAAACACATATAAAATATAACATATGAAGTTACTTTGAAAAATAGCTTGATAGGAATTCTTACTGCTCCTGCTTTTAATAAGAAATATAGTGCAATTAAAACTATCATAGCAACACCAAGCCCTGCAAAAATAGCACTAAAATCAGCACTTGTTGAAGCATCAAATAAAAGTGCTTGATAAAATAATACTGTCTCAGCACCTTCTCTAAATACAGCCAAAAATACTGTTATCCATAGTGTTTTTGCTGAATTTTTGCTTATAGCATCCATTGCTCCTGTTTTTAAAGCAGTTGCCCATTTTTTATCTCTTGCTTTGTGAAGCATCCAAAATCCTACATAAATTAGCAATACAACTGCTATTAAAAATGTAATTCCTTCTAATAATTCTCTAAATTGTCCAGCATAAGCTCTAAAAAAGTAATATATTAAAAATGCAGTTACGAAGCTTAAAAAGACACCTGTAAATAAGGCAGAGTATGCTATATTAAGCCTATTTTTATTTCCGCTTTGAATTAGATATGAAACAATTGCAACTACGATAATTAGTGCTTCAAGTCCTTCTCTTAATAAAATTCCAAACGCTGCTAAAAATAAGAATAAAGGTGATGTATTGCTGACCTTATCAAGAGAGCTAACTAATAATGTATTTAATTTATCAAAATTTTCTTTTAGTTCTTTTTTGTTTGCCCCACTTTTTATAAGCGCAACACCATGAGTAAATAAACTTTCTATATTTAATTTTAGTGTGCTATCAACTGCTCCTATTTTATTTTCCATGCCAGATGCTTCAAAAATATCTAAATAAGTACTTTGAAGCTCATCAATTAAAGCCTCTTTTGGCATTTTATCATAATTTTTTAGGATATTATCAGTTGCAAGTTTTATATCATCTGCAACTTTTGAGTAGTCTTTGTTTTTAAACTCATCTTCGTTAAATCCACTGACTTTAATATCTGCTATTTTTTCTTCAGGTATTAAAAGCATAGCATCAAAAAGAGTATCTTTAATATTTTCAAATTTTTCTCTAATGTCGTGTTCTGTTAGATTTTCATCATCTAAAGATCTAATTACGTTTCTTAAAGCTTGTTGAATTTGTTGATCTGTTTTTGGTTTAGTAAAATTTGAGATAGCAATTTCAAGCTTTGTGTTTCTGTAATCATCAAATAATGCTTTGTTTATAAGGCTTTTTGTTTCAAGTAAATTTTTATTTCTAAATGCAATAGCCGCCTCATCAAGCTTTAATGAAAATTCATCATGTAAAGATTGTAGTTTAGGATTTAGGGCTGAAGCTGCTTGTAGATTAGCTACAACTTCATCATTAGAGGTTGGCGCGGTTATATCATCTTCATTTAAATTTGATGTTTTTTTATCTGTATTTTGTGTTATTGTTTGAATATTTTCATCTTTTGTTTCATTTTTATCTAGTGCATTATTTGAATTATTGCTTTCTCCTAAAAGCATTGCAAATATATCATCTGCCTCTGCTTCTCTTTTAGCATTTGCTTCTATTGATGATTTTATAGCTGCTTCTTTATCGTAGTTTAAGTCACTTGCTTCAGCTTTTAGTCTAAAGCCATCTTGAATAATTGGAGTAACTTCATCAAGATCAAAATAAAGCCCATCAATCAAAGCTTTTATTTTATTTATATCAGCACTATCTTTATAATATCTTCTTAAATTTGTAAATTTTCTTTCCATTGAAATGGCTTTGCGACCAACATTTCTACCTATTGTGCCTTCCATATTTTCAAAATGTTGAAAATATGCATCTTCGACAAGTTTTTTTGCTTTTAGGTTATCGCCATTTTCATAAATGTCAATACTTTGGTCTATTAGGCCTTTGATGATTTCTGTTTCTTTAAAATAATCATCAACTCTTGCAAAGCAAAGGGAGATAATAAGTGTAAAAATAGTTAGAATTATTCTCATAAAGTCCTCATTTTGATTGATAGTTAAAATCATTAAAAAATAATTTATGAGTATGTTACTATTTTTTACTTTAAAGTTTTATTAAAAAAAACTGTTATTTTAAATTAAATTGCAGTAAGTCCGTATAAAAATACAACTAAAATTATAAGTGGAAGTATAAATTTAACATAATAAAACCAAATTTTTATAAATGGGTTTTTAAGTTTTCCTTCATTGCTTATTTCATATACTGCTTCATCTTTCATAACCCAACCAACATAAATACAGCATAAAAAAGCAGTTATAACAAAAAAGAAATTTGCACTTATCATGTCAAAAGCATCAAAAATATTTCGCCCTAAAATTTTTATATCTTCAAGTGGTCCATAAGCTAAGACTGATGGTATATTTCCAAAAATAAATATAAAAAAAAGTGTCAAGGTGGTAGCTTTTTTGGTTGAAAATTTAAATTTTTCTTCCAAAACTTGAATTATTACTTGATAAATTGTAAGTGAAGTTGTTAGTGCAGCTACCAAAAGTATTAAAAAAAATACAATAGCGAGCAAATTTCCAAATGGAATATGTGAAAAAGCAACTGGCAACGTTATAAAAACAAGACTTGGTCCGCTATCTGGCGAAAGTCCAGCTGTAAAAATAGCAGGAAATATCATAAATCCAGCCATTACTGCAATTATAGTATTTACAACTCCTGTAATAGTTGCTGTTTGTATTAAATTCTCATCTTTTGAAAGATAGCTTGATAGGGTTATCATAACACCAAATCCAAGTGAAAGAGCAAAGAAAACTTGCCCTAAAACATTGATTAATAATTTTGCATCAATTTTAGAAAAATCAACACTTAAATAAAAGTTAATTCCCTCTTCAAAGCCACTTAAAAAAACATTTCCTATAATTACTGTTATAAAGCATAAAAATAAAAATGGCATTAAAAATTTAACATATTTTTCAATTCCATCAATTATACCTTTTTTTAAAATATACCAGTTTATTAAAACAAATATAAAAGTATAAACCGCTATCATAAATGGGCTTTTTTCTATATGATTTATATAAAAATTTTCTGTGTATTCTTTCGAAGTTATTGCAGTTCCTAGGTCAAAATTTCCACCTAATATATTTGCTATATATGCGCTTACCCATCCACCTAAAACCATATAATACGCAAGTATTCCAAAAGCCCCTAATAGTGCTAAATACCCTGTAATTTTCCAAAATTTGCTTTTTGAAAATGCATCTACGCTATTTTTCATAGCATTTCTACCAATTACATTTTCAACTAAAATCATAGGGATTCCAAGAATAATCATCGCTAAACAAAAAAGTAGCACATAGGCTCCGCCCCCATTTTCTCCAACTAAATACGGAAATCTCCAAGTACAGCCAAATCCAATAGTTGCACCAGCAGCAGTTAAAATATAAGTAAGTTTATTGCTCCAAAGTTTTTTATTTTGCATGAAAATCCTAAATTCTGTTTTAAAAGGTTACGATTATATCTTAAATTTGATTTTAAAAAGATAAAATTTATAAAATTCTACATTAAATTTCTATCTCAATACCAACAGGGCAGTGATCACTTCCATAAATTTCATCCATTATAAAGGCATTTTTTAATTTATCTTTTAGGCTATTGCTTATAAAAAAGTAATCAATTCTCCAACCAGCGTTATTTGCCCTTGCGTTAAATCTATAAGTCCACCAAGAGTATTTTATATCTTTGGGGTTTAAAAATCTATAAGTATCTATAAAACCACTTTTTATAAGTTTATCAATCCAAGCTCTTTCAATATCCAAAAATCCGCTCCTTTGAGAGTTTGCTTTTGGGTTTTTAAGATCGATTTCTTTGTGGGCTGTATTTACATCGCCACAAATTATTATATCTTTTCCCTCATTTTTTAAATTTACAATATAGTTTAAAAAATCATCATAAAATTTCATCTTATAATTAAGTCTTTCATCATCTTTTTGTCCATTTGGAAAGTAGATGTTAAACAGCACTACATTTTTAAAGCGGTGTTCTAAAACTCTTCCCTCATCATCGCTGTTAAAAAGAGATTTAAAACACTCTGTGTCGAAATTCGAAAGACTCATAACACCTGAATATCCACTTCTTTTTGCAGAGTTTAAATTTATCTCTTTAAATGGTAAGTTGTAAATTTCAGCTGGGATTTGATCACTACTAGCTTTTACTTCTTGAAGAGCTAAAAAATCAGGCTTTATATCATCTATCCAAGCAAAAGCATCCTTGTTTACAGCTGCCCTTATGCCGTTTATATTCCAAGAAATTAGTTTCAAAATTTTTCCTTTTTAAAGCATTATAGTTAAAAATTTATAAAACAAAACTTTTAAATTTAAAAAGAGACAAATTTTAGCTAAATTTAGGTAAAATAGCTTTCATACTTTTACAAGTAAGGAAAAATATGAAGTTTAAGGAAAAATATGAAGTTTTCAAGGCTTAACCTTTTTTTTGGTGGAATTTTTGCCTTATCGTGTTGGTTTTTTATAGTTTGGGGATATGAATTTGTAGGCTCCACAAATACAATAATTTTCTTATGCGCCTCTGTGTTTGGTCTTTTTATGGCTTTTAATATTGGTGGAAATGATGTTGCAAACTCTTTTGGGACAAGTGTTGGAGCAGGGACTTTAACTCTAACACAAGCTCTTTTAATAGCTGCTGTTTTTGAAGTAAGTGGAGCTGTTTTAGCAGGGGCAAATGTAACTGATACAATTAGAAGTGGCATAGTTGATTTAGATAGTCTGTCAACTTCACCAATGGATTTTGTTTATATAATGATAAGTGCTTTATTTTCAGCTTCGATTTGGATATTTTTAGCCACAAAAAAAGGTTGGCCAGTTTCTACAACTCACGCAATTGTTGGAGCGATTGTTGGCGCTAGTTTAACACTTGGTTTTATGCTTGATATAAAAGAAATTTCTGTTTTATCTCTTGTAAAATGGTCAAAAATAGGTTCTATTGTAATATCTTGGTTTTTATCTCCTGTGTTGGGAGGAGTTTGTTCTTTTGTGCTTTATAAGTCTGTTAAAAAATATATTTTAAATTATAATGCTATCGCAGAACTTAAAATAGAAAAAATTAAAAAAAAGAAAAAAGAGCTAAAAAAAATACATAAAAAAATTTTTGATGAACTTAGTGAGGCTGAAAAAGTTAAATTTACAGAAGCTATGAATATGGATATTTTCACTATGAAAGATCCAAATTTTGATCCAAATGATTTAGATACTGAGTATTTTAAAAAAATACACGAACTTGACGCAAAAAAAGAGTCTTTAAAATCTCATCAAGCACTTGAAATGGGAATTCCTGCAATTGCCGCTTTTGGAGTTGGAGTTGTATCAAGTATGTTTATATTTAAAGGACTTAAAAATTTAGAGTTAGGTCTTTCAAATTTGCAAAATTACCTAATAATAGCGATGATTAGTGCAGCAACTTGGATGGCGATGTTTATCTTTGCAAAAACTTTAAGAAGGTCTGATTTGTCAAAATCAACTTTTTTAATGTTTTCCTGGCTTCAAGTTTTTACTGCTGCTGGATTTGCATTTTCACATGGCTCAAACGATATTGCAAATGCCGTTGGACCATTTGCTGCAATAATTGACACTTTGGCAAATAACACTATAAATCCAACTGCTGAGATTCCGCCAATCATAATGGCAACTTTTGGAGTTGCTTTAGTAACTGGACTTTGGTTTATGGGAAAAGAGGTTATTAAAACAGTTGGAACAAGCTTAACGACAATTCATCCAGCATCTGGTTTTTGTGCTGAACTAGCCGCAGCAAGTGTTGTCATGAGTGCATCGATTTTAGGACTTCCTGTCTCATCAACTCATATTTTAGTTGGAGCAGTTTTAGGAATTGGCGTGGTAAATGCACAGGCAAATTGGGCATTAATGAAGCCAATTGCATTAACTTGGGTTATAACCCTGCCAGCAGCAGCTTTTATAAGCTCAGTTGGATTTGTGATATTAAAGATTGTATTTTAAAATTTTAAATATATTTAAAAAACATTTTTTAAAGCCTTATATAATGATAAATATTTTTAAGGAAAGGATTTTTAATGAAAAAAATTTTACTAACACTTATTAGTGCATTTTTAGTTTTCACGACTTTTAGTTTTGCCTCTGAGACAGAAAACAAAATCTTAAAAGTTCACCCATTTACAGGAGCTTTGGGAAGTGTTTCAAATATTTTGGAATTTGATAATTTTTTAATTTTGATCGACCCGCAAGAAACATATAAATCAACAAAAGCTTTAAATTCTTATATAAAAACTTTAGATAAGCCTTTAAAAGCTGTGATTTTAGCAACCCATCCAATAGCCGATAATAGCTACGATGGTTTAAAAATTTATGGTTTTGAAGCTTTAGATGAGTTTGTAAAAAGCGGAAAAATTTCATTTTTCATAGATTTATTCGAACAAAGTGCTGGTGAGGATATGATAAAATCAGCAATTACTTCAACCAATCTTTTAAAAGATGGAGAGAATGAAATTGAAGGAATTAAAGTAGATATTAAAGCAAATAAAGAGGGCTTCCCACCCGAGATAGATATTGATTTTAAAGATTTTGGGGTTTATTTTACACATTTAGCTGCAAATGACTCTCATCTTTTAATTCACAGCAAAGATGAAGTAAAATCACTTCTTAAAAAATGGAAAAAACTAAGAAAATATAGCCTAGTTTTATCATCACATTTATTGCCAATCGATCAAAATGGAGTTGAATTTACCATTTCATATCTTGAAAAAACAAAAGAAATTTTAAATGTTGCCAAAAATAAAGATGAGTTTGTAAATCTAATGAAAGAAGCTTATCCAAATGCCAACATGGAAACTTTTTTATATATGAGCGCAGATTCTATTTTTAAATAAAACTTATAAATTTAGGGCAAAATTATGCCCTAAATTTATATCTAATATTAAAAACTTCACTTAAATTATTTAATTTTAAAAACACATTAAATTTAATTATGAAGTAAAAATGTGAATTTTGTAACTTTTAATAAATAAAAAAATAAATTTGGTTCTTAAAAATGGAAATTGATGAATAATGGGCTAAAAATAATGAAATTTTGTAAAAAATAGCGTGAAAATATCATCATACCTTTATCAGCTGCTAATAAGAATCGAATTAATACCTAATTTCAAAATAGTCTTAAAATTTTGATTAATAAAGAGCATTTTGGATATATAAAGTCAGTAAAAAAATTTGAAGCAGTTTAAAATTTGTTTTTTATAATTTTAAGACAAAAGGTTAATAAATTGTCTTTGAGCCACCTCTACGACAGCTAAAACTTTGCTAAAGGCTAACGTTTCATTATAATTACATTGGTTTACTATCTGTTTTATAGTACGATTTCAAACAAAAATAAAAAATGTAAAAGTTTTGATTTTAGTGGTCTATACAGTCCTATTTATATTGTTTATGGTAAATATATAATTATAAAAATCGGTGAAATTTGTTTAAAAAATAACTCTTTGGCTCTCTAGTGATGAGACACACATAGATATTGCAATGAGTGGTTATAAACACACTATATTTACTGCCTTGAATAAAATTTATTAAAGTTCCAAATAAGTATTTCAATATCGCAGGGTTACAGTACTCAAATATTATTATCGAAAATAAAAAAAAGTTAATAGATGAATTTAATCAAGAACTTGATAAAGTGGGATATAGCTCTTTAAATATCTTTGAATGCTTTAATACTTTCATTTAAAACATTAAATAAAATTTAAAAATACTATGAAAATCGTTGATTTGTCTGATAAATTTAAATATGATTATAGGGTTTTTGACATATTGTAAAATTTAGAGCTTAAACTCTAAATTTTACAAATTTATCAACTAAAACCTTGCTCCAATTGTAAATTCAAAGCTGTTTGTACTATCATAATCTTCTTTATTAAGTGGTTTTACCCAGAAAAGTTGTAGTGGTCCAACAGGTGTTCTCCACTCAATTCCAGCTCCAGCGCTATATCTTTTTGACTCACTCCAGCTATCATCACCTATCATTCCATAGTCAAAAAATGTTACAAAACGCATATTTATACGATCAATTAAAGGCATACTTAACTCAAATGAGTTATTAAAGCTTTGTTTTCCACCTGTTTCTATGTAGTTACAATGTGTATTATCAAGACAAATTTTCTTTTTTGGAATACTTCTTCCGTCATATCCTCTAACAGATCTCATGCCACCTAAAAATAATTTTTTATTAACCGGTAGGTTTTTATCATCGAAGAAATATCCAGCACCTGCTTTATATCTAAATATTAAATCCCAATCGATATAATCTTTCATTCCAAAGTACCAATTAAAATTCGCATTGCCTTTTAAATACTCTATATCTCCACCAAGGCCTGAGTAATCAAGTGAGGCACTAGCTATAATACCACTTCTTGGCAAGTAGTAATCATCTGTATTGTTAAACACAATTGATGGAATAAGTGAGCTTTTTATATTGCTTCCATTTTGATAACCAGCTTTTTTATAGTAAGCATTTAAACCATTTATTTTTGATTTTTCAATCTCATAAGTTAAATATGCACTTGTATATCTTCCAAGCTTTCTACCAATTGTCGCACTTGCTCCATAAGCTTTTTCTTCATAGTCATCCCAGTCCCAATCTCTTGCATAAATTTGACCACTTAGACTATATTCTGAGTTGTAAATTCTAGGATTTGTAAAGCCAATTGCTCCACTTAGTTGATCATCACTTTTTTCAGCACTTACATAACCACTTATTCCACTACCAAATATATTTTTTTCAGAAACTGATGCACTTAGTAAAAGACCATCTCCACTTCCATATCCAATACCACCTGTTATGCTTCCAGTAGGGGCTTCTTTAACATCTATATTTAAGTCTATTTCATTATCATTTACAACATTTTCAGTTATTTCGACATCATCAAAATATCCAGTTCTTCTAAGTGAATTTTTAGAATCAACCAAATCAGTTCTGTTATAAAGCTCACCCTCTGTTAAATACATCTCTCTTCTCACAACTGAATCAGCAGTTTTTTCATTGCCCGAAATTGTTACATTTCTTACATAAATTTGAGAGTGAGGTTTAATGATATAATTTATTTTAACAGTATTATTTTCATTATCAGGTTTTAAATCAGGATTAACCTCAACATAGGCATATCCCTTGTCTGCAACCAAATTTTCAAGTTTTGCAATATCTCTTCTTATCCAATCAGCATTAAATCTTTTGCCACTTTTTAATTTTAAATCTTTAATAATTTTTTTTGTATCAAGCTCTAAATATTGTGGTGCTTCGATTGAAATTTCACTAACTTTAAATCTTTCTCCTTCTGTTATGTAGTAGGTAAGATCAGCGGTATAGTTGCTCATATATGTATTTACAAAAGGAGCTGAAACAGTAGCGTTTAAATAGCCTCTTTTCATATATTCATTTTGTATTCTAGCTGGGTCGTTTGGAAGATCTGCAGTTTTTAGCTTTCCATCATCAAAGCCCCACATCCAGCCAAAAGTTTCTCTTTGTTTATTTGCAATTGCAGGTCTTATATCTGAGTATTTAAGCTTTTTAGCGCCAACCAAATTTACATTTTTTATTATGATATTTTCACCTCTATTTACAATAACCGTTAAATGAAGCGAACTTTTATCTTCATCTAAAAACTCCTCTTCTATCTCAACTACGGTATCAAAATAGCCCTTTACTTCATAAAACTGTTTTACTCTTTCTTTTACTTGATTTAAGGCAACCTTATCATATGCTTGACCAAGTTTTAAGCCAATTATTTGCTCCATTGCAGTTCTATCATTTGTTACAACTCCTTCAATATCAAGTTTTGAAATAATAGGCTTTTCTTTTACATGAATGGTCAAATTTCCATTTTTTTCAGTAATGTAAATATCATCAAAATAGCCTTGATTAAAAAGATTTGTAATGGCCTTATTTGTATTATAGCCAGTGATAGTGTCTCCTATTTTAAGGCCTGATATATTTTGCGCAACCAATGGTGAAATTTGTTTTAAACCCTCAAAATTTACAGACTTTATAGCTGTTGCACCAAAAGCCAAATTTGCCAAAAATAATGCTAGATATGTAGTTTTTTTCATTTGCTAACCTAAAAATAAATATTTTGGCGGTATAATAGCATAATTAAAATAAAATTTTAGTGAAAATAAGGAAATTTATGAAAATTGGTATTATTGGTCTAGGATTAATAGGAGGCTCGGTTGGACTTTGTCTAAAGGATATGAAATTAATAGATAGGGTTTATGGAAGTGATATAAGCAAAGAAAATGAGAGTCTCGCTCTAGATTTAGGACTTGTTGATGAGATAATAACTTTTGATCAAATGAAAGAGATTTGTGATGTTATATTTTTAGCAATTCCAGTTGAGGCAATAGTTAAAACCTTACAAAATTTAAAAGATATTAAAAATACCACAACGATAATTGAGCTAGGAAGTACAAAAGAAAAGATAATTTCTTCTTGTCCAAAAGAAATAAGGGCAAATTTAGTGGCTGCTCATCCTATGGCTGGAACTGAAAATTCAGGTCCAAAAGCTGCATTCAAAACACTTTTGCAAAAAGCTGTTGTGGTTATTTGCAATGATGATGATACGGCAAATTTACATGCAAAAAGAGCTATTGAAATTTTTTCTTACGCTGGCATGAAGATAGTTTTTATGGATGCTAAAAAGCATGATCATCATGTTGCTTTGATTTCGCATTTACCACATGTTATAAGCTATTCGTTGGTAAATAGTGTTTTAAAAGAAGAAAACAAAAGAAATATCATAAATTTAGCTGGAGGAAGCTTTTCAGATGTTAGTCGTATCGCAAAATCTTCACCTGAAATGTGGAGTGATATTTTTAAACAAAATAAAGAAAATGTTTTAAATTCCATAAATTCTTTTAAAAAAGAACTTGATTTTTGTCAAAATTTAATAGAAGATGAAAAATGGCAAGAGCTTACAAGATGGCTATATGAGGCAAGGATTATAAGAGATTTCTTATAAATTAAAATTGAAATTTACCGTAAGTTTATCAGCCCAAAGTAAAATTATGTAAGAATTATAGAAATAATATAAATTTAAGGTGAGAGTTTGAGAAGAAGAAATTCAAGAGAAAGTGGCGGCTTTTTTGGAGCATTTTTTTTAGTAATTTTATTATTTGTGTTAGGAATATCATATTTTGTTTATTCATCTGATATGTTTGAAAGAAATGTACCAAAAGTTAGTTTAGGAGATAAAATTAATTGGAATTTAAAAACTCCAATTAATGTAAGCATAACAGATGATACAGGTATAAAATCACTTAAAATTTCATTAAGTGATGGCAAACAAGTTGTAAATTTGATAGATGAGACATTTGAACTTATTCAAAAAGAATTAAATTTAGCCATAAATTTACCAAAAGGAACATTGCTTGATAGAAATGGAAATTTTAAATTAAATATTGAAGTAAAAGATATAAGTAAATGGAAATTTGGAAATAAATTAAGCAAAGAAATAGATGTTTTAGTAGATACAAAAAGGCCCGATGTTTATATTTTAAATCAATCTTATAAAATTACAAAAGGTGGATCTGGCGCAGTTGTTTTTAAAGCTAGCGATGATAACTTAAATGAAGTTTATATTCAAACTAGTTTTGGTAAGAAATTTGAAGTAGTGCCATTTTATAAAGATGGATATTTTGTCTCAATTATCGCTTGGCCTGTTAACCAAAAAAATTTTACTGCTTATGCTGTTGCAACGGATAAAGCAGGAAATGAAAGCAAGGTAAGAATTAGATATTATTTGCAAGATAAAACTTATAAAACTTCTAAAATTTCACTAACTGATGAGTTTATAAACGGCAAGATAAGTGAGTTAGTTGAAATTTATGCAAAAGATCCAAGTATTTACGAAGGTATCGAGAAATTTAAATTTGTGAATGAAACTTTAAGAAATACAAATGAGGAGTTGATTTATTCAAAAACTGATAAAATTTTAGAAGAAAAAGTGGATGATTTTTTTATAAAACCATTTTATCCTCTTAAAAATGGAGCCGCAGTTGCAAGCTTTGGCGATCATAGATTTTATGTAAAAGATAATAAAGATGTAAGCCAGTCATGGCATTTAGGACTTGATTTAGCAAGTGTTGCAAATGCTCAAATCACAACAAGCAACCCAGCTGTTGTAGTTTTAAAAGCAGATAATGGAATTTATGGATTAAATTTAGTTTTATATCACGGGCTTGGACTTTATAGTATTTATGGGCATTGTAGTGCATCATCAGTAGAAGTTGGACAAAATATAAGCGAAGAAGAGGTTATAGCAAATACTGGAAGTTCTGGACTTGCATTTGGTGATCACTTGCACTTTGGTATGAGTGTTCAAGGAGTTGAGGTAAGACCAGAAGAGTGGATGGATAAAAAGTGGATGAAAGAAAACATTTTTCAAATTTTAGATAATGCAAAAAAACTTATTGATAATAAAAAATAAGTTTTATCATTTACTAATTTTAAGATATAATTAAACATTAAAAAATTATAAGGGGTATGTTTTGAAACAAACAACTATAAAAAAAAGAATTGAAGGCGTTGGTATTGGACTTCACAAAGGTGAGCCTATAAAAATTGCCTTAGAGCCTTTGGGTGAGGACTCAGGGATTATTTTTTATAGACAAGATGTAGGTGTAAGCATAAAAGCTGAACCAAAAAGTGTTATAAATACCCAAATGGCAACTGTTATTGGTAACAGTAACGGTGTATATATTTCTACGATAGAGCATTTATTAAGCGCTATAAATAGCTATGGGATTGATAATATAAGAGTTGTTTTAGATGCAAATGAGCCACCTGTTATGGATGGAAGTTCTATTGGATTTTGTATGATGCTTGATGAGGCAGGTACAAAATCTTTGGATAAAAATAAAAATATAATGGTTATAAAAAAAGAAGTCACTGTCAAAAAAGGCGATAAATTTGTTTCTATAAAACCATCAAATAGTCCTAAATTTAACTATACTATTAAATTTAATCATCCAGCTATAGGCGAGCAAATTTATGAGTTTGAGTTTTCTAAACAAAATTATATTAAAGAAATAGCAAGAGCTAGGACTTTTGGATTTTTAAAGGATGTTCAAGCTTTAAGAGCTCAAAATTTAGCACTTGGTGGAAGTTTAGAAAATGCCGTTGTTTTAGATGATAGTGGTATTTTAAATCCTGGTGGATTAAGATTTGAAAATGAATTTGTAAGGCATAAAATTCTTGATGCAATTGGTGATTTAGCATTAATGGGAATGCCTATTTTGGGTGATTATACAGCGTATGCTGGAAGTCATGAATTAAACCATCTTTTAACTTTAGAAATTTTAAGTGATGCAAAAAACTATGAGATAGTAAATTTAAAAGATAAAGCTTTTGCGAAAGAATACTCAAAAGTTTTTGCATAATTAAGGATAAATTCATTAAACAAGTTGATATTTTAGTTCTTACATTATGCAAACCAGCTATTGTTGGTATCTATGAAAATGATGTTTTAATACAAAAGCTTAGTGGCGAAAATCCAGCGAGTGATTTTTTAATAGAGGCAATTGATTATATTTTAAAAAATTACAATTTAAAAAGCATAATTTATGCAAATGGACCAGGAAGTTTTATGGGCATAAAAGTTGCTTATGTTATTCTTAAAACTCTTAGTATAACTAGAGATTTACCATTTTATGCGGTAAACGGATTTGAATTAAATGGTAATTCGCCTATTAAAGCAAATAAAAATTTAAGCTTTGTTTTAAAAGAAAATGGTGAAATAATTTTGAAAAAAGTAGAAGCAAAAGAGTTTAAAATTCCTTTAAATTTATCCAAATTAAATAAAACAAATGATATACTTCCAAATTATATAATAGATGCAGTTTAGGGGAAAAATGAAGATAAAAGTTCCAGCAACTAGTGCAAATTTAGGTCCAGGCTTTGATGCGTTGGGACTTAGTTTAAACCTATATAATGAGGTTGAAATAACAAAGCAAAATTTACCTTGCATTTCTATAAAGTGTGAGGGAAGTGGAAATTTAAAAATTAAAAAAAATAACACTTTTGTAAATATTTTTTTAGAAATTTATGAGTCCTTAACTGCCAAACAAGATAATTTTAAATTTTCATTTATAAACAATATCCCATTTTCAAGAGGGCTTGGAAGTAGTTCTTCTGTAATTATTGGAGCAATCGCAGCAGCTTATGAAATGGCTGAGTTTAAAATTACAAAAGAGGCTATTTTAAATAAAGCCTTATTTTATGAAAATCATCCTGATAATATCGCTCCTGCTACATTTGGTGGTTTTGTAACAAGTGTGGTTGAAAATGGTAAAGTTTATACTCAAAAAATTTATTTAGATTCTTCTATAAAAGCTGTCGTTGTTATTCCAAATAAGGCAATGTCTACAGATAAATCAAGATCAAAATTACCAAAAAATTATTCCATGAAAGATTGTGTTTTTAACCTCTCTCACAGTGCTTTTTTGACAGCTTCATTTATAAAAAAAGATTATGAAAGCCTAAAAATAGCAGCTAAAGATATGATGCATGAAGATCTAAGAATGAAGGCTTTACCAGAGCTTTTTGAGGTTAGAAAAATTTCTTATGAAAATGGAGCTTTAATGAGCACATTATCAGGAAGTGGATCAAGTTTTTTAAATATAACATATAAAGATGATAGCAAAAATTTAGCTAAAATTTTAAAAGATAAATTTCCAGAATTTAAAGTAAAAGAGCTCGATTTTGATAATGAAGGCTTTAAAATATCATAAAAAAGCAAAATAAAAGAAAAAAAAGATATAATAATGAAGAAATTTGTGCAAATTAGGTCATGTGTGGTTTGCAAAAATAAATTTGAACAAAAAAAACTTTTAAGATTTAGAATAAAAAACCATAAAATTAATAAAGAAGATTTAACTGGAAGAAGTTTTTATATATGTTCTGATTGTATAAAAAAAGAAGAAAAAATTTTAAAAAAAGCAGTTTCTAAATTTGTAAAAATTTCAAGTTTAGATGAATTAAAAGGAGATTAGTTTATATGGCGGAAGTTCGCATAAGTGAGATAGCATTAGAGCTTGGTTACACCAGTAAGGAAATTATTGAAAAAGCCAATGAAATGGGGCTAAAAAAAATAAAAGCACAAAATAGTGCAGTTAGCATGGAAGAAGCAGAGGCTATATATAACTATGTTCAAACAGGTGAGTTGCCACAAAAGCTTAAGACAAAATCTAAAATACATTCAAAACCTAAAAAAGAAATTGAGATTTTAGATGATGAAGAGCCTATTAAGAAGTCAAAAAAAGAAAAAAATAATAAACCAAAAGCTGAAAAAACAGTAAAGCCTAAAAAAGAGTCAATTTCAAAAAAAATAAAAGAGCAAAAAGAAGAAGATTTTAGCTCCATAAAAACACTAGAAGAAATTAAAAACGAAGAAGTTAAAAAAGAGACAAATGAAACAACTTTAAAAAAATATATAAAAACAGAAATCAAAGAAGAGTTAAAACCACAAGATAAAGATGAGATAAAAACTACAAAATCTAAAAACTTAGAAACTCCTAAAAAAGAAATTTCAAAAGAAAAAGAATCTGAGCCAAGAATTAAAAAAGTTGAAAGTTTGGCTTCTTTATCTTTGAAAAAAAGAAGAGGCTTGGTAATAGTTAAGAAAAAAGATGAACCTAAAGAAGAAGAGAAAACAGAGGTTAAAGTCAAAAAAGAGCCAACTCAAAAATTAAATATCGGACTTGATGAGATATTTTCAAACACAAGTTCAAATTTAAAAAAGAAAAAATCACCTAAAAAACAGCCTTCAAATACAAAAAAAGAAAGTACTACAAAAATAGAAATCTTAGATGATAGAGATATAAAAGATGTTGAAATAGATGATGAAAATGAGGTTGTTTTACCTGATTTAACTCTTAGTGCTATTAATGTTGAAAATCAGCAAAAAGAGACTAGGCAGCAAAAAGTATATCGCTCAGCTCAAAATAAATTTACAAATCAAGAAACTAGAAGTATAAGCAGAGGTGCAAGAAAAAAACACAAAAAAACAGTTAAAAAAGATGAGGAAATTTCTATTAGTTCTATTGATATTCCAAAAGAAATTAGAGTTTATGAATTTGCAGATAAGCTTGGAAAACAACCTAGTGAAATTATCTCAAAGCTTTTTATGCTAGGGCTTATGGTAACTAAAAACGATTTTTTAGATGAAGATGCGTTAGAAATTTTAGCTGACGAGTTTAATGTAACTATAAATATCATTGATGAAGCTTTGGAATTTGATTATACTAAAGATTATGATGAAACCAAAGATGATGAAAAAGATCTTGTTTTGAGAGCACCTGTAGTTACTATAATGGGACATGTTGACCATGGAAAGACAAGTTTATTAGACTATATAAGAAATTCACGCGTTGCAACTGGCGAAGCTGGCGGTATAACTCAGCATGTTGGTGCTTATATGGTGGAAAAAAATGGTAGAAAAATAACATTTATTGATACCCCAGGACACGAGGCTTTTACGGCAATGAGAGAAAGAGGTGCTGAGGTAACTGATGTTGTTATTATCATAGTTGCAGCAGATGATGGAGTAAAACCACAAACAAAAGAAGCTATCGCTCATGCAAAAGCAGCTGGAGTTCCTATAATAATTGCAATTAATAAAATGGATAAACCAACAGCTAATCCTGATTTAGTAAAATCAGGCTTAAGCGAGCTTGGAATTTTGCCAATTGATTGGGGTGGGGAGTATGAGTTTGTTCCAATTTCAGCAAAAACTGGAATGGGTATAGACGAGCTTTTAGAAATAGTTTTACTTCAAGCTGATATTTTAGAGCTTAAAGCAAACCCAAAAAGAATGGCAAAAGCAACAGTTATAGAAAGTTCACTTAAAAAAGGTCTTGGAACAGTTGCAACTATTATTGTTCAAAATGGAACTTTAAATATAGGAGATAATGTTGTAGCTGGAGTATCTTATGGAAGAGTAAGAGCTATAATGGATGATAAGGGAAATCATATCAAAAAATTAAGTCCAGGAGAGTGTGGCGTTATAATAGGTCTTAGCGAAGTTCCAGAATCAGGCGAAACACTAATTGGTGTGGAAGATGAAAAAACAGCAAAAGACTATGCTAGTAAAAAACATGATTATCTTAGACAAAAAGAGCTTTCAAAATCAACAAAAGTAAGTTTAGAAGAGCTTGGTGCAAAGATAGCAGAAGGTGAGCTTAAAACTTTACCTGTGATTGTAAAAGCAGATGTTGGTGGAAGTTTAGAGGCCATAAAAGCAAGTCTTGAAAAACTTAGAAATGATGAGATTAAAGTAGATATTATTCATAGCGGAGTAGGCGGTATTACACAAAATGATATTGGTCTTGCAAGCGCTAGTGAAAATTGTGCGATTCTTGGCTTTAATGTTAGGCCAACTGGAGATGTAAAAGAAAGAGCTAAAGAAAGAGGCGTAGAGATAAAAACTTATAATGTAATCTATACTCTTTTAGATGATGTTAAGGCTATTTTAGGTGGGCTTATGAGTCCGATTATAAGTGAAGAAGAAATAGGTCAAGCTGAAATAAGACAAGTTATAAATGTTCCAAAAATCGGTCAAATTGCAGGTTGTATGGTAACTGATGGAAACATTACAAGAGGGGCTGATATAAGAGTTATAAGAGATGGTGTAGTTAAATTTGAGGGAAAAGTAAGTTCGCTTAAACGTTTTAAAGATGATGTAAAAGAAGTAGCAAAAGGTTTTGAGTGTGGTGTTGGCATAGAAGGATATAACGATATGCAAGTTGGTGATTACATAGAAAGCTTTATAAAAAGAGAAGAACAAGCAACTATCTAAAAAGAGTAGAAATGAGTGGCGAGATAAGAAGACTAAGAACAGCAAGTGTTTTAAAACAGCTTATTCCCGAGGCTTTATCAGGGCTTTCTGACCCAGATTTACAAGGACTTTGTGTTGTCGATGTGGAGTGTAAAAAAGGAAGATATGATGCTTTTGTCTATCTTGATAAAATGGCATTTGATGAAGATGAGCAAATTCTAGTTTTAAAAAAGCTTGATAAGGTGAATGGCTATTTGCAAAATTACTGCAAAGAGGCTGAAGGTTGGTTTAGAAGTCCTAAATTTCATTTTAAATTTGATGATAAACTAGAATATCAAAACCATATGGATGAGTTATTTAAAAGAGCCGCTAATAGTTTAAAAAAGGATATAAATGACTGATATAAAAGCTCTAGTGATGGAATGTGGATTAAATCTATATGATACTGAAGTTGCAAATGAAAATGGCAAAACTATTTTTAGAGTCTATATCACAAAAAGTGGTGGTGTGAATTTGGATGATTGCGAAAAAGTAAGTAAGCTTTTATCACCTATTTTTGATGTCGAACCACCGGTAAATGGTAAATACACACTTGAAGTCAGTAGCCCAGGACTTGAGAGAAAGCTTACAAAACAAGATCATTTTATAAACAGCATTGGTGAAAAAGCTAAAATAACAACAATAAATAAAGAAAAATTTGAGGGTGAAATTATAGGCTTTGATAATGAAATTTTAACTCTTAAAACCGATAAAGAAAATTTAGATATAAAATTTGATGAAATTTTAAAAGCTAAAACTTTTATTGAGTGGTAAAATTTAATAAATTTACGAATCAAGCAAGACAATCATTTATTTAATATAAATTCAAACAAAATTTATATTTATTTTATAATTATTTGGTTACAATTTACCTCATTGAGATAAGACTCAAATTTTAAAACCAAGGAGAAAAATATTAATTTAAGAAAAAATTCAGCTAAAAGTGTCGGGGGGGGGGGACACCTCTAAATAAACTCACTCTTTCTATAATATGTGCTATTGCCTTATCAACTACGGCAAGTGCAAAGCATATAGATTCTGACTACATTCATTCAAGTGGCGTTTATAATGATAATGAAACGCATATTTTCGGACCTTATGCATTCCATTCAGATGATATTAGTAACAAAAACAACCGTATACCGGGATTAAAATTTGGTGATGATGTAGGGGTTGGAACATTTATAGATGGTGGTAAAACTCTAACCATAGATGGTAAAGACACTGTTTGGGAAGATAAACTCGGCAGGACTTTAATCTCAGGTGTTGGTGAAAATAGTGATGGAACTTTGAATATCACAAATGGAGCTAAATTTATAACAAAAGATTTACATCTTGGACTTGCTACATTTAAAATTACAAAAAAGCCAGTTGAATATACACAAAAGGAGATAGATGAATACCAGAACTTTTATGGCAAGCACAGGATGCCACCTGGTTATTATGGTAAGGCTGAATTTCAAAATCCTAGTTCAAAAGCTACTGTAAATGTAATAGGTAAAAACTCAACCTTAAAAGCAGATAATATTTTAAGCATTGTTACTTGGAAAAATGACAAGATTCCTGCATCAAAATATAACGCAGAAGGTGACTACATAATTTCAATTGGTAACAAGATATATCTTTTTAAAAAAGAATCATACCTAAATCAGGCCTGGAAAGGAAGTTACATTTTAAATTTAAAAGATGGTGGAACGCTTGAAATAGGCAAAAGCGCTAATTTAGGTAAAAAAGCACATATAAACCATCCAAGTACCATTGAGTTTAATTCAGATGGTGGTATAGTAAGATTTACCGAGGCTACTCCAAAACAAGACTTTGATAAATATACAAATCCAACTATTAATTTAGGACATCAAATAAATCTTGGCAAAGAAGGTATTGCCTTTGATACTAATGGAAATGATGTAAATCTAGGATATACGGAATTTAAATTTAGTAATGGCACTACTAATACTAAATTTAAAAAAATTGGTAAAGGTATTTTAAGAACACCAACTTTTAATCTTAAAAGTGATATTGAAGTAGATGAGGGTGTTTTACAAGTTAGAGCAATTGTTCTATCTCCAACTGAAACTTTAACCATTGGTGTAAGAAGTAAAGATGACTATGGAAAGATAGAAGCTTATAGTTTTAATATAAATGATGCAAAATTATTTGTAAATTCTGACAAAGCAACACTTTCAAACGGAAATGTTTTAAAAGATGTGATTAAAACACATATTGTATATGATGGTGATCCTATACCAGTTTATAGTATCAAAGGTAAATTTTCAGAAATAGATGATAATAACAACTATGTAAATTTTGAAGAAAACCTAGAGGATATAAATAGTAGGGGAAGAACATCTGTAAATCTAAAAGTTGTTGCTTCTACTGCTCCAAAACCAGTTGATCCAAAACCAGTTGATCCAAAACCAGTTGATCCAAAACCAGTTGATCCAAAACCAGTTGATCCAAAACCAGTTGATCCAAAACC
>QWCY01000148.1_pt1 | contig 117024 bp, 121 predicted proteins | sample 1972631 | NCBI WGS metagenome assembly QWCY01 (sample SAMN09866696, study PRJNA288562) | Human gut metagenome isolate pre1_stool, whole genome shotgun sequencing... | isolation source: gut | host: Homo sapiens | place: USA: California
TTAAGGGTTGCCCCCCCCCCGCAAAGGTCGCTTGTTGTAAGGGGCTAAGAGGTTTTACTTTAGCGGAAGTTTTAATTACCCTCGGTATTATCGGAGTTGCCGCGGCTATGACAATGCCGGCTTTAATTGCAAATTACAGAAATAAAGCCGCAGTTGCTCAATTAAAAAAAATGTATTCAGTTATGTCACAGGCTATGTTATTTACCGTGCAAAAGGACGGAGATTACTCTTCACTTTATGAAATTCAAGACGCCAACTCTCAGAGTATACAAAACTGGTATAATATGGCACTAAAACCATATATAAAAATAACTAATGAATGTTTTGACAAAGCAGGATGCTGGGCTGATAAAGGCACAAAACTTCTTAACGGCGGCACACCTTCCTGGGATCGCGGCAACATAGGACTTGGTTACAATATTGTTGTTTTCAGTACTATTGACGGCTATACAGTAAGTGTTGATGCTTACAATGACAATGGCAGCTTCTGGGGAGTGAATGTTGAGAACAAAAATTATGTTGCAGTCTACGTAGATATAAATGGGAAAAAACTGCCGAATGTGATAGGTAAAGATACTTTTGTATTTGTATTCTCCGAACGCGGATTTGTACCTGCCGGACGGGATTTGACAGATGAACAGGTAGATGCAGACTGCAGTAAGTCCGGTCGTGGATATTACTGCTTTGAAAAAATAATGAGAAACGGCTGGGAAATTGACAAAGAAAACCTCTGGTAATATAAATTCATTGTGCTATAATCATAACAAGTCAATATTATCTTGACTGATATACAGAATTTTGAAAGGCAGCAGAATGAAAAAACCAAACATCGCAATTCTCGGAGCAACAGGCGTTGTAGGCAGAGAAATTACAAAAATCGTTGACGAATTAGGAATTGAATTTAATGAAATTAAATTCTTATCAAGCGCAAAGTCAGCAGGTACGACATTGGAATTTCAAGGCAAAACCTACAAGGTTGAAGAAGCTAAACCAGAAAGTTTCGACGGAGTGAACATTGTACTTGCATCAGCAGGCGGAACGACATCTCAAAAATTTGCACCCGAGATTGTTAAAAGAGGAGGAGTACTCATCGACAACTCATCTGCTTTCAGAATGGATGAAAATGTCCCTCTTGTAATCGCTTATGTAAACGATGAAGATTTGAGAAAACACAAAGGCATTATTGCAAACCCTAACTGTTCAACTTCACAGTTAATGCTTGTTTTAAAACCGCTTCATGAAAAAGCAAAAATAAAAAGATTAATTGTTTCAACTTATCAGGCTGTTTCAGGAGCAGGGCTTGCGGCTATTAATGAGCTGACCGCAAACACAAAAGCAACACTTGAGGGTGAAGAATTTGAAAATAAATGTTTCAAAAAACCGATTTCATTTAACGTAATCCCTCAAATAGATGTATTCTGTGAAAACGGTTACACAAAAGAAGAAATGAAAGTTGTTAAAGAAACAAAAAAAATTCTTCATCTACCCGAAGATTTACCGATTTCATGCACAGCAGCCCGTGTCCCCGTTTATAACGGACACTCGGAAGCCGTTGATATAGAATTTGAAAATGAAATATCGCCTGATGAAGTTCGTGAAATCTTAAAAAATTCATTCGGAATAAAAGTTATTGACAATCCTGATAACTTTGAATATCCGACAACGCGCGACGCATCAGGAGTTGATCCTGTATTTGCCGGAAGAATAAGAAAAAATCTGGCATTTAATAACGGAATTTCACTATGGTGCGTAGCCGATAATCTCAGAATAGGCGCAGCCTTAAATACAGTAAGAATTTGTCAAAAAGTAATAGAAATGGAGCTTTATTAAATATGCAAATTAAAAAATTAACAATTACCCCGCTGTCTAAAGGCTGGGCTTCGACAGTCATGGAAAAACCTTCGGCAGAAAATGCAGGCCGCTTTATAAAAGAAAGATTAAGTTTAGGAAGTTATTACGATAATAAACCTGCAAAAGTATTTCGAAAAATCCCCAAATTCTTAAAAGGTTTGGTTAATCCTGATTGTAAAGTCACAAACGAACGTAAGTTTACAATGTATAGTTAATATATATTAATAAAATAAATTAAAAATAACAATTTTCGTTTTTTGATTGTTTTTATAATAATAGGGAAAACTATGGAGATTATATTATTATGAAAAAAAATGAAACAGAAAAATGTCAGGAAGCGAAAATTGATTGCGTAAAACATCCTTCAAAATATCTGAAAAAAGAAGTTGACATACCACGTCTCACTTCAGACTTTTTGGAAGAAACGTTACAAATTGCTTAGAAACTAAAAAAGCCCGTTACAAGCGGGCTTTCTTATTATTATAAAATAAAAAATAAATATTACCCATTCAGGTTGTATCCAAATAATTTTTTTAATGTATAATATATATACAATGGATATCGGACTGGGAAATAATTTACCCCTCCCGCCTGAAGAAAGGGAATATATATTATGGATAATAACCAAAATAATGTCCAGATTTTGGAAAAGGACATAAAAAAAGAATCCGCTGAATTAAACGGGGTTAAAGTAAATCCTCAAGACTTTGAAATGCCCCGTACGACCTTTGATATGCTGGAACAAACCTGTCAAATTGCATAAATTTATATAACTTTACATTGACGCAATTTTAAACTTGATTTTTCTTTATTGAAATAACAGGAGAAAAATTAATATGAAAATTGCAACTTCAATCAACAAAAATTTAGACAGAATTCCGACACGTTTTGATGATATTCAAAAAGAAATTCAAATGGAAAAAGTTAAACAATATTTTAAACAAAAACAGCCTGAACTTAAAGAAGGCACATATAAAATAGGCGATGTTCTCGGTAAAGTTCTGGATAAAGTTGTTTAATATTACTTTTTGTTAAACCTGTGAGATTATCTGACCTGTTTTTGGTACAATTATGTTAAGGAAACAGGGATATGTTAGTAAAAAGAGAAGATTTAAGAGCCTTAATCGATACTATTCATCACTCGGGCAAAACAGTAGTTACCACTAACGGATGCTTTGATATACTGCATGTGGGACATGTAAGATATCTTGAAAAGACAAAAGCTTTCGGTGATTTTTTAATAGTATTATTGAATTCGGATAAATCCGTTAAGAGCATAAAAGGTCCGTCACGGCCTGTTAATTCTGAACTTGACCGTGCAGAAATATTAAGTGCTTTGAGATGCGTGGATTATGTGGTATTATTTGATGAAGACAGTCCTAAAAATCTCTTGGATGAAATGAAACCTGATGTTTATACTAAAGGGGCGGATTATACTATGGAAACGCTTCCTGAAGCTGACATTATGAAAAAAAACGGAACAAGAGTTGAATTTATCGAATTTGTCGATGGTAAATCAACAACAAATATTATTAACAAAATGAAAAATTAATTTATATAAGGAGATAAGTTTATGAAAACTTTTACATTAGAAGAAATTGCGCATATCACAGGCGGTATGCTGACAAAAGCGGAAGACGTTAAAATTTCACAAATTGCACCGCCGTTATTATCTGATGAAAATACACTTGCTCTTGCTCTTGGTGAAGAAGAAATTGCAAATCTCGCAAAATCTAAGGCTAAAGCGGCACTTGTTCCGTTGGGGGTTCAAATAGACGGGCTTACTACGATTGAAGTGGAAAGACCAAGGTTAGCAATGATGAAATTATTAAATATGTTTTACGTTGCACCTGAAGTAAATAAAGGAGTTCATCCGACTGCAACCGTTCACGAAACCGCTAAATTAGGTGAAAATGTCCAGATTGGTCCTAATGTAGTAATATCAAGAGATGCTGTTATCGGCGACAACACTAAAATTCTTGCGAATTCTTACATTGGCGGCGGCGCAAAAATAGGCAGAAACTGCTTCTTCCATGCAGGAGTTAACATAGGCGACAGAGTTCAGGTAGGCGACGACGTTATACTTCATCACGGCGTATCTTTAGGAGCAGACGGTTTCAGCTTCGTAACCGAAAATCCGGATAACATCGAACAGGCAAGAAAAGACGGAGAAATCAAAGAAACCAATGCGAAACATGTTATCTTTAAAATTCCTTCAATCGGTGCGGTTGTAATCGGAAATAATGTTGAAATCGGTGCTAACACTACAATTGACAGAGGAACTATTGAAAATACAACTATCGGAAACAATACAAAAATTGATGACCTTGTTATGATCGGTCATAACTGTAAAATCGGTGAAGGCTGCTTAATTGTTTCGCAGGTAGGTATTGCAGGAAGCTGCGTAATCGGAGACAGAGTTGTTATTGCAGGTCAGGCAGGTCTTGCTGATCATATCGAGATCGGTTCGGATACTATTATCACCGCAAAAGCAGGGGTTACAAAATCATTCCCCGAAAAATCAATTGTTGTCGGTATTCCTGCTATGCCGAGAAAAGATTTCATTAAACAACTGAAAACTTTGAAAGATGCACAGGAAATCTTTGCAAAATTCAGAAAATATGAACCGTTATTAAAAGAATTTGAGGATAACATAAATAATGACCACAATTCTTAAAGAAACATCAATATCAGGTAACGGTTTAATGAAAAATAAACCGTGTACGGTAAATTTCTTTCCTTCAAAAACAGGAAAAATAAGGTATTTTGTTAACGGAGCTGAACCGTTTGAAGCATCGGTTGATAATGTTTTAGCAACTGATCATTGTGTCGTTCTCGGAAATAAAAAAGCAAAAGCAATGCTGACAGAACATTTGACAGCCGCTCTGGCATTTTGCGGGATAGACAGTATTGATATTTGTATGGACGAAACGGAAGTTCCGGCACTTGACGGAAGTTCTAAAAAATGGGTTGAACTTTTTGAAAAAGCAGGTGTTGAAAAACATTTATTTGAAAAACCAAAACGTTTCACGGTATCCGAGCCTGTTTACTATCTGAACGGAAAAACAAGCCTTGTAATTCTCCCGTCAGATGAGCTTTATATCTCTTATGCGGTTAATTACAATCATCCTGATTTGGCAAGGCGCTGGGTTGCTTATAACCCCAAAAACAAACAGGAAATTATTGAAGCAAGAACTTTCGGTTTTTATAAAGATTTAAGAAAATTCCAAATGCTTGGGTTTGCTCAGGGAGTTACGATTGAAAATACGCTCGGACTTAAAGATGACGGGTATACATCTGAATTACGTTCGGAAAACGAACCTGTTAAACATAAAATTTTGGATTTGATAGGCGACCTATATTTAACAGGTGTAAATCCTTTAAATCTGAAATGCCAGATACTTGTAAAAGAGGCAGGTCATGCAGTTCATATTAAAACGGCAAAAATGTTAAAAGATAAATTAATTGAATGTAAATAAGGAGAAAAAAATGACAGAAGAAACTAAACAAGAAGTTTTGCAATTTGACACAATGCAGATTATGGAAATGATTCCTCATCGTTATCCGTTTTTACTTGTAGACAGAATTACAGAATGCGTTCCGGGTAAATACGCTAAAGGTTACAAAAATATGACAATGAACGAACAGTTTTTCCAGGGTCATTTCCCGAATAACCCGATTATGCCCGGAGTATTGCAGCTTGAAGCAATGGCACAGTGTTCCGCTCCGGTGTTAATGACAATGCCTGAGTTCAAAGGTAAATTAACACTTTATGCGGGAGTTGACGGTGTTAGATTTAAAAATATCGTAAGACCCGGTGACAGATTTGATATGGAAATTGAACTTACAAAGGTAAAAGGCCCTATCTGTAAAGCTCACGGTATCGGAAAAGTTGACGGAAAAGTTTGTGTTGAAGCTGATATGACTTTTGCACTAAAATAGAAATCTTCTTTTATGTAAAAAAAGACTTGGGAAAATATCTCAAGTCTTTTTTTTGTTATTCAAAATCCAAACCAAAGCGAAGTGCTTCATCTTCATCTTCAAAATTTTTGGCGAGGGTTATACCGTCTTTCTCATAAAAAGAAATTTTTGAAAATTCACCGTTTTTGTATTTTCTAATTGATTTTACGGTTGTGTCCTCTCTGAATTCTACATCCATAGTTCTGACGCCGCTATCATCAAATTCGGAATAAAAACTCAAATGCTCACCGTCATCAGCGGCAAATTCCCGTTTAACTTTACCGTTTTCAATTTGTTTAACTACGTTGCCTTTACGCTCTCCTTCAATTTTTGAAAAATCAAAATATTTTTTATCGAGAACAAAAGGTTTTTTAGCATCAGGAATATCAGACGGATTTATTTTATCTTCAGTTGCTTCTTTAAGTTTTTTTCTGCCCCGTCTTTTTGATTTCGGTCTTTCAGGTTCAACTGTTTCCTCAACATTTTCAGGTTTTACATTCGGTGTGTCATCCGTCTTAACATTTTTAGGCGTTTCTTCAATTACACTTTCAGGTTTAACGGGCTTTTCTGGTTTCTCCGGCTTAACGTGCACCGATGATGCTTCTTCCGTTAACTTTGTATTCTTAACAACTTTACCGCCGCGGCGTCCGAGGTAATAAAGTCCGCCGATTACAACAGCTGCTGCCGCTGCCGCAGCAATTGAATACTTAATAATTTTTTCTCTTTTTTCTTTCTTCGCATCAGCGCTTTGTATGTCTGCAGCTTTTTGAGGTTCTTTTTCGACAGATGCAAAATTAATATAAGATTTAATACTTTGTACTTTCATATTCACATTAAAGTATAAACAAAAAAATTTTTGCTATTGCTAGCAAAATTTTTTTTTAGAATATTTATAAAAATGGAGAAAAATATGAAAATATACAGTATTATCCCTTATAATGTAAAAAATCAATACAATAAAGGCAATTTCAAACAACAAACTTATAACACTGCCCCCCCCCCGAATTCGGCACAAATACCATCAACATTACAATATCTTGCATTCACAGGGGGTTACAGTATGGATTTGGGGCAGACAATCAGGCAGCTTGATAAACTTGCTCAAAAAAATTCATCAATTTATCCCCCGAATATCAGAGAATGGGCAGGGATGATTATGGAAGAAGGAAATAAAACAAAAGATACATTAATTTCAATCCACAAAAAATATTTTGCAAACTTAAAAAATTGTTTTAACCTTAACGAAATTAAAGTAAAGTTTCCTGAATTTAAAGAAGTTATTTCATCCGGTGATATAAAAGCTTCTAAAGGCTCATTTCTTGATAAATTTAACAGAGGGGAACTTGAATTTTTTGATAATGATGAAGATTTATCCGTACAGTTAATAAAATTATACTGGGGTGAGGGTTTTTCACTTAATGATTTAAAAAGATATGCAGATGGATTTGACCTGTATCATACAATGAAAAGATTAAATATTCCGACAGCAAGCAGGGATTACGGACATGTTTTAAAATTTTCCGACCCCGAATATAATGAAAGACTTACAAGAGAAATGACCGAAAAACGTCTTGCGGCTCTTGACAGAAAGGCACAGGTCGAAGAAGGTGAACCGGTTTATATTAAACGCGGTCCGTTATCTGCCGAACATAAACAAAAAATCTCAGAAGGATTAAAAAAATATTATCAGGAAAACCCTGAAAAAATTTATGATATGTCCGAAAGACAAAAAGAATTCTACCGTCTGAACCCTGAAAAGTCGGAAGAAATTTCGCGTGTATTAAACAAAGCCTGGAACATTTTCGGGGCTGATAGAATTAAAGCTGCCTTGAGTAAATTTATGAAATCTAAAGGAGTTCACACTTTTAATCCTGAAAATAATCCCGTAGATTTGCCAAAAGAACAATCAAAATTGCTAAAACAATTCTGGGGGGCAAATGAATGGGCAAGAAAATCTTTCTCAAAAAACATGGAATATGCCTGGAAAAAAGTAAAAGAAGATATGAATAAATTCTATCTTATAGACATAACTCCCGAAGGTTTTAAAAAGAAATTTTTCCAATGGGCACAAGAAAAAAATCTAAACCTTAATCACCTTGATTTCAATTTTAAAATTTATAAGTATAAACATGGGCTTGATTCAGGCAACGGAGAAGAAATTAGTAAATATACCCCAAAATTTATAGATGAATATTCTGAAAAAATTAATATTGATCAAAGCAGACTAATGGCAAATTCTTATCTGCTTTCATTAATCAATTTGTCAAAAGATTTAAAGAACATTTCTAAAAAACATAACGTTTCTCAAGAGACACAAAAAACTATAGAATTATCAAGACATCTTATTAAAGAACTTCTATTTGAACAGGGAAACGGACTTCAAAGAAATATAAAATCTTTCGATGCTGCAGAAATTCAAGATATATACAAATCAGTTTTAACATTATTTTTTAAATTAGATAATGCCGAACAATTTATTCAATTATTTAAGAAAAACCTTGATTCTGCATATAATTCAGTAGACGCCCTTCAAGGAAAACCGGTAATGTTAAATAGAGAAATGCTTGAAGGCGTATTAAAATAATATAAAAATCTATTACTTTCCCTTAACTTTGTACTATAATTGAAACATTAAGTATAAGAAAGAGGATAAACGGGAGCGAACCTAAGTGAGCGACTGATTAAAAAATAATAAGTAACACAAAAATCGACGAAGAGGATAAAAAGATGATAGACAAAACCGCAATTATACATCCATCAGCAAAAATCGCAGATGATGCAATTATAGGACCATACGTTGTTATAGGTGAAAACGTTACAATAGGACACAGAACACGTGTAATTTCAAATGCTCATATTGAGTTTGCAGAAATCGGCGATGATTGTACAATTTCCCCGTTTGCAACAATCGGTTCGGAACCTCAGGATTTGGGTTACAAAGGCGAACCGACAAAAGTTGTTATAGGCGACGGAACAATCATTAAAGAAAACGTAACTGTTCACAGAGGTGCGGCTTGCGGTGACTTTACAACAAGAATTGGTAAAAAATGTCTTTTAATGGTAGGTTCGCATGTTGCACATAACTGCGTTTTAGATGATCAGGTTATTTTAGCAAATTTAGTAACCTTAGGCGGACATGTTCATGTCGGTTTCGGTGCATTTGTCGGAGGAATGAGTGTATTCCACCAGAATATAAGAATTGGCGATATGGCAATTATAAGCGGCTTCTCCGCATCCCGTCAGGATATTCTCCCGTACTCAAAAGGCGAAGGCAGACCGCCTGTACCGCGCGGATTAAATGTTATCGCAATGAAACGCAGAGGGGTTTCTCAGGAAATCAGAACAGCGACAAACGAAGCCTTCAAATTATTAATTTCTGAAGAATATAACACTACTCAGGCAATTGAAAAAATTAAAGCTGAAATTCCTATGAACGAATATATTGAAAAGATGATTGAATTTATCCAAACTTCTAAACGAGGAGTGCTTTTAAAAACTCATAAATCAGGGCATGAATGTTTGCAAGAAGAATAAGCACAGCCGCTCAGGTAAGAATTCATAGGAGAAAAAATGCATAAAACAATTTGGGAAAAATACGCAGAAGTTCTTGTAGATTATTCAACTAACGTTCAAAAAGGTGATCTTGTACAAATCAGAGCTGCAAGTATTTATGCAAAAGACCTTGTAAAAGCTGTTTACAAAAGAGTTATTGAAAAAGGTGCACACCCGATTTTGAGAACTTCTTTTGAGGATATGTCGGATATTTTTATTAAATACGCTTCTGACGAACAGCTTGATTATATTGACCCGATTATAAAACTTGAATATGAAACCGTAGATAAGTTTATTTCTATCGGTGCGCCAATGAACACAAAAAATATGGCGCGTGCTGATTTGAAAAAACTTTCAAGACGCTCAAAAGCTTCACAGGGTTTATCAAAAACACTTATGGAACGTACAGCAAAAGGAGAGGCTTCATGGGTTGTTGCAGATGTTCCGACACATGCACTTGCGCAAGAAGCAAAAATGTCTTTTGATGAATATTCCGAATTTTTATTTAACTCTTGCTACTTGAATTTGGACGATCCCGTTGCAAAACTTCGCGAACTTGACGAAAAGCAGACCAAATGGGCAAATTACCTTAACGGCGTGAAAAAATTACATATAATTGGCGAAAAGACCGACATAACTTTCAATGTTGAAGGCAGAAAATGGATAAGCTGTTCAGGCATAAACAATTATCCTGACGGCGAAGTTTTCACATCGCCCGTTGAAGACGGTATTAACGGCGAAATTTATTTTGATTTTCCGCAGAATTACCGCGGCAACTCTGCCGCAGGCGTACACTTATGGATTGAAAACGGACAGATAGTTAAGTTTGATGCAGAAACAGGTAGAGATTATCTGGAAGCCATGTTTAATATGGACGAAGGCTCAAAAGGCATCGGAGAAATTGCAATCGGTACAAATGATGAAATTCAGGAAGTTACGGGAAATATTCTTTTTGATGAAAAAATCGGCGGTTCTATTCACATGGCAGTCGGTGCATCTTACCCTGAAACAGGCGGAAAGAATGTTTCCGGACTTCACTGGGACATGATTAAAAACATGAAACATAATTCATCAATATATGCAGACGGCAGACTTATCTATGAAAACGGAAAAATTTTAATATGATAGTCAGAAACTTCAAGAACAGCGATATTGAAGAAGCTTCACAAATTACACACCTCGTATGGGGGGATTTATATGCAAACGAAAGCAAAACGCTCCAACAGATTATCTATGATTTTACACTGGAATATTATTATTTAAACGAAACTTTTTCTTTTGCACTTGATGAAAACGGGCTTAAAGGATTTGTTTTTGCAGCTTCAAAAAAAGATAAAAATGAAAGTATAAATACATTTAAAACAAGAATTAATACGCTCAACGAAAAAGATAAAATAACGGCCCTTAATCTTCTTGATTATGTAGAAAGTACAGGCAATGAAGTAAAAAGCGTAATGAGTGAAGATGATTTGATGATGGGGCTTTTCATAAGCACGCAAAAAGGCGGGGGAAAAATGCTTCTGTCAAAACTTGTCGAAGGTGCATGTAAAAACGGGGTTAAAAATATTTATCTCTGGACAGATACAACTTGCGATTTTGATTACTATCAAAAAAATAATTTTACGCTTGTTAAGGAATTTAAATGTATTGTAAATAATAAAAAAATCAATACATTAATTTTTAAAAAACCATTATTAAGCACATAAAGGAGTAATCATGGTAAAAATTTCACCTGACTTAACATCACCTGTTGCAAAAAAATTAGCTCAATTAAAATCTGATGTAGTATATTCTGCTGTAACAGGAAATTACAAAGAATTTAAAAATGCAATGAAAGCACATGCAAAATTAGCAGTTGATAATTTTGAATTATCAAAATCAGTTAAAGCACCTGAAATTAAAGCCCCTTTATTTTCCAAAACAGGTATAAGAATGGCAAAAGTTTGGTTTTTAAATTTGTTCAGAGTAAAAACACCTGAAGAAAAAGCACTGAAACAAATGGCTAAACAAGAAAAATTAAAACGTGAAGCACAAAAATACATGAGTAATGTATAATTACAATATTAATTTAAAACTCAAAGTTTCAACTATCGTTTGAATATTCATGTTCAAGCGGTATTCTTTTTTTGCGGTTTCAACGGCTTTTATATCAGAAATCAATTTTACTTTCAAAGGCAAATTATCAAGGTTAGATTTTAAAAGAGCCTGCATGTAGTTCTGCATTTGCGTAAAAACTTCCAACGGATCAACCATTTTTGCAATATCAAGAATTTTATCATTAAAATCTAAAACTTCATTACGTTCAATCTCCAGATAACCGTCCATTGCATCTTTTACTAAAGAAAAATCTCTTTCTTCATCTTTCATGGAAGGAACATAAAAACACTGCGCACGTGAAACAACAGTTGTAATCATATCTGACTTATCCTTTGTAAGAAAGAAAAATGTAGTATTTGAAGGAGGTTCTTCAAATGTTTTTAAAAGAGCATTGGCAGCATCTGCCTGAAAGTTTAGCTGATTAATTCCCTGAACATTACCTTCTTTATCCTTGTCACAAAAAATTAAAACTCTGTGATAATCAGAAGTTACAAGCAAGTCATTTTTAATCATTCTTGCCTGATCTATTGAAATAACAGTTTTTGATGTATCGTCAGAAGGTTTGTTATCAACTTTTGAGATTGTCAAAACTGCGGGGTGATTATTTTCTCTAATCCATTTGCAATTCAAGCACTGGCAACTTTCAGTATGATCACCTGTACAATTTAACATTCTTGCAATTTCAAGTGCTAAATCATATTGTGCTTGAATATCTGTACCGTAAAACAAAATACAATGTGCAATATTTTTTTTATCAGCGTTTATTCCACTGTTAAAATATTTCATTAAAAACGGGTATTTTTCATCTAAAGAGCGCATTTTCCACCTCTTTTTCAACATCAAAAGCAAGACCTGATTTAATCCGATATTCAGCATCAGTCAAGTTTTCTTTTAATCTTACTAAATCTTTAAGATTAGTTTTTTTCAACTTTTGCAGGTTCAACTTAACCACATATTCATGCATTCCGGTCATTCGTGACAATTCCATAGGCGTTGAACTTTGTGATTTTGCTTTAAGAATAATCCACCGTCTGAGCATTGTCTGCAAAGTAGACAAAATCTCAAGGGGATATCTTGTATCAAGCAGTTTTCTGTATTCCAAAAGAGCTTTATCTTTTTCGTTTTCCATTAAAAAGTCTGAAAAAGCGAATAAATCTTCATTCGAAATACAAATTTCTCTAACCATTGGAACTGTTACAGTATTGTTCGGATAAGCGAAAAGCTTGAGTTTATCAAGTTCTCCGTCTATTTGGCGCAAATTATTTCCGATTTGTGTAATTATAGCCGTAAGCGCGTCTTTTTCAAACTTTATACCTTTTGCTTTACCCTGCTTTATAATCCAGCCTTCAAGTTCGGCCGTTTTATAGGTAGGAATAAGCGGGCATTCCATAGAGTTAAACTTTTTCAAAAGTTTAAACAATTTTTTACGGCTGTCAAGTTTTTTACCCTCGTTTCTCGGAAGCTGTGCAGCAAAGACAATATCAAGGTTTTCACTGTTTCCTTCAAGAGCTTTTTCAATCTCCTTAATCTCTTTATCTTCAAAAGTTTTTGAAAAATAATCAAGGCAGTTAATAACAATAAGCATTTTACCGAACATCATAGGCTGCGAACGCAGTATTGAAATTAAATCGGGAAATTTAGGATTATCATAAGTCTTGAAAGACATTTCAAGAAAATTCTTATCGAGCCCCTTTTTTAATTTCCCGATTTCCTGTTCAATATTATAATCTTCTTCACCGTAAAAAAAGTATACTGCCATATTTAATTTTTAACAAAAACATATATAATATTCAAATTACCACGGATAATCTTTGCTCATCTGCCATCCGTCCTGCATAATTAATGCAGAACAAAATTTCCCGTCACTTTTACATGAACGTAAGTTATTTTCTCTGGAGGAAGTACCTAAAGGAATAAATTTATTATCTTTTTTTACGTAAAAAATAAATGCATCCCTGCCCCAGATATTTCTCTTTTTATTACCGTCCGTATCAATATACACCAATAATTCCCCACTAGAATTTCTTGTGAAAAAATAAGTTATCGAATCAGCAGTCAGTATCATATAAGCTTGGCTATTAAGTGTAGATAAATTTGTATTGGTTTCTCCCTTAACGGTGTAATACGGTGAATACCCGAAATCTCTTAAAGACCCGTATTTTGCGGCTATTACATTGCTGAGATACGGAAGAATATAAGTTTGCACATCCTTAACTACTTTGGCATCATCTTTATCATCAGCCTCACTATCTGTAGCCATGCTGTCCCAAACACTAATATCGCCATTATCAACCTGTGCACGGGTCAGTGCCTGTGAAATGGTAGTATAACCCTTTTTCAAACGGGAAACACTTTCCTGCCTTTTATATTTAGCAATTACGGCAGGCAATGTCAAGGCTGCAACAACACCTATAATACCCAAAGTGACCAAAACTTCTGCTAAGGTAAATGCAGGTTTATAAGCTGCTAAACTGCCCCCCCCCCGAGAACTTCATTCGCAGACGCATCAAAATAAGTTTTGTGGAACTTTTCACTTGATAACATTTGTTTTGCTTCAATTAGTTTCATAAATAAATTACTCCTTTCTTTATTTGTCTTAATAAGCGGGAAATATCTCCCCGCTTAATTAACTTTCAATAAGCAGGCTTGCGCCGATAACACCTGCATTATTTCCAAGCTGTGCAGGAACAACTTCAACTACAGAACCTGCGACTTTCATTGCACGTTTCATAAGTGTTTCCTTTAAAGGAACCATAAGAAAATCACCGGCATCAGCAACTCCGCCGCCTACAATAATTCTTTCCGGATTTAAAAGATTTACGACACTTGCCATGCCTATTCCTATGTATTGACCCATTATTGTGAAAATTCTTTGAGCAACAGGGTCACCCGCTTTTGCAGCTTCACACACTATGTAAGGAGTAATTGCTCCTCCTTCTGCCATTTCCCTGAATTTAGCGGATTTTCCCCCTCTTATATAATCATTTGCCATAGCAACAATCGAAGGTCCTGAAGCAAATGCTTCCAAACAACCTGTATCACCGCATCCGCAAAGAGGACCGTCATGCATTTGGAGTTTAATATGACCGATTTCTCCCGCAGCATTTGATGCTCCGCGTACAAGTTTTCCGTTTACAATAAGTCCTGAACCTATACCTGTACCTACCGTAATACAAATAAGGTTTTCACATCCTTTGCCCGCACCGTAGTTTAATTCACCGAGTGCCGCACATCTTACGTCGTTATCAACACGTGTCGGAATATGAAATTCATCTTCAATTAATTTTGCAATAGGCACTTCCACCCACCCGGGAATATTCGGAGCATTTCTGACAATTCCTGCCTTATAGTCAACCTGTCCGGGGAAACCGAAACCGATGCCCTCAATATCTTTTGTAGAAAGCTTGGTTTCTTTTAATAAATCGTGTATAGCCTGTTTAATATTATTAACCGTATACTCATAACCTAACTCGGCACGTGTCGGCACTGAATTTGAATAGACAATATTCCCCTTGTCATCAACAAGAGCAATCTTAACATTAGTACCGCCTACATCAATTCCTATTCTATTCTTTCCCATTTATATATCTCCCTTTATCTGGCTGTAATATTATAATAGGACAAACATAAAAATTTTTAAAATATTATTTTTGTTGTAAAATGTTGTTGTAAACAGTAATACTTAACATAAGGAAAAGAAATATGGAAAAACTTTCACCTTTACAAATCGAAAGATTAAAGTATCAACCAAAACTTCCATCCTGCCTTTCTAACGGCATTAACAGTCTGGAAATGGTTGAAGGTTCCGCTACTCAATCAGTAAGAGATCAGGAACAAATTCAGGATTTATTCAAAAACACTTACGGAAAACCTGTTGTAACATTTAAAACTGCTTCTTCTTCAAAATCTTCGGAAGTAAGAAACGTCGGAGTTATTCTTTCAGGCGGTCAGGCTCCCGGCGGGCACAACGTAATCGCAGGTTTATATGATGCTTTGAAACAAGCTAATTCAAATAATAAATTATACGGTTTCTTAGGCGGTCCTTCAGGTATCATCGACGGAAAATACGTTGAATTCGATGACAAATTTATGAACGCCTACAGAAATACAGGCGGTTTTGATATTATCGGTTCAGGCAGAACTAAATTAGAAACTGAAGAACAATTCCAAAAATCTTTGGAAGTCTGCAAAAAATTAAATATTTCTGCAGTCGTAATTATCGGCGGCGACGATTCAAACACTAACGCTGCACTTCTTGCAGAATGGTTTGTAAAAAATAACACAGGTATTCAGGTTATCGGCTGTCCGAAAACAATTGACGGCGATTTGAAAAACGACCAGATTGAAATTTCTTTCGGTTTCGATACCGCAACCAAAACTTATGCAGAACTTATCGGAAACATCCAGCGTGACGCAAATTCAGCTAAAAAATACTGGCACTTTGTAAAAATTATGGGCAGAAGTGCTTCTCACGTTGCACTTGAAGCTGCTTTGCAGACACAGCCGAACATTACTTTAATTTCAGAAGAAGTTGAAGAAAAGAAAATGTCGCTTGAAAGCATTATTAATTACATGTGCGATATTATCGTTAAACGTGCAGATATGGGTAAAAACTTTGGTATAGCAATCATTCCTGAAGGCTTAATCGAATTTATCCCTGAAATGAAATCTATGATTTCAAACCTTAACGATATTATGGCAACATTGGAAAATGACCCTGATTTTGTAAACGCGACAACAATTCGTGACAAATTCGATATCGTTGAAAACAGACTTGAACCTGCAAACGCAAAAGTTTACAACTCACTTCCCGCTTTAATCAAAGGTCAGTTACTTGCAGACCGCGACCCGCACGGAAACGTTCAGGTTTCTAAAATCGAAACAGAAAAATTGTTAATCGAAATGATTTCAACAAGATTAGATGAATTAAAATCACAGGGTGATTACATCGGCAAATTCAACGCTCAATCACACTTCTTCGGTTATGAAGGAAGATGCGCATTCCCTTCTAACTTTGATGCTGATTACTGCTACTCTTTAGGCTTTAACGCTTTTGCTTTAATCAATTTCGGATTGACAGGCTACTTATCATCTGTAAGAAACTTAACTCAACCTGCAGATCAATGGGTTGCAGGCGGTGTTCCTCTTACAATGATGATGAACATGGAAAAACGCCACGGCGAAATGAAACCTGTTATTCAAAAAGCTCTTGTTAAACTTGACGGACCTGTATTCAAACAATTGGAAGAACACAGAGAAGACTGGGCTTTAAATGACAGATATTTATTCCCCGGCGCAATTCAGTATTTCGGACCGTCTTGTGTATGCGACGTTACAACATGCACTTTGCAATTGGAAAGAGCAAAAGAATTAGTTAACGCGTAAGTTGATTAATTAAATAAATAAAAAAACACTCCTGATATCAGGAGTGTTTTTTTTTGTTAATCAAAGTTTAGAAGCTCAGGAAGATCAACATCAAGAGCCTTTGCTATTTTTTGAAGCGTCCAAAATTGATAAATAATCTGCCCGTTTTCAATTTCTTCAAGCCTTGCGGCTGTCATAAAAGTCCTTTTTGCAAGCATTTTTTGTGACAAACCGCGTTTTTCTCTATAGTACCTTATTTTTTCTCCGATTTTTTTAAATCCGCTCATAACTTCTCCTTCTTTTCCGACAACATTTTGACACATGTTTAAAAAATTGCCCGCTCATTTTTATTGAAATATAATATTTATATGAAAAAATTTGATATTTTCAGGCAGTTCAGGGATGCTGTCATAATCTTAAACAGAAAGCAGGAAGTTGTTTACAGAAACCACACTTTTAAAAGGTGGTTTAAAGACTTTACAAATATAAAAAAGCTTTCATATCACTCAAGTTTTGACATCTGTCCGCTTAATTCCGAAAATATTGAAATCTATTCTCCAATATACCATGCAGTTATTTCAAAAGAAAACTTTTTTGCAAGAATTTCTTACCAGTCAGAACTTAACAGAATTTTTTATTACGACCTGCAGGCTGTTAAAAAAGGAAATTATACAATAATATTCTTCACTGATGTAAGCGCACAGAATAAACTTAATGACACGGCAAAAGAAAATGTAAAATTAAAAGAACAAATAAATTCGCTCATTGAAGAAAATGAAGATTTGCAAAAAATTAAAAGAAAAGCCCAGAGTCAGGCAATCCGAATTGCACTCATAAACAAGGTTTCCAACAATATAAGAGAAAGCATTGATATATCCCAAATCCTTCAATCAGCTTTAAAAGAACTTGCCTTAATGTTCGGAGCTTTTAAAGCATATTACGCGGAAGCTGAAGGGAACGATTTTATAATCAAAGAAGTTTACGGCGGTAAAAAATCAAAAAATGACAAAACAATTCAATTTGACGTACTGACCTCGAAAACTATTGCGGCAAAAGAGATTTCAGTATCTAACTCATTGACTGAATTCGTAAATGCAAAACCTTTTAAACAACCCGTATTAAGAATAATCGTACCCGTTCATCATATGCAAAACCTAATGGGGGTCATAGTTTTACTCAGCTATCAGAAACGCGAGCTTAACGAAGAAATTGAAATTCTTGAAGCAATTTCCTCACAATTGTCAAACGCGATTACACGTGCCGAACTTTATCAAAAGAATATTCGCACCGTAAACGAATTAAAAAATACATTAAAAGAGCTTAAAGAAACACAAATTCAACTGATAAATTCCGAAAAAATGGCATCACTCGGTCAGCTTGTTGCAGGTGTTGCCCATGAAATTAATACTCCCGTTGCCTCTATAAAATCAAATAACGGGATAGTCGCAAAACTGCTCACATCAATAGAAGACACCGAATTAAAAGAAATGCTGACAGATATAAATGAAATTGACAAAGAGGCGGTAAGCAGAATAAGCAGTATAGTTACATCATTAAAAAAATTCGTCCGGCTTGATGAAGCAGAACTGCAGGAAGCAGACATAAATAAAGAACTGGATTTGACGTTAGAGCTAATCAGACACGAAACAAAAAACAGAATTGAAGTCATTAAAAATTACGGTGAAATCCCCGTCATTAAATGTTTTCCGAACATGCTTAATCAGGTATTCACCAACATTTTAATCAATGCATGTCAGGCAATTGAAGGTAATGGCAAAATAACAATCACTACCGAATATAATGATAAAAAGCTTATTGTAAAAATAAAAGACACCGGCAGAGGAATACCCCGAAATCAGCTCAACAAAATATTTACGGCAGGTTTCACGACAAAAAGTTCAGGCGTCGGAACAGGGCTCGGTTTAGCAATTTGTTCAAAGATAATAGAAAAACATAACGGTGAAATTATTGTAAACAGTGAAGTTGGTAAGGGCAGCGAGTTCATTATTACTATCTGCAGTGAGTAATATTTGTGAACTTTTATTACAAATTTGGCATTAATATAGTTGAAAGACACTAATTATTAATTAAACAAACATGCTGTTTTTTTGAAATTTTGTGCAAATTAAAGACAAATGCTGAAAAACATGTTATATTGTTAATATAAAGTGTCAGTTTTACCCTTAAAGATAATTTAACCCGCAACTGCACTTTCCTGAAGTTAATGTAATAAAAGTTAATATAAAGTAGGTAAAAAAGGCAATATTTTATTCTCAATATTTTTTATTAAATCATAAGGTGTAGTAGAATTTAATATTGTGTGTCGGAGGAAAAATTTAATGACAATTAGTGTGAACAGCAAGAAAAAACAAGTTAAAAAATCTTTTGAAGAATTATTGACTGATTTAAAAACAAGCAATTCGGAAAAAGTTAGATATAATGCTGCACGTGTTCTCGGCGAAATGGGAGATTCCAAAGCCGTTGAACCGTTAATTGAAGTTTTAAAACACGATAAAAACGGCTCCGTAAGACTTTATGCAGCACGTGCACTCGGTGAACTCGGGGATTCTAAAGCAACAGTACATTTAATTGAATCTTTACGCGAAGACAGAAACGTTGATGTAAGAGTTCGTGCAGCACGTGCATTAGGACGTTTGGGCGGTGCAATCGTTGTTGAACCTCTTGTTGAAGCTTTGAATGACGAAAACCCTCAAGTTTGTATTACTGCAACTGATGCTTTGATTGAAATCGGTGATGTTGCAACTGATGCTTTAATCGCTTCTTTAGACCATGAAAAAGTTAACGTAAGATGTGATGCAACAAGAGCTTTAGGAGAAATCGGAAACAAAAAAGCTGTTGATAAAGTTATTAATATGTTATATGACGAATGGGTTAACGTAAGAATTTATGCGGTAACTTCATTAGGAAAATTAAACGATACAAAAGCTGTTCCGGCATTAATTGATGTTATGAAAAACCGTTCTGAAAATGAACTTGTAAGAGCCGGTGCTGCTGCTGCATTAGGTGTTCTCAGAGATCAAAGAGCATTGCTTCCTTTAAGAGAATTAATTATGGAAGCCGAAGAATTAGGCGAATTGGAAGATACAGCTTTGAAATCATTCAAGAAAATCATGGCTGCTAACTGGCAATCAATTCCGGGTGCTACAGCTCAGAAAAAACCTGCAGCTACATTCTAAGAAAAGAAGTTAAAACAAAAAGGATTAAAAATACTCACCGAATATCGGTGAGTATTTTTTTTAGATATTGACTTTTTATAAAAAATAACTCAAAATAAATATAACAACAAGGAGGTCAAGAATGAATATTTGTAAAGCTTTAAGGATTGCCCCCCCCCCGCAAAGTCAATTATAATCAAGTTTTTGAAGAAACCTATTTACTTTATTTATTTTATATGCAATAATAGTGATATGTATCGTCACAGTTATAACAAAAAATTTGCGTTTACGTTGGCAGAAGTTTTAATTACACTCGGGATTATCGGAGTTGTTGCGGCGATGACACTGCCAACGCTTATTAACGATAAGCAAAACAAAGAGTTAGAAGCAGGCTTTAAAAAGGCATACTCAATATTGCAGGCAGCCTTTAATAAAATGAGTTATGATGAAGGTCAAATTATAAACAGTGAAAATTACCCGAGTTGGAATTTTGTAGACAAATTCAAAACTTATTTCCAAGATACATGCGAAAATAATACAAATTGTAATATAACAATAAATAATGGCGATTATAAATCTTATAATAACGGTCATATGGAACTGTCATGGTTAGATGACGGCAAAATAATGCTTCCTGACGGGATGCTGATAATGATTGAAGATCCTTATAACGGCGGAAAGTTATACATTACTGTTGATGTAAACGGGCTAAAAAAGAGACCGAACAGATGGGGCTATGATTTATTTACATTCCAGGTAACCAACGACGGCAAATTGCTTCCGGGTGGAGCAAAAGGAACAGACATGGAAGCCGAAGAGTTCTGTTCTATATCAAAAACATCTATATATAACGGATTTGGTTGTGCATACAGAGCAATTGCAGAAAGTGATTACTTTAAAAAATTGCCGAGATAAATTTATTTAAAGTAATATTCAATTTCGGTTGATAAATCAAGCTTTTTAGCATCGGGTTTGAAAATTTTTGACTTCAAACCCATTTTTGCCAGTCTGTATTTCAAACTTACCGCCAGAACTCCAAGTCCGTATTTACAAGAGCGGACAAAATTTATTGATGAAGCTTCTTTAAAGTATTTTGTCGGACACGAAACTTCACCTATTTTAAAATTATTATAAAAAAGCAATGCAATCATTTCATTATCAAAAATGAAATCATCATCACATTCGGCAAGCGGAAGTGTCTCAAGCACTTCTTTTGTAAAACCTCTGAAACCTGTATGATATTCGGTTAAATTTTCACCTGTAAATAAATTTTCAAACCATGTTAAAAACTTATTTGCAACGAACTTATACAAAGGCATACCGCCTCTGAGAGCGGAGTTTCCCAGCATTCTCGAAGCCATAACGGCGTCATACTGACCGAAAGCCATCATAGAAACTATTGCAGGTATCAGCTTCGGGGTATATTGATAGTCGGGATGAAGCATTACGACAATATCCGCACCGGCTTTCAATGCAGCTTTATAACAGGATTTCTGGTTACCTCCGTAACCTTTGTTTTCTTTATGCACAATTGTAGTAATATTTAATTCTTTAGAAACGAGTTTTGTATTATCCTGCGAGTTATCATCAACAAGAATAACTTCGTCGACAAAATCTTTATAAATTTCATCGTAGGTTTGTTTAAGGGTTTTTTCTGCGTTGTACGCAGGCATAATTACAACTACTTTTTTATTGTTAATCATAAGCTGTTCTTAAAATAAGAGGTGCTTTCGCACCCCTTAAAACTATTCTTCAACTGCTTCTGCAGTTTCTTCTGCTCCTGCATCGGTTCTGATAGAAGATTTATCTGAACCCAGGCTTTTATCTTTGAATTTTTTAACCTGTCTGTCTAATTTATCAGCCAGCAAGTCAATACTTTCATACATAGAATCAGCTGCTTCTTCACAGCGGATAACTCCTGTATTCATTTTACAATTTACTTCTGCAACGTGCTTTCCGGAAGCTGCGGGGTTTTTAATAACCGAAAGCACTACATCAATACCTTGAATTTGATCATAGTGGTTAGCTACTTTACCAATTTTTTCTTTCACATAAGCTTTAATAGCGTCAGTGATTTCAATATTTCTTCCGTTTACATAAATGTGCATGTGAACCTCCTATAACATACTGCTTGTATATTATAACATATTTAAGACTATTTTCAAAGCCCTAAAATTAATCTTCTATAATAAACTGTTGTAATTCAACGTTAGGAGTTCCGATAACACGCACCAATTCAAGAACTGAAGCTTTCATCTGGCATTTTTGCGAAGAACCGCTGAAAAAATCTCTGTAAAAGCACCCTTCACAATTGCAGCCTCTTTTATAACATTCGAGAGCCGTAGGTGTCCATCTTCTGACTGCAACAGCTCTGCCCATATCCCTACTTCTAAACAATTTATATAATCTCCACTTTTAACTATCTCACCCAAGGCACGGAAAATCATACGGAATAATCCGTCACAATCCCCTTATCAGAGGCGGTTTCACCTCTCCGCTCGTCCTTAATTACATTATAAAAAATAAGGGAATTATTTCAAGGGCGCGGCATGAGATTATGAACATTTGTAACAAACCCCGTAAATAGTACGGTACAGCCGTTTTTCAAAAGTCAATCATGCTAAAAATTAAGCTGTCACATGGTTTGCAGATTTTAAAACATGAAAACATGCTCATGCCATGGCTTTTCATGATTTAAAGATGTATTAAGATTTGTAAAAGATTTAACAACCATGCCTGTTTCGGGCATGCCTTTATATAAAAACATTTTTAAACGCAAGCAATATCAAAATAATTCCTCCTGAAATTTCAAGGTATTTTGAAGGAAGTTTTTTAAAGAAGTTCCCGAGCCAAAAACCGGAAACAGACATCAAAAATGACATAAAACCGATTATAAGCACTGAAAGCATTAACGGAGTTTTAGTTAAATTAAGGCTTACACCTGAAGCGAGCGCGTCAATACTTGTTGCAAGCCCCATGCCAATCAGGCATTTAAAATCTATACAGCAAATATTTTCATCTTTTTCATTAAATGCTTCATATATAAGTTTTGCACCGAGAATAAAAAAGATTATAAAAACAAGCCATTTGGCGTAAGGCTCAATGTATCTGCTTATTGCTCCCGTAAAAAAATACCCTGCACAGGGCATAATTCCTTGAGAAAGCCCCATTGTAAATGCAAGTGCAAGAGAATTTTTTGTTCTGTTACGCGTAAAAACCAATCCTTGCGAAAAAGAAACAACAAGGCAATCAACACCTAATGCGGCAGCTAAAAATAATATTTCTATTAAATGCAAATCTCTACCTCAAACAGTCTGTTCCATGGAAATTTGTAATCTACATCGTATTCTGTTCCAAGTTTTTCAAAAGCTCTATTCTCAAACGGTTTCATCTTTTGTTTAATTAAATTTTCATCGGGCAGGGAGAGCTGCTGTCTGACATTTGCCTGATAAGCCCAGTCATCAAGAAATCTTACTGTCTGCAGTTTTTTAAAGGCAGCGTCATTATAATTTTTAGCAAAATATTTAACTTTCGCCGCACAAATAAGGCTTCCCAGAGAATTTGCAGAAGTATTCCACGCGGAATATCCGTAAAAGTTGTCATCAAAATCTTTTTCAAAAAGCTTTTCCACAAATGCATTATCCGAGCCGTTTGCATATCTGACATCCGCAATCATATAAGGCTTATCGGGCTTTTGCCATAAACCGTCATAAGGAGCTGCAGGGACTTTCATAACGATTTCCCCCTGACGTTCCTTAAAATTATTCACATACAATAAAATGTCCGCATCCTGAGGCTCACAGACCTCGCATCCTGCAAGTTCAAGCTGCCCCCTGACGGAATTTTCAATTGAAACATCTTCATAATTTGAAATTAAGTTTTTATATTTAGGCTCAAGAAATATCGGAGAAACTTTTAATTTTCCCTTAATCGACCGTGCAAGAAGTGTTAAAGGGATTTCATCCGCTCCAGTTTTTACAAAACCGCCGAGTTTTTCAAGTTCACGTGCTTCCTGAACATTAAAACCGTATTCAGCACAGTCATCTTTTGAAAAAACAAGAGTATCAAAAAAATTCCCCCATTGTAAATATGTTTTATTTATTTCAAAATTTCTTCTGCGTGTAGCAAGATAGTCGTCGAGAATATCTGAGGGAACTTCATTTTTACATACGGTGCCGAATTTATCCATGCAAAATGAATAATTGAAAATTTTCTTTCCCCATTTGTTCCAGTATTCTTTTTCTTCTTCATTAATATTGTTATTTGAAATTCGCATTATGCTTGAAAATGCATAGATTTTAGCATTCTTTTCAGAGAGAATGTCTTTTAGCTTTTCAATTCGTTTATAAATTTTGTCAAAAGTATCCGTCGAACGCCTTGATGATATTAAACCGCCGTAAGCAACAGTATCTAACGGCAAAATTACCGCATCTGCAGACGGTAAATCTTTCAGCCATTGAAAAATTTTATCAACATCCGCAAATTTTTTTAAATCCCCCAGCCATTCCCTTTCAGGCATAAATAAATTTATACCTGTATCCGCGGCACAAATCTGCGCCGGAAGGGTATAACATACGGGTCTGTTATCTATAGGTACAAAAGCTATGTTCATAAATCTATTATATGTTAAGATTAAATTTAAACAAAAAGGTAACAATTATGACACATAATAATCCGCTTGATAAATCTCCGGAAAAAATTCATATAATGTTCAACACGGTTTCGCGAAAATACGACTTGATGAATAATATCATGTCTTTCGGAACCCATCATTACGTAAAGTACAGAAGCATAAAAAGTCTTAATATAAAGCCGCATGATAATGTTATAGACCTATGCTGCGGAACTGGAGATCTTGCGCGAATTATAAAACGCATTCAGCCGGATGCCTGTGTTACGGGAATTGATTTTTCGGAAGAAATGCTTAGAATAGCGAAAAATAAAAACGCCAGAGGTAAAATAAGATATCTGCAGGGAGATGTTACAAATCTGCCGTATGAAGATAATTCTTTTGACATTGTCACAATGGGTTTCGGACTGCGCAATATAGCGAATGCCGAAAAAGCCGTTGAAGAAGCCTACAGAATACTAAGACCGAACGGAAGTTTTCTGCATCTGGATTTTGGCAGAAAAAATTTTTTGAGCAAAATCTATGATAAAATCACCCCGATTTTAGCTGAAATGTTTACAGAAAACGGATTTTCATACGAATATCTGATTAAATCCAAAGAAAATTTCCCTCCGCCGGAAGATTTGATAAAAGATTTTGAAAGCAAAGGTTTTAAACTGAAAAAACGCAAAGATTTTCTATTGGGAGTTATATCCGCACAGATAATGAATAAATAAATTAATAAACCCTGTATGTATTTCCGCCCTTTATAATATCACTTATTGCAATAAATGAATAATTTAAAATATAATCAACCGCATCCTGTGTTTCATAAGCGATATGAGGAGTAATAATTACATTCGGCAGTTTTGCCAAATCTTGCACAATCCGGGCTTCTTCCAGACATTCTAAACTGCTGTTTAGTTTTTGAGACAGTTGTCTGCACTTAAAACTCAAATGTTCGCACATAACAACATCCAGAGCCGCACCTTTTATCGCACCCTTAGACACGGCATTATATAAATCTTTTGTAGAAACAATTTCACCCCGTGAAGTATTTATAAGATAGGAAGTATTTTTCATAATACTGAATTGCTCTGATGAAAACATTTGATAATTTTCGCCTGTATATGGCAGATGCAGAGTTATTATATCAGCTTCTCTCAACAACGTGTTAAAATCTGTGTAATAAATATTATAATTATTAATCAGTTCCTGCTTCTCAACAATATCGTAAGCTAAAGTTTTCATTGCGAATGACTTCGCAATTTTGCATACTGCAGCCCCTATATTGCCCGTACCTACAACCCCTAGTGTAAACTTCGACAAATCTCTGCCTAAAAAATCCATGCATGAATGGTTAGGGTTTAGTACGAAATCAGCCGCGGGAATAATATTTCTCACGAGAGCAAGAATTAATCCGAAAGTAAACTGCGCTACAGAACGCGAACCGTATGCCTCGACATTAACTACCGCAATATTTTTTTCATGAGCCGCATTAAGATTTATATGATCTACCCCTGTTGAACGTGTTGAGATTATGCGTAAATTCTTAAAAGAATTTATGACATCTTCGGAAACTTCAGAATCAATAAAAACACTTATTACCGCCGTATTATCCAGATCTTCCCCGGGGAGTTCAGAAACTGTATCATCATTTAAACTCTCTGTATAAAAAGTTATATCAAAATTTTCCAATTCATGAGTTCTGAAAAATTCTTTCTCGCTTTCACGGTAATCAAACACCAACATTTTTACTGCCATATTGTTCCTCCTGACAGCATTATTAAATAAACCATCATTTATTCTATTGCACAAAAGTGTAAATATTCAGAACAATTAATTAATAAAAGGTTGAATGAAATTTGACTTGTAAAAGTTTATTCTAAAAATGTGAAAGGAGTAAATATGAAACACGACTTGATAATTCGCGAGCCTGAACTGTATTTTGACAGTATACATAACGAATTAAATAATTTTTTACGCGATACACTGCTCATTCATTCAATGGCTAATCCGCTCAATATAAAGAAAAATTCTGTCTGGCGTCCTGCAATAGAAGTTAAGCAGAATGATAACAATTATAAAGTAAAAGTTCAGCTTCCCGGTGTAAATAAAGATGATATCGAAGTCGAACTTGATAACGATTTTATGACAATCTCCGCTGAAATTAAAGAAGAAGCGGAAGAAAAAGAAGAAAAAGCCAAAAATGAACGCTATCATACATCAGAATTTCGTTACGGCAGATATCAAAGAACAATCTCTTTTGACCAGCCGGTGAAAACAGACGAAAGTACTGCTGTTTATGATAAAGGCGTTTTAACAATAACAATTCCGAAAGTTCAAATTGAAAACAAAGAACCGAAAAAACTTGAAATAAAAGAAAAATAAGTTTCGTATCTTAAAGCCGGATTATCCGAGATATTTTCGGGCCCGGGGCTGTAGTATCGTATTATTACAGTGTATTCGAAGCAGATGATAGTGATAATCTGCATTATTCCCGGGGATTTAGCGGCGGGATACGGACGGTTACCCGATGGGTGAAACTTTCCTAAAACTGATGATTATATAAGAACAGATTTTAAGCAAAGCTAAGCGCAATTGCCGCAAATCCCAGGCGACGGTAATCGATAAACAAGACACGGGGTGTAGACATAGTGGCATTCCGTGTCTTTTATTCTATTCGCTTACGAATTTTATTAACTTTTTAACATCTTTGTTCCACAAACCGTTCCAGTTACGGATTATTACATCCGCAGGGCTTATGCCGTTTAATGTGTATTCCTTTATTGCTTCAAGATACTTTTCCTCTCCCGTATCCATACCTATTAATGATTTTTCGGCTATGTACAGAATTTCTTTTGAAATATCTTTTACTGAATATTTACCGATACGAGCATTCAGAGCACTTTTCGGGACATTGTAGCGAAGTTCTGAAAAATCCCTGTATTCAAAAAATTTAAATAATTCCTCAATTTCATTCATTGCACAATGATTATATAAAATCCCTTTGTAAATTGCGAGTATTGAATATTGCAAATCCCTGCCCGCACAATCATGGTTTCGTATTTCAACAAAATTACGCATACGGACTTCGGGAAAATAAAGATTTGCATGGAGTTTAAAGTCGTCAATATCAGCCTCAAAACCTTCAAATCCGTTCTGAATAAATTCTAAAAAGTTTATTTTTCCGTTAACCGGAATTGTGCCTGATTCACGGTTTATAAATATCATCGGCGCCTCAAGGACATAATCAACATATTCTTCAAATGAAAATTTGTCATCAATCTGCCCCACAAAACCGCATCTGTCATTATCCGTATTAAGCCAGCTCAAGGCACGAAAGCTTTTATAACCTGTTTCAACCCCGCCTCTTATAGGAGAATTTGCAAACATTGCAGTCATAAAAGGAGTAAGTTTATTTGCAATTCGAAACTTATTCATTGCATCTTCTTCATTCTCAAAGTCAATGCAGCACTGTATACCTGCTGTTTCCCTCATCATAACGTCGGATAAAATTCCCCATAGATATTTTGCCATTAAGTGATATCGCTTTTTAGGAATAAGACTTATGGATTTATGGGTCGAAAGAGGGGAAACACCATAATTCAAGAGAGTTATGCCAGATTTATTCAAAACGGGTTTCATGGTTTTGTCTAAGTCATTTATTTTGTTTTTAAGTTCTCCGATTGTCCTTTCGGGTTTTAAACTTAATTCAATCTGACATCCGGGTTCAAGAGTAATTGTATCATGCTCCTGTTTCAAACCTATTATGTTATAATCGTCTGTTATATAGTCCCAATTTTCCTCTTTTGCAAAACTTCTGAGAAAGTTACACACACCGAATTCCGAAGAATAATCTGCAGCTTTAGATGTCACAGAAAAAATCGGAAGCCTTTCATATTCAATCCCAATCTTATGCTCCCCGCAAGGTTTGCATCCTTCCCTAAACAATTTTAAAATCTCTTTTTTGTCTAATTTTTCCTGTGTTTGAATGTTACTCACATTTACCCCCTATCCTATTATAACATCCACAAAATTATCAAAAACATTTTGTTAAAACATTTACCTGTGTGTGGTATTATTATAGGTAAGATGAACTACTTCGAACGGGCAAAATACTTCAGAACAAAAAAAAGACTTGGACAAAATTTTCTCATTGACGGTCAGACAATTGCGGATATAATTGATTTTGCAGGCATTAAGCCGGATGATACAGTTATCGAAATCGGACCGGGTGTCGGCTTTGTAACTGAACAATTAATCAAGCATGCCAAACGCGTTATCGCAATTGAACTTGATGAGGATGCAATAAAAGAACTTAATAAACTTAATGCACCAAATCTTGAAATTATACATAACGACATTTTAAAACAGGATTTGTCGGAACTTTGTGAAGGCAAAGTTAAAGTTGTTGCAAATATTCCATATTACATTACAAGCCCTATTATTGCGCATCTTCTCGGTGAAATTGATGATTTAAACAATAAAAACAGAAACAAAATCACGGATATCCTGCTTATGGTGCAAGAAGAAGTTGCAAGACGAATGGCGGCAGATGAAAATTCATCAGGCAAACAATACGGTCTTTTGACAATTCTTTCGCAGTTCTGGGCAGATGTAAAAATTATGAAACTTGTCGGCAGACGCTCTTTTTACCCCGCGCCTAAAGTTAATTCGGCTCTTGTTAAACTTGATGTAAGAGAAAAACCGCTTCTTGAATTAAAAGATTATACACATTTCAGAAAAACCGTTAAGGCGGCATTTTCGCAACGCAGAAAAAATATTAAAAACTGCCTTCTTTCAGGGGGCTTCTCAAAAGAAAATATTCAAAAAGCATTAACAAAACTCGGACTTGATGAAAATGTAAGAGGTGAAAAACTTTCAATAGAAACTTTCGGAAAACTGTCGGAGGCACTTAATGAAAACTAAAATCCAGTGTCCCGCAAAAATTAATTTAACCCTTAAGGTTGCAGGAAAGCGTGATGACGGTTTTCATAATATAGAAAGCATTATGCAGACAATAAGCCTGTATGATTATTTGACGATAAGTGCAAATGCGGCAGAAAAATTTGAAATTAAGCTTTCCGGAAACAATACGGAAATCCCGTATAACGAAAAAAATCTTGTTTATAAAGCAGCAATGCTTTTTATTGAACATACAAATCTTCCGCCGCACAAAATTGAAATTTATATAGATAAAAATATTCCCGTTGCCGCAGGTCTTGCAGGAGGAAGTACCGATGCGGCAGGGACATTATACGGTTTAAATAAAATATTTAACGAGCCTTTATCATTGACGGAACTTCATAAATTATGTGCAAAACTCGGCTCGGATTTAAATTTCTGCCTTGAGGGCGGACGGCAAATGACAAAAGGCAGAGGAGAAGTTTTAGAAAAACTTCCGTTTGAAAAAATGAATGTTTCTTTGATTAAGCCCAAAAACCTCGGGATAAGCGCCAAAGAAGCTTACACTAAGTTTTCACAAAAACAAGCAGCAGGATTTCAATCAAAATACGGTCAGAAAGACAATTTTAAAAATGACCTTGAATGGGCTTTGATTGATGATTACAGAGAATTACAGGATATAAAAGACTTATACCCGCAATCAACAATGTCAGGTTCGGGTTCTACTTATTTTAGTGTTAATGCGGAGTTTAACCCCACAGATGATTATTGGACAGCAAATAACCTTGTTACTACAGAACATGGTATTTGCGTCTTAAATTAAAAGACCTTCCTGAGGGTGGAAGGTCTTTTTTTATTATATAAAGGAGACGTAATTCAGTTGATAATTAAGCTGCTTTTGCGGGTTGTTCAGCTGCTTTCATTGCGGCATCGCGTTCTTCTTTTGTTTTAAAGAACTGACTTCTGTTACCGTTGCAGTCTGTGTAGAAATATCTTACGGTTCCGTCTGCGGCTTTACCTGTATATCTTTTTGCAGGTGCGAATTTTGAAGTTTTTTCTTTAACATCAGCATCGCAGTCTACATTGTACTTTTTGCCGTTAAATTCTGTGTATAAACGCATTACAGGAGGTTGTGTATTTTTTGTAAAATCGGTAATACCATGTTTCTGCTTCAACTGATGAACTATTGCAACTTCTTCATCAGGAGTTAATTTTGAACCGTCTTCATGGGTATATTTTGCTTTGACAATTCCACGCCAGTATTCGCCTTTTTTAACTTTATAATCACAGTAATCTTCTTTTTCTTCACCAGGAGTAAGAGGGCAAGGAGTTGTTGCTTCTTCATGCTGAACAGGTGTCGGTTCAGATGCTGTCGTAATTTCCGGAATAGGGTCAGGCTGTATTTCCGCAGCTTTTCCCGGTGTATAGATTTTAGCTTCTTTGCTGCCTTTATCCTTGATAAAGCCCATTGTGCCCAAACCTAAGCCAAGTCCTATTAATGCACCTGCTGCTGCACCCTGTCCTGCTTTGCTTAAACCTGATTTTGCTTTAGCAGTTGCTGTGTCAGTGGCTGTAGCAGTATCGGTTGCTGTTGATGATTCTATGATGTTACCTGCGTTATCATAAATATTTGCGGTTGCACTGGATGTTGATGTTGCAGTGGAAGTTGCGGTTGCAACAACATTACCTGCAAGTATGCCTGATGCTCCGAGTGCTGCGCCTAAACCTGCGCCGACACCTGTTACACCTGCAACATAAAGACCTCTGTAAAGATTTGTATTATCCTTTTCGTATCCTAAGTTAGATTTTTTAGCTATATTTTTAATTACGCTTGCTTTAACATTTTCTTTTTCTGCAACTTCGCGTCTTTCTTTAAGACTTAAATAATGGTTTTCGGCTTCACCTTCCTGTGTATGGGTGTTAGCGAATTTTAAGGCTGTTTGTTTGAATTTATCACTTGAAAAATTACCATTTTCGTCATAGAACAAATCTTTGTTGCCTTCAACGTATTTACGTGTTTTCTTACCGCTTACATATTCATTTTCAACTAATTGAGCATCGGCTTTTTGTTTTGCTTCTTTTCTGCTTAAGCCTTCGTTTCTGTACTGTTCAACTAAATCTTTTCTCTGTTCTTTGCGTTCTTTTTCGGCGGCTTTGTAAGCTTGTTTATCCATAAATACCTGAGTAGCATCCGATTTTTCTTCATAATATTTATCTTTTACATAGTTTTCAGCCATTTTTTGGGCTTCTTTTTCGGATTCAATCTTTTTACCTTCAACAGTGCCGAATTTTAAGTATGCCTGTTTTGCTTCTTCAACAGCTTCTTTTCTGGCTTTTTTTGTTGCAAGTTCTCTTTGAATTTCTGCATTTAATTTTGCTTTTTCTGCTTTTTCTTTTTCAACCGGATCTGTAACTGCTTGTTTTTGAGTATTTTTAGCAGATACTAAATCAACTTTTTTTACGTCTGTCATTTTTTTTCCCTTTCTAATTTTCCCCGTGACAAGAAAATTAAACTTTTAAATATCCCCTATGCATTTATAAAAAATTTTTTGTGAAAAAAATTGCATGATAATTAAAAATTTTCTTAATATTTGTTAACAAAAGCACCCGACAAGACTATTCACATATTGCGGATTATGATGTATTATAGGCTTATGCCGATATTAGAGGTCAAAAATTTAAATCTGGGATTTAATTGCGAATGCGGATTTCGTCAGGCATTGTTTAATGTTTCTTTTACACTTGAAAAGGGCAGGATGCATGCTCTTGTGGGAGAATCAGGATGCGGTAAAACAATTAGTGCCATGAGCATTTTACAATTACTGCCGAAAACGGCAAAGATTACGGGCGGAGAGATTTTGTTTGACGGAAATAATCTGCTTGAAGCTTCCGCAAAAGAATTACAGCATGCAAGAGGGGCTAAAATCGCACTTATTCCGCAGGATCCTATGACATCTTTAAACCCTCTGTACACTGTCGGCGATCAGCTTTTGGAAGTTATAAAAATCCATCAGCATCTTAAAGGCAAAGAAGCTTACAACAAAGCCATAGAAGCTCTTGAAGCCGTTCAAATTCCCTGTGCAGAAGAAAGAATGAAAGCTTATCCGCATGAATTTTCAGGCGGTATGAAACAAAGGGCGATAATTGCAATGGCACTTGCCTGCAACGCGGAAATATTAATTGCAGACGAGCCCACAACCGCTCTTGATGTAACCATTCAGGCACAGATAATGAAGCTTCTAAAAGAAATTCAAAATAACACAAATACATCTGTTCTTTTAATTACACATGACCTTGCGCTTGTGGGAGAAAACGCCGATTATGTTTCCGTAATGTACGCAGGTAGGATTGTTGAAACAGGACCTGCAAAAGAATTTTTTGCAAATCCCAAACATCCTTACTCAACGGCACTTTTACGCTCACTTCCGTCTAACAGGTGTTCGAGATTGGAAACAATTCAGGGACAGCCTCCTAATATTATGCAGGATATAAATGGCTGCAGATTTCACCCCAGATGCCCGAAATGCATTGAAATTTGCACAAAAGAAATCCCCCTGCTTGATAATGTAGGTGTAAACCATTATTCAGCCTGTTTTTGCAATTAGTGCTTAACAACTTTGGACGGGTTATTTTCAGCTGCTTTAGCTTTTTTAGCGTCATCACAGAGTGATTTTACAACCAGTGCAATTATACCTGCGGCAGCAACACCGGCCGCAATAAGTAAACCTTTTTTGGAGGATGAAGCTTCTTTAACCTGCCCTTTAATTCCTTTTATTACAGGTTTTTGATACCATTTTTTATTAATAAATACTTCTTCCGCATTATCATAAAAAATATTATTTAAGGCTTTTTCGGCATCCTCGGGCTTATCCTTATAGAATTCTTTTACGGTATCTTCCACGAAATCGGCAAATTTTCCGTATTTCTCTTTGTCGCCCATTTCCGCGATAGGAGTATCGGAACCGAATAAAATTCTTTCAGGTCCTATTTTTTCAAGAGCCTGCTTAATTGTATTTTTATTTTGTCCGGCATTATCAAACAGCCCCGTCAGCCAGGATATGTCAACAAAAAGATTGGATTTGCCGCCTTTTACGGAATTTGAAATATTGTCAATTGTTTTTCCCATCTGCTCGGGCGATGCCATTAAATCAATATGGTAGAGAACAACAGGAAGTTTCGGATGCTTTTCAGCCAATTTTATAATCTCAACAGGGTCTGATTTCCCGTCGGTAACAGAATGAAATACGCAAGGCAGCCCTTTCTCTTCGGCAAGTGATAAATATTTAGAATACGCTTCAAAATTATCTTTCACTGATTTTTGCGTATTAGTCGGGTGAAATTTCATCCCGTAAAACTTACCGCCTTCAATTAACTTTTCAACAACGCCGCTGTCTTTTGAAATTCCGGGTTGACATGATATAAGAGGATATATCCTTACATTCCCGTTTCCCGTTATAATTTCCATTTCTTTTGCAGCTTTAAGTTCCGATTGAAAAACATCGCTTCCCTGAGGATTTAAACCTGAAAGAGAGCTTACGAGTATTTTTTTTACATTGTTGCTCTCAACAGCATCGATTATATTCTGCGAATTATAAGTCTGTTTGCAATTGTGCAGATTATCATACATTGACCCAGAATGACCCTGAACATCAAACTTCGGTCTGCTGTTTCCAAAAGAGGGACTTTGTAATGATTGTATTTTCATAAATTAACTCCTTACATAAAAAACCATAGAATAATCTTTGCGTACTTTGCAACAAATACCGCTGCAAAACTAAAAACGAAATCATAAATAATTTTGACACCGCTCTGAGCAGCAATCCAACCCAGCATAAATTCAGAGCCTTCATGTCTAAGCCCTGCAATAAAAAGCATATATAAAACACCTATCAGATGGATTGTTAAAACTCCGACCAGAACAGCATGCAGCATATTTCTGTTTGTATAACCGCTTTTTAAAATAGAGCCTGCAAAAAATACCGCAGGAATATAAGCCAGAATATACCCGAAACTGTATTCAAAAATATATTTAGGTCCTCCGCCAAGCGCAAATACGGGAATGATAAACAAACCGAGCAAAATATATAATAAAATACTTGCTATACCGTATCTTCTGCCGAGAAAAGCACCAACGAACATAATTATCGGCACCTGAGGAATAAGCCTGTATGTATGAATATAATCGCTTAATACAAGAGGTTCACCCTTAAAAAGTCCTAACGGAAGTATAAAATGACTTACGTTAAACTGAACAAACGTTGCAAGTATAATTAAAAACGTACAGCATAAAACAAGCAGCAAACTTCCGAAAGTTAATCTTATACCTTCAATTTGTTTTTTAATTACCCTTATTTTCGGCGCGGCAGTGTCTGTCATAAAATATTAATTTTCCCCTTTAGAACAGCGACATTTTTTTCATATCCTGATTTAAATTTATCGTAAAAAATATTTTCTGTCCACATTATTAAAGCATCTTCATTATTGTCCTGATAGTAACCTTTTCTTGTCCCGAGAGATTTAAACCCGTATTTCTCATACAGTGCTATTGCGGGCTTGTTACTTACACGAACCTCAAGTGTAATGTACTTTGCCATATTTCTGTAGCACTCATCGATTATTGTTGTTAGTAATGTCTCACCAATGTGATTGCGTCTGTAAGCAGGAGATACTGCAATATTGGTTATATGAGCCTCTTCTAAAATCTGCCAGCAGCCGCAGTATGCAATCAAATCCCCGTCACTGTTAAACACACTGAAATATTTTGCCAAATCATTGGATAATTCACTCATAAACGAATCTTTAGACCAGTGATGAGGACCGTATGCCTGTGCCTCAATTGAAATTACAGCATCAAGATCATCTTTTTGCATCGGTTTTATTTTTACGCTTAGCATATACTGATTTTAGCATGGAAAAAGCGTGTACGGCATTTTATTAAATTTTATTTACCTATTGATTTAAACGGCTCAATATGGTATAAATAAAGAATAGAGAGACTAAAAGTTTAGGAATTATAAAAATGAAAAATGTTGTTGTTTATACAGATAAAAACGAATCAAAACTCGCAGATGTTTTAGCACAGATAGATGATACAAACGTAAGAATTGAAAGTGCTGAAAATCTTAAAGATTACGAAACACTTAACCCCGGACTTGTAGTTGTAGAAAGTGTTCCGAATATCAAAGACGTTTTAATGACAACAAAATTCAAAGCTCCGACATTATTTATCGGCGACGTTTTCAAAGGTACAACCGTAAGAGCTGTCATTTTTGATTTTATAAAAACTCCTGTAGACAACATGGAACTTGTTATAAGAGCTAATGCCCTTTTAAAATATAAAGAATTACGCGATAAACTCAAAGTTGTATCTACAACAGACGAATTAACAGGTCTGCATAACAGAAAATACATGCAGGAACGTCTTGATCAGGAAATTTCAAGAGCAAGACGCTACGGTACAAAACTTTCCTGCCTGCTTTTTGACCTTGACTTTTTCAAAGTTGTAAATGATATTTACGGTTACGAATGGGGCGACGTTCTTCTTCGTTCTATCGCTGATAAATTAAAACAGCTTATCAGAAAAGAAGATATCCTTACCCGTTACGGCGATGAAGAATTTTTACTTATCCTGCCTAACACTTCTGAAGAAAATGCATTTTTGTTTGCTGAAAGATTTAGAAAAGATATTGAAAGAATGGAATTTATCCCCGCAGGAGAAGAAGAAAGACACCCGATTACAATTTCAGGCGGTATAGCAACTTATCCTTGTATTGAAAATACAGAAGAAGATGCAAATACAATAATCCGTTATGCAGAGCATGCATTATACAATGCTAAAAAACGCGGTAAAAACAAAATCGTTCAATTCTCACAAATAAATCTGGGCGAATAGGGAGCGTGCCGCTCCACCCGATACACAGGTGTTGTATATATTTATCCGGTATTCACTAAAGAAAGAGCGAACCGCTTCAACCGGCAAGCAGGAAGAAAAAGCGCAGCCGTTTTTAATAATCATTTTGCGGATTAAAATAAAAATTAGCTAAACTGATTAATAAACAAACAGTTAAAAACAGCATTATATTGCGAAATGTTTTTGCCTGCCCTTTATCTGTATATTTAAATTCCTGTTCATTCGACTTTAAGTAAGCATCAAATTTATTACCTGTATCTCTGGCATCATGCAATGTCGGAAAACTGAATTGTACAAATACATTATCATCGCGGCTTTTATCATAATCAATAAGATACATTAAATCATCATGCCTGTGTCTTGCAATAAGCGAAGTATATTGAGCGTTTGAAAGCGAGCTTAACTTAGCTGTTTTGATGTATTCCCGGTTAAAAACGGAAACACGCTCATATCTGCAAATATTTTGCAATCTATCACAAGAAAAATAACCTTTACACGGATAAAAAATTATAACCAATGCAAACAAAATAAGCACAAGAATAATATATATACTAGTACTAATAATACTTTTTTTCATGCATTACCCTTTATTATTAACCCCGTAACCGAACATTGCAAAGTCATATTTTGTCGGATCTTCAGGGTCAAATTTACGAAGATTTTCTGTAATTTCAAGAACTGATTTAAAATCATTTGCATTTCTTGTCAGAAGCCCCATTTCTCTTGAAAGTCTTGCAACGTGAGTATCAAGAGGGATTAAAAGTTCCGACGGTTTCATAAAATTCCATATACCCAAATCCACAGGACCTTTTCTGACATTCCAACGCAAGTACATACACATACGCTTCATTGCCCCGCCTTTTTTCGGATTAGGTATCATAAAATAAGAGCCCTGTCCTGCATTTTTGGAAAATCTTGAATAAAAATATTCCGTAATCGGAATAAACATATTACTGTTTACGGGATTTTCATATCCGTATTTAAAAAGTGCTTCAAGCCCGCCGTCTTTCTCATAAAGCATGCGTAAAACCTGAAAAATTTCGTTAAAATCTTCTGTTGTGCCGAAACGGTAATTAAAATCACCAAGGACGCCTTCTTCAAAATTTAATATGAAATTATGCGGTTCATTTTCAGCAATTTCAAATAATGTATTCAATTTTTTTATAAAAACTTTTCTGTTGCCGTACGCCAGAAGAGATGCCGCAAAGCCTGCAATTTCACAATCTTCTTTAGTTTTATTAAAACGATGAGGAAATTGTATAGGATCATCTTTTATAAAATCAACGGTTTCATAAGTTTCGGCTAATTTATCAATCTCGATTTTTGTAATCATTTCTCAGCTCCTTGAAATATTCCTTTAATATTTTATCACAATCTTCTTCCAAAATCCCGCCGTAAACTTTCATTTTTGAATTAGCAAGTTTTCTCACGTCCGTAACAGAGCCAAGAGCACCGTAATTATGGTCGTATGACCCGAAATAAACAGCTTTTAATCTCGCCGAAACTATTGCCCATGCACACATCGGACAGGGTTCAAGAGTAACATACATTTCGCAGTCATCAAGACGCCAGCGGGCAAGTTTTCGTTCGGCTTCACGAATTGCAAGAATTTCTGCATGAGCAGTTACATCATTAAGTGTTTCTTTTTGGTTAAATGCTTCGGCTATAACCTCACCGTCTTTAACTATTATTGCCCCGACAGGAATTTCTCCGTTAGCATTTTCGGCAAGTTTTACGGCACGTTTCATTTATACATTCTCCGTAACTTTGACAAGTTTCAGCGTCAGTTCAACACAAAAACCGCACTCTTTATCACTGCGAAGTGTAATTTCACCGTTCATAGCCTCTACAAGTCCTTTAACTATAAACAACCCCAGACCTGTGCCGCGTGTTGTTCTTGTGGTGTTATCATCAAGACGAATAAATTTTTCAAACAGCTTATTTAACTTTTTAGGAGGAATTACTTCACAGTCGTTTTTAACAAGTATTTTTGCATTGCCGCCGGCAACAGCAGTATCAACTACAATTTTTGACCCCTCTGAGGCATATTTTGCGGCATTTTCAAGAAGGTTTACAAACACCTGCAGCAGCCTGTCTTTATCAGCTTCCACCAACGGAAAATCATCGCTGATATTAAATATTATTTCTTTGTTGTCTTTATTTTTAATCAATATTCTCGCTTCTTCAAGAACTTCGGGAACCCAGACCTGCTCGGATTTTGTTCTCAGGCGCATTCCTTCAATATCCGGGATAGTCAGTAAATCCTCAATTAAACGTTTTAAACGCTCTGATTGCTCCTTAATTATTCTCAAAGATTTTTGTCTTGTTTCCTCATCAATTTTAATATCCTGACGCATAAGCCTTGATGTATAACCCTGAATACTTGTCAACGGAGTACGAAGTTCATGGCTTACAGTATCAATAAGATTTGAGCGGAATTCGTTTAACTGTTTCAATTCCACGTTATTTTTCTTTAACTGAATGTATGATTTGTGAATTTCTGTTGCCATACGGTTAAATTCAAATGCAAGAAATATTATTTCGTGCGGTGTAAATGCAGTAGTCAAAAGTCTTATCTGCCGTTCATAATTACCTTTTGATATTGCAATAATCCCTTTAAATAATTGTCTTATATTGATGTAAAGATAATACGTGTATAATGCAACCACAAATATAATTGTAAAAGTTGCAAAAAGACAGGATAAAATTATTTTCAAACTGTTATTTGTAATAGCTTTACGCGTAACCTTTTCTGTTGTATTGACTATAATCGTAATTTTCGGGTCATCTTTTGAAACATAAACAAGGGGCTGATTTTTCACATCTCCGAATATTACGGGCTTGTTTTTTTTCAGCCTGTCAGGCAAAAGAGAAACAGTTTTTTTATAAGCTTCTTCAGTATAATTATGTTCAGCAATCAAATCCCCGTCATTTGTAAGAACATAAATCTGTCTTTTATCATCAGCAATTGAACGAAATAATTCATCTTTTATTGCGTCCATTTTATAAGTTGCTACAAGAAATTGAGTGTCATTTATTTTTACCGGAACTGTCGCCTTTTTGTTAATTTTGTTTCTTTCATGAATTTCATCCAGCTGTTCAGGTGAGACTATTTTCAACTCTTCACAATCGGGAAGTTTTTTAACAACGGAACGGAGATAGTCATTTTTTGCCTTTTTTGCAGGCAGGTAATTAAGAGAATAAACAATTTGATCAAGATTGCTGGAAACAGTCTTATTGAAAAAATCAATCTCATCTGACACCATATTTGCAATCAGAACAGCGGATTCTCTAAGCTGATATCGCATCGACTGCTGGTTAATATTGTTTATAATAAACCCGCTTATTGTCATAGGAACAATAACCGCAAAAATAAATACGATTGCAATTTGTTCAACTATTTTCAGGTGTTTTCCAAACATAATATCTTAACCTTCACCAAACGGCGTTAATTTGTAGCCTACATTAGTAACCGTATGCAAGTATTTTGGATGTTTTGTATCAGGCTCAATTTTATTTCTCAAACCGCCCACATGAACCCTCAGCATTCTTACATCTTCATTGCTGTCATAACCCCAAACTTCATCCAGAAGTGTAGCAAGAGTTACAGCGTTATTAAAATGCTGCATCAGGCAATATAATATTTCAAATTCTGTCGGCGTAAGCTTAACTTTTTTATTAACAATAACCGCTTCAAGAGTTTCGGGAAAAATTTCAATATCTCCCGCATGCAAAACTTCATCGGATAAAGCCGTTTTATCTTCAATCTGATTCCTTCTCAGCAAGACACGTATTCTTAAGAGAACTTCCTGAATATCAAACGGTTTGACAAGATAATCATCAGCCCCGCAGTCAAAACCTTCTGTTTTATCATCAATAGTTCCTTTAGCCGTAAGCATTAAAATCGGAATTGCAAGTCTTGCCTGACGGATATTTTTACAAACATCAAACCCGTTCATTTTAGGCATCATAACATCAAGAAGAATTAAATCGTAAGTGTTATTCAATGCTTTGTTTAATCCTTCCAATCCGTCGCACGCAGTGTCAACAAAATATCCGCTTGCTCTTACGTCAAACTCTAATAGTTCTCTGATTTCGTCGTCGTCGTCAACAATCAAAATACGTTTTTCGTTCATTAAAATACTCCGGAAGTTTCTTTTAATTTTACAAAAATCAGGAATTTATTTCAATTAATTATAAAGAAATAAAAACAAAATAATAAATCACCATATTTTACTATTTAACGCTTATACCTAAAGGGGATTATTTTAAAAGAAAAAAGCTTTACAATTTACATATAACATATTTGTGGAGTGATTAACATGTTAATGGGAAATGATTGTCATGATTGCAGCAAGTACAATCGCTTGGAAATGAAAAATGTGAATAAAGACATTCTTGCATGGCTAGAAGATATTGTAGAAGAAAACAACAGCCGTATCGAAAGAAAGGAGTGGAAAAGTAAATATAACAGTTATGTGGTTTATGATTACGAGCCTTTCTGCACCGACGGATTTGAAATAAATCTGGTAATAACTTCTTACAATGCAGCATATTTGAATTTCATCAAGTATTTGTACGACGAAAAAATAAGCACAATAGAATATTTAAACAGCTGTATAGGCGTTTAAAATAAAAACAGACCGTTAAATATAACGGTCTGTTTTTTGTATGTATAATTTTTATATTATGCAGTTTCCTGTTCTTTAGTAAAGCAATCTTTGCAATAGACTTCTTTTCCCGGAATAGGTTTGAACGGAACCTGAGTTTGAGCTCCGCATTTTGAGCATACAGCTTCATACATTTTTCTTGATCTTCTGTTGTTTTTTCTGCGTGCTTTTCTGCATTCCGGACATCTTTTCGGTTTGTTTACCAAACCTTTTTCAGCATAAAATTCCTGTTCACCTGCAGTGAAGACGAATTCTGCGCCGCAATCTTCACATACAAGTTTTTCATCTTGGTACATTTTTCTTCTCCTGATTTAAATTGGTACTTTAAAGAAACCTCTTGCAAAATTCCTTTAATTCTTATCATTATACACTATTTTCGAAATTATGCAAGCGGCTTACTTTAAAAAGTCCTTCCAATAGCTTTTCGAAGCATCTTGAGGGCTTATGTCAGCTAACGCATAATAACTGCACGATGCAGGATTGCTTATGCCGGAATAACTGCATTGCTCAGCAGGATTTTCAAGTTCTTCGACTGTTTGGTAAACAGTCCATTTATATTTAAACGGAACAACTTTTCCCTCTTTTGTAAAAACAAATACAAAAAGGTCATATCCGTATGCATTCGGACCTGATATCCCGTTTATATCTATACAAAGTTTGGGATCAGCAATACTTTCATCTTTGGGACGATCATCCATTGAATAAAATATTCCGTTTGATGTCCTGTAAACATTAGTTTTATCGCAATATTGACCTGCTTTATCAATTTTATTTAACAACTTGGGATGATAAAATGTTCTTGTAAAGTTGGAATAAGTCGATGAACCTTCCAGTACTACAGCCCCTTGCAGCTGAGACATTAATATGTCAAGCGCCCGCTGACTATCGTAAGATTTAGCGTATTCAAAAATGTTTATTTCTTCTTTAGTCTGCAAAAGAAGTGCTGCCTGCGAAATCTCGCTATATGCCTTTTTAAATTGCGCCCTGAGAACTTCTTTTCTGTAATTTGCTATAAGCGAAGGCATTGTAAGTGCGGCAACTGCGCCGATTACTCCGAGGGTAATCAATACTTCCGCCAGCGTAAATCCTTGAGAAGAAGCCTTTAAGCTGCCCCCCCCCCGAGTACTTCGTACGCAGGCACTTCAACACAAGTATGGTTAAATTTGCAAAAATCATGTGCCTGTTCTGATTTAATTTTTCTCATAATTGCTCCTTTCTTTTAAACTATTATATTATAAAATTTTATATACTCGTTGATAAAGACGGAGCAATACTGATAAACTGACGGACAAGGTCGGGATCCCATTGTTTTCCTGCACCGTCTTTTAAAATTTCACAGGCTTTCTCAACGCTCATACCTTTACGGTAAGGTCTGTCTGAAATAAGAGCATGATATGTATCAGCAACAGCTACAATTCTTGCGGCAAGAGGAATTTCATCTCCTTTTAAATGTTCAGGGTAGCCGCTTCCGTCCAAATGTTCATGGTGATATTTTACAATCGGAATTAAATCTCTTAAAGCTTCATTGGGTTTCAAAACTTTTTCTGCACCGATTACAGGGTGCTGTTTCATAATTTCCCATTCTTCACCTTCAAGTTTACCGGGTTTCTTCAAAACATTTTCAGGAATACCGATTTTACCGACATCGTGCAGCAACGCGCCGAGTTTAATTCTCTGAACCTCATCTTCAGGAAGATTAACAGCACGTGCAAGAGCTTCCGAGTATCTTGAAACGGACGTAGAATGACCTTTTGTATAAGGGTCTTTTGCATCAATTGCACCTGCAAGAGAGTTTGCAAGCTCCATCAAATGATTTTGAGAAACAATTTGTTCATTATTAAATTTATGTACAAGTTCTTCTTCAAAATCAATCCCAAGCTGTGCATGGCGTTTAGCAACAACTTCAGCAAAAGAATTAAGAGCGTCATCATCCCAGAAATTGAAATCGGATGAACTGATTATTGCAGACATTCCCTCTTTATAACCTTTAGCCTGAGAAATATACATTGCCTGTTCAGCGAGGATAAGCAATTTTTCCTGATCTCTGCTGCATTCGGGATAAGTAGCGATACCGACCGAAACTTTAACCGGACCGACATCATCCACAAAACAGCATGATAAACAGTATGTAATATATTCAGCCAGATACTTGGCATCGGGAGTATTCGTATCAGGCAGAATTATAGCAATTTCATCACCGCCGTAACGTCCCGCTTTATCAGTGCTTCTTATATTTTGCTTAACCTTTTCGGCAAGAAGTTTAATAACTTCATCACCCTTAGCATGCCCGAGTTCTCTGTTAATCTTTGAAATGTTATTAACATCAAGCATAATTATAGAAAGATTAGCTTCATTATCTTCCGCTCTTTTAAGCTCTGCTTTAAGAACTTCCTGAAATCCTCTGTGGGTATAAAGCCCGGTTAAAGTATCGGTATTTGCGAACTTATTTGTCTGTTCCAAAAGTTCGACATTCTGCATAAACATCGCACAGTAATTTGATATGAAAGAAAAAAGTCCGATACGATTTTCAGGAAAATCCTTACCGATTATCATAACCCCTTTACAGCCGTTAACTGATATCAGCGGCAGTAATACGGAAGGAGATTTTTGCAGATACGGAATGTTCAAAAAGCTGTTATCATCCCTAAGTACGGGTACACTACCGTTAAAACACTGAATAACAGGGTTATTTTCATCAGAAAGAAAAATTTTCGACGTGTAAGAACTTCCCATTGAATTAAACAATTTCAAATTAATACATTTTGATTTTTCATGGAAAATACCGAAGGCGGTAAATACACTGTTAAGTTTCTCGGTAAACAAATCATGAACCGCCGCAAACAGGTCATGAACATTTGCCTTATCAGACAAAGCAGCATTCAAATTATTCACGAGTTCCGAATAATCAATAACTCTGTGAGAACTTGCATTAGCAGCATTCATATACCCTGCATACATTCTGTTTGCGGTTTTGTTGGTATTAAAGTTGTTAATACGTGCAACAATACTTGAAGTTTCTGATGTTATCGGGTTTGAAGCTCTCTTTGCTTCTTGTTTTTCCTGTGTTTGTGCGGGTGTATCAGGTTTCGTTTTTACGGGCTCAATGTTTTTCAAAGCAGGTTTTTTAAGCGAATTTAACTGTCTCGATAACGGATTTGAAACAGCTTTATTTGTTTTCGCAGGCTTTTCAGCCTTAATATTTTCTGTTAATTTTTCCTTGTTTTCGTTCAAAAGTTACACCTGCTTACACACATTTTCTATAAAACAACTGATAAACTGTTTTTGCTGAATTTGATGTTGAGTTTTACATTCCTTAAACTATTTTATAATAGTTTCTTTGAAAAACAATACGCCATTTAGACGGCATAACATACTGTTTAAATAAACAGCACAATACAAGTTAAATTTTTAAATACCACACAAAATTACTACAATGGTAGTATAACTCATCCAAGCTTTTTTTTAAACCCTTTATTGCGAATTTTTACACAAATTAATGTTTATGTTATAATTGCAAAAAATATACCCGTTTGCAGGAAGTTTTTCTTTTTGGAGTGCAGATAATAATTTTGGGTTCAATTCGAAAAAGAAAAGGTTACTTTTACTATTTATGAGGGAAATTTATGTTAAGTGATTTTGTTCAAAACCACGGAATGATTATATCGGGTGCAATTCTGTTAATCGCATACATTTTTATTGCATCGGAAAAGGTTCAAAAATCTGTTGTTGCGCTTGTAGGAGCATCTTTAACAATGCTTCTGGGGCTTTTGCCGTTCCATGGAAAAATTGATACCCAAACAGGAAATTACATACGCTCGATTTTTGATTATATTGAATTTGAAGTAATATTCCTGCTTATCGGTATGATGATAATCGTTCATATTGCAAGCAGAAGCGGAGTATTTAAATGGATGGCAATTGAAATTTTAAAAGCGACAAAAGGGCATCCGAAACTCGTATTATTTGCACTTGCGGCGTTCACTGCAGTTGCGTCTGCATTTTTGGATAATGTAACTACTGTTGTTTTAATTATGCCCGTAACTTTTGTTATAGCGAAAGAATTTGAATGCGACCCTGTTCCGTTTCTGATAACCGAAGTTCTTGCATCAAACATAGGCGGTACCGCAACTTTAATAGGAGATCCGCCGAATATTATAATAGGTGCAAAAGCAGGTTTAAGTTTTATGGATTTTGTTAATGAACTGACGGGAATTATTGCATTAATCTTTGCGGTCTGCGTAGGTTTGCTGATTTATATGTTCAGAAAATCCCTTAAAGCTTCAAAAGAAAAAATGGAGCATATTGCAAATTTAGATAATTCAAAAACAATTACAAACAAAAAATTAATGATACGTTCTATGATTACTCTTGTACTTGTAATTCTCGGTTTTGTAACTCATGATATAACACATATTCCAGCCTATGTTTTTGCCGCTGCAGGGGCATCGTTTCTTTTATTATTTGAAAAACCAAAAGAAATATACAGGGATGTCGAATGGCTTACAATATTTTTCTTTATCGGCTTATTTATAATCATAGGAGGATTTGAAGCAAACGGCGGCATAGGATTTCTTGCAGACAAACTTATAGAGCTTACTCACGGAAGCCTGACTGGTGCAACAATGTTTATCCTGTGGGGGTCGGGTATTCTGTCAGGAATTATTGATAATATTCCTTACACAGCAACTATGGCACCTTTAATTGCACAGGTTCAGCATACACTGCCTTACGCAGGAGAAGGTCATCACCCGTTATGGTGGGCACTTTCTCTGGGCGCTTGCCTTGGCGGAAACTTAACGATTATAGGTGCAGCCGCAAACGTAATAGTAAGTGAAACAGCCTCAGCAAAAGGACACCCGATTTCATTTATGAGATTTATGAAATACGGAGCTTTAATAACATTTATTTCGCTACTATTAAGCTCTGTTTATTTGTATTTTAAATATTTACACACTTGAAAAATTTTTAATATAAGTTATAATATTAATATATAGGGAGCTAATTAAGCTCTGGCGGAACTTAATTAGCATGTCGCCCCTATAAAAATAGATAAATTATTCTAACAAAAATCTCTAGTATGGCTAGAGATTTTTTTAGTGTTTCTCTATCTACCATGATAACCTCCTCTCTCGCCCTATTGTCGCAATATAGTTCGTGTGCGCTTCGGAGGTTCGGGCGCTTCCCTATAACTTATATTATATAAAAAACTCTAAAAAAGTAAATATTATTAAAACCAATCAATCAACGGTCTGATTTCACCGCATTCAAGTTCAAATCTTTCAGCTTCAGGACTTCTTAAAATACTGTCGATGCGAAGGCGTTCTTTTATAGGATTTTGTAACAGAACTTCGCCCGTTTCCCTATCAAAAACTTTGCTGTAATTCAAACCCTTATTAACACAGTATGGCAGTCTTATTCTGTTTTCATCTTCATCATACCACGCAAGTCCGTGAGTTCTGCAAACAATTCCTCTATACTTGTAAACACAGCACATATTATTAATAAGAAAAGGACATTTATGCCATTTAGGTCTTTCACGTTTAAGACGTTTTATTTCCTCTTTGATATTGTGTTTTACACCGAACGGCAACTCAACAAAACCTGACATCAAATATTCCAGTTCAAGCCGCGAGAAGGGAAACTGCCCGATTTCACAACAGGCAGAGCAGCCCGGTTTACATTTTATAAACTCACACTGCTCTTCAAAATATCTTTCTAATCTTTTATCAAGTTTTTCGAGAAACTTTTCATACCTTTTGAGCATTAATGAACCTTTACAAGTGAATATTTTCTTCCGTCTAATATTATATCAAAATCCAGAGTTTTATCCACCTGCGGCATTTGTTTTTCCCTGACGACAACCACAACATCTCTGTCATCAAGAATATGACCGAGCTTTGCCATCTCTTCTTCATCATCCTGAGAGATAAAATAAACCCGGCTTCCGTAATAATATAAAACAGAATATTTACGTTCATTATTTAAGACAACAATTTTTTTGTTGTTTTCTTTAGCATATTTTGCAAACTTCATCAAATCGTTTTGACCAAATTCGTAGTCCATATTATAGAATAACTTTGTCCCGAATGCCGAAGTTATTATAACGAGAAGCGCATAGCAGGCGAAAACACCTTTGGGGCAGTTTTTTGCTGCGCATATAATGCTTGAAATTCCGAAAGCAAGCACAAGAACAATACAAAACCATTTTATAATCAAGATATCAGCATAAATCTGAGCAGGAAGATAGTATTTCATAAAGCAGGCGGCAATTCCTGCGAATATACAAATTCCCCCTAGAATATAAACAGATAAATTCACAGGCTTTTTGTATTTATCATTGAACATATAGCCTTCCCACAAAGCACCTGCAAGAAATGCGGTAAAGAAATATACAGGCAGGATATATGTTATAAGTTTTGTGCTGGAAGATGAAAAGAACAGCATGGTCACAACAAACGCAATCCCGTTAAACACAAGAAACTTATGTCTGTCAGACAAATTTTCAACAGCAAATTTTTTGAATGATTTTAATTTAGTAACTCCAACAGCAATTGCCGAAAACACCCACGGAATTAACCCCCACAAAACAGTTATTATATAGAAATAAAACGGCTGCTCACGGTTAATTTCGTTAGAGTTTAAAAATCTTTCCAAATGATGTTTAATTATATATTCACGGAAAAACAACGGATCGTGGATTTTAAACATAATTAAATGCCATGGTAAAACTATTAAAAAGAAAAGTAAAAAACCCGGCAGAATATACTGCGGTCTGAAAACCTGCTTAAAGGTTCTATTTGCAATAGTTACAAAAAACATAACCGCAAAAGGAACTACAAATCCGGGAATACCTTTCGCCATTACGGCAAGTCCCGAAAATATATAAAAAAGCCACCAGAAATATTTTTTGTTCTTATCCTGCACAAACTGTGTCAGGAAACCGAACATAACTGAAAAACCTACGCAGGTCGTGACAACAATATCAAGAATTGCAAATTTGGCAAGCATAACAAACTCAAGAGTTGTCGCAAGAATTAAAGCGGATATAAAACCAAATCTTCTTGAAACAATTTTCTTACCCGTAAAGTAAACCAGCAAAGCCGACAGCGTACCGTATAGAGCAACCGGAAAACGTGCAGTAAATTCGTTTATCTTTCCAAAAATTGCAAAGGACAGGCACTCTCCCCAGAAATAAAGAGGCGGCTTTTCAAAAAAATATTCACCGTTTAAATATAAAGTCAAAAAATCTTTGCTGTGAAACATGTCCCTTGCCATTGAAACATATCTTGTTTCATCAACATCCATCAAAGCATAATTGCCTATATTAAAAAAGAATATAAAATAACAAAGAATTAGCAGCCCTAAAAAAGTGAATAAATCACCGTGTTTTTTTATAAAACAAATAATCTTTTCCATAGTTTCTCCCTAATTATCGGCTAATAGTTTATCACAAATAAGTTAATAATTTATATATAATTTATAAAATTTGTAAAGCTGTTTAATTTCATCCTCAGTCATATTATCAGTATTTAAGTCAGCTTTCATCTCATCAACTGATACAAACATATCAAATTTGAAAAAATCCTGAACTTTCACGCCTAAAACATTAGCAAGTTTTTCAAGCGTAACAGCGGTCACAAAACTTTCTCCGCGTTCGATTTTACCCATATTGGTTACGGCAATTTCAACTCTTTCGGCAAGTTCTTCCTGAGACAGCTTCCTTTTTTGTCTGATTGCTTTTACACGTTTGCCGAATTTTGTCCTTAAATCGTCCATAATCTCTCCTTTTTAAAGTTTAAATTAATTTAGAGGATTATAAAACTATATTAAAGATAATTTTTAAGTATTGACATATTATCTTTAACATGCTAATTTATATATTAAAGGATGTTTTTATCTTAAAAATATTACTTTTAAGATACTTACATTCAGGTCGATAGGTAATTAAGAAAAAAGGAGAAAAAGACCATGTCAACAAAACCAGAAACTACAACACCAGCATCAGGTAGTGAAGAAGAAGGCAAATAAACTTCTTAGTTTGCTGAATTGTTTTTAAAATGAGAAAATATAAACTATTTTCTCATTTTTTCTGAGGATGAAAATGCTTACGTTCAAAATATTATGGAAATATTTTCTTAGAAAAGGAAGAATAATTAATCTGAAAAATCCAAGACTTTTTACGGAAAAAATTCAATGGCTGAAAATTTATGACTGCACACCGATAAAAACACGTCTTGCCGACAAAATTGCAGTACGTGAATGGGTTAAGGAAAAAATAGGTGAAAAATATTTAAAAAAAGTTTACGGAATTTATGAAAAATATGAAGATATTGATTTTTCAAAACTTCCAGAAGAATACGTGATTAAAACTAACCACGGATGCAATATGCAGCTTCTTGTAATTGAAGGCGGAAAACCGGATAAATCACAAAAAGAGCGTTTTAATAACTTCCTGAAAATTAATTATGCTTACAAAAGCGGTTACGAAATGCAGTATAAAGACATTAAACCGCTTATATTTACGGAAGAATATATTAAGAATTTTCACCCTCTGTGCCAAAATTCATCAGATTTTTCAGATTATCGTCCCGAGTTATTTGAATATCTGATATTTTGTTTTAACGGCGAACCGAAGCTTATTCTTTTTGCGTCAGGCAAAAGAACCGATAAAATTTGCTGTACGATGTTTGACACACAATGGAATAACCTGCATTTTAATTATGGAGGTTATCTGCATGAAGACCCTGTGCCGGTGCCGGAAAACTTTGATAAAATGCTTGGCATAGCTCGTACTTTATCAAAAGATTTTAAATTTGTCCGTGTAGATTTGCATAACGTTGACGGGAAAATTTATTTCGGCGAAATGACTTTCACCCCCGCAAGCGGATATATGAAATTCTGCCCGCGCAAATATGACAGAATATTAGGCGGCATGCTTGACTTGAAAAATTAAAAAAATATGATATAATATAAAAAGAAGGGCGCGGATGCGCTAACATCCGCAAAATGCCCCTTTTGGGTTATTTTAGAACTAGCAGTATTACAAGAATTATTGCTAGTTCTTCTGTATTAATAACCACTTTTATCACCCCCTTTCTCTAACAGTTTAACAAATTTGAAGTTTGTGCCGCAGAGATATGGATATGATAAAAAAGGGGCGCCCTTCAAAAAAATTATACAAGAATTATTATTAAAAATCAACTGAACTATTGCTTTTTTAGAAAAAATTAATTAGAATATTCTTATGAAAGAAAGAGCAAAAAAAGAATTAGAAAAATTACTTGAGGGAAACAAAAATTTTGTAAACGGGACACCCACCACAAAAAATATGAGCCTTGAAACACTACAGAAGTTTGCGTTTCATCAGGAACCTTATGCATGTGTTTTAACATGCTCAGACAGCCGCGTTGTACCTGAAATCATTTTTGACTGCGGTATCGGCGAATTGTTTGTCGTAAGAGTTGCGGGAATGACTACGGGTCCTAATATTATTGAAAGTGTTGAATATGCTGTTAAAAAACTTGAAGTACCTTTGCTTATACTTCTCGGACACGACGACTGCGGTGTAATGAAATATGCTAAAGAGCATTACCCCGAGCCTATGAAAGATTTTTCATCAATCCTTAAATGTGTGTATCCCGTGCTTAACCATAAAGAAGATATTACATGCCACAATTTTTTTGCAAAGGAACATACAAGATGGGTGGAAGATTATTTGATGAAGCATTCGGTTATTATTAACGAAGCAGTAAAAAATAACCGTTTACAAATTGCCAAATGTCATTTTGACCACTCGACAGGACGGGTAAATCTTATTGATTAAATCTTTGCTCCTGCAGCTTTATAGAGTGTTATTATATCTATAAGATAAACCGCACGTTTGTTTATGAGGCTTTTTTGAACTTCGTAAAGTCTGTTTTGGTTTTCGAGAATATCCATTTGCGATGCTGTGCCTTCTTTAAAACGTAAATTTACAAGCTTTAAATTCGAATTTTCATATTCTGTTTTTTCTTTTGAGTTAAGATATCTGATTTTATCGTTTTTAAGCATATAAAGACTGCTGTTAACTTCTTTTAAAGCCGTTAAATCCGTCTGTTTGTATTCTTCAAAAAGCTGTTCATAAACCGCTTTTTTAATCCTTAAATTCGCAATCTTTCTTCCGCCCGCAAACAAATCCGTAACAGCGGCAGCCATTATAGAGGCAATTGAAGATTCCCAGCTGAAAAACGAACCCGGGGAAATTGTATTGAATATCCAAACTCCAGTAATATTAAATCTCGGGAAAAATTCTTTTTTGGCAATACGAATATCAATTTTGGCTTTTTCTAACTTTTTTTCACACTGCCTCACATCGGGACGGGCGTAAATTACATCGGAAGAGATACTGTCAGGAGGGGAATAATTTTTAGCAAATTCATCAAACCTGCCTCTTAAAAAATTATCGGTGCAGTCCGGAGATTCACCAATCATAACGGCAAGTTCGTATAACAAATTCTGTCTGTCCCTGTCATATTCAACAAGTTCGTTTTTTGTATCGGTCAAATCTTTTTTAGCATTATTCAAATCAGTCAATGATGAAATTCCGTTATCATACCTTAATTTAGTTTTGTCATAAAGCGCATAATTATTTTTTAAGATTTTTTGCTGAAGTTCAATAAGTCTGTCTAACTTTATCAAATTTATGTAAGCGGATGCAATATCGGTAACAAGCGCAATATAAACAGTTTTTTCATAAAACTGCTCAGCCTCATAATTTTTCTTTTCGCTTCGTGTTTTATCACGGTTTTTAAGCAGAAAATCAGCTTCATAATTAGCCAGAAACGGCAAAATAAAAGCATTTGTATCAAGTTCAAAGTTATCGATTTTAGGAACCTGAGCACCTAGATACGCAGGAGCGGTCATTAAGGCGGGGAGTTCTTTGCCGAGGGATACACGGACTTTTTGTCTGTATTCTTCGACTTTCAGACCTGCCTTTTTTAAATCATGGTTATTTTCAAGTGCGCGGCTTATATAGCAATTAAGATAATCATCGCCGAAATTTTTCCAAAATTCCGTGTTAATATATTCGGCATTGTCTCGGGCAAAACAAGGTAAAGTCAAAAAAATAAAAACCAGAACAATTTTCTTATACATAAGAAAAACATTAGTTTACTTTTTCTTCCAATACAATTAATCGGTCGTACTAAGTAAAAAAGGCGCCTTATGGCGCCTTAATTGCATGCAGATTCATCACCCCAGAGTTCATCATATTTTTCCTGATTTTTTTCATGATATCGCGGTGAAGTTTTTCTTTCCGTATTTCTGATATCTGAATTAAGCTGCTTTGCTATCAAGAGCATTTTTTCTTTTTTATCGTGTTTATTCTTTTCTTTCAGACCTTTCACGACAGAAAATACACTCGCGGCGATTAAACCTGTATAGGCTGCAATTTTAAGGATTTTTGTAATTTTTTCATTCATAATTAAAACTCCATGGGTTTAACTTTTACAAATTCCTCATAATCTTCTACTGTCACAGTATTCGGAGCCTGTGCTTTTTGTTCAAGTCCGCGTCGTAAAAGATCCGGTTCTTTTTTCCTTAACTTATTATCAGCGGTTACAATATCAGTATTAAGTGTTGTTTTAATAAGTTGAATTGTTTGTTCCGTCGGAGCTCCTTCACCGTTAAGCACTTCTTGTGCATGATAGCTCGGCCAGTCTGAAGGAAGTTCATCAATTGTTGTATAGCCCATATTATCATCGTGGCGTTTATCAATTTCGTTTTCAAGAATATTTGTTACATAATCTTTCTGGGTTTCAAAGTGGCATGGAAGAACGATTTTATTACCGATAATTTCTTCAGGATCTCGGTCTTCATATTTTTTAAGCAGGTCGGCAGCCACTTGCAGGTGACCGAGTTCAAAGGCAAGAAATTCTTCCCAAATCTGTTTAAGTTTATCGTTTTCTTCATCTTTGTAGCAGTTGTAATATGTGCAAACTTCCGTAAATTCATGAAGAAGAAGTTTTTCATACGGTGTTTCATTCGGGTCAATTAAAGATTCATACATTGTTACGTGTTCTTCTTCAACGTCGCAGATTTCACCGAAAGTTCTTCTCAAATCATCATTCGGGTACATCATACCGTGTTCTGCATAGAAATTATGTGTCTGCTGTTCGCCAGAAACAAGAGTATAAATATTAACTTTGGTTTGAGGGGAAGCGGTTTCTCTGTCATAATGCTTACGCAGTCTTATTCTGTTATCGTTATGGTGGTTCTGTGTAGGACGGCTCAAAACAACATCGGTCATTCCCTGCAAAATACTGTCAGGATCAATACCGTCAACCATATAAGCCCATTGGCTGTATCTGTATAAGTGGTCAAAGTCCTCTAATAAACCGAAATTAAAAGTTTCCTTAACATAATCATCGGGTTCGTTTTGCGCAAGCCATGCTGTTAAATCAACTGCAACCTGTTCATATCCCAGAGTTGTTTCCAGAACTGTCTGGCAGGCAGGTGTCATCCAATTTACGGTAGTTTGCTGCATATCTTCAATTTTGCGTGACAATGCAATAATTTTGCTGACTTCCATATCGGGACAGCATCTTGCAAAATTGTGTTTGAAGTTCCAGGCTTCGACTTCAATACCGTTCATTAAGATTTGGCGTGTTCTTGAATAACAGTCAATTGTATGTTTGTCAAACGGTCTTTTAACAATATCATGCCAGCTTCTAAGCTGTTTTTCTACGGGAATTCCCTTTTCTTCAAGCGGGTTAAAACTCATAATAATTCTCCTTATACTATTTATAAATTCAGTGCATAAGCGAAAAGTTCGCCTACGCGTTTGTTGTAAAATCTTCCGTCATCTTTTGCAAAAAGATTTTCCCAATGACTTAACGCAGTTCCGTCGGTTGAATAAGACGGGTTTGTCATCATAAGGTGATGCGTACTTGTGTCGTATCTGAGCGGGAATAAATCATTCATCTGCATAAAGCTCGGCAGCTTATCGCTTGCCAGATAAAAACCGAAAAGCGCAGAATTAATTCTGTTTAATTTTTGTTCATAAGAAAGTCCGCCTTCGTTGTTGTCATTCGTAACTTCTACACCGGGAGCGTAATCTCTGTAATATTTCAGGCGTTCAGACAAATCTCTTACGGCATAGAAATTGTCACCCGTAATAAAATCCGTTCCCGCGTTTAATCCCATCATTCTGTATCGTTCGAAATCATCTGAACTTTTTTCTCCTACAAAGCTTATGTCTGTTTTTCCCGTTCTTGAGCGGATTTCGTTCAAAATGTACTGCATCTGATGATATTCGGGTAAAGCTCCTACACCTGTATAATTCTGCATATCATAGCCGCCTATGTGCTTTGCAGAATCTATAAACATACATTCAAATCCCAAATTCATAAGCTTAACACATTCATTAATATAAATTTCCACATGCTCCGGATTAGACCATCTGAATATTTCATCGTCACGGTACGGGCGTACAACTTTCATCTGGTCAGCAGAAATTACATGTCTGAAACCCGCTTTTAATCCTCTGAAATGAGCTAAATCAACAAAGGCTTTAAGCTGTTCTTCCGGTGAAATTTTGTCAACAATGGAATAATCAATAATATTATCACTGTAACTCGTATTTAACCTGAGAGCATAAATTGAATTTTCTTCAAAAGGACCTTTTTCGTAAGCGTCACCGTAAATATTCTGCCATATTTGAGATAAAATAATACAATTTGACCAGCTTTTTGCAGAAGGTGGAATTGCAGGAAGGAGCTTAATACAGCTTAAAATGCCTTTGCAGGTGCAGCCGTTATCCATCGTTGCTATTGCACGGTCATTAATTTCAATGTAATTCGCAAGCCTTCCCCATTTATCACCATAAATCGGAGTGCATATATAATCAGGAAATTCATCGTAAAAAATACCGCCTTCCGATAAGGTTACAATTATTTCCACCGCTTCTTTTACCGTGAGTTGCAGCAAATCTGCGGGAACTATATTCCCGAGCCAGCGTTTTGAATAAGCACTTCCTATACCATGAAAAGCTATATAATCACTGTAGGAATTTCTTTTAAGTTTAACTGTTCCGCCAAGGGCTTTTAGTAATTTATTTACGGCATTTTTTTTCATAACATAATTACTTATAAGTAATTAATGAAAAATTTTCATTGCCTGAAATGATAATTTAAAAAAAATTATAGTCCGCCGTACATTCTTGAAAGAGGTTCTTTTTTATCGGGCGGTATTATCAGCATACCGCTGAAAGGATTGTTCGGATCCTGCACCATTCCTATTTTGTTTGTATAAAACTTACGGGCTTCGGGCATTGAATTTAGTCTTATATTGCCGACGCACTGAGCTTCATCGCTTCTTCTTTGTGCAATCTGCAAAAGGCGTGTTCCTACACCTTTATAGCAGTCTAATTTTTTATTCCAAAAAGGAGTATTAGGATTGGAATAATTTCTTAAATCATCCACTAAAACATGGCTCGGATCATCTTTGTACATATATTTATCATAATTAAAATACTTGTTAATTTTTGTCAGCACTTCTCCGATAATTTCATCATTGTTATCTTTTAAAAAATATCGTTCATTTCCGCAGTCAAAATTTTTGAAAACTTTCACGAATTCTTCTGTACCTTTTGTAACATTTTGCAAACTGACATGTCCGATAAATCCCTGAGGCATCATACCGATGTTCATGTGAGTAAGTCTTTGAATATTTCCTGCACCGCTAAATGACGGTTGTTTGGATTTTATGCTTCTGCTTGCCTGAGATGTTAAGCCAGAGTATTGATACAGATGATTATTTTGAATATTTATTCCCATAGTAAATTTATTAAAGAATGTGAAGTAGTAAAATTGCCTGAAAATAAAAAATTTATTAACAAAAGTTTATAAAATTATTTTTGGTGCTAGAATTATAAAAAGAAAGAGAGGCATATTATGATTAGCGAAAAATTAGAAAAAGCATTTAATGTTCAAATTAACAAAGAATTTTACTCTGAATATTTGTATCTTTCAATGCAGGCATATTTTGAAAGATTAAATCTTAAAGGCTTTGTAAACTGGATGTCAGTACAGGTTCAAGAAGAACGCGCACACGCTATGGGCATGTTTGATTACCTGAACCAGCGCGGAGGATCTGTCATTCTTGAAGCAATTGAAAAACCTGAAGTTGACTGGAAATCTCCTTTAGATGTGTTCGAAAATGTTTTAAAACATGAGGAATACGTAACAGCTTCTATTAATGAACTAATGGATGCAGCGGAAGACGTGAAAGACCGCGCCGCAATGTCATTCTTAAACTGGTATTTAAAAGAACAGGTTGAAGAAGAAGATAACGCAGGTCAGGTTCTTGCAACATTAAAACTTATCGGTGATGACAAAAAAGCCTTGTTAATGCTCGATAAAGAACTTGCAGCAAGAACATTTGTACAGCCGGTTATCGAGTAATGAATATTACATTTGAAAAAGTTGAAAATATAAAAGAACTTGCAAGTCTGGCTTCAAGCATCTGGCATGAATACTGGACTTGCATTCTTTCTGCTGAACAAATTGATTATATGGTGGAAAATTTTCAATCCGAAAAAGCAATAGCAAATCAGATTGAAAAAGAAAGCTATTCATATTATTTCATTCTGCAAAATAATGAAAAAGCAGGTTATTTCGGAATATCTTACAAAAAAAATTACCTGTTTTTGTCAAAACTTTATATAAAAAAAGAGTTCAGACATAAAGGCATAGGCACAAAAGCCTTTGAAATAATAAAAGAGCTTGCGGACGGTAAACCGATAAGGCTTACTGTCAACAAGCACAACACAAATTCCATTACTGCCTATAAAAAATGGGGATTTAAAACTGTTGATGCCGTTGTCACCGACATCGGTTCAGGTTTTGTAATGGACGATTATATTATGGAAGCAAAAACAGATACGTTTCCGCTATCTGCATTTTGATGCTTTATCCCAGCCGAGTTTTTTAGGGCAATGCAGATAATCCATGTTTTCATTATATAAAACCAAAATGCACTTACACCAACTTTTGCCGTTTTTTCAGGCAAAAAAACTTCAATATCTCCGCATCCCGCTGCAGTTCTGCTACAGTCTTTATTAACCCATCCAATCATTATAACAGCCCCGTCTGCAGTATAAATTTTATTAGAAGTATCCTTAAGTTCAGCACTCCCGCCGGATGAATAATTTCTTCCATCAAGCGATAAATATTGTCTGAAAGTTTGGCTTGTTTTTCCTGACTGCTTAATGTATTTTTTTAAGATATCAGCAAATAATTCCTGACCCGTTGTATCCAAAACAGGTTCACCGTTTTCATCAGTTTCACCTGTTTCTGTACTGGAATATTCCCAATCTTGTATATCACCATATTCTGTTTGAGCCATTAGAAATGCTTGAGATAATACCGAATAGACCTTCTTCAGCTGTGCGACACGCTGTTTTTCACGATGTTCCTGAATAAGAGAAGGTAAAGTCATTGCTGCAACTATACCTAATACACCTAAAGTTATTAGAACCTCTGCCAGTGTAAAACCTCGAGAAGAAGCTCTTAAATTGCCCCCCCCCCGACTACCTTAACACAAAAGTTGTAAAACTTTTGATGTAATGTCATCTGTTTTGCTTCATTTAGTTTCATATTTACTCCTTTCTTTCATTAGTAACTATTTTATCATATATTTTTCAAACTTTCAATCTTATGATATTCAAAATGTAAGCTCCCACTGTGAGTGAGAGCCCTTTTTTGTATAAGAAGGTGTGTAGAAAAAATTAATTATCAGAAAATTTATTGTTATTTCGATAGCCTATACCTGCCCTGTAACCCGATATAAAATACATAAAGGGAAGTGCAGGTTCAATCCACTTAAATCCCGATAAAATTCCCGCAGTTGCAATATCATCCGCGTGGAGAGCAATATCTAAAGCTTCGGGTTTACGTTCACTGTAAATTCCTTTACCTGATTTTTTCTCCCCGAATAAAGGATTAATACATTTTTTGCTTACATAATTAGCAATATAACTTCCGCCGATAATCCCTGTTGCGGTTATTCCTGTCAGTATAACGGCTAATTTCTTCATTGGAGTAAGAGGTTTAATCTTTTTTGCTTTCTCTAATCTTTCCGAAAGAAATAGGGCAGTACCGGCACCTACATTACATAGGAAGATATTTGCAAGATACTGGTACAAGCCCTCTTTGACCTTATCGGCCGTTCCTTTTCTATTGTTTGTATGTGTAGCTTTATCGGCAATTATACCGCCTGTCACTCCGCCCACGACAGGTATTAACCCTAAAAGAGATAACCGTTTAATTTCAGAAAAAATCTCCTTTGAATTTAAATTTTTCTTTTCAGGCAGGATTACGCTGAAAAGTTCTTGTTTCGCAGGAGATGTAGGAAGTTTGTTTGTTAATAATTCGATTTGTTTTGGTGAAAGTTCTTTTAATTTAACGGCTTCAAGAGCGTTAAGAATTTCTTTGTCATTAATCTTAGTTTTTTTGAGAAAATTATCGACAGCTTCGGTCTGTACTTTTTGCAGTTCTGTAAAATGAACCCGTTCCATCAATCCGTTAAATATTTTCTTACCGCCGATTTTCAAACCTCTTGTACCAAGTAAAGATGCACCTATTGTACTTGAAATTACAATTGCATTTTGAACAAATTTTTCTTTCGCATGTTTTCTGTCCTTTTTCGAGTGTCTTAAAGAGTCGGCAAGCCCGTAAGTTCCGCCCGCTCCTATCAGAAGGGCAGGCATTTTCTGGTCAAGCTTATTTAAAATCATTGGCTGGTCAACGTATTTACAGATAGTTGATATTTTCATGCGTTTCCTTATTTGTTAGCTCAACCTAACTTTATACTAAAGAAAATTTTTTGTCAAGGGGGTAATTTTATATTTTGTTAAAATTTTAAACAGAGAACATCCAATTTATCACGAATTTTTAAAGATTGATTTAATATTGAACAGTTTAAAGACATTAAATGTGCATTGCTTTTACCTTCGCTGATACAGTAATTGTAGGCATCTGAAAATGTCTGTATCAGTATACAAAGCTTGTTTGTATCACAGAGCAGATTATGCAAATCTTTATTCATATTATTCTCCTTTATTCTTACTTTATTCAATATTTTGTCTTGTTTATTAGACTACAAAGTTAAAATACTACGTAGACAATTTTCTGTCAATAGTCTAATATTATAGACATAATGAAGAAAGTAATAAACAATTTCTCTAAAAAAGTCGGTCATAAAATCAAAGTAGAAAGAACAAAAAAAGACTTAACACAAGAAGAGTTAGCTTATGCGGCGAACATAAGCCGTTCATCAATGGGACTTATTGAAAGGGGAGAAAGTTCACCGACTATAGAAACCGTAAAACTTATTGCAGATGCCCTGAAAATCGACGTTTATAAATTGTTTATCTTTGATTAGTATAATTTTTTTATCTTATCTTTTAAATCTGATTTTACATATTCGGTAAGTTTTACCATATTATCAAAAAGTTTATCAGATACAATATGTTCCATTTTGCAGGCTGTTTCAACAGCTTCTTCGCGCTCAATCCCTAAAACTTCCATGAAAAACTCCGACAAATTTTCATGTTTTGTCAAAATATCTTTTGCTATTTTTTCGCCTTCCGGTGTAAGTGTAATCGGCGAATAGGGCGCATAGTTAATAAGTTTCTTTTCGGACAAAATATTCAATGCTCCGGTCACAGAAGCTTTTTTGACCTTTAATGTTCCGGCAATTGCAGTAACTTTTGCCTGACCGTTTTTTAATACCTGATTATAAATTTCTTCAATATAATCTTCCAGGCTTACAGAAAGTTTTTCCATTTACATACTCCTTATTACGCTGATTATATCACAAGGATTGTCAATAATATAGTCAGCTCCTTGAAGGTCATTTTTATTACGAAAACCCCACGTCACGCCTATGCACGGAAGTCCGGAATTTTTCGCGGTCTGAACATCAACTTCCGAATCCCCTATATATACCGTAGAAATTTTTTCAGCACCGAGTTCTTTCATTACTTTAAAAACCCCTTCGGGAGCAGGTTTTTTAGGTACATCATCAGACTGACCGACTGCAATATCAACAAGATTTCCGAAATATTTTTTACACAATTCTTTAACGGCAGAATCGAATTTATTAGACACAACACCGATTTTAACCCCATTGTCCTGTAAATCTTTCAGTATCTTTAAGATACCATTATAGGGAACAGTATTGTTACACATATTTTCAGAATAATTTTTCTTAAAAACACAAAGACATTCATCAATATTTTCACAGGCTTCGGGCACTGCACGTTCAATAAGTTTTCTCACTCCGTTTCCGACAAAACATCTTATTTCCTCAAGAGAGCGTTTAGGGTAGCCGAATTCAGAAAGAGCAAAATTTGCAGCCTCTTTCAGATCCTCTAAAGTGTTAAGAAGTGTTCCGTCTAAATCAAAGATAACAGTTTTTATCATAAACAAATTTTATCACAGAAAACAAATTATTGACCTTTAACTTATAGAATGATATATTTAACATATGGTGATGAAAAAGATTATTACGGCATTTTTGCTGTCAAATTTATTATTAAACGGTGCTTTTGCGGCTGATGTAATGCCGAATGTTAAAACGGAAATGATTGAACTCACTAAAAAAGAGTACAAACATAAAACCGTATTAAAACATTACACTCCATATACGCTGAAACTAAAAAATACCAACGGCAAACCGATTTTACTTTCGGCAAATACGGAAGTAGATATCGTAACTCTTGACGGAAAAGTTATAAAATCAGACAGCAGACGCACACAGTACAGAAAATCAAGAAAGCGTGATATGGGAAGATATTACGGTCTTGCACTTCCCGGAGCAATAATCGCAGGCGGTGTAACAGGGATTACGCTATTTATAGGTGCTCCTATAGGAGCCGCAATTTATGTAGGAATGGCTGCTCCAACAGACAAAGCTGTAAGAGGAAATGTTAAAATCAGTCAGGACTTATACGCTAAATATGACATGCCTGTCAGAATTGAGCCAAACACAGACTATGAAGTAAGACTGCTTTTGCCTAACGATGTAAGAGTTAAAGAATTAAAAATTACAAACACATCTTTTGATTTGAAAAAAATGTACGATTTAACAATACCTGTTGAGGAATTATGAAAAAAGCTTTAAAGTTATTATTTGTCTTAAGTCTTATGGTGTCAGCCACAGGCTGCAACCAGTATATAAGAACACAAAATACATCAGACGGTCATATCTATTACGGTGCGTATAACCGCCGTGATATGATACATGCAGATGTAAAACTTTTTCAAAAAGGTACAAAAAAAGAATGTGACGGAGTTGTATTTTTGAATGCGCCATCAAGAAGCATTACCCTTAAAAATGACAGAGTAAGCGCAAAGATGAAACTCGGCTGTAATGACGGAAGCTTAATGGATATTGACTGGCAGTTAAGAAAAGGCTCATTTAAAGACGGTTTTGGCGAAGGAAAAGACCAGCTTAACAACGTTTATAAATTTACGACTATGCCGAAAAGCGAATTTAATATTCTTAATGAAGGACATAAAATCGAATTTGCCAAAGAAAATTCTCTGCTTAAATATTAAAAAAGTCATAAAAATGATAGAATTGCAAAGGATATTTTTTTGTTAAGTCCTCAAGAAATTCTACATATTGTTTTTCGAGCTGTTGAAGCTTTTCTTTTCGTCTGCCCTCAAATTCAAACTTTTTCAAATAAATTTTATATTTACCGCCTTTTTCTGCCGTACAAACAATAAAATAAACAGGTGCACCGAGAATTAATGCAAATTTAAACGCGCCGAGCGGAAAAGAAACATTATGTCCCAGAAAATTATGCTTAAACACAGCATCTTTATTATGGGCAGAAACTCTGTCGCCTGCGATAAAAAGAATTTCGCCGTCGTCAAGTTTATCTTTCAGTTCAATAGATGTTGTAACATCAATATTTTCTACGGGATAGGCTGTTATCGGATTATCAGATGATATCTTATTGATAAAGTCTTTAAAAATTTTACACTGATTGGCTTCCAAAAACAGGTTTACTTTAATATCATCTATGACTTCTCCCGAGCGGAAAAAAGTTCTCATGGCATTAATATTTCCCAGATGCGAGCAGAGAAAATAAATCCCTTTCTTTTTCAGTAAATCATCATAGAGCATTTTTTTCACATCTTCATCAGCAAACGAGATGTTTTTAAAACTGAATTTATCCGTAAACATTTCCATCTTGTCGACAAGTCCGTAGGAGTAATTCAGGAAATGTCTGAAAGACTGAAATACAGTTCCTTTGCCCGCTGCAATATTTAAGTATTTTTGTGAACATTTTCTGATTTTCGGTGCCCAGAGAAAAGCAAAAAGCGTTACAAAAAATACAATAAATTTTACGGCATTTTTGCCGGCGATATTATAAATATACCAGAGGAGCATTAATCTTTTATGTCCCGCTGCCTGTTCTTTAACCTCGTACCATTTCAACATTTTGCAAAACCTACTTGGCTGTGTGCGCAGCATTCAAGAAGCGTATAGTCATGAACTCCGACATTTTCATGTTTTTTACTGACTTTCAAACCTGCTTTTTCAATCATTTCAATCATGCGTTTTTCGGAATACATCTTGCTTTTGCCGTTTGCCATGCACGTAAAATAAAGCGAAATATGAACAAGAGAATAAGTCGCTCCGTCAAAAAGCTGTTTATCGGTAAACGGTTCAAGAATATAAATCTTAGTATCGTCCGCCATTGAATTTTTTATGTTTGTAAGAATTGAAATAACCTGTTCTTCCGAAAAACAATCGAGAAACTGGCTCATCAAAACAACGCCCGAAATTTCAGGCATTTTATCCTTCAAAACATCAATCCCGTGAAATTTCAGCCTGTCATTTTGAAGATGTTTTTTAGCTTCTTCAATATTTTCGGGCAGATCAATCATATTTACAATACAGTTCTTGTCGAATTCAAGACAGGCGCGTTCAAATTTTCCCGTATTTCCGCCGATGTCAAAAATTTTGGAAGGTTTATTCTCAAATATAATCTTTAAAACTTCTTCAAAACATCTGTCCGAATAAAAATGGTCAAATTCAAACCAGCTTTTTTTCACATCACACGGAAGTTCATGAAGTGCATTATAAATCGTTTCATAATCCCCTATAAACTTTTTACATCCGAGTGCTTTTTTCTGTTCAAACGAATTTGCAAGCTCTGACGCCCCGAGATAGCAGACATCTTTGACAAAATTAAAATTAACCTTTGTCATTTCATTGTGCAGAAAAGCTGAAGCAACAAGTGAATTTACATATTTTTCCCCTGTTTTTATAACAAGCCCTGCGGCACAGGCAGCTTCAAGCAAAGTTTCGGCAGTATATTTTGACACATTACAGTTTTCAACAATCTGTTGAACAGCAGAAGGATTTTCGTCTAAAAATTCAAGAATACCGAATTTAAGCATAGCGGCAACTGCCTGAAAAGTTAAAGGCGCAAACGCAATTTTCTGCGCATCAGCCAGTGCCTTAATCTGCGGTGATATATGTCTTTTAATCCGTCTGTATTTCATAATAATTTTCCCGTAACTAATCCTTATTTATAAATATTAAACTAAAAATATAAGAACTCAAAAGCCCGAGAGCAAGAACAGTCCCCAGAGAACTTATGAGTTTAAATCCCGCAAACGCAAGAAGCGTAAATGAAAATACACTTGTTAAACAGGACATTAATACAGCATCAGCGCATTTTCTCGCACCGTTAAATCTGAACACCGAATAATCAAGCCCGAAACCGATTATCAAAAATACAGCGAGAAGATGAAAGAGGTTAAGGGGAATATTAAATATTCCGAGTATCCCGAAAACAAACCCGACTGCCGCAATTGACGGAAGTATAATTGTTAAACCCGCTTTAAAATCATATATTTTTGCAAGCAAAAGATACAAAAGTCCGAAAATCGGCAGCAGCAAGCTTAAACATATTTTCCTGCATTTTCTGATTTGTGCCGAAATATCTTTTTGAAAATTTATAACACGCGCACCGTTAATCTCATCGCCGTCATAGTCATAGACTACCATAATTGAAGTGTTTTCATCTGTTAAAAAGTTCTTTTTCAAAAATTCAAAATCACTGTTTAATGTCAAAAAATCGTTGTTATATGTCTGACGGATTAATTTTGAACGCTGCAATGCGGGTAAAAACACTGCATAATCATTTAATCTGTCTTTGTAAAGTTGTTTTCTTAAAGCCTGATTGCTTTTCTGTCGTTCAGCAGATGGAATATAACGGCTTAATCCCTGATATTCAATATTTTCCTCAGCAAGCTTATCAGCTATTGCTTCTTCTTTCCGCAATATATCCTCAAGATTTTTCCCTCTGACAACAAAAATCGAAGTATCACCGTCAGTCCCTGCAAGCTCGCCGAAAAGTTTTTCGGCATTCATAAGGTTTCTCGGCGGAACATACATATTTTTAATATTGTCATCAAAATGAGTTCTGAAAAGTCCTGCCAATGCAATAACACAGACTGCGTAAGCCGCAATTTTTCCGTATTTATCGGGAATTACAAAATGTTTCAGCGTTCGTTTTTCAAAAATTATTTTTTTAGAGATTAAAGGATAAAAAAGTATTACAAACAGATAAACAACAGTTAAGCCGGTAATTGTAAAAACAGAAATTTGTCTTAACAGTACAAAATCAGCAAACAGTAGAATTGCAAAGGCACTCACTGTTGTAAGAAGGCTTACCGAAAGACTTTTAAAAATTTCTTTAACCGTATCTCCGCCATCATCCGACACAAAATAATGAAGAGAATAATCAACACAAATTCCGATTAAGGTCGTCGAAAAAACGAACGTAAGAATATGAATATCTTTAAATATCAGAGATGTAACACAGTATCCCGCAAAAATTCCCAGTCCTATGCTTGTCACAACAGGGAAAAGCGGTTTTAAAGATCTAAAATACCAGAATACAAGACCTATAATAAAAAGAGTTGATAATATACAAATAAGATTAATTTCAAAAATAGAATGGCTGCTTGCAAAATACGAATGTACAGGCGCGCCTGTTAAATAAATTTTTACATCTTTTCCGCTCAATTCTTTTTGCAAATCAACGAGTTTTTTTACTTCATCATTCAAAACCGTAGGTGCAAGTGCTATATCGCTGTCAACATTAAGCATTATAAGACTGTAAAATTTTCCGTTGTATTCGAAAGGCGTGAAATCGGTTACCTGTTTATTTGCAGACAAACTCATTACATAATCCGTCAAAAGAAGAAACGGATCCTGCTCAATTGAGCCTACAGGCGGCATTATAGGATTATATAAGGCTTCCAGAGCATTTTCTTCTGCTATGTCATACTGCCTGCTTTGTAAAAGCCTGCGCATATTGGAGGATAAAAGATTATTATGATATTTTTCATAATCATTTAAAACTTTTGAAATATCCGCATCAGATGTATGCATTTTATCTTTATCGAGTTTACTGTAAAGTATAATTGCGGTTTCCTGAGATTTTTCGGGATTGTCACTTTCAACAATTACATTAATTTTTGAAGAAAATTTACTGCTCAAATCAACTAGAATATTATCCTGAGTTGATGAAAATATAGCTTTCAAAATATTAGTTTCCGTATGTGCAGGTTTCAATAAAACTGTTACTGTAAGAGTAACAAGAATTAACACAAATAATATTCTGAAAATATTTATTAATTTGTTCCGCATCTAAAAGAAATATCCGTAACCCCGTTTTTAATCGTATTAATTTTTATATTATCAATATCACCTCTGCCTTTAATAATAATATCATGTAATTGCGACGCCGCAACCGAACCTTTTTTGGGTTTCAAACCCACAATCCAGTCAGCATTTTCACGTTTATAATAAAGGTCAAAATTCTTATCAAGATATGAATAATTTTTATTGGAAATCGCAACTATAACATCATTCATCTGCTTGTTTTGCGAAGACGTATAAGAAACAGTTGATTTTATAGGGTATAAAGTTTCAAAAATCGCACCCTTTTTTTTAATAAATTGAAAATTCCCGCCTGATTTCAGAACTGTGCTGCCTATATATTTTTCCTGTGTAAATTTACAGGAAACATCTTTAAGTTCCGGCATCTGCCGGGCAATATATCTGCTTGTATTCGGATGACTAAATATATCATCTGATGCGATACACAAATTAATTCCCGAAATAATGACAATTAACAATAATAAAAACTTACGCATAAGCCTCCAGTTTTTTTACAAAGTTTAAAGGCGCCGTGTATACACTTTCACGTGTGTTTATATCAACGCAAATCTGCATACTTTTAGCCTTAAAAATTTTTTCACCTGTCCTTGCATCAAAAATTTCATACTTAATATTTAAAGCAGGTTCATAATCAATAATTTCCGATACAACTTTCAATTTCTGCGAAAACACAGCCGGTTTAATAAACTTCAAATCCATTGTTGCAACAGGATAAGCAACACCATCCGCTCTCATATCGTTATAAGTATACCCTATTTTGGAAAGTAAATCACATCTTGCCACCTCAAGATATTTAATATAGTTCCCGTGCCAGACAACATCCATGGAATCCAAATCATAAAAAGGCACTTCAATAAAAGTTTCAGTAAAAATCTTTTTCATAACATTATTATAAAACAAAAGTCCCCGAAGAAAAAACTGTTTCACCTTTTGTAAACTTATAATCGACGGATTTTTCTGTTTTAACAAGGTTTAAGCGTACTTTTTCATCAGGTCTTATAATTGAAGAAAATTTAACTTTTTTAACCTTTTTCGGTACAAACTCAAGATTAAACGCATCCTTTATAAATTCTTTTACAAAAAACAATTGAACAACACCCGGCAAAATAGGCATTCCCGTGAAATGTCCTTCAAAAAAGCTGCTGTTTTGGGGGAAAATCAAATCAAAATAAGCAATGTTTGTACTTACGTTAAAATCTGTTATGTAAGGATAGGTTACGTTTGTGTTGAAAATCTGTCTAACCCTTTCACTGTTGATTTTCCCACGCTCGTTTAGCGGCAGTTCATGCAGAAAACGCCATTTTTTAGGCAATACTTTTTTATCTTCTGTCATTGCGAGCGAATGCGACGCAATCCAGCCCTTTTTAATCATCTTTACCAATTCAACTTTTCCGTTTTTTTCTAAAATTTGTCTGCCATTTTCATTCAATACAACTGTCGCACAAAGTTTGTCATCCAGCTTCAGGCAATATGACTTTTCAATTAAATCGGATGAATTTAAATCATTTTCGACTTCCGCTAAAGAAATACGTTTTTCCTGAATTTTTACAATCCTGTCATTTCGCCCTTTAACCCTGAAACCATTCCCGAAAAATTCAAGCTCGTCACTTAATTCTAATTCATTTTCATCAAAATAAGGCGAGCAGATTTTCCCCTCATTATAACGGACATTTTCAAAAAATCTAAAGTTATCTTTTGCAGACTGTCTGAACGCAATAACACCTGCCTCGGTACTTCCGTAAATCTCTGTTACACCCTGCGAAATCCCTTCCAGATATTCAAAAACTCCGTCATCAAGCTTTGCTCCCGCGGAAATTATCATTAAAGGCTTATTTTTAAAATTAAACTTGTATTTTGCAAGCTTTTCAAGAAAAGAAGGTGTTGAAACAAATACGTATTTTTCATAATCCTTCATATCTTCCGGATAAACAACCCTGTCTGCATCCACACTGCATCCCAGAACTTCCGGTAACATAACAGTAAACGTTGTCCCATACATATATTCAGAGTTCACAGTAGATACAAAAACAGTATCTTTTGAAAATTTAAAAAAATCGGCTAAATCCTGCCCCTCTTTCAAAACGCATTCATAACTTTTTTTTATAACTTTAGGTTCCCCTGTAGAACCTGATGTATTAAAAATAAACGTTTTTTTACCCTCTTCGTTGATTATATTATAATTTGTCATATCCCAGTCAGCCGCTGTGCTCCCGTTTTTTTATCTCTTATCATATTTTGCTCTCAAAATAATTCTTACGATATATTCTACCCCGAACATCACACCGAGTGCAATATATGAAATGCAAGCGTTATACAATGTCCAAATTTTTGCAGACATAAAAACGGTTGCAAAAGATATCGAAAGGTTTATAAACAAAAATACACACCAAACATAAGTGAGTTTTCTTGTGTAATTTCGTGAAAAATCCGTTAATTCACCGTCCATTTTTTTTGCAATTTTTTGAATAACGGTTTCTTTACAAAAAAGCGATGAGAAAAAAACGCAAAATATAAAAGAATTAACGATTACAGGATAAAACTTAAGAGCATATATTTTGCTGAAATGAAAAAGCAAAACAACTAATATTGTCCCTATAAGCGGTAAAATTCTTATCATAACAATTCTTCAACCGCAGACACAACATCATCAATTGTTCTTATCTGCTTAAAGTTTTCGGGAGAAATTTTCTTTTCGGTAAATTCCTGTAATTTAACAGCCAGATCAACCGCGTCAATACTGTCGAGTTCCAAATCTTCAAATAAATTTGCTTCCAAAACGAGTTTTTCGGGCTCAATTTCAAAATCATCAGCCAGAATTTCTTTTAATCTATCAAAAATCTGTTCTCTCGTATATTGTTTACTCAATTTTACCTCTTATAAAATCTGCAATTGTTTTAACAGAATAAAAATGTTTTTTATTTTCTTCTTTGTTATCGCTCAAATCAATATGATATTTTTTCTTCAAAGCCATACCGAGTTCTAAAGCATCAATACTATCCAGACCAAGACCGCTGATAAACAACGGCTCATCATCTTTAATATCATCGGCTGTTATATCCTCTAATTCAAGCGATTCAATGATTAGAGTTTTAATTTCTTTTTCCAAACACATCTTAATCCACCTGATAATATTTATAACTTAATTAATGAGTAAAGTCAAATTCAAAATCTACATAGATTAAATAGCAGGACCGCCGTATTCATTATAAAGCTTCATAACATCATCAGGGATTTGGTCTTTACCGCCTAATGCATTGTTAATCAATTTTCGATAAGTTTCAGCAACAAATTCCACAGGTGATTTAGCAGCATAATTAGAAACTCTATTAGCGATTTGTTGTTTTTCTTTACTGTTTATAAAATCATTTGTAATATCTGATACTTTACCAAAACGTTTAATGCAATCTTCTGGTTTACCCATAGATAAAAATTTATCTTCACCTATTTTAATAAGGTGCTCTAAATGTCCGTTTTCATGATAAATAATACTAAATTTATTTCCTGAAGGATAATCTACATAAATTCTATCACCTGAATTTAGGCAAGTATTTACTAAATCTACAAGTACATTTCTTTGTCGTCCTGTTGATAATTTTTCTAATTGTTTTAAATCAGGCAATTTTGAATGTGCTGATAAAATCTCCTGTACATCTTCATTTTTCAACAATTGTTGTATTTTTGAATAAGGAGCATTATAAAAAGCATTGGTTACATTTAACATTGAAGCAAAATCTTCATACAATTTGACTTTATCTATCAATGAAAAACTTTCAGGATTTTCATTGAATTTATTTAAAGTTTTCAATAAATTGTCAGAAACTTCCCCACAATGATAAAATGGATATAAATCAAGTTTTCCGTCTTTATTTTTATATAAAACTTTTTTGTTCAGAAGTGTTTGAATATCAGTTTTTACATATTCACCCAGATTTTCAAAAGTTTTTTTATTTACATTTAAAACAGCTCCAAATTTAGGATTAGTAATATCAGTTATCATAAAGGCTAAATCCCTGTCATCGTGAGCTGCATACCCTATTGTATCAAATAATTTAGCTTTGCCTTTTCGCACGTTATTGATATTTGTAAGCCCCTCATTTACCCAGTTCATTACATCCAAAGGCATACTATCATCATAATTTTTTACACCCAATTTTGTTTTCGCAAATTCAATTGCTTCCTTAGCCGTCTTAGCAGGAGTAAAGTCAATATGTTCTGCAATCTTTACAACTTCTTCTTGAGCGGCACCAGCTTTTCCGCGAAGCAACAATGCCGTTGCTGTAAGAGCAGCAGCAATTCCGACACCAATTCCCCATTTTTGTCCGTTTGACAAACCTTTTTTCTTGCCCTTAATCTCAACACTATCTTGGGCATAGGACTGTGTTGTATTATTAGGATTTATATTTTTGGTATTTTGATTACCAAAATTTATATTAGTTAAATTATTTGCATTTGCAAAACTAACAGGTTGTATAGACACAAAAATACCTTTCCACCTTGATATATTTATAAAAACACAAAGATAAAAATAATTGCCAGTTAATTAGTAAAGTCAAATTTGATTTTTTCAGAAATAGCTTTTCTCAGCTTTATTTCTGATTTTTCATCAAAGTCAGACAATTTTATCGTATCAAGCTGACTGATTGTGTATGTAATTAATCTGTCAGACGCATCATATATCGGATTGCCTTTCTGTAAAAACGGATAATCACATTCAAGTTTAATCGGAATAATATCAGCACCTGATGCGATTTGCAAAGCCGCAGCGCCTTTGTGTATCTTTAAATTCTCGCCTTCAACAGTTCTTGTTCCTGTCGGAAAAATTATAATGTTATAACCGTCATTCAACGCCTCAATAGAAATTCTTTTAAATTCCTCCAATTCAACATTATTTGGAATATACACATTTTTTATAATATTTTTCAGAAAAATATTGTTTAAAAGTTCTTTTTTAGCAAGGCACAAAGAATAGTCATACAAACCTATCAATATCATAATATCAATAAAAGTAGGGTGAGTAGAAACTATGATTTTACCTCTTGTCTGTTCAAAATTCTTGACATCTATTTTTATTAATTTAAGCAGCACAAAAAGGTTTGTATAAAATTTCCATAACTTATGAATTAGATGGCTGAAACATTCACGCTTGTTTTTGACAAAAAATCCCAGAACAGGCAGAATAACAAGACCCAGAAAAAGCGAGCACACTCCAAATATTGCAAATAACAAAACAACAAGAAAACCGCGCAAGTATCTCATACTCTCTCCAAAATATACAAAGGACAAATATATCGCCCGCCTTTTATAAATTCCATAAAGCTATTTGGCTCAAGATTTTTCGTATTACCGGAAATTCTTACACGCTCACCATCTTTTTCATCTATCAAAACTGAAACACTTTCATATCTGTCAACGGATTCAGCATAACAAAAAAGAGTTTTTTCTCTGTTAAGAACAGCATCCAAAAGCCCGCTTGAAAAAGTATCTTCACCAGCGGCAATCGAATTATAAGGAATATGCAAATTCTTTATAAGCGAAAACAAGCCGACAGTTGAATTATGAACAGAAAAACTAAACCCCGCTGGAGAAATTGCATTTTCTTCATGCTCCTGTCTTATAAGCTTTACAACCCGTTCTAATTCTCCGTAACGTGAGGCGCAGCAAAGTTTTTTTATCCCGCCTTCATAACATTCCGTCATTGTACTCAATGCAATTTTACCGGCAGGAGAAAGTTTTCTTCTCATAAGCATCGGTACTTGTGATAAATCAATATTTTCACCCGTTGAATATGAAATCTTTTTTATGTAAAATTCCAGACTATTCATGGTAACATATTATCATGAACGAGATTTTTATTACAGATGCCTGTGCACTCTTCGCTGACAAGCTTACACCTGACGATAAAATTGTTAAGGGCAGCAGATTTTATTTCGGTAAAATTGAAAAAGATTTTGAGCCTATTAATGACCCGAAGTTTGATTTACGGTGCAACAGAGTTTTAAAATATCTTGTTGATCAATTAGATTTAACAGAGTTTAAAAAAGATGAAATCGGCATTGTAATAGGAACAACAAATTCGGGCATTGAAGAATTTGAAACAACCGAAAACAAACATCACGCAGAACTTGGCAATCCTGCTGAATTTTTAAAATGGTATTTAGGAACAACAAATTATGCCGCAAGCGTTTCTACAGCCTGCACATCAGGAATAAAAGCTTTTTCAACAGCCGTAAAGCTTCTTGAAAACAATGTCTGCAAAGCAGTAATCACAGGCGGAATAGATACTATTGCACGTATGCCGACTTACGGTTTTCATGCACTGGAAGTTCTTTCGCATGAAAAAACAAATCCGTTTTCCAAAAATCGCAGAGGAATAAGCATAGGTGAAGGCGGTGCATTATTTCTCCTGACAAAAAATTCAGGTGATGTGAAAATTTTAGGAATTGGCGAGACATCTGATGCTTATCATTCAGCAACTCCCGATCCCGAAGGCACACAGGCTGTAAAAGCAATTCAAACAGCTCTTGATGAAGCAAAATTGCCGCCTTATGGTATAGATTACATAAATCTTCACGGCACAGGCACAATTTCAAATGACTTAATGGAAGCCAATGCGATTTATAAAGTTTTTGGAAATAAAGTTCCTGCAAGTTCGACCAAACCGATTACAGGTCATTGCCTCGGAGCGGCAGCAGCAGTTGAAACTTATATCTGCTATGAAATTTTAAAAGGGAAACGAAACTTGCCAATCCACAATTTTGACGGCGAATATGATGAAAGCCTGCCTAAAATACAATTAGTTGATAAAAATATTTCACCTGCCAATATAAAAACTTGTATGTGTACATCTTTTGGTTTTGGCGGAACTAATGCAGTTTTGATTTTGGGGAAATGATATGGAAAAAGATTTGTCAAAAATTTTACCGCACGATAAACCGATGATATTGATTGATGACATATTAGAAATTGATATGAAAAATCAATTCGTCAAAGCATCTGTAAAAATTCATGAAAATAAAATATTTTTTGATAAAGAAATTAACGGAATGTCGCCGCTTGCCGGAATTGAATTTATGGCACAAACCATCGGTTGTTATGCTTATTACAAAGCTGGTCAAACTATCCCGAAAATCGGATTTTTATTAGGAACAAGATTATACGAAAACTCTCTTGAAAAATTTGAAAATGGTAAAACCTATACGATTACCGCAAAAGAGCTTTACGGGGATGATGAACTTGTTTCATTCGAGTGTTTAATTTATAATGATAACAAAGAGGCGGCCAAAGCAACAATTAATGCATTCCAGCCGAAAGATGCGGAAAAATATATAAAGGAAATAGGTTAGTGGACAAAAAAAGAGTTTTAGTGACAGGTTCAAGCAGAGGTATCGGTAAAGAAATCGCTCTTTATCTTGCAAAAAACGGGTTTGATATTGACGTTCATTATGTACACAACCAAACAAAAGCACAAGAAGCCGCTGATGAAATCAAAAAGCTTGGATGTGATGCTCAAATTTTAAAATTTGATATTAAAAATAGAGAAGAATGCGCATCTGTTTTAGCTGACAGACTTTATTACGGTATCGTTTTAAATGCAGGAATTGCAAGAGATAATGTGTTCCCCGTACTTGAAGGGGATGAGTGGGATGACGTAATTGATACAAACCTTACAGGTTTTTATAATGTATTAAAACCTCTTGTTATGCCTATGATATCTAACAAGATTAAGGGAAGAATTATAACTCTTTCATCTGTTTCGGGGCTTTGCGGAAACCGCGGACAGGTAAATTATTCCGCATCAAAAGCAGGAATTATCGGAGCAACAAAGGCGCTCTCACTTGAACTTGCAAAACGCGGGATTACCGTAAACTGCATTGCACCCGGTGTAATCGAAACTGATATGATAAAAGATGTTCCAATTGATGAAGTTAAAAAATTAATCCCTATGAAAAGACTTGGTCAAGCACGTGAAGTTGCAAGTCTTGCAAATTATCTTATGAGCGAAGACGCGTCATATATTACGGGGCAGGTAATTTCCGTAAACGGGGGAATGTACTTATGAAACGCGTAGTTGTAACAGGAATGTCTTTAACAAGTCCTCTGGGAAGTGATATAAATACAGCATTTGAAAGCTTGCAAAAATTAGAAAACTGTATTGAGTATAATAAAGATTTAGACCAATACAAAAGATTAAACACAAGGCTTTCTGCCCGTGTGAAAGGATTTGAAATTCCATCAACTTACAACAGAAAAGTTCTTCGCACAATGGGACCTTTATCGGTTATGGCTGTAAGAACGGCAGAGCTTGCCCTTGAAGATGCGGGACTTTTAGGAAATGAAATAATTACAAACGGCGATACAGGTGTAAGTTACGGCTCATCATCAGGCTCCCTTGATGCCATAATTGATTTTTACGGAATGCAGATTGATAAAGAAGTTAAGGGGTTAAATTCTGGCTCATACGTCAAAATGATGCCGCAAACAACTGCCGTAAATATTTCACTTTATTTTAAAACAACAGGACGCCTTGTTCCATGTTCAACAGCCTGCACATCAGGTTCAATGGGTGTAGGTTATGCCTATGAAGCAATTAAAAACGGGTATGCAACAGTGATGATTGCAGGAGGCGGCGAAGAACTTCATGCAACAGAAATCGCAATATTTGACACACTTTATGCAACAAGCCAAAAAAATGACACCCCAAAATTAACCCCTTCACCGTTCGACAAAAATCGTGACGGTCTTGTAATCGGAGAAGGTGCCGGAACTCTTATTTTAGAAGAATATGAACATGCAAAACGCCGCGGAGCAAAGATTTATGCAGAAATCACAGGATTTGGCACAAGCACAGACGGCACACATATTACAAACCCGAACAGAAAAACAATGGGAAGAGCTCTTGAACTTGCCCTAAAAGATGCAAATTTATCACCTGATAAAATAGGTTATGTAAATGCACACGGAACAGCAACTCTCCAGGGAGATATTGCAGAAACTTATGCAACAGAAGAAGTCTTCAAAAGACAGGTGCCGATAAGTTCGACAAAAAGCTACACAGGTCACACACTCGGAGCCTGCGGGGCAATTGAAGCGATTTTGAGTATCGAAATGATGAACAGAAACTGGTTCCACCCGACATTAAACCTGAATGAAATCGATCCTGAATGCGGAAATCTTGATTACATAAAAGGTGAGGGCAGGGAGATTAAAACAGATTATGTAATGTCAAATAATTTTGCATTCGGCGGGATTAATACATCATTGATATTCAAAAAAGTTAATACTTAGATATTTTCAGATAAACTTTTTAAAACATTATAATAAATTTTCATTTTGTAATCATCAGAATTATTAAGTATATCAATAATTTCTTTTATATAAGGCTTCTTTTCAATATCAACACCTTTTAGGAATTTTATGTTTAAGTCTAAAATTAAAGCTATTTTAATAAAATTTTCAAGTTTAGGACTGGACAACCCGGATTCAATACGGTAAATCTGTTTTTCATCAACTCCTGCCATTTCTGCAAGCTCAAATTGGGAAATACGTTTATTCTTTCGTGCTTTCCTTATAGCATCCCCTATTATTTCTCTGTTAAAACTATTTAGCAATTTTGTCCTCTTTTGCGTATTTTTATAATTTTAGAGTATTTTTGCCCGATTAAACAGTATATTTTTGTCTATATTCTTGACTAATAGACAAAAATACACTATACTAATTTTGTAAATTATGGGTAGTAAGTATAATAAATCTGAATACAAAATAAATAATTATGAATGTCTTAATGAAAAAAGAGTAAGCTCTTTTGACGAATATGACCCTGTTACAGGTAAAAAGGTTAGAACAGTAAACTTTGTTTTATACAAATCCATAGATGAATATGATTTAAAAACAGGTAAAAAAATACGTACAATAAACTTTAGCGCAAAAGATAAATCAAAAATTACCTCGATACAGTATTATGACATCGAAACAGAAAGACTTATATCAATCGTACTTTACAAACAAGATGGCAGAACAATTAGTGCAATAAAAAAATTTGACTATTCAACAAACAAAGCTGCCAGTATCAACAAGCAAAACTATGTCATTGAAAACCCTGTAATGTCCCAAACAAAAATCTATGATAACATCAAGCCCGCAAATAAACAGGATTTAGATAGTATAGACAATTTAATCAATATACTTTATAAAAATAAAGTAAACTTTAAAAATCTTTAAAATTTATTTATCAGTTTTACAAAATTTTTTATTAAACCCTTTTGCAATCAAATTTGCCGCCTCATAAAAAACTATAGGCAAAGCACAATAACCCGATACAATTAATGCATCTTTTATCGGGGTTGACTGCTTTAAAGGTGAAGTTTGCGATACTTTTGGGGTAACAGTATTAATTTTTACAGATGGAATTTTCATAAAATTATTTTCTTATCTCTTATGAATAATTGCATTAGACACAAGGACAGAAATTTTGTTATTTTTATATTATAATTAAATTCAGCTGACTAATATAAATAGGAAAAAAGTATGATAACAACAGATAAATTAACCGTAAGATTCGGATCACAAACATTATTTGAAAATGTAAGCATAAAATTCACCCCCGGTAACTGCTACGGGGTAATCGGTGCAAACGGAGCAGGAAAAAGTACATTGTTAAAAGTTATTGCAGGTGATATTGAACCGACATCAGGGGAGGTACATATTACCAAAGGGCAAAGAATTGCCGTATTAAGACAGGATCACTTTGCATTTGACGATTATAAAGTTATTGATACCGTAATTATGGGGCATAAAAAGCTTTACGATATTATGCAGGAACGCGATGCCCTCTATGCCAAACCCGATTTTAACGATGAGGACGGCATTAAAGTTGCGCATTTAGAAGAACAATTTGCAGAATTAGACGGCTGGCAGGCAGAAGCTATGGCTGCATCTTTGTTATCGGATTTGGGAATTCCTGATGAACTTCATTATGAACAAATGTCAGAACTTGCAGGAAGCGAAAAAGTTCGTGTATTGTTAGCTCAAGCCTTATTCGGCAACCCTGATATCTTATTGCTTGACGAACCTACAAACCACCTTGACTTAAACACAATCGCATGGCTTGAAGAATTTTTAATCAATTTCCAAAACCTTGTAATCGTTGTATCACACGACAGAAAATTCTTAGACAATGTCTGCACACACATGGCAGATATTGATTACAAAAATATTCAGCTTTATACAGGAAACTATTCTTTCTGGTCACAGGCAAGCCAGTTGATTAAAAAACAGAAAGAAGAACAAAATAAGAAAACTGAAGAAAAAATGGAAGAATTAAAAGCCTTCATTGCACGTTTCAGCGCGAACGCCTCCAAAGCAAAACAGGCAACGTCCAGAAAAAATATGCTTGATAAATTGTCTTTGGAAGAAATTAAACCATCTTCAAGACAGTACCCGAGAATTAGATTTACTTACAACAAAATCCCCGGTAAAGATGTTCTTCATGTTAAAAACTTGAACAAAACCGTTGACGGCGAACTCTTAATCAAAAACTTAAGTTTTGAAATTAATCAAGGGGAAAAAGTTGCATTTATTGCACGCGATCCGTTTATAATCTCAAATCTTTTTGATATTTTAGAAGACCGCGTAAAACCTGACAGCGGCGAAGTTATCTGGGGTGTGACCGCAACTCATTCATATTTCCCGAAAGATAACAATTTCTACTTTGAAAACGATAAAACAATAATGCAGTGGCTTGCACAGTATTCACCCGATCAGCATGTTAATTTCTTACGCGGGTATCTTGGTAGAATGCTGTTTTCAGGTGATGACGCCGATAAAAAAGTTAACGTTTTATCGGGCGGCGAAAAAGTCAGATGCCTGTTTGCAAAAATGATGATAGCGGAAGCCAACGTAATGATTTTTGATGAACCGACAAACCATCTTGATTTGGAAGCTATTACGGCATTAAACAATGCAATGATTGATTTCCCGGGCACAATATTGTTTACTTCACAGGATTATCAGTTAATACAGACAGTTGCTGACAGAATAATAGAAATCTCGCCAAAAGGTTATATTAATATGCGCAACAAATATGACGAATACTTGAAAAATCCTGTCGTGTTGAAAAGACGTGAAGAAATATACAAATAAATACTATAACTAGTTTAGTATAGCATCTTCAAACGATTGACCGCCTTTTTCAATAAGTTCACAAACAGCTGTTATTCCGATAACAGCTGTTGTTGTATTTTGTCTGAACAAATTCAGATAAAATAAATCATACCCCCATTGATTAGGTCCTTCACTGCCGTTTACATCAACCCCAAAAAACAATTTATTATGAGACAGCCTATCGTATACAAAAATCATTGACCCGTCCGACAGATTATAAGCAGTATGTTCATTAATAGGAAGAGAACAAGAATTATTTAGACAACTCCCGCCTTCTGCAATAACTTCTGCTTTAGATTTATATTTGGGACGGCAGCTTTTATCTGAATTCTTGCAGATATTTACTACCTGAAGCTGTTTAACAAAATTTTCAAAAAATTGGTCGCATTCAGTATAATGATAATCTGCCCCAGGAAGCGTGTAGCACTCAAATGGTAAACCATTTTCTGTATTAACAGTATTAATAGTATTTTGAATAACAGAATAACTTTTTTTCAATCGAGATGCAAGTACCTTTTTTCGATAATTAGCCAGCAAAGCCGGTATAGTTAAGGCTGCAACCACACCAACTATCCCTAATGTAATCAAAACCTCTGATAATGTAAAAGCTTGTTTCACTAAAAATTCCCTTTCTTTTTATATAATTGATTTTTATATTCGGTATACTGACTTATAAATCAGTATACATAAAGTATAAATCATAAGATAAATTTGTCAAATAGTATAAACTATTTCCATGGACAGAGGATTAATAATAAAAACTTTTGCAGAAAACATCAGAGCAGAAAGAGCTCGAAAAAAATATTCACAAGAAAAACTTGCCGAAATGGCTGATATAACCCCGGAATACCTTGCACGAATTGAAAAAGAAAAATACAGCCCGTCTTTAGTTGTTATAACTAAGTTAGCAATTGCGTTAGAAGTTAATGTTGATAAACTTATACCTATAGAAAAATTTATTTCAAAATAAACTTATTTATTTTTATAAAACAAATTATCTAATCCTTTGGCAATGCCGTAATGCAACATGGTAGAAAAAGCTGCAAGCCAGGCACTGTATTTATGCACTTTCATTTTCTGCGGGAATTTCACGCTTTTCAGCCCCGTCACCCCGCAAACCGTACCAAAGCCCATTGCAGCATAACCTGTACCTGATACAAGTTTTTTATGTTTTATTCTGTTATTCTGTGGGGTTGGAGTTACCGGATTTATCACTACTTTTGCTTTCTGAAATTATTTTTTACGTATATCGTATATTTATCATCGCCAAAATGTGAAAATGTTATCTTCCCGATTGAAGAAGCCTTAAATAAGCCTGCAACAGGTGAATATTTTACACTTTGCGGGTGAAACGAATATTTATGGAAATTTTTATTGGTATCATTTAAAAGAAGAAAATCTTTTTTTTCAAAAGCAGGTTTTCTGACTGTAGTTTTGTTATCTACAAAATGAGAAATCAAAAGGATTTCGGCTTCGGGAAAAATCTCTTTAATCTGTCCTTCCGTCAACTCTTTTTCTTCAAAATCTTTGCCGTTATAAATTACCTCATAAATCTTTAAATCAGCATTATGACAGGCTATTAGACGCCCGTTAAACAGAAATTCATAATTTGAAGCGAGCATTGTTTCACTGTTGTTATACGAATAAATTGAATAGTTTCCCGTACCTGCAGAAACGCTTTTAGTCAAAACAATTCTGTCATCCGCCATTCCGCCTGTAGAAAAAGACCTTGCTGCAGGAGAATAAATAATTTGATTATTATTTAAAACAGGTTTCATATTACCCGCAAACACGGGTGAACACAATAATAAAAGACCTAAAGTTAATATTATTTTTTTCATGTAACCCTTTCTGTTTTTTATAATATTAACACAAAAAGATTAAAATTTATGCAATTGCCTATTTGGCATGTTGAAGCGGCTACGGTCCTTCTTTAGTTCAGTTTGTGTAAGTTTATTCTAAACCTGATTGGCGGGTGGAGCGGCTACGATCTTTCTTTAGTTTAGATTGAGTAAGTTTATGCAAAGTCTGATATGGCTACATGCGTAGCATAAAAAAAAGGAGCCTGACCCCTGATAAAAATTTTCAAATTACTCTGAAAATCTCCACAGAGGCGATAAAGCTCCGTTGGAATTAAGAATAGCTGGAAGTATGAAAAAGATTTAATTATATTTAATATGGATTTATAAATTAAGGCAATTACCCGGTTGATTAGTTTTCAGAAAAAAAATGACGGTTTTCCGTCATTTAATTCTGTTAAACTTTCGCTTTAAATTCACTCAGGCAGCGCGCCAGCTGGTCAGGACAACTTGTCGGTTTATCCCCGCATTTTATTCCTGAAAATTTCGAAATTACATCATCAATTTTCATTCCTTTAACAAGCTGCTTAATCCCGATAAGATTTCCGGGGCAGCCGCCTAAAAAGTCAACATCCGATATAGTGTCGTCATCGTTCAGCTTAACCTGCATAATCTTGCAGCAAGTGCCTTTTGTGTTATACTGAATTATTTTTTCCATTCTTTTTATCTCCAAAATAAGTTTACAATAATATTTTAATATAAACATTGACAAAACATCTAACCGTAATTAATATTCCTGTATGATTAAAAAAATAATTCTGATTTTATGTGTATCTGTATTTGTCCCTTCTTATGCCGGAACGATTTTAACGGGCGGTGTCGATTACAATGTCAATTCCGCAAGGGAAGAACTTCTGCATACACCTATAAAAAAACTTAACCCGTTTTTTACGGCGCAGCATATTACTGACAAAAATAACGCAGAAAATCTGAAATATTTTTTACGGGGAAACGTTGAACTTAAAGACAGGACTTTAGCCTTTTTCTCAGACTCGACTTATGCCGTAATGTACAATGAAGACAAATATCACGTATGGTATTATACAAACAGCGGAAAACTAATTTATACGGAAGTAAAAGACGGTTTAAATTATCCGTACAAATCCTACAAATTTAATACGGCAGGTAAATTAATTAATATGGGCTTGAGGGTTTCAAAAGGAGAAACGTTTATCTACAGCCCGAACGGAAAATTAATCGCTCACTGGCTCGGTCAATATGCTTACGATGAGAAAGGAAATATAATTATGAGCCGAAAATACTCAGATTAAGCATTATTAATATTTTGACACTTACTTATTCAGATTTTAAAATGTTATAATTAAGGAATTAGTACAGAGGGAATTATGAATAAGAAAAAGAGCTTAATTAGTGTGTCATTATTGGTTTCTGCAGTTTTAGCATCTGCCAATATTTCATTCTCATCAGATAGATATGTTAATGAAGATTATTTATATGGAATTACAAATCAGGAGTTTAAAAATATAGATGTATCTGCCGAAAGATATACAGAAGACGGAGACGGTTATAAAGCCGGAGATTTAAAACCGGGTCAAAGCGAAGGTTATGGCGGTGCGATTTATAATACAGGTACTATTAATTTTTTAAGCAGCAATAATTATACCGGCAATAAAGCTGATTTTGGCGGAGTAATATTCAATCAGGGTGTAATTAATGCAATTGAAAATGAAGTTTTCTCAGGCAATACCGCGGTGGCAGATGGCGGAGCTATTTATAATCTGGGAGAAATAGGTTCTATAATCGGAGAATTTACCGGAAATACCGCATCAGGAATAAATTATGACAGTTATATAAATTCCAGCGGAAGAGGCGGAGCTATTTTTAATTATGGCGGAAAAGTCATTACTGGAGGTGAAGACTCCTATCTGAGCTCAACAATTGACAGCATTGGCGGAAAATTCGAAAATAACAGCGCAAACCTTGACGGCGGGGCTATCTATAATTCAGGGGAAATAGGTACAATAGGCGGAACTTTTACAAATAACACTGCCCAAAACGGAAAAGGCGGAGCTATATATAATGACAAAAGCGGCGGAGATGGCTATACTCCCCCTGAAGGTGATGGAGAAGGTCTTAAGTTCGGAGAAATTGATACAATTACCGGAACTTATACCGGCAACTCAGCAGCAGAAGGCGGCGGTGCGGTTTATAACAACGGAAACATAGAAAATATAAACGCAGCATTTAATAACAACGGTAAATACTCTAATGATGATAAGACCGTTAATACTAAAATCGGCGGCGCCATAATGAATGACGGAAATATCAATAATCTTTATGATTCAACCTTCAAAGGGAATTCGTCTACAGAAAAAGGCGGAGCTATTTACAACACAGGTACGATAAAAACCCAAAAGACCGTAAATTTCGATTCAAATACATCCGCTAACGGCGGAGCTTTATACAATGAAGGCACCTATAATCTTTCCAGATACTCAAATTTTTCAAATAATAAAGCTGAGCAAAACGGCGGAGCTATATATAATGCCGAAGGCGGTACAATTACAAGTTCTTCACTTGTAAACCAGACTTTTACGAACAACAGTGCCGGAGAAAAAGGCGGAGCTATTTATAACGAAGGCTCAGTCTCACTTGGTGGTGATCCGGCTTCAGGCGGAGGCGCAGGGAAACAAAATACAGTAACTTTTACCGGCAACAGTGCTGCAGATGGCGGGGCAATCTATAATTCAGGAAATCTTGATGTTAAACAAAGTATTTTTAACGGAAATACTGCCACAAACTCAGGCGGAGCTGTTTATAATAATAATACGGCAACTTTTACAAACACGTCATTTTCAGGTAACAAATCTTCAAATGGCAATGGCGGAGCAATTTATAATGGTACAAACGGTGTAATAGAAACATTAACAGCAACCTTCCAGAACAACTCGGCAGGCAAAGATGGCGGTGCCATATATAACGATGGAACTTTAAATAATATTACAAATTCAAATTTTACGGGCAACAATGCCGTTACAAACGGAGAAGCCTCTACAACCGGCAATGGCGGTGCAATATATAATGCCAGTGGTAAAACAATAAATATTACTAATAACAGTTTCTCAGGCAACAAAGCAGGAGAAGCAGGAGGTGCTGTTTATAATGCAGGAACCATAACCATTTCAGGAAACACATTTAAGGGTAATTCAGCATCAAAGGGCGGCGCTGTTTATAATAATGACACTCTTAATATAGCAGAAAACACCTTTGAAGCTAATTCTGCAGATTTCGGCGGAGCACTATACAATAGTGCCTCAGGTAAGATCAGTGCAATACAGGGAACATTTAATGCCAATACAGCCGTTAGTGACGGCGGAGCTTTATATAATATCGGCTCTATAAATACAATAGGCGGAAGTTTTACAAATAATAAAGCAGCCAATAAAGGCGGAGCCGTTTATAATACAGGCAAGCTGGATAAGATTGCAAATGCTTCATTTAGCAGCAACTCAACTACTGCAGACAATGGAATGGGCGGGGCAATTTATAATTCACAAGCTTCAAATAAGCTTACAGTAGAAGAAACTAATTTCAATTCAAATAAATCTGCTAACGGAGGAGCTATTGCAACCGATGGAGCTTTAGATATTACAAATTCAACATTTACGCAAAACTCTGCATCAGGCAACGGCGGAGCGATTTATAATATAAAAAATACAACAAACATCAATTCAAGTACCTTTACGTCAAATTCAGCCGTAAATGGCGGAGCCGTTGCTAATGACAGTACTATAAATATTTCAAACTCAAAATTTAATGATAATTCGGCATCTGCAAATGGTGGAGCTGTTTATAACAAAGGTAACTTAACGGTTACAGATTCTGAATTCACAAATAATTCAGCCGTTAAAGGCGGGGCAATATATTCAGAAGGCGGAACAGTAAATATTAACGCCCAAAATAAAAATATAACTTTCTCAGGAAACACTGCAGAAAAAGGCGGAGATATTTACTTAAACAATTCTACATTAAATCTTAATGCCACAGAAGGAAAAAATATTGCGTTTAACGGCGGAATTGCAGGTCAGGGAACAATTAACGCTTCCGGAACAATTCTTCTAAACGGTGCTGTTACACCTGACAGCGGTAAACTCGCATTCAATCTTAACAGCGGTGTAATTAAATCTTCCGTTGATAATTACCTTGACGGAACAGATTTGAAACTTGCAGAAGGAACTACTCTTGATTTGATTAACAACAAAACAGGGTCGCTTAACTTAGGCAGTTTAACATCAAACAATGCAAATCTTAAAATAGATATGGATTTTGCAAATTCAGCTAATCCTACAGATATTATAAATGCAAATACAGCTTCAGGCACATTGAACTTAACTGATATTAACCTTATTTCGGAAATGGAAGAAGGAACAAACACAATTACAACAGACTTTAATCTCAGCGATTTAACTCTGAAACTTCCTGAAAATGGTATTAATATTCTTACAAACGACTATCTTTATACCGTAACTTCAAAAGATTCAACACTTACAATTGACAGACTTCATGAAGAAGACGGAACAGCCACAAAAATCGACGGTTTTGCTCTTGCAGTAAACCAGAATGATAAAATCGGCGGTAAAGTTGATGTAAATCTTGATGATGAAAGAAGTTTTTCGGCAACAAGAGATATTGAAATCACCGGAGCAGGACTTGAAAAAGGCTGGACAGGAGATTTAAGCGGTACAAAATTAACCGTTAACGGAAACGGATACAACCTTAACGGAAATGATAAAGCCGGGCTTAGCGTAGGCGACGGACAAACATTAGAATTTAATGACACAAATATTAACGGATTTAAGACAAGTGAAGACAAAAAAGGCGCTCTAACCGTTAAAGATAACGGGACACTTAACATTAACGCATCAAATCATGATGTAACAATATCAGGTGTAACAGCTGGTGAAGGGCTTGACGCTAACGCAATTTATCTTGACGGAACAGGCTCTGCAAAGGCAAACCTTAATACTTATAACGGAAAAAGTATAACCGTTGACAATGATATTCGCTCTGCAGCTGTCGGAAATGAAGTTAAAATGTCAGGCGACGGCACAATAACTTTTAACGGTGAAATTCACCCTGTTACTTTAATAAACGAAAATAACAACACAGTTCATAACAATTACGTAAACGGTGCAACTTATAATTTAAAAAGCGGCACGGTAAGCTTTACAAAAGACGAATATCTTAACGGAAACGGAACATCCAATAATCTTATATTTAACGGCGGTACTTTGAATATTGCAAACGGTGTTACAAGCGACATAAGTCTTAATGAATTATCAGTAAATTCGAATTCAAATATCATGGTTGACGCTGATCTTGCTGCAGGCAAAATGGACACCATATCAGCAGATAAAGTTAACGAAATTGGCGAAGGAATTAACCTTAACGTAAGCGGCATTAACCTGATAAGCGATACAAAAGCTGAAAAAACAATTATAAATTTCGTAAATGACGAAAGTCTTATGGGGCATATTACAAGCTCAGTATCAAACGTTGCATATTCACCGATTTACAGATACGGTGTAGGCTATGATGCGGCAACAGGCAGCTTTGAGTTTGTACGCGGCTCATCAAGCGATTACAAAAATGTAAACCCTGCAATTATGGTTGGACCTGTTGCAGCACAGCTCGGCGGATACTTTAACCAGTTAAATGCTTATGATCAGGCATTCTCAAACATGGATATGACAATGCTTATGACAAAAGAACAGCGTCAGGCATTGAAAATGTATAATAAATACGCTCTTGGCAAAAAAGCACCTGTCGGCGACGTGCCCTCAACATCCGGAACTGTACCTGAGGAAAGTGCAGGACTTTGGGCAAGACCTTATTCATCATTTGAAAACGTTGACCTGAAAAACGGTCCTAACGTTTCTAACGTAATGTTTGGTTCTTTCTTTGGCGGTGACACATCAATTAAAGAACTCGGACACGGTTTCGACGGAATTTTCAGCGTATATGCAGGCTATAACGGTTCACACCAGGTTTATAACGGAAACAGTTTATGGCAGAACGGCGGAACAGTCGGTTTGACAGGTACATTATACAAAGGCAACTGGTTCGGAGGATGGACTGTTGCAGGCGGTCTTAGCGGCGTAGATGCAAATACTATGTACGGTTCGGAAGACTTTATGCTCTGGAGCGCCGGTACCGCTATCAAAACAGGTTACAACTGGGAGTTAATGGAAGGTAAATTCATTATTCAACCTCACTACTTAATGTCTTATACATTTGTTGATACACAAAATTACACAAATGCCGCAGGATACAGAATAAGTTCCGACCCGCTGAACGCAATCCAGTTAGTTCCGGGATTGAAATTCATCGGAAACCTGAAAAACGGCTGGCAGCCATATTTGGGTGTTGACTTTGTATGGAATATTATGGATAAAACTAAATTCAGTGCAGCAGAAACAAGCTTGCCGCAATTGTCCGTTAAACCTTACGTACAATACGGTTTAGGTGTCCAAAAACGCTGGGGTGACAGATTTACCGGATACCTGCAGGCAATGTTCAGAAACGGAGGAAGAAACGGCGTAATCTTCTCTGCAGGCTTCCGCTCATCATTCGGACACGGAAAATAAGCATAAAAAAGACCGATTTAAAATCGGTCTTTTTTTTTATTTCCAATTCCAGAAATATCTCTTTATTTTATCTGCAAAACCTAACTTTTTAAATTTGCCTTTTTGAACTGATTGAATTTCAAACGGTTCAGGCTGAATTGTTCTTGCAAATTTTATGTCAGGTTCACCGAAAAGCATCACGTAAGATGCCTTATAACCCTCCGGAATATTTAAGTATTCTGACAGCTCGGGCATAATCATAAGGCAGAATTCTACAAGCCCGCACCAGCATGTGCCGACATTCATGCTGTTTGCGTAAAGTTCAAAATAACTTAAAGCAATAAACGGATCAACATTTGCACAGGGAGCATTTACCGGCGTTGAAACAACAACCATGTGAGGAGCACCTCTGAACAAAATATCCTGCCCGTCAAGAAAAGATTTTGTATATCTGCTCAATTTTTTTGCAACTGCCTTTACGGGTTTAACAGTTAAAGCGTCTTTAATCTTTTGATTTACATAATCTCTGAATTCATTCATAACTTCTATGTCATCAATAAATGCAAAGTGAAGCTTATGAAAGTTCACGCCTGTAGGAACATATTTAAGCATATCTTTTAATTTTTGCATCTTATCGGGAGAAAGATTTTCCTGCTTGTAATGCCTTACGCTCCTGCGTGATTTAATAAGATTTAAAATCATTTCGGGGTCTTGGGAATAAATTCTGTCGGAATTTTCAGGATGTTTACCGCAAACCGATATTGCACCAACAGGACAGACAGCAAGACAATGCTGGCATTTAAAGCATTTTTTTTCATCAATTACCGGAATTTTTTCATCGTTAAATTGAAGTGCTTTCGGTGAACAGTCTTTAACACACAAACCGCAGTGAATACATTTTTCTTTATCAATTTCAAACATAATTTTACCTCTAAACTATTATACAAGAAAAATTATTGATGTTATAATTTATATATGAAAAAGTTCATTGTGTTGATGTTAATATTACTGACCTGCCCCCCTTCATTTTCGGATGAGAACATAAGAAAAATCTCATTGCAGGAAGCGTTGGATATTGCAATTGAAAATAATATCGACTATCAGGCATCAAAAATGAACATTGATATTGCCGCAAATAAAGTTAAAGCATCCAACAGGCTCCAAAACCCCGAAATACAAACCCGTTTTAATATGGGCGGGATTGGGAGCGGAGAACCGCAGACAACAGGTTTAAGCGAAAAAATAGAAATTGCCAAAAGAGACGCAAGAAAAAAACTTGCTCAGGCAAATCTTGATTTGGAAAAACAAAATCTTAACTACACCGAATTCGATCTGAAAATGGATGTCAGAGAAGCTTACGTAAATCTTGTTGCGGCGAAAGAGATTTTAATAGTTCTCGAACAAAGACGCAGATTGCTAAACGACCTTCTTGCAATTGCAAAAAAACGTGTTGCGGCAGGTGAAGTTGAAGAAATCGATGTCATTCAAACCGAAATTGCCTTAAACCAGCTTGTAATTCAGGTAAATACCCAGAAAGCAAACGTAAAAAGTGCAATGTATGATTTCAATAAGGCAATAAACATCAATAATAAAAATAATATAAAATATGATGCACAGGATGACAATTTCTCTGATAAAGACGATTTTATAGCTTTATTAAGCCCCAAGCCTCTTGATAAACTTCCGTCTTTTGCTTCTATAATGCAAAATTCACTAAAAAACAGATATGACATAAAAATTGCAAAACAGGAAATTGACGTTGCGAAAAAAAATCTTGTTTACGTAACCCGTCAAAGAATTCCGGATTTGGAAATTCAGGGCGGCTACGGTTTTATAACACGCGGTATGAGTGACTCAGGCTCTGCTGTAAACGGAGCTTACGCGGGTGCAAATATAATAAATATTCCTCTTTTTTATGCATATAAACCCGAAATTCAAAATGCCGAAATGCAGGTTAATCAGGCAGAGTTAAAATATATGTCGGTTCAAAACAAAGCTGTTAACGATTTAAACGGAGCTTATGAAAAATTCGTCACCGCTCAGATTAACCTTAATTATTACAATGACAATCTTTTAAAAAATTCAAACGAACTGATTAAAGTTGCCAAAAAGAACTATGCAACGGGTAAATCAACATTAACAACACTTATAGTAATGGAGCAGTCATACAGGTCAATAGTCGCTGGATATACTTATGCTCTGGCGGATTATTACAAATGCTGGATTGACTTTTTGAGAGAAGTTAACGTGGAAAATTTTGATCTTAACGAAGAAAGTATATAAAAATGAAACAGGAAAAATTAATTAAAACAGCAAGAGGGCTTGAAAAAGCCGATTTGGTTATAAAAAACGCAAATGTAATAAACGTTTTATCGGAAGAAATTCATAAATGCGATATAGCAATCTCTGACGGAATAATTGCAGGCATCGGAGAAGGTTACGAAGGCAAAAAAGAGATTAATATAAACGGAGCATACGTTTCTCCAGCATTTATTGACGGACATGTCCATCTCGAAAGCTCAATGATGCTTCCGCATGAGTTTGCAAAAGCAGTTGTTCCATGCGGTACAACAACAGTAATAATTGACCCGCATGAAATTTCAAATGTTCTCGGACTTCATGGTATCAGCTATATGCATGAAGCAGTTAAAAATCTTCCGCTTGACGTTTACACAATGCTTCCGTCATGCGTTCCCGCTACACCTTATGAAACTTCGGGATTTGATCTGAACAGCTACGATCTGGCGTTATTAATCGACAGCCCGTGGGTTCTCGGAATTGCCGAAATGATGAATTATTCCGGACTTCTCAATTTAGACAAAAATGTTCTGGCAAAGCTTGACCTTGCAAAGTCAAAAGGGAAAAGGATTGACGGACATGCACCGTTTTTAAGCGGTAAAGACCTTTGCGCTTATGCTGCAAGCGGGGTTAAGTCAGACCATGAATGCACTAACCCTGAAGAAGCAACAGAAAAAATCCGCCTCGGTATGTATATTATGATTAGGGAAGGTACGGCAGCTAAAGATTTAGACGCCTTAATTCCTGTTCTTAAAGAAAAAAATACAAGAAAATGCATGTTTGTAACAGATGACAGGCACCCGAAAGATTTGAGGGTTCATATTAACGACATGGTAAGACGTGCGGTTGATGCGGGAGTTGATGTTATAAAAGCGGTTCAAATCGGAAGTTTAAATACCGCAGAATACTTCGGGCTTAAAAATCAGGGAGCTGTTGCACCCGGTTATAAGGCTGATTTGCTTATTCTGCCCGATTTAAAAACTTTCAAACCCGATTTGGTTATAAAAGACGGTAAAGTTGTTGCAGAAAACGGAAAACTTTTAAAGGATTTTGCCAAATTCGAAAAACCTTCTGTCAGAAGTTCTATTAACGTCAGATGGATTGAAGAAAAGGACTTTGAGATAAAAGGAACATCAGAATTTGTTAATACAATAGAGATTATTCCTCACCAGCTTGTTACAAAGTCTTCCGTATGCAAGGCAAAATTCGAAAACGGAAAACTTAACAGCAATACGGAAACAGACACTTTAAAAATTCTTGTAATGGAGCGTCACCGTGCAACAGGTAATATCGGAAAAGGATTTGTTAAAGGTTTTAATCTCAAATCCGGGGCTATAGCGTCAACTGTCGCACATGATTCGCATAACATGATAATTGTCGGTACAAATGATTTTGACATGTACACTGCCGCGGTTGAACTGGTTAAAATGCAGGGCGGCAAGGTTGTCGTAAATAACGGTAAAGTTATTGCAAAACTTCCGCTTCCGATTGCAGGCTTAATTTCTGATAAAGATTTTGATTACGTCGTAAAACATTGTGATGAACTCAATGAGGCTGTTAAAGAACTGGGCTGTACTCTTGATGACGCATTTATGACAATGAGTTTTTTATCATTGCCCGTAATTCCCGAATTAAAAATTACCGACAAAGGTTTGTTCAGTACGAAAAAATGGGACTTTGTCAAAATTAACCCTGAAAAATGCCGCCTTAATTAGGGGCGGCATTTCTTATATATTATTCGTCGATTGTTGTTGTTGAAAGATTTTGGATTGTTTGTGCTATCGGTTCGTCTTTTTCTATCAAGCTTAAATATAATAACTTGTTTGCTGTTGCCTGATCGAGGTCTATAAACTTACCTCCGGCTTTTACATCGCTTGCTGATACAATTTTAACATTAGCGTTAATCTCTAAATCTCCGTATGTTAAATGTACCGGAACAACATCACCGACTTTTAATTTTCCTTTGTGTTTAAGAGATACACCGCCTCTTGAAATGTCGGAAATTGATACAACTTCGTCTGATGACTCGAATGAAATCAGGTTTTGATTATCATCTGTGCCAAATCTCATATACTGACGTTTGTCAATAGAGTCAACTCTGTCATTTACAACACGTTGTTTGTAAACTGCCTGACCAAAGTCAATATTTGGAATGTCCGGATCAACAATATCATCATCCGTATCGGTATCGGTATCAGTATCCGTATCTGTATCGGCGTCTATATCTGTATCAGTATCGGTATCGATGTCAATATCAGTATCGGTGTCCACATCAGTATCTGTGTCTGTATCGGTATCTATATCTGTATCAGTATCGGTGTCTGTGTCAACATCTGTATCAGTGTCCGTATCGGTGTCAGTATCCGTATCTGTGTCGGTATCCGTATCTGTATCGGTATCCATATCTGTATCGGTGTCCGCATCTGTATCGGTGTCGGTATCTGTATCTATATCTGTGTCAGTATCTGTATCCGTATCTGCATCAGTATCTGTATCCGTATCGGTGTCAGTATCCGTATCAGTGTCAGTATCCGTATCCGTATCTGTATCCATATCTGTATCAGTGTCGGTATCTGTATCGGTGTCAGTGTCTGTGTCAATATCCGTATCAGTGTCGGTATCTGTATCGGTATCTGTATCGGTGTCAATATCGGTATCAGTGTCGGTATCAATATCTGTATCAGTATCTACATCAGTATCTGCACCGTCTTCTTTATCTTCAGGGACTACAAGATTATCGTCATCATTTTCGTCGCCTTCCTGATCAGTTGTGGGGTTGTCAACATAATCGCCGTCTTCATCTTTTACGCCGTCATATCCTTCATCCTGCCCCTGTGAACTACCGCCGTAATAGTAATTACGATCATCTTCATTTTTACCTATAGCTGTAACATCATCCGGTCTTACGGCTTTTGCTCTTATAGAAACAGCTTCGCCGTCAGGTGTTGTAATTTTATTTGTTCTTGCGTCTTCTTCAAAGTAAGAAGGGTTAAATCTAACAGGATCGTCACTTATCTGACCTCTGTCTTTACCCATGTGGAAGTGGTATCCGCCTGCGTAAGCATTATCTGCGACAAGTGTTAAGTCTTGTTCATGAGCTGGTCTGCCTTCGCCTTTACCGTTAATTTTACCGTTTTTAATAATTATTGTTGAATCTGCGGCATTGCTGTGGTCATCAGGATTATCCCAAGAAGTATCAAGATCAAGAGCTGTTATTTTAACTCTGTCAGGATGAATATCTCCGTTAGGACCGTAATAATCCTGAGGATATGTAGGAACTTCGCCAAGATGTTCTATGTACATATTCTTACCGCGTGTTGTAATATTAATATCTTTTGCGGCAGTTGTTTCTCTAATAAATGTATCACCTGAAAATTCAGCATTTATTGAGCCTTCACGTGAGATTAAGCCTCCGACATTTGTTTCAAGTTTAGCACCGTTATCGGCATCCATACCTTTAACGTTAATATCCTTAATTGCAAGCATATCAACACCATATTCGGCATCATCGGTATGGTTAAGCTGACCGTCAACAGAGCCGTAGCTTCCCTGATTTTGTCTGAAAGTTAAAGCTTCGGAAGGTGCCCCCCCCCCGATATTACCGCTTGCAATAATTGAAATGCCTGCGCCTTCAACATTCGGTTTTGATTTATCTGTTGATTTGTTAAGAATATCGTAAGCAGTACCGCCTTTATTTGTGGAATCATCAGCAAGCAGAATTACTCTGCCGTCAGCTTTAATCTGATCAACGTTCATGTTTTTGTCTAAACTTGCAAGATTAATTAAAGACTTATTGCTGCCTTTAGTGCTGATTGCCTTAATTTTGCCGTCAATTGATACGTTAACGGATTTTGATAAATCTCTGGCATTTGTACCGATGCCGGTATAAGCACCGTTATTTGGCCCTACTTCTTCACCTACGGCGCCGTTTTTAACATTAATATTTAAATCTGCACCATTAGATGTTGCAATCAAGGTATGTTCAACGCCGTTATTTAAAAGGTTGCCATCAGTGATATCAATATTTACATCGGCATTAGAGTTAATGTTATTCTTATTGCTTGTATGACCGATAGTCATATTTGAATTTTTATTGGTAAATTGAACGGTATTAGCTTTATTACCATGGTTTATATCAACTTTACCCTGAATATCAATACCGCCGTTACCGTCATTGTATACAAGTAATTTTGATTTATTATTATTATTTTCTGCACCGGATTTTATCTTGCCTGTAGAAGCAACAAGGAGCCCGCCTGCATTATTTGTAATTGTCATAGTGCCGTTCGGATTTGATACTTCACCTGCAATATTAATTCCTTTAGAGCCTGTGTTTGTAATTGTTACATTACCGTTGCCGTAATTTCTGACGATAGCTCCATTTGCAACTGACGTTCCTGTGCTAGATGTAATAACTATATTGCCGTTAGAGCTTGCAAAAGCATTGCCTGATGACATGTTATCTGTTTTTACCAGCTTATCGAATAATGTTTTTGCAGCATCTTCGGTTTTTAAAACTTCCGTATTACCGCCTACACCTGCAACAAGAAGTCCGCCTTTGCCTACATTAACGTCTCCGCCTTTAAGTTCAACGTTACCTCTTGCAATAACAGCTCCGTCAATATTAATTACGTTGTTTGCCTCATTACCGCCTGCAAGGGAACCGGGGTCAAATGTTGCATTTGTCTGCTGAACATTTGTTCTGTAATCACTATATTTAGTAACTGTTATCTCGCCTGTTCCAATATTAGCAGTTGCTTCTTCAGGTACATAAACAGGTCCGGGCAAATTCAACGTATTTTTTAATGTATCATAATTACTTTGAGTAGGTGTTATTACAGATAAACTTCCGACGTTTAAAACACCCGAAGCTCCGACAACCATACCTTGAGGGGAAATAAATATCATATTTCCATCATTTTTAAGCCCGCCGCCTACTTGCTGCAAAGCATTAACAATACCATTTATATTAACCTGACCATTTACAAGGCTGATAAAAGTATTAATATCTCCAAACTTTGTATCCCAGTTTACAGTCCCATCAGGACCTATGGAACCGGTTTTTTGCATCCACTGATAGATAAAATTAGCTACATCACCTTTTTCAAGAATAAACTGGTCAAACTGTTTAAATCCGACATCACCGTTTACAGCATCAGGTCTAAATTCATAATTACCCCCCGGATTAGTTCCGATTGGTTTACCGTTAACATCAGTTATAATAGACTGAGCCAATACCTGATAAGCCATTGATTGCTGCATTACAAATAAAAAGCTCAACATAAATGCAATCAATCTTTTTTTATTTATTCCCGAATATTTCATTTTACGAACCTCGTTTGTTCTTTTTTGCACGTAAACACTTTATATTACATGTATATAAACGTTTTTTTGGCGATAAACTTTACTTTTTTATAAACCTTTTTTACAAAAGTTAATACTTTATATAACAAACAAAATGATTTATATATTAAATATATAGTTTATATATGTAATTGTTAAGATATATTAAGAGTAAAAATACCTCCAATCCTTTATGTACCAAGGGTTTTACAAAATTATAAAAAAATTTTTAAGATTTTGCGCAATTTGAAGTTATAAAATGTTTTTACATGGACATAGAGAAGTATAAAAAAACTATCAATTTTCATGCAATAAAATATATGAAGATTGAGAAAGGACTGAATTATGTGTGCAAATGAAATTGTCCCTAAGGAGTATATTGCCAAAATTAAGCCCGAGCAGCTTGATGCTCTTGTTAAGAACGGAACTTTTACAAAAAATGCCGATGGAACATATACATCTAATGTACCAATAGGTAACACCGGTGCTGTAAAAGCCGATAATGAAGTAAAAGGTCTTGCCGTTGAATCAGCAGAAGCGCGAAACGCAGTGCAAACACCCGAAACACCAAAAATTGCGCTGGCGGATAATGATGTTTTACAAAAACAAAAACTTGAACAGTATAAAAAAGAATATACTGATTTATATAAAAAAGACCCCTCAATTCTTAAAACAGACATTGCAGACGTAGTTTATGCCAAAGAAAAAGAACAAATTGCAGCTTCTTTAGAAAACGGCGCAAAATCAGTTGACGGCAGAATTCTTTTAAAAGACAGATACATGAAAGAATTTGCGTCCGATGAAGAAACAGAAAAATTTAAACAAGCATTAAATAAAAAAATGGCATTATATTCTGATCCGAAAAATGCAGAACTTGCCAGATTAAAATATAATGAAGCTTTTCATGAAACACATAAAGAAAATTATATAAGAAATCAGGAGGAAATGACCCCTTCTGAAATAAAATTGCTTGCTCATCGTGAAGCTCTGGATGAAACTGTTAAGCTTGAAGACAGCACCTACAGTAAAATGGCTAATTCCTTAATTCAGAACAGGCATCTAAACCACGCAATTAATACAAGCGAAAAATATCATAAAGAATATGAAGAAGCAATGCAAAAAGGCGATAAGGAAAAAGCTGCAAAAATTAAAGAAAAAGCTGCAAAAGAACTTGTAAAAGCCAAAAAAGAAGAAATTAAAGACATCGAAGATAACAAAGAAGACCTAATCAACTACATGGCCGAGGCAAAACTTAACCGTGAACTTGCCGAAGAACGTGTAAAAAACCGTGTTATCCACTGGGATAAAGACGGAACCTGGAAAGAAGACGATAATAACAAAGCATTAACAAAAGAAATGCGAGAATTTGTTAAAGAAAACGCAGCCCTCTTCGGTGATGAAATAAAACCGGGTGAAAAAGCCGACTTTACACAAAATGGAAAATCTTATAAATTTAATGGTCAAAAATTCAAAGATTACTTTGTTGGAATTTCAAACGAAAATCAAATTGATACAACAGATGAACAAGATCCCTATAACGATGCGGACTATATGACAAGTATTAAAAACCGTAAACGGGGTATGGATCATGCTAAACTTCAGGAATACGAAAATGAACTGATTAAACAATTTCCTGAATACGCAAATCCCGAAACAAGAGCAGAATTTCTGAGAAAAAATCCTGATATAGAAATGAAACTCGGTCATATGACAGCAAAAGATAAACAAAAAGACCGTTTCTTCCAGGGTAAATGTGCAAAAATCTGCGGTCTGGATAAAGAATATGACAAAACAAACCTTAAACGTGTTGGTCATGTTGCAAAACAAGCATTTAAAGGAGCATTAGGAGGCTTCGCAGGCGGCTGCTTAATGGAAGGATTTGCCACAACAAAAATTGTCAACGGAAAATATGCAGATATTATTAAATATTCTCAAGACGTTGCATATCAGTATAAACAGGCTTATTCACAGCCCGTAACCGTAAGCGGAACAGTCGGTTATGAACAGCCGGTAACAGTCGAAGGATATGCAAAATATAAAGATGCAGTTATTGTTGATGAAGATATACCATACCATACAGAGGTAACAGTTGATGGTTACACACCCTACGAAGGAGATGTTAACTGGCATGCAAAAGGCGAAACAACAAGTTCAGTTGTTAATAATTATTGGAATAACGGCGAACTTGTCGATTCAACAAAAACCAATGTTATAACCCCCTGGGAACAAAGCGGAACTGAACATTATAAAGGTGAAGCATACTTCAAAAAAACAGTCGGAGTTGATGGTAAAGTACACTTTGAAAAAACAATACCGGTCGAAGGCGAAGTTTATTATAAGCAGACAGTAAACGCCAAAGGAGAAGTACAATTTGAAAAAACCGTAGTCGTTGAAGGCGAAGTTGAAGGAACAGGAACAACTAAAGCCGAAGGCGAAGTTGAAGCAAAAGGAGTTACTAGAGCAAGACATAAATTTGACTGGAGTGTTCCTATAGGGGCTGCAATATCAGGAGGTATTACAGGAGCAATTCAAGGTTTATTCTCAATGAAAAAAGTAAAATACCATGGCGGAACACCTGAAGTTGCGGCAAGACAAAAAATTCTCGAACGTAATACAAAACCTGCCCCCACGCTTCCAAATCCCGCGCCTATCCCCATACCGGAACCGGATTTGGATATAGACATTCAGCCTGTACCAATTCAACCCAGATATAAAGGGACAACACAGCATAAAGTCGAAATGTGGGATTTGAATAAACACGGTCAGTACTGGAACCAGATGGCAGCATTGTATGAAACAAAAGACGGTAAACCGCTTAATTATAAACAGGCAATGGAATTGGTTCACTTCTATAACGATGCCTACGCTAAAGCACATACCTTAAACGGTCTGCCAAACGGCGGAAAAATAGACTTAGGTTTGTTTGATATGAATGAAGACTTAAGTGCAAAATACCAGAGAAGAAAAGAAGTCGGACAGTTCCAAAAGATAGCAAGAAAAGAAAAAACATTTGTTCAAACAAAATTTAATCCGCTAACAGGCAAGTGGGAAGCAATTGTAAGAACAATCGACGGCAAAGAAGTCGGCAGAAGCGAAAACGTCGATAAAACAAAAGCCCAGAGCAATGCAATAACACAAGCCGGTGTTGAACCCAGAAACGTTGAATGGGAAGACATTTAAAAAAAACAGCACACATAATAATATAATCCATAGTTATTAAGGGTTCAGTAAAATGAGCCCTTATTTTTTGTACTATAATGTTGGCGGAGGGCAAATGGATAATATATTTGAACGTCTTAAAAAATCCGATTTCAGAAGTAAATTTAAACTCAAACAAAAAGACAAAGATTATATTGAGCAAAAAGGTCTTGAAACAATAAGACAGCATGCCTGCGGCTTTATCTCAAAAAGGCTTGCCCCAGCGGTTATTCCGAATGACGGCAAGCAAACTCCCATGAAAGGTCATCCTGTTTTTACTGCACAGCATGCAACAGCAACTTGCTGCAGAGGATGTTTGTACAAATGGCATAAAATCGAAAAAGGCACTCAGCTTACGGAAAAACAACAGGACTATGTTGTTAATATTATTATGGAATGGATTAACAGACAGCTAAAACCTTAAAGGAATTTTTGATCGGTTAACTGTTTTCTTCTCATAGCCGAAGTTTGAAAGCATCCTGCAGGTGCTTGTATAAAAAATACTTTCCTCTAAGGTGGGTCCGATATTGATTGAACTCACGGTTTTCTTTAAAAATTTGTATTCAATATAAGGTATAAATAAACCATTTTTTTCACAAATTTTTGTTTGTTTAGCAAAATTTGCGCCGGAGTTGTTAATAAAAATTATTCTGTATTCTTTTTCATCTTTAAAATGAGGATTTTTAAAGAATAAACTTATTACGCTGAGTATATCAATAAGTTCAAATAAAGTATCTGCTAATTTATCCTGATTTTTTGTATTTTTAAGTGCTTTTTCATACTGTTTATTCCACTTTTCAAATATAATCTTTAAAACAGTAATCTGTTTTTTCTTATCGTAAATAATATTTCCGTAAACGGAATTAAAACCGATTTTAACCATATCGGCAATCAAATCTTTTTTGCAAAAACCTATATTATATCCGGTATAATTCTGCCCTTTAGCATAATTGTTCCATAATGTAAGGTTATCGCTTTCGGTAGAAAATGAAATTGTGTAATATTCATATTTGTAACCAAAATCGTCAGAACCGTTAATTATATTTGTGTATTTCGTATAAAAGTGATTTTTAATCTTTGAAAACAACCTTTGATTAAGTTCAGGCATCTCATCAATAAGGTTAAAAATTAATTTATAAGAATAAGTTACCTCCTCTTTATCATTAAGATATAAAGCATTTGAAAATCTTATTGTACCTGATTCCAAAATGCTTAAAAGTTTTTCCGGCTTTGTATAATGATACAGAATACTGTTCGTGCCGTCATCAAGAATTCTTCTGACCTTTGGAATTTTCTCAAGCAGACTGTCATAATTAATCATTTTCAAACCCCGTTATAATCCACAATTTAATTATAACATACTTTTGCCGAATTTCCTTTATTTTTTTTATTTTTTCAGGTAAAATAAAATTTGCAGATTTGGAATTATTAAAATAGAAGGGACGATATGAATAAGAGATTTCTTAATGCGCTGATTTTGGCGGGTTTGCTTTCTGTAATTACCTTACCCCAGGTAAAAGCCGACGAAAGGTTGATAATGACCGGCAGCACAGATTTAAACAATGGTCTGACAGGTATTACAACAACAAATAACGGTAATGGCGGAGCTGTACAAAATAACGGCTATGTATTGAATATTTTGCAGGGTGAATTCTCAAATAATACCCTGTCAAATGATACGGGTGCAGTATTTGGCGGCGCAATTTATCAAATAAACGGTGAATTAAATATAAGTAACGGTGTAACATTTAACGGGAACTCCGTTAAGAGCCGAAATCAGACATATCCCGGTTGGGAAGGGGCTGACAGCGCATCGGGCGGTGCTATATATATTTCAGGTGCTGATGCAGTCTTGAACACAACAGGAACGGTAACTTTTTCGAATAACAAAGCCTTAGCAATCGGAGAAAATGATGAATCAAACGGCGGTGCTTTATACATAGAAAGTATAAAAAGTGCAGTATTTGAAAATGTAAATTTCACAGGCAACTCTTCAAAAACACGAGGAGGAGCAATCTATAACGGTGACACACAGCTTACGATAAACGGCAAGGCAGTATTCGAAGGAAATTCCTCAGCAAGAGGCGGGGCAATCTATAATTACGAGTACAATAACGCTGCAACAGTAAGCACAGGCACAGGCTCTGAATTTTCGAAAAATGAAGCTTCAGAAAACGGCGGAGCAATCGCAAACTTTGACGGAACAATTAACGTCGGCAAAAATAACAGTTTTACGGAAAATAAAGCGACAAATAACGGCGGGGCAATATATAACGCAAATTATTCAAAAACCGCTGAAACAAATATTGCGGGCGGAACAACTTTCAACAAGAACGAAGCCGGCAAAGGCGGTGCAATTTACAATTCCGGAACTGTTAAATTAAACACATCTGAAGGTAATATCACTTTCTCTGAAAATACTGCAAATTCAGGGAAAGATATTTATTTAGACGGAGAAACTTCTCAGGTATTGATTGAAGGTTCAAATGAAACAAATAAAGTTTCTTTCGGTTCGGGTGACAGCTCAATTGCAGGTAACGGAACAATTACAAACTCTTCAAGCGGTATTGTTGAATTTATCAATAATAATGATGTCAGCGGTTTTACAGGCAAATACATACAAACAAACGGTACAACATCTTTAAATAATTCAACCATATTTAATAACTTTGATATCCAGTCAGGTGCATTAGAATTACTCAACGGCTCAACCGCAGCAATCGACGGTGTAAACCACAAATTCAACGGTTCTTCACTTTTAATTTCGGGAAGTACATTGAATTTGTCTGCTGATATTAATAAAGATGTCAGTATTAATCTTGGCACAGACGGTACAATCAATATTAATAACGGTTCATTAACCCTAAATACCGATAATACACGGGGAACAGTCAACGGCAGCGATACCTGGGAAGGTGATATTAATACAACAGGAAACGGAAGTCTTATTCTTGATGATTTCACTCATGATACGGCAGCAGGCGGTAATTACACCCAGGACGGCGGGAATTTAGTACTGCAAAACGGTTCAGACTTAACCCTTGGAAATAACGAAAGCACTGTCAGCGGAGGAAATATTTCAATAGGAAATGACAGCACACTTACTGTTGAAAACGGTTCTTCAATAAGCGGCGATACTGCAACTAACGTTTCGGGCGAAATGAATGTGGGAAACGGCGGTACTGTTACAGGCGGGACAACAACAGTTGAAAACGGCGGAAATTTAAATGTTAATCAAAACGGTCAAATAAGCGGAAACGCTAATACAACAATAGAAGCAGGCGGTAAAGTTACCGTTGACGGCGGAACAATTAATTCGGGCGGAAAAACAGATATTCAGGCAGGATCTGAGCTTGAGATTAAAAACGACGGAGATGTAACTTTACATAAAGGCGACAACTGGGAAGGAACAATTACCAATAATGACAGCAGTTTGACATTGGACGGAGTTATACATAATACCGTTAACGGAGCTTACGTCCAAAACGGCGGGGAATTAAAATTAAACAACGGTTCTGATTTGACACTTGGCGAAAACGGTTCAATAACAGACGGAACAGTTACTGTTGGTAATTCAAATTTTACAATTGCTGACGGCGGGCAAGTAACAGGCGGACAGATAAATGTAAACGACGGCTCAAACTTCCAAATCGAACAGGGCGGTATAATGTCAGGCGGAAATGTATCATTCGGTGATAATGTAAGCATAGGCGTTGACGGTACAGTTGAAGCAGGCGCAGTTTTTGACGTAACAAAAAATACCGTTGAAATTACCGAAAACGGAAGCATAACTCTTAACAAAGATGGAGTAACAGGCGATCAATGGACTGACGGAACTATTCATCTCAACGGCGGAGAGCTGAACTTTACAGGCATAACGAATAATAGAAACGGAACATTTTTAGGAGACAAAGGCGACCTTACAATCGGTGATAAATTCTATATAGAAGGTGACAGCTATATTTCTTCCGCTGTAACAACAACTATTACGTCAGACGGGATTTTAAACCAGTCGGGCGGAAACGTAAGCTTAAACCAAAATACAAGCTGGGAAGGCAAAGTTGAGGTATCAGGAGGAGAGCTTAACCTTGATAATGTATATAAAGATGGTGTACTCGCACAATCAAACGGCACAACAAACATTACGGGCAGTTTTAATATGAATAAAGCCGATGATAACATATCAGGAGGAAAACTGAATATCGGTACAGCAGAAGGAGCCGGAAACCTAAATCAAACTGCCGGTACAATCGGATCAGATGCAGAAGTTACAATACAAAATGACAGTTCTTTAAATATATCGGGCGGTGAAACAACTCTTAACGGTTCCGGCAAAGGTGCCGATAACTGGTATGGTACCGTAGAACTCGCCCCCCCCCCGACAGGCGGAACAGAGGGTACGTTAAATCTTAATAATATTACAAGTAACGGAACTTTAATTACCACGGGCGGTAACCTTAATATAAACGACAGTACTTTAACAATCGGAAATTCAAGCAGTATCGGTAAAGATACAAATGTTGACTTCGGTCAGTCAAGTACAATTAACCTTACGGGCGGTAAAGTTTCATTTGACGGCGGCGAATGGAAAGGCACCGTTAATCTAAAAGACGGAACACTTGATTACAGCGGCACTCAAAACGGCACATTGCACGGTACGGGCGGAAATCTGAATACCGAAGACGGAAGCACTCTTACAATAGGAGCAGGAAGCTATATAGAAAATGCCGTAAATGCCGATATAAAAGGCAATCTTGTAATAAGCGGCACCGACAGTGAAAATATCGGACATGTTGATTTGAACAACGGTGATAAAATCACAGGTGATATTACAATTGAAAACAATGGTGTTCTAAATCTCGGCGATAATGTTGCAATGGCAGAAGACGGGCAGACAATCACTCTAAACGGCGCCAATGCTGAAATGAACCTTACAGGTAATAACAATCTTGATATTAAAGCAGAAATTACGGGATCTTCAGGCGAAATAAACAAAGAAGGCAGCGGCAACGTAACCTTTACGGGAACAACAAGTAACTATGAAGGTAATTTAACCGTAAATAATTCAGGTAATTTGACATTTACTGACGCTGACGGTTTCGGCGGAAATCTTATATTCGGAGATATCGAAGGCGAAAGCATAGGTATTATTGCCGATACCGTAAAAGGCTCCACAACTCTCGACAAAGATGCGGAAATAACTTATTCCACATACAGAGATGTAGATTTGAAATTCGGTAATACCGTATCTGTTTCTCAAGGAACAATTACCGCACTTGCAAAAGACGGACAAAACGTAATTTTTGAAAATGATGCAAAAGCCTCTAACGACGGAGAACTTGATGCAATAGGAACAAATGTTACGTTCACAAACGGTGCAGCTGCAGAAAACGGCGGTACAATCGGAGTTATCGCATCAGAAGATGCCGTAATGAATGATGTAACCGCATCAAACGATTCGCTTGTTGTAACAATTGCCAATAACACGAAATTTGGAAGTTTAAATCTTGCAAATTCAGAATTATACATATTCAAAAACGGTTTTACCGCAAATTCAACAACAATTGACGGTTCAAGCAGTTTCAATCTGATGAACGGAACAATAACCGATAATACCCTCGGAAACACTCAGCTTGATAATGATGGCACAGGCAGCTTTACAATTGATATTTCCGCACGAGACTGGGATTCCGATACATTTATTGCAGACGCAATCTCAGGCGATGGAACTTTAAACGTAAGTGATTTTCAGTTTATAGGAAAATGTCCTATAGACAGACATGTTGCCTTAAAAATATTTAATTACGACACATTAAAAGGTGAAGTATCTTTTACCGCAACGGATAAAGAAGTCTTTACTCCGATAGGTTACTACAGACTTTACTCACAAGGCGGCGGGAATTACACAGCATCTTTGACAAGATATAATCCTCAGGTATTCAGAGGACAGGTTTCAACTGTTGCAATGTACCAGAACCAGCTTGTAGTAAACAATGCACTGTTTGACCACGTTCAGGAAGTAAATATGCAGTATCTGGCACAGCAAAATGCCAATAAATACGCTGCGACATATCCTCAATTTGCTCCGTACCAGTACAACAAAAAAGACGGAAGCTTATGGTACAAAGCGTTCGGAACATTCGAAAAACTCGGAATGACACAGGGTTTAAATGTTAATAATAACTTTTACGGTGCATTGGTAGGTGCCGACTTCCCTGCCGTTGAACTGAAACACGGCTGGACATTATTACCGACAGCCTATGTCGGCTATATGGGCGCACACCAGACATTTGCAAATATGAGCATGTACCAGAACGGCGGACAGCTTGGCGGTATGGCAACATTTATGAAAAATGACTTCATCGGATCAGTATTAGCTTACGGCGGCGGTTACGGAAACGATATGAACGTTGCGGGCTACACTGATACAACAGGAAACTGGTTTGCGGGAACGGCTGCAAAAGTAGCTTATAACTTCCACCCTGCAAAACATTTTGTAATCCAACCGACCTTATTGGCATCTTATAACGCTTTCGGAGGTCAGAGATGGCATACCGATTTCGGCGATATGAGCATGCGCGCAAATATGCTTAACGGCGTAAACGTAGCACCGGGTATCAACTTCATTTACGGGAGAGAAACTTGGAGTATTTACGCAACAGTTCAGTACTTCTATAATATACTCGGCTACTCAACAGGACGTGCAGGAAACGTGGATTTGCCGGGAGTTGAAATGCGCCACGGTTTCTTAGAATATGGCATAGGCGTTACAAAAAGCTGGAAAGACAGGTTCAGCGGCTATCTGCAAATCGTTTTAAGAAACGGAGGCAGAACAGGTGTCGGCTTCCAGGGCGGTTTGATGTACAGACTGTAAAAATAAAAAAGAGAGAATTTGTTAATTCTCTCTTTTTTTATATAATATAATAGAGGGTAGCTAAAGAAAGAGGTTATTATGTTAACAAAAAATTCAAACGTAACAGTTAAATTTACAGGGGTTGATTTCGGTGAATACTCACCAAAAGTTTCCGAATTTGTAAAAGAATTTTCATCAAGAGCCAATCAAAAAGGTCAGTTCTTAAACTGGGTAAATCTTCCTCAAGAACAAGCAAAAAGAGTAGATGAAATCTATTCATTAGCAGACAAATTAAAAGCGCAGACAGGCGCTAAAAAATTAAGCGTAATGGGTATCGGCGGTTCAAAACACACTGTTGAACATATGCTTTCTATTAACGGTTTAAACATTTGTCATGACGTTGTTGAATTCTATTCAGACGTTGATTCTTCAAGCTGGGAAAGATTTTTATACAGATTAGGAAATGATGTAACATCTTCAAACTTTTTAATCGCATCAAAATCAGGTTCAACTTTTGAAACTAAAGACGGTTTCTTAAGAATTCTTGATATGCTTGTTGACGCTTACAAAGCTCAAGGAAAATCAGAAGAAGAAGCTGAAAAAGCAGCTAATAAACACTTCATCGCAGTTACTGACGGAAACGCAGAAAAAAGCGAATTAAGAAGAACTTCAAACGAAAACGGCTGGTTAGGCGACTTATTTATCCACGATGATGTAGGCGGACGTTTCTCGGCATTTGATGATCACGCTTTATTCACACTTGCTTATGCAGGAATGAAAAAAGAAGATATGGTAAAAATGTTAAATGCCGCTCAGGAAGTTTCAACAGAATCTTTAACAGCTGATTTAAACGTAAATGATGCATTAAAAGAAGGTATCTTCTGGGCACATGCTAAAATGAACGGAATTTCAGCATCAGTTCATCAATATATGGGTTCAATCTTTGAAAACACAGTTTACTGGCACGCTCAAATGCAAAATGAATCTGTAAAAGACACCCTAAAACAAGTAGCAAAAGTTCCGGATGCAATGCACCATTCGGCAGAAGCTCACTTTAACCCTGCAAATAAATTTGCATTCGCATTAACAGTTCCCGAAGATAACGGCGTTTGCAGAGAAAATGCCGAAAGCTATATTGATGCCCTGACAAAATCTTATGAAGTAACAGGCGCATTCTTCCTTGAAACTGCTAAAACTTTAAAAATGGGCTTAACTCCCGAAGCAGCAGGTGCTTTAACACAATTAAGAGCATTCGCAACCGTTTATCAGGAAATTGTTGAAAAAATTACTGAAAACAAATCATTCCCCGAAGTTCTTGACAGCGTATTGCAGCCGCATGTAGAATTCTACAAAAAGAATTTAAAAGGCGGAGTTGTAGTTCCGGGAAGAATTTCCACAGGAGCGTAGCCGCTCCGTCCGCCGCTTTGGTTATAAATAAAAAGCGAGAGCATAAAAAGCTCCCGCTTTTTTAATTAATGTGATATTATTTATTATATGAGCACAAATTTCGACTTTTTAAAAAATGTTGATAAAGATTTGTTTGAAATAATTACCGAAGCCGAAAAGCTTTACAGGGATGAATATTTTGAACAATGCATGGGGCAGACCAGAAGGTTTGGTGAACAGGTCTGCAAAAAAGTTCTGGGGACTGCAAGAAGCACAGAAAATACTTTCGATGACATGCTTGCAACATTAAAAGACTGTTCAACAGGCGGCGAACAGGAAAAAGAATTTATAGATGATTTATATTTTCTTAAAAAACATGGCAATAATGCGGTTCATTCATCAAGCGTTAAAAAAGACGGCATGACAGCTTTAGAATGCCTTCAAAGAGCATTTGAAGCTGCGATAAGTTATTCGGTTTACAACTGTAAAGCAAGTGCAAATATTTTGAAGCTCCGCTATGACACAGAACTTCTCGTAACAGGCAAAAAGAAACAAAAAAGTCTTTCTGAAAAATACACTGAAGCCAAACAAAAAACCGTCACAAAATCCAAAAAAAATAAAACACCCAAAAAGCAGTCATCAGTAATGGTTTGCAAAAAGCCAAAAAAGAAAGTCTCACTATACTGGATATTTGTCGGAATATCTTCTGTCATATCTTTAATATTAATCTCAGGTTTAATCATCGCACTTCATGTGAAATAATTTTAGTGTATAATCAGATTATGGATATGAAAAGATTTATTTTAATTTTCTTCTTTTTTATGTGTTTCTGTACGGCAGTATCAGCGGAAGATGAAATATATTTGCAGCAGGATAATAACTCTTTTTCTCAATACACTAAAAAACTTCCTGCAGCAAAAAGCTACGACTTAAAAAAAGAAAACGATTTTCATATTTCACCGCAAAACGCTTACGAATATATGAATAAAAATCCGTATTCCAAACAATCAAAATCATTCAAAAGAGAAAAGAAACGCGGAAATTTTTCATACGGAACAAAATACGACAGCACAATAGCGCCCGACAAGTATTCGCAAACAAACACATTGTTTACAACATATCAAAAAAATAAATTTTCAATAAATACTTCATATAAAAATGCAGCCTTTACACCTCTAAACCAACAGGGTAAAGGAACTTTTTCTTTCTCGCCAGAATACAAAATAAACAGTCATATTTCACTGCAAAGTATTTATTCAACAAGCTTTCTGGACAAAAACAAAAAAAATGAAGTAGTGTTCAGTCTTAAACCGTTCAAAGACGACAGAATGAATTTTGATATCGGAGCAAGTCAGATTTATTCTGAAAACACTGCTCCGACACGTTCACAGTTGAATTTTTCAACAAAATTTAAATTTTAAGGAGCAAAAATGTATTACTATACCGATTTACATATCCACTCAAAATACTCAAGAGCTACAAGCAGGAGTTTAACGCTTGAGGAGCTTGCAATCTGGGCAAAGAAAAAGGGATTAAGTCTAATAGGAACGGGAGATTTTACACATCCTGCATGGTTCGCCGAAATAAAAGAAAAACTTGTGCAGTATGATGACGGAACATTCCGTTTAAAGCCCGAAATTGAACGTGAAATCGGAGCTTCCGTGAAATTTATTTTAACCGTTGAAATTTCTACAATTTATAAAAAATGGGATAAAACAAGAAAAGTTCACCACGTTGTGTTCGTTCCGAATTTAGATGCCGCAGAGAATTTCAGAAATAAACTTGATGCAATCGGCAACATTAAATCAGACGGACGCCCTATATTAGGTCTGGATTCGCGCGACTTGCTTGAAACAGTTCTTGAATCGGGAGAAAATTCATACATAATCCCTGCACATATATGGACTCCGTGGTTTTCGGTATTAGGTTCAAAATCAGGGTTTGACTCCATAGAAGACTGTTACGGTGATTTGTCCGAGCATATTTTTGCGGTTGAAACAGGACTTTCATCAGATCCTGAGATGAACTGGCATGTTTCAAAACTCGACAAATTCAGACTTGTTTCAAATTCAGATGCACATTCAGCATCAAAACTCGCAAGAGAAGCAACTGTTTTCAGCACAGACCCGAATTATTACTCAATTATGAATGCACTGAAAACAGGTGACGGCTACACTGGAACAGTTGAATTTTTCCCCGAAGAAGGAAAATACCATGAGGACGGTCACAGAAAATGTAATGTTTGTATGACGCCGGAAGAAACCAAAAAACACAACGGAATTTGTCCTGTCTGCGGAAAGCCGATGACTATCGGGGTTTCTTACCGTGTAAACGAACTTTCTGACAGAAAGGAAATTATCACTCCGCCTTCAACAGCAGGAAAAGTATTCAGCCTTGTACCTTTGCAGGAAATAATTTCAGAGATTAACGGCGTAGGTCCCTCAAGCAAATCCGTAGTTTATGAATATGAAAGGTTAATAAATACTTTCGGCTCGGAACTTGCAATCTTGCAGGACGTTCCCGTTGATGAAATCTCTAAATCATCAACACTTCTCGGAGAGGCTGTTTCGCGATTAAGGCAGGGCAAAGTAATTAAACATGCCGGTTATGATGGAGAATACGGCGTTATAAGATTATTTGAAGAAAATGAACTCGTAAAAAAAAATGCCATAAACCTAAAACTTGCAATTGATTTACCGGAAGAAACACCGGTAAAACAGCAAATTTTAATGCCTGTTCCGGCTTCTAAACAAGAAGAACAATCTGTTTCACCTCAAAAAAAATCAGGGCTGGACGAATACCAGCAAAGTGCAGTAAAAAATGAAAATTCTCAGCTTCTTATTGTTGCAGGTCCGGGATCGGGAAAAACAACAGTTTTAACACAACGAATTGCCCATCTTATCAAAGACAAAAGTATTCAGCCCGAAAACTGTCTTGCAATAACCTTTACCCGCAGAGCTTCACAGGAAATGCGCGAAAGGCTTAACAAGATTTTGGAAAATAAAGCAAGTCTTTTAAATATTCACACATTCCACTCGCTGTGCTTTTCAATTCTTAAAGAAAACTATGAACGCGCAGGGCTTAACGAAGATTTTACGGTAATGTCAGAGCAGGAAAAAGCTTTGTGCAAAGATGAAAAACTTCTTGAAAATGCACTCGGATTTGACGATTTAATTATTTTGACAGTAAAACTGCTCACAGAAAATGAAGACATCCTCAATACTTACCGCAGCCGCTTTAAATATGTATCAGTCGATGAGTATCAGGATATTGATGAAAACCAGTATAAGTTAATCCGTCTGCTTGTCCCGCAAGATGGCAATATATTTGTAATAGGCGATCCTAATCAGGCAATTTACGGATTTAGAGGCGGTGATGCAAAATTCTTTAATAATTTCACACAGGATTATCCCGAAACACAGGTTATTAATCTTAAAAACAACTACCGCTCCACAAACAGTATTGTGGATGCCTCAAATCAGATGATTAACTGCTTTAATATTGTTTCGAAATTTGATAAACCGCATGAAAAAATTACAATCCACAAAGCTCCCACTGACAAAGCAGAAGCGGAATTTATAGCAAGCACAATCGAAAATCTTATAGGAGGTCACAGTTTCTTTTCTATTGATTCGCAAAGAACCGACGGCGGTGAATGCGATTACTCATTCTCGGATTTTGCAATCCTTTACCGTACATCCTCACAACTTCCGCCGATTATTGAGGCTCTTAAAAGAACAGGCATGCCGTTTGTTAAACTTTCAAACGATCTTCTTTGTGAACAAAAACCTGTTATGGAATTAATAAACAGCTTAAACGATGATGAACCGATTTGCGAACAGCTTAAAAACAGTAATTCGGAAATTGATGATTATATTCTGAAATACCTCATTAATATTGCCAAAACTTCAAAAGATAAAAACGAATTTATCCATGAAGTATCACTTTTGACAGAAGCCGACACACTTGATAAAAGAGCGGACAGGATTACTCTCATGACACTTCACGCATCAAAAGGGCTTGAGTTCAAATGCGTGTTCATTGCAGGGTTGGAAAACGAAATTCTGCCGCTGTACCGCGCAAAAGAAGAAAAAGAAATCGAAGAAGAACGCAGACTTTTATATGTCGGAATGACAAGAGCCAAAGAACGTTTGTTTCTAACTCATGCGGTAAAAAGGAAATGGCTTGGAATGTTTAAAAACCTTCCGATATCGCCATTCCTTATAAAAATCAAAGATGATTTACTTAAATTAAGTAAATTCGACAGAGCCTATCAAGAAAAAGATAATTCAGAACAATTAAGCTTGTTTTAACAGTTTTTCTTCATTCTGTTCAGCTGATAATTCTGTAAATCGTGAAAATCCCAATTAATTTCACGTTTTACAATTCTGGCAGGATTTCCCGCAACAATAACATTCGGTTCATCAAATTTTTTTGTAACAACGCTTGCCCAGCCGACAATACTGTTATCAGAAATCTTTGTATTCTTGCCGATTTTGACATCTCTTCCTATCCAGACATGGTTTCCTATCTCAATGCTTTTACCGAAATTCAAAGGATTGCCCTCTAAATCTGTGATTGTATGAACATCTGTACACCAAATATCAATTCCCCAAGAAATCATGCAGTCATTACCGATTGAAATCGAAGAATTATCGTCCTGTAAAAACAGTCTCGCACCGCAAACTATAACGTTATCACCAATATTTATATTACAATTACTTGCATATCTGTTTACCCCGGGTTCAATAGTATCTTCAGGCGGGTTTCCGATGTTTATGGCAAGTCCCGTAAGACCCAGTGCAGGATTTGTCGGACATAAAAGTTTTCCTATATTAACGGTATTATTATGTCCGAACATGTAAACCGCCAACCCCTTTTTATTTAAAAATTTTTCAATATCGTCTCTTTTGTCAACTTTAATTGTAACCATATTGTTGTTTCCATGAACAACTAAAGAAAAATTTTCTAAAAGCTCAATTTCTTTTCCCGTAAATTCAGTGACTTCACTGCCTTCTTTCAATACAAATACAAGTTTATTATTTTCTCCAGTAATATTTTTCATAATTAAATCCTCCTTTTAAAAAAATTATAAAACTTGATAGTTACTATCAGTCAAGTGTAAAAATATGGACTGTCATTCCTGTATATTTTAAATAAAATGTCTCATCATAAAAAAATGAAACAAAACAGTAAAAAATTGATAGCTAAAAATGTAAAAAAATACAGAGAAAAACTTCATTTAAAAAAAGAAGAACTTTCACTTAAAGCAGGTTTCGATAATTCATATATAAGCAAGTTGGAAGCAAATAAAATGAATATTACTATAGAAAAACTAGACATAATTGCAGATGCATTAAACATTAACACAAAAGACTTATTTGATTGATAATAAAAAAATCGCCTAATCTAATAATAATTTCCATTTTTCAATTGAATAATTTTCTTTTCCGCCATTTTCTATTAATGGATATAAGTACTGATAAAAGACGTCTGTATGTTGAACGCAATTATACCCATAACAACCATTTTGATTAATATTTATAAGTATTGATTCTAATAAATTTGAGATAAAATAGCCAAAAGCAAGGTCTTTTATTTTATAAAAACCACAATGTTCATTATTGGTAAAATTGCGTTGTGAATCGCGATACCAATGTCGCATAAAAATATCTTTACCAAAGCAAATATGTCCTACTCGTCCATGATTATCTTTTAGAGAATCTTTAATTGAAACAGAAAGATTGCTATCTTCAATTTTCAAATCTGATTCATACCCGAATATTCCATTAAAGATAAAACGGGAACTGCCATGAACTATCATTTCTCCATTTTTATGTGCTTTTTGATTTATTTCCCTAAATTCGTTTTTCCTTATTGTTGATTTAACTTCAATTATACCAACTACACTTTCTTTAACTACAATAACAAAATCATCAATTTGAAATAAGGGAGGAATTTTATTGTCATAAATAATTATATCAATTTGTGATGTCGATTCATGATTATCACACATTACAAAACCTGTTCCAATAGAAACAGTTTTGGGTAAATGTCTTGATAATATATTTTTCAAAATAATTTCTTTATACCTGCCGTCCTCTGGAAAATGTTGAACAAAATCCCTTACTCTATCTTTAATCGAAATAAGTTCATTTGAAATTGATTCACGATAATGTTTATAGTTTGGCATGTCTAACGCTCCAAAATAATTATAAAGCAAAGAAAGGGAAATTACACTCGCACTTTTGGAAACAACGTCATTATTGAATTTCGACGTTTGTTTATTTTTGGTGTCTATGTCTTAGAACATCTCGTAGTGCCGCAGATCACCGAGTTTCGTAATAAAATAGACTTTCAGATGAAAGTCTATTTTATGGTGGACAATATTATTCACTCCTCGAACACATTGAACAGCACAAAATTTATATTGATATATATAATAAAGTATTTTATTTACATTTTAATCTTTTGATTGCAGCATAGAACAATCTACTTTTTAAAAAAACTTATCGTAATCAAAATTATGTTTTCTTGTATATTCAAGAAATTCTTTTTCTTTTTGCGTTACCCATATTGTGTAGGGCAAATTATCATCTTCTAAATCAGACTGTTTTTTTAATAGATTGGTTATCGTTTTTTGTTTTATCCATATGGTAATTATATCACATTAATGCCTAAGAGTTTTTCTATTCTTTCGCCATTCTTCAAATTTTCTTACGTTTTCCGGATCTTCATAAAATTTCTTAGCCCATTCAAGTGTAGCAATCGCAAGTTCTCGCATTACACTTTCTGGAATATCCTTAACAATTATATCAATTGTGTTTTTAGCGTTGGGTTCTTTTTTTAGCTTATTTACGTTCATTTCATCTCCTTTTATTATTAACTTTAGATAAGCATATTTTTATGCTATACAATACTTATGTTAAATCAAAACTTGGGTTTTAAAATTATAACTATTAGTAATGTCGAGGACATCCAAAACTGCAATTTTGATGAACGTTGGCTATTCAGAGGGCAATCTCAAGATTGGAAGTTAAAAAGCAGTATAGAAAACTTACTTGATGAATTAGGTTATGATTACTTATGGTACCTGGATGAACGTGCAACAGGCAATAAATCTTTTAGACAGGAATTTATTGACAGTTTTAAAATAAAAACTGGTCTTGCTCATAACGGAAATTTACATTTGTTGTCTTTAATGCAACATTACGGATTAAAAACTGAATTAATGGATGTTACTGAAAGCAAAGATATTGGATTATTTTTTGCGTGTGAAAAAGATTTTGAACAAGATGGAGTTCTCTGGGCATTTAATATTTTTAGTCTTTACTTTTGTAATGTAGACAATGGAATTGTAAAATTTAATTACACATTTGATAGTGATGAAATTGCGCTTGATTATAGTAGAAAATCATTAACAAATAAAGCTTGCTATGCAAATTTTGTGTGTCAACTCAGTTTGCATGATTTTCAAAAAAAAGAAAATATCAGAGTTAAAAGACAAAAGGGCAAATTTTTATATGCTCCTAATTTTTGGATAAACAAGTATTATACAAATATAGAAAATGCAATATTTTCTTCTTATGGTTTTTCACGAAACAGTGGATATATGTCAAATATTAACGATATCGATTACAGTATATATGGCGATATGTTAATTAAATTTATTATTCCAGCAGGTTTAAAAGAAGATTGTTTGGTTTATTTAAAAAATAAAAATATTTCGCAAAGTTATCTATTTCCTGAATCCAATGAAGATGCAAGGTTGAGGGTAATTTGCAGTAATATTCTTGAAGAATTTAAATTAAGAGAAAAACAGCCATTTGGGGTTTTATAAATTTTTAAAAGGCTTAGCAGAGTCGAAGACCTTACAAGCCACATCAGTATGTTATTTCAGAGAATTTTATAGTCATAAATTTTAGAGCACAATATTTGCTCGAACTTTTTAAAACGCAATTATAGCAATAAAAAAGAACCTTTTTCAAGGTTCTTTTTTTAAATGGTGGAGCGTAGGGGATTCGAACCCCTGACCCCGACACTGCCAGTGTCGTGCGCTACCAACTGCGCTAACGCCCCGAATGTAATTATATTTTAACATAAAAAATTAAAAATTATATGTTACAAGCTCAGGATTTCTATTTAAACTTGTGCATTGTACAGAAAAATGACACGGAAACTTATTAACTATAATTTTAACTTCTTTAGTCTTACACATATTTTTAATTTCTTTTATTATATTTGTCATATCTCTATTATATTTTTTTTCAACTCCCCAAGCAGGAATTACTATATTTGCTCTTTGAATAACATGCTCAATTATCGATAAATTTAATCTGCATACATCCTGATTAATTACTCCATCAAATTTTGAATTTATTAACGGATACAGATTTAATACTTCAAAAGCTGAAATTTCATTAAATTTGTTATTAATAATGTTATATAAATTATTGATGGTATTATCAGGTGTTTCATTTTCAATATGAAAATCAGATTCGCTGGGATTTATCATTATCACTGTTACTTTTTTATTAATTTTTAAGTTTTTTAATTTATAATAGTAATAATATCTGCATTTTTTATCTTCCGAATAAAGTAAGGAACTTTTTTTATTATGTTCAATTTTAAATTTATATTCAGAAAAATTTATTTGCAATTCGTTAGCTAAATTCATATTTATCCTCATATTAATAAAAATAAAAAGAGCCTTTCGGCTCTTTAATTTAATTGGTGGAGGTTAGGAGATTCGAACTCCTGACCCCCTGCGTGCAAAGCAGGTGCTCTACCAGCTGAGCTAAACCCCCACAAGGTTTTATTTATTTGTCACAATATTTATTGTACATGCTGATTTTTTTTTGTAAACCCCTTTTTGCAATTTATTTTTTTCTACAAAAAAAGCAGCCTTTAATACAGGCTGCTTTTTATTTATTATATTGATTAATTACATTGTGTATACCATTTCCATTTCACTGTTGGATGATACTATTTGAGAAAAGTTATAATTTTCTACTAAATCTTTTTGTTCAAAATATACACAATCATCCATTACAAGTTCATCACATTGTTTTAGTGTTAACAAGGAAAGGTGTTTTGCAGATTTTGAATCTGTTATTAATTTATGTACTTTCATATTTTTAGGTAATGAAGAAATTTTTGTTCCTTTAATATTAAATACATTTGTTCTGATGTCAGTGTTTAATTTTTCAACATTGCTTTTTTCCATGTTTAAACTGTCTGTCCAAATATGTTCGGGCAATTTACCTATTTTTGAACAGGACATATTTACGGAATTTGCATCAATAGGTGTTTCAATTTTTTTAATTTCCGCACCTGACATGTTTAAAGTATTTGATACCCAGCCGATTGACAATTTTCCTATAACACATTTTGATAAATTCAAGCTGCCTTCGATATGACCCAATTCAAGATTTTTAATCTCACAGCCGGATAAATCAAGGTCACCGCCCTGATAGTTACTAATTAGTTCCTGATAATCTCTTTTCATATAAAAACCTCCAAATTTTATATTTATATAATATACATATAAAAATTATAAATTTTATCCTCCGGTTAAATGTTTTTTTTAATTATTAAAAGATTAAAAATTTTTCAAGTATATCTAAAATATACTGTAGACGTTGTTTATCATAGAAATATAGCCATCCGATTAAGGCTTCAAAAGCTGTTGCCTGACGGTATTCTGCCTGAATTTGCCGCCTGCCGACAGGAATTGAAAGATTTCTTGCCCTGCGGGTTATTTCTTTTTCTTCATCTTTCAAATATTCTTCAAGGTTATGAAACAATTCAGCCTGAAATGATGCTTTAACTTTATCAGTCGTAATTTTATGCAAATTTTTTGCATTATCTGTTAACTTAGTTGTTTTTTGTCTTATAAATAATTCCCATACTGCATCACCAATATAGGCATAATTTCTCAAATTCATTTCTTCCATAAAAAGAGTGTACTACAAAATGTTGAATAAAGTAAAACATTATGAGATAATTTCTTTATTAGAAAGAGAGAAAATTTATGAAGAAACACGTATTAATAATAAGTATATGTCTGATACTTTCCGGCAATTTTGTTTTTGCAGGCGAAACAACTGTTTTTGCGGAAAATCAGCGTCCTGACTGCGGCTGCAGCAAGCAGACAAAGTGTCTTGACTTAATGACATCAATGTATAATGAACGCGCAACTTTATATAATGTTTTAAACCTTTCAAACGATCAACAAAAATGTAAAGATGTCATTGATAAAAAACGTTATGAAGAATTGGGAGAACAGTTTAAACTGTATGAACAGGAAAAATTCGTACTGGCAAATATGTGCAAACATAATGCAAGTGAAGAAGCAATTAAAAAGCAAGAAAAAGTAGTTAAAGACATTGAAAAATGCATGAAAAAAATCGGAAAAAAATACGATAAAGAATTTAAATCAATACTGAGCTCCGAACAAAAAGCCAAGTATAATACAGTTAGAAAAATGGAGAAAAAAGAAATTAAGTACTGTATGAAAAATAAGGCTTTTTATAAACGTGATCCGAAACTCCGTCCGTTTGGCGAAAAAATGTATTACGGAGAACAAAATAACGTGTTATGTCCCGTTCATAAAAAATGGCATATATTTGGTTTTAAACATAAGCAGGAAACTCAAATCAAATAAATTAAACAAATGATGATTTATGAAAAATAATCATTATAATTAGGATATGAAAAAGTTAGCGGTTTTATGTTTAGCAGTAATTTTAAGCAGCACAAGCTGTTTTGCCTGGGGTTGGCGGAACAAAGATACAAAAAAAAATACATCTCAGGCAGAAATTGAAGTTGAACCGAACGGAAACGGATATGTCGGCAAACTTCCTGATTTGACTAAAGGATTTAAAACTTCGGAACCGCAAAACACAAAACCTGTTTTTGAAACAACAAAAGATTTTAACTCTTCCGAAGAAATAAAACCGGTACCTAGAGAAAATCCGGCGTTTGTGAATATAATTTTAAAACAGGATAAAATTTCTCCATATTTAAATGATATTAATGAACTTTTACCACAGCTTGAAAACTTGCTTACCTGCATTGAAGATAATTCTGATGTACAAAAATTTAATGCTAAAGCATATTTTTTTACCAAAACTATGGAATACTTAAAAAATAAATATGATGGTTTACCTGAAAGCAGTTATTATTCTTTCCAAAAACTTTTGGAATTAAGTACTCATACACGTTCATTGGCAGCTTTAAGGGCAGAGGCAGAAAAGTACCGTCCTTATCTTGCATATACAGGTTCGGGTTATTTGTATAATGAAAATGTAATTAACGAACAACTGGAATATTTAAAGACGGAAATTGAAGATACGATTGTAATTTTAAAAGAAGCTAATTAATTTAATTCAGGAAAACTCCCGCCAATTTTAAGCGGGAGAAGGAATGAAAGTAAGTGCGCGTTGAGCACACTTATTTCAGTATAAAATTTTATCTTCAAGTCGTTCTA
>QWCY01000206.1_pt1 | contig 116482 bp, 80 predicted proteins | sample 1972631 | NCBI WGS metagenome assembly QWCY01 (sample SAMN09866696, study PRJNA288562) | Human gut metagenome isolate pre1_stool, whole genome shotgun sequencing... | isolation source: gut | host: Homo sapiens | place: USA: California
CCGATTTATGACGATGGATCCTCTCTGCGAGAAATATTATTCCATCTCGCCCTATGCCTACTGTAATAACAATCCGGTGAATTATGTAGACCCGGACGGGGAATCGTGGCGATTGACTTATGACAGAATAGAAGGAGAGGTGATTTTTACAGGATATGAGTGGGTAGATGAAGATAAATCTTATGATGTAGACGGTAATTTATTGCAGGGTTTGTATGCGCAGGCCATATTTTTTTCAGATAACAAAACTTTTGACAAGGATAACGGCTATAATATAGGTTCTTCTACTGCCACGGTTTATTTGGCAGACGGAACGACCGAGACATATGCGGCCTGTACGAATCCTTCGGGAAGCGACTATGCTACGGTTCCGGAAGGTCCTTATCATGCGAAAGTAGGCATGCATAAGGGGGCTTATACGGCTTTGCGAATGGAAGATACCGACGGTAGCGGGAGAATAGGATTAGGATACGAAAATCCGGCATATACCGATGGCCGGACATACGCAGCAGGTATTAATATACACAAGCCTGGGGAAAATAATCTTACGGGACTGACTGTTAAGAAAAGGCCTATATCGGCAGGATGCCTGTTGATCGACATAAATAGCTGGAACCGTTTTATAGGGCATTTTGAAGCAGAAGACCAAAAGAACAATACGGTAAGCGTCACGGTTTCGAGATCTCTATCGGAACCCGTTAACGTAAACCGGTTGCCGGCTTTTAATTTTATTCTGAATGGAACGAGAGAATCATTTTTTAGTCGTATTAAAAATAGGAAATTATGAAAAAGAGCGTGCTATTGTTGTTTTTTGCGGGTTGTGTGGCAATAGGTATTTTTGGAATCGGTCGTAAGATCCCTATGAATCGGGTGAATGATTTGGGGCAGAGGGAAGGCTATTGGAGAGATTCTCTTGGCGAAGGAATCACACATGAACTATACTATAAAGGCGGTAAAAAATGGAGATGAGGGAGAATTACGTTGTACCATTGATTCGATAGAACTCAATAAGGATAGTATATACACGGGGTATCCTTGTTGCCGAATTTTTCGTAAATATAAGTGTTATTGTACTGATTATTATCCGGGCGGAGGCGTTGAAAAGGAAGGATATATGGTGTGTGACGAAGAGTTTGAGATTGAGATTTGGGAAATCGGGAAGTGGAAATATTACGACGAGTCCGGGAATTTGATAAAGACAAAAGACTACGGCGACCGACGAACTCCATAGGAGGAAGAGATCAAGGGGGATTATGGATTGTAACAAGATTTACTTAAAAATGGATAGATATGAAACGGTTGTTTTTTGTAATGATGACGTTAATGTTTATGTACTGTGTGGTAAAGCGGAAGGAAAGGATATTTATATAGATTTCGAGAAGGGTGAGGAGGTAATCGAGTATGACTTCCTTGATATCCTTTTGGGAGTGCAGAAAGTAGATACTATTAGAATCGTTTTACTTGTAATAGAATAATGTTTATTATGGTAATTTGTTAATATACAGGTTGCGGTGAAAATGAAATCTTTATTTTTATTGTTTTGTGTAACTGGTGTTCTTCTCTCTTGTCGGCAAACAAAGAAGGGGCCAGATTTTACCTTTCGAGAAGATGTGGCTTATATTCTTGATACGATTATTGCGTCTAATCCGAAAGGAGACGTGTATGAATTATATATCAATACAGTCGATTCGGGAAATTCAATTTTGCTATTTTATATGGGAGAAAAAGCCCCCTTGTTTCCTTTGGAATACGGGCAAACGCCATCATTATTGCAAGTGAGGATATCGCATGCGGTTGTTGATATTTACTCGGGAGTGGAAAAATATCTTTTCCAACAATCATTGAGAAAAGTTGAAACTGTTCAAAGAGGAGAGGAAGAATCGGGTCGGAATGGTTGGATTATAGAAGATAGAGCGGGAACGTTGACATGCCGTCCGTTCATTTCGGGTTATCCTTTTATAGCCCTTCCTCTTGAAAATTGTGATGAATTTTTACCTCCGGTAATAATGGAAATTGAATAAAGGTCTAGTTTTAAAATTAAAGTCGGAAATAAAATGAAAAAGCTTATTTTGGTTTGTATGTCGTGTCTATTTTTATTTTCTTGCCGACAAGCAGAGAAGGTATCGGATATCATTTTTCGGGAAGATATAGCTTATATTCTTGATACGATTATAGCATCCAATCCCGAGTTGAACGTGTGTGAGTTATATATCGATAAGATAGATCCTTTTAATTCCAATTTATTGTTCTATATGGGACAAACGCCACTGTCGTTGCGGCAGTATAGTAGCACTCCCGCACTGTGGCATGTAAAAGTCGGGACGAAGCAAGTGGGTGTTTATTCAGGAGTGGAAAAATATATACGGCAAGTTTCTGACTCGTCTTTAAAAAAGAATAGAGATTTTTCGAAAATTTCTCATGGAATGTATTGGATTATAAAAGAGCGGGGAGAGATAGATCATAGTAAAAGTGGGTTAAGTCCACACTTTATCCAAAGAATGGAATGTTATCGGGTGAAAGAGAGTGACTTTTTTGTCGAGTATATAATGCAGGAAGATTCGATATTTTCTTGGTAGAATTATTTTTATATAAAATAGATATGAAACGGTTGTTTTTTGTAATGATGACGTTAATGTTTATATACTGTGTAGTAAAGCGGAAGGAAAGGCTATTTATATAGATTCGGGGGAAATGGAGAGGTAATCGTCCATACACGACCCGACACCCTTTTCTCCAATAAGTTTCAGTGTGATTAAATTTGGCTCATCGCTAAAAGAATAGATATGGTTTGTACGAGACCGGGAAGAAAGGGAGATACCCCCTTCACAGAATTGAGCGTTGGAAATTGGATTATATCAAAGTCCTATGTGAAAAAATAGGGTCCTGATGTATGGTTTTGTAAAAATATAAGATTAGGAGTTATGAAAAAGAGCGTGCTATTGTTGTTTTTTGCGGGTTGTGTGGCAACAGGTATTTTTGGAATCGGTCGTAAGATTCCGATGAATCGGGTGAATGATTTGGGGCAGAGGGAAGGCTATTGGAGAGATTCTCTTGGCGAAGGAATCACACATGAACTATACTATAAAGGCGGTAAAAAAATTGCCGAATTTTCTGTAAATATAAATGTCATAGTATTGATTATTATCCAAGTGGAGCCGTTAAGAGCGAAGGATATATGGTGTGCGACGAAGATTTTATGGTTGATTTTTGGGAAATCGGGGAGTGGAAATATTACGACGAGTCCGGGAATTTGATAAAGACAAAAGACTACGGCGACCGACGGACTCCATAGGAGGAAGACATCAAGGGGTATTATGGATTTTTGTTTATAATAAAAACTCTTTTTTATACGATTAAATTTGTTCTATCGGTAAAAGATAAGCTATGAGGACACGATTAAATAAAACGCTTTGTATGATCTTGATGGTGACATTGCCTATTGTAGCGCATGCGCAGGACGAGGAATATTTAGTAAATAAGATGCCCGATATAAGTATGACGTCGCCATTGTCTTCCCAGTTCAACAGATTTGAGTTCTATCCGGTGTCCAAAGCGACAGGGGTAGTGGATATCAGCATTCCTTTATTCTCGATACCTATGCCGGACGGCGGTTCACTGCCGTTCAGTATAGCCTATCACGCATCGGGAATCAAAGTGGAGGATCCAGTGGGGATTCTCGGTTACGGGTGGAGTTTGTTGCCGGGACTGCGAGTTACACGAAAGAGTTTCGGGAAAATAGACGAAATGTGTAAACCGGAGAAAATACCGGATAATCCCTATTTGATACACCCTGATTCTGTCGCTTATTGGGCTTCACCGACAACGGATTTTGAATGGTCGTGGGGCTATGACGGCGAGCATGATATCTTTACTGTAAATACATTGAGCGGGAGTTGCAGTTTCATTATCGAGACGAAAGCCAATGGTTACAGCGTACGTCAAATTAAACAATCACCGTTGCGGATAGAGGTCATCGGGTTAAAACACAGGCCGATCGTGGGATTTAAAGTGACCGATACAAACGGGGTGGTTTATTGGTATGGTGATAGGGTGAACGAGCCTCGAAATTTTGTGGTTTGTACGATCACCGAGAATCCGTTAGATGTAGCTTATGTGTTGCGGAAAATAACTTATCCCACGGGGCAGGAGATATTGTTTCATTATAAACCGGTAACAATAAAGTCATTTGCCCGATATCACAACGCTACATTTGTTAAGGCTGAACTTAGTTTTGATTTTGAACATAAGAGTATAAGTGAATTTCAACATGTTGAAAATTATAGGATGAGTTATGACAAGGGTTTGACATCGATCGAGTTCCCTTTGGGGCGTGTGGAATTCAGTTATAATAATAACCCTTCGCGAGCTGAGATATTGAAGCAAATAAAGGTCTTGAACAAGGATGCGAAAGTTATCCGTCGGGTTGATTTTTATTCCGACCTGACAACCGATTTGTTGGGTTCGGTTTCGGTAACCGGCGATGGGACTTATCGATTCAGCTACAATACGCAGTCTTTTGAGAATGTTTATGCGCAAGACAAATTCGGATATTATACCGGGGAGGTGAATGCTGGGATAAATAATTTGTTCCCTCGGTATATTGTACAATTATTAGATAGTATCCAAAGTGTCGGTTGTGGAGATGGGCATTCCGAAGAATCAGCTATGAAAGCGAAGATATTGGAGAAAATTGTTTACCCGACAGGCGGTTATACGACTTTCGAGTACGAAATGAATCGAGCATTGAGCGTGTCGGAAATGACTGGCGATTCGACCGATATCACTTGCGGTTTACGTATCAAACGATTGAGTCAATATGATCCGAGTTCGGGTCAAGAGATAACCAAAAGTTACAAATATGGCTCCAATGAATCGGGATATGGAAGTATTATCGTGAATACATCGGACTGGGGATATGTCTCGGAAAGGACTCAGAAAGTGATCAATATAGTTGATCCTATCGAGAATCCGGAAGGATCGGGAGAGCCTTCTGTATTAGACGCTCATTGGGTAATCGTGAGTGAGAAAAATGCCAATATTACATTGTTTAACGATAATTGCATGGTGTGGTATGACGAGGTGGCGGAATATACGAGTACCGGAGGGAAAACTGTCGAACGGTATGATTATTTATACGACCAATCCAATGCATCGGGAAATAAGGCCATTTATTGGAGTGCTCTGATCGATACTCCGCATCTGATAGACCGCAAAATATACAAGGGAGATCGATTGCAGGAACACACTATTTATAAATACGCCGATAATAACCAGTATATACAGGGTATTCTGGTGAATACAAAAACTTTGTTCGTGGGTAGAACAGGTAAATGTGGGAGTGGACATAATGTATATTGTTTTTCGAAGGCGGCATTTACCGATATATTTAAACCGAGTGTGCTTTATGAAAATACTTCGAGCTCTCAACAGATAGATTATGAAGTGATTGCGTATCCTATTTATGTGGGGTTACAGCATTTGGATTGGACGATAACCAAGCGTTATGACGATAGCGGCGGAACGTTTTTCGAAACGGCGGAATTATATACGTATGACGATCGGGAACGGTTGTTCAACGTGCGGGAAAAACGGGTATATACCAGCGAGGGAGACAGTGTCGCATCGAGGTATTATTATTCATCGGATAATTATGCTGGATATCCACAGCTTGTGAGAGAAGCGATGGAAGCCGGCAATTGCATCACTTCGCCTATTGTGCGAGAATATGTGAAATACAAAGGCGATATCGAGTATGATAAAATCTATACCGAACAGATTCTATACGGAAAAGTAAACAACGATACGTCTGTTGTGCGTCCTGTATCGTATTTTTATCGTGATGGAGGGAACAATGCGTTTGAGAAACAGAGTGATTATACCTATTATGATTCGGGAAAGCTGAAATCAAAAACGGGATTGGATAATCTCACTACCATTTACTTGTGGGGATATAGTTATCAATACCCGGTGGCAGAAATCAAGAATGCCTCTTGGGAGCAAGTAGAGAGTATCATAGGGGATGCCGAGGCTTTCGCTGCGGCTGAAATTCCAGACGGAATGTTGCTGGCCCGATTGCGTACGGAACTGCCGTCGGCACAGGTAACCGTTTATACGTATGAGCCGCTGGTGGGAATTACCTCTTCGACCGATCCTCGGGGGCATACGACTTATTATGAGTATGATGATGTGGGGCGATTGGTGCGTGTGAAAGAGGGGGAGAAAACTACGACATTGTATAAGTACCATTATCGGAATGAATAGAGCGATGAAACGGATAAAGAGAAATGTTATGAATATACGTGTTTTATTATGTACGGCCGGTATTGCAGCTGTACAAGTTTTGTCGGCAATAGAATTGACAGCCGACAGCAACCGGCTGGAAGCCGGGGAGGCATTCGTCAAAATGCTGGTCGAGTACCAAGAACCGGGCAGGGCCGGAACGAAATGCCGGTGGGATTTCCGAGGAATGCAAATCCTTTCGGAGCAACTTCCCGTGGAGTATTTTATTCCGGACAGTTCCCATATGGATATTCTTTGTGGTCGCGAGGGGCGTAACCGTTATTATTACCGGCAAGGAAGCGATAGCCTGTGGTGTGTGGGACATGAGAATGCGACTTTCTATATCGATTATGCTCGTCCCGAACTTTTGTTGCGTTATCCTTTCGCTTATGGCGATTCTCTGACGAGTCGTTTCGAAGGAGCAGGACGGTATGGGCAGCGTATTCCTCTTTTCGTCGGGGGAACGACGACTGTCATAGCCGATGCCGAGGGTGAATTGAGGTTACCGGGAGAGACTTTTGGAAACGCCCTGCGGGTACATACCGCCCGCCGATATGTGAGGATATGTGAAGACAGCTTGTCAGTGAGTGTGGATACGTATGCTTGGTATGTGCCGCAGAATCGTTATCCGGTGTTCGAGAGCGAGACTTCCACGCTGCATGGTACACAGGCCGATACGATACTCTCGGCTGTATCGTTTTACTATCCGCCCGATTATCTGAGTGGGGAGAGTGACCGTAGTGTCGACGATGAATCGATTGAGGAGGAGATCCTACCGATCGAGAGTGTTTTTACCGAGGCGGAGTATCTGCCCAATCCGGTGGAAAGTGACTTGACGATAAAATATAAACTTACTCGTTCGGCTTCGGTGTGGTTCACTTTGCACAGTAGCGCGGGAATTTGTCTGAGACGGACACCGAGTCGTGAGGAAGATGAGGGAGAGTATTCTGTGCTGGTTCCTATGTCGGGGTTAATGCCGGGGGTGTACACATTGTATGTTCATGTGGACGATAAGGTACTTTCTGTAAATATTATCAAGGGGTAGTTTGGGCGGTTGTCGTAAAAATGAGATACTATTTTTGTAAAAACTTTCGTCGAACCCGAAAAATGTATTATATTTGCCACCGTTTTTACGGGATCGACCCGAGGGAGTGATGCTCGAGTGGTTGAAGAGGCACGCCTGGAAAGCGTGTATACGTCAAAAGCGTATCGGGGGTTCGAATCCCCCTTACTCCGCTGGAAAGCCGTTGCAAGTTTTTTGCAGCGGCTTTTTTTGTAAGAGGAACTGGTTTGTTGCGGTGGTAGAAAATGGATCAGTCGATAATTAGTGGGGCTTCTTCTTTTATATACTCTCCCCTTTGTTTCTTCGGTAGTTTTCTTATATTGCTTCGCAACACGGGGAAGAAAGATTAAAGGTATTCAATATCGCTTCTTGAAATCAATTAACTAATATCTTAACCCCTCCGTCACTTCGTGCCACCTCCCCTATCGCACATACGTGCGCAGAGGAGGTGGTTAATGCCTTTCTGTTGAATTGTCTTTGCTTTTTGCTCCTGCTTCGATTTTATGTGCAACACTCCCGTAATGCTACGGGACACGGCAGAGGAGGAGGGGAAATACTTTTAACGAATATCTTAACTCTTCAATATATATCTTTTGGGGTGGTGGGAGCTTGAACATCTATTAAACTAAAACGGGCAGGGAGCTGTTCTTTTTGGATAGATGGGGATTTTAATGTCCCGGTTTGTATGGAATGGAAGATATTTGTGTATATTTGATTTTTCGAATATAGGATATGACTCGATGTGAGGAATAGGAATATCGGTTTTGTCTTGTTTCTATTTTTCCCTTGTCGGGTTTTGAGGTAGGAAATCGAATAAAGAAAATTAAATTTTGAAGATATGAGAACATTATTATTGTCTTTTGCAATCGTGGGATTACTGTGCGGTTGTTCGTCCAAGTCGGATTATGGTGAAGCTAGGGGAATTGTATGTGATGCTACCATGAATACGGTTACTATTGTTACCGACGACAATGACACGTTGTCGTTCAGTACGGTCGCTACCGATAAAAGCGGGGTCGACGGATTGCTGCTGGGCGATACGGCCGAGATTACTTACCGGGGAAAGTATGAAAAGGGAATGGGGGCTTTGAAAATGGTGTCTTATCCGCAAAGAGCGTTACTCGGTGGCGACCGAGACGAGCATGGTTGCATAGGCTCTGCCGGATATGTGTGGAGTGAGGTGTCGCAGGATTGTATACGGGTGTTCGAGAAGGGTATCCGCACGGAGTCGGTTCGAGGGGATAACCGTTCGGTCTATATCGTCTTTTCTCCCGATTCGTCCCAAGTGGAATTGTTTTTCTCCGACGGGCAACCGAATGAGATTTTGGAGCGGCGGACGTTGCCTTCGGGTGGTTTTGCTTGGAATGTGGAGGACGACGATACGAAGAATGTGCGTTTCATAAATGGTTTGTGGACGATCGAACAGCGGGGTGAGGTCATATATTGGGAAGATAGTGCAGCTGCCGACTCGTCGTTGGGCGATTGGCAGGAGCGGACTTATGAGGGGGTACTGCCGGCAGCCGATACACCGGGTATACGTTACACTCTGACGGTGCGTAATCGCGAGTATAGCGGGGACGGGACATTCGTGCTTGCAATGACTTATTTGGAGGCCGAAAACGGGAAGGACGAGACCGTGACTTATACCGGTAGGCGGTTCACTCAACGCGGTTCGGCCGATGACAAGGATGCCGTAGTGTGGCAACTGGTTGCCGACGATGGTACTGTTTTTAATTTCCTTGTGTCAAAAGAGGGTACAAGTCTTACTTTGTTGAATGATAAATTTGAGAAGCCGCAGAGCGGATTGAATTATACGCTTCGGTTGGTGCAGTGATGAATCGGGCTTCATGCCCGATAAAGACGGAATCCCTTTTTCCCGTTTTTATTCAACCCCTCTCCTCAGAAACAACAGTTTCTGAGGTGTCTCCCCTATATTGCTCCGCAACACAGGGGAGAAGTGTTAATGCCTTTCTATTGAATTGTCTTTGCTTTTTGCCTCCTGTTTCGATTTTATGTGCGACGCCCTGTAATACGGGACACGGCTGGGGGAAAGGGGGAATAACCAACTAATGTCTCATTGCATGTACAAAAGGGGGCAATGATTTTTTATCATGCTCTCTTTTTGTTTTATTATATTCTTCTTTAAATATTGTTGAAATATGAAAAGTTCGTTATCTTAGCGACACTTAAACTTGTGCGATGAGGCGATTGAAAATATACGAGGAGAATCCCAACGCTACGGAGATAGGAAAAGCGGTGGAGGTGTTGCGCGAAGGGGGTATTGTGATTTATCCTACCGATACGATTTATGCGTTGGGTTGCGATGCTTTGAACGTGCGAGCTGTGGAGCGGATTTGCCGGATTAAAGGAATCAATCCTCAAAAAGTCAATCTGTCGATTATTTGTCGGGAATTAAGTTGGGTGAGTGAATATGCCAAACTGAATAATTTGTATTTCAAGCTGTTGAAACGTAATTTGCCGGGGGCTTTCACTTTTATATTGCCTACGAGCTCGTCCCTGCCTAAGATTTATAAAAACCGCAAGACGGTGGGAGTGCGTATTCCCGACCATGCCATTACGTTGGCATTGGTCGAGGCGTTGGGCAATCCGTTATTGACGACGTCGGTGTCTGTCGACGATGAGGAGCCTGAATATGGGACGGACCCGGAGTTGATAGCTGAACGTTATGAGTCGGTCGCCGATTTGATTATCGACGGAGGCGAGGGTGGTACGATACCGTCGACTACGGTCGATTGTACGGGAGACGAGCCTGTGGTGTTGCGCGAAGGTAAGGGCGATTTGCAAGAATAATCTATGTGGATTTGTTAATTTGTTGGCTATTAGATGTATAGCTGTTTTTAAATTTTGCTTAAAAGAATATGCAAAGTTTATACAATTTTAATTGAGGAAATTTTTCCATAATATGGAAATAGTTGTAAATTTGCGAAACATAGAGAACAAGAAAGGTATTATCATATATTAATTTTAAAATCAAACAATTATGTCAAAAGTATCGGTTATCGGAGCTGGAAACGTTGGCGCTACTTGTGCAAACGTGTTAGCATTCAGAGAAATTGCAGACGAAGTCGTTTTGCTCGATATTAAAGAAGGTGTATCGGAAGGCAAGGCTATGGATATGATGCAGGCTGCTGTAACGGCAGGTTTCGCATCGCGTATCAAAGGTGTGACCAACAACTATGAGGCTACCGCCAATTCGGATATGGTTGTTATCACTTCGGGTATTCCCCGTAAACCGGGTATGACTCGCGAGGAGTTGATCGGAGTAAATGCCGGCATTGTGAAGTCGGTCGTAGAGAATGTTTTGAAATATTCTCCCAATGCTGTTATCTTGTGTGTAAGTAACCCGATGGATACGATGACTTATTTGATTCATAAAGTATCGGGTCTTCCCAAAAACCGTATTATCGGTATGGGTGGTGCTTTGGATAGCTCTCGTTTCAAATATTATCTGAGCCAAGCGTTGAATGCCAATCTGTCGGAGGTAGAAGGTTTCGTAATCGGTGGTCACGGCGACACGACTATGATTCCTGTTACTCGTTTCGCTACTTACAAGGGTATTCCTGTTACCGAATTCCTGAGCGAAGAGGCTTTGCAAAAAGTTGCTGCTGACACGATGGTGGGTGGCGCTACATTGACCGGATTGCTGGGAACGTCGGCATGGTATGCTCCGGGTGCTGCTGCCGCTTCGGTGGTAGAAGCCGTATTGGGCGACCAGAAACGTATGGTTCCTTGCAGCGCTTTGCTGGAAGGCGAGTACGGGGAGAAAGACCTCTGCATAGGCGTACCTTGTGTATTGGGTAAAAACGGTATTGAAAAAGTGGTTGAGTTGAAATTGAACGCTGCCGAGAAAGAGGCTTTTGCCAAGAGTGCTGCTGCCGTTCATAAAACTAATGCTGCTCTTGCCGACGCTTTGAAATAAAATTCGATCTGTTTGAATATAGAATGCCGCTCGATATGAACGTATATCGGGCGGCATTTTTTTTGCATGACTTCGAGAGAGGATACTCTTATATCGCTTTATGACACCCCGTAATGCTGCGGGACACGGTAGGGGAGGAGTGTAGAAATCTTTTGACACTATCTTCTTCTGTTTTTTAACCCCTCCGTCACTTCGTGCCACCTCCCCTATCGCACATACGTGCGCAGAGGAGGAGGTTAATGCCTTTCTATTGAATTGTCTTTGCTTTTTGCTCCTGCTTCGATTTATGTGCAACACCTCGTGGTGCTGTGGGGAAGAAGTGTAAAATCTATCCTTCTACCTCAAAAGGAGAATGCCCTTTAACTCCCTCACCTATACCCTGCGGTATGTAGGGCATTCACACACTCCTCCCCTGTGTTTTGCAACGCAAAATATAGGGGAGGAGTGTGTGACGTGACGGAGGGGTTAGATTTTATTAAGAATCTATTAAACAGTGTTTTCAACCCCTTACCGAAGAGTCTGAAATGTGGTTGTCGAACAAGAAATTCATCGCTAAACTTTATCGCCAATCTTCCCTAATTTCTTGCCGAATCCCTTCAATACCTTTTATTCAGTTTACTGTATCATCACTTTCTGTACAATGCGTTCGCCCCGGTCGTTCGATAGGGTGACGATATACGCTCCGGGCGAAAGGGTGGCGGTGGGAATCGTTACTTCTCCCGCCTCGCCGTCCAAGTAGGCGCACCACGCCAAGCGGCCGGTCATCTCGGTGAGCTCGGCCAATCGATAGCCTGTGCCCGGCAAGGTCACAATCAGGGCATCGGAGGTATGGGCGATACGCAGAGAAGAAGATTTATTTTCGACGATACCGCTTACACATGGATCGGGCGTAAAATCATGTTCTGCCAACACTTCGTAGGAATATTCTCCATTTACTTTCTGATACAATAGGTAAAACGGAGGTGTTATACATGTCGTATAGTCCATATAGAATTGAGCCAAAGGATATTCATTGATTTCACCCAATCCGACTACCCATGTGTTGCCGTTGTTCCAAGTGATAGCCTTTCGTTTTTGCCCGTCCACGACTATCGAGTCTATACCTATTACTTCAAATCCCGAATAGGGATCGAGTTCTCCATAAGGGTCGTTTTTCCGGTACATGCGGTCGCCACACCGTTTCCGACCCGGTATTGCATTCCAGTCATCGCCATCTTCGGGTCGGTGATAATACGACCCTTCGTCCATGCGCAGGGTGTCGCCTACTTCCAGCGTAAAATCATACAGGAGTTTATCTACATATTTCCCATCTATACTATCGAGCACGTAGACTTTTTGGTTTTCCTCCCGCACCAGTACCAACTTTTGTCGTGAAACGGATTCATCGAAATCGCAACCTTCGTAACGATACAGCCAGTAATAGACGTTATCGTTCATATAAACGCCTTCGGAATTGAAAACATTTGCAGCCAAATGATATCGGGGAAATATCGTTGTCCCGCTTGGGGCTGCATCGTAATAGGTCCAATCGGCTTCTTTGATAAAGGGAATGTAATTGCCGTCTATAAACGGGTCTACTATGGGGAGTCCCCAATAAGTAGATGCCTTAAAAACAAAGTCTCCGTTCACTCGATAGTAATGCATATCATTTCCACAGGGACAGGTAGGTATGCCATAAAAGGTATGAAAAGGCAGGCTTTCCATATCTCCTAATCCTTCCACCCACGAATAATAGCCTTGAAACGATATGCGTTTCCGAGATTTTCCTCCTATGGTTATCGTATCTACATTCGAAACGACGACTTCTATTTTCTCCCCATGCCGAGAGAGCGGAGACTCGGCCTCGATTGTCCATGTATCGCCTTTCTCCAAAGTGAAATCATACCACGGCCATTCTTTCTCGCCGTCCATAAAATAGACTTTTTTATTTTCTTCCCGCACAAAAGCTATGAGGGTCTGTTCCGAAGATGCAGAAGAATCTCCGGTGAGGGAATACAGACCTTTGTAAGTCTTCCCGTTCATGTTCGTTTCGCCTTGTATCCTATAATGGGTAAATCCCGAAACACTGCCCCAGTTATAATTATAATAACCAAAATCACAATCTTTCACGTAAGGGTCATATGCATAGGTGTCGCCACAAGCCCCCTTGTTCCCGTACTCATATTCGCCGGTGACAAGATTTTTCACATAGGACAAATATATCCAGACATTGCAATCTGGAACACATGGCGCTATGGTGAAGGCGGCGACCAGCCAATCATTTTTCAAACCGCCGATCCCTTCTATTACGTCATGAATAAGATATTCTAACCTTTTACGATAGGTCGAACCCACTTGTATTGTATCTACATAACGGACATCTATCTGCATATAATCCAAAGCCGAACGGCTATATAAGATAGACATATCTCCTTTTTCAAGAGAAAAGTCATAGATTAATCGTTCTTCACGGTTATCGCCGGTTATTTCCCGATAGTACACTTTTTTGTCATTTTCCCTTACTACCACGTAGCAGGGGGTATTCTTTTGCAATCCGCAGGTCGTGTACCTATAAAATTTTTTATATGTCGTTCCATCGATTATCGTGTCGCCTTTTATCTGACAGCGGTAGTCGCCCAGATCGCCGGTGTATCCCCATTCCACTCCTTCACGAACCAAAGGGACATATTCATATTTATCATCTAAATTATCATTCGGTCTTTGCCATTCATTTTTACCGGTGGCAGTATTTTTTACGTATTCGAGTTTATTCTTGGTCTTTTCGTCAAACTCCGAAGTGATTTGATAGAACGGATACAAAATGTTATATCCGGTTTCGGTACTTCCGATTCCCTCGATACATTCTCCTCTTTGGTTTTCCAGTTTTATCATTTTCCTGTATTTCCCGTTTACTAAAATAGAATCGAGGCTTTCTACTTTCATGCCGAAATACCCCGGTTCTGTATGCCATGCCTGCATAATGTCGCCTACTTGTTTTACATTAAAATCATAAATGGGAACTTCTTCGGCATCTTTCGAGTACAAGCGATAAACAACCTTATTCTCTTCCCGGGCATAACCGGCAATTTTATAACTATCCGGATAATCACGGCTACTATTCCCCAGTTGCTTATATACTTTACCATTTATAATTTCCTCGCCAATGAACCGATAAATCTCACCATTTTTATACCCCCACTCTATTCCCTCCCGTACCAAAGGGACATACTCGTATTCCTGTGCTTGCAAGACGCTACCGCTCCATACTATCGACACGGCAATCAACAATAATAGTCTTTTCATATTTCGGTTCCTCCCTATATTATTTAAATTCTACATTTGCCCCAATTTTTGCTTCGAAGCCTTTTTGTATCATTATCTCTCCCCCGGCATCGATTCGCAACGAGCCACCGCGCTCCACTGTTCCACCGGAGATTGTTACATTTCCTTTACACTCGATTATCAATGTCGCACCGTTCTCTATGATTACCCCTTCGTCTATCCATACATCTCCACCGGATTCCAACGTGAGAGTTCCCGATTTTAAAACAACGTCTCCCTCCGTCCGGTTCGTATCTACCGCTTGGCCGATGTGGACGTTGTTCACGTGTAAATATTGTGAAGAACGTAGCGTGTCGTTTTGCAGGTATAGCGGGGCAATGTATGGTATGGCATTGTGCTTGTAAACCGTCACTACACTGTTGGGAGAGACTTCGTTGATGGTTACGCTTGCTCCCGTCACAGTTTTTATTTCGGGTAATCCGTTTATTCCGGAGGTTATTGCCACTTTACTGCCGTTCAGTCCATTACCGGCTACTGTAATCGAACTGTTCGAACGTGTAACCGAGATATCATCATATACCGAAGGGATATCGGTCCACATCTCGAATTCGGGACAGCCGATTAAACTGTGGGTCAAACTACACCAACGTGAATATTTGTTATACGCAAAACTTACTTTTGAAAAAGCCTCCGCTACACCTATTTGATTATTACCTTCTTTTATTTGTTCTACGAATTTTTTTTCTAATCTCACAGAGGAACCAATCCAACCGCTTCGAGTATTACCCAAAAAGGCAGGACCTCCATATAAGCCGGCTACCGTAAAGGAACTGCCTATGTTATATGTTACATTATATTGTTCATATATGTCGAATGGTGTCACATCGCAGGCTGTTGAGTAGGCTATGGCCGGATAGTCTTGATTCGTTAAATTATTTAATCCATTGCTTTCTTCAAAAACATGATGACAAGTTACCCCTTGTACTGCAAGAATCCCCCAATAAGGATATTCATGGTTTTTATGAGACTTTGTACCGATACCGCCGGGATTACCGTGTCCATGCCAACTGAAAAAACCGTATCTCTCATTCATTTCCGTTATTACTTCCGAACCGCTCGGAAATGTAGGATTTTCCGTATTATATGAAGGTTTTTCTTCAAAAATAGTATATTGCGGGAAAATCGGGCTAAAATTAGAAGATACAGAATCCGCTTCATGTATACCTTGTAATTCATCACATTGATGATAAAAAGCCTTTTGCAGATAACTGTAATCGCCATTGCCGGGGTTGCGCTCATACCGTATCAGTTTTTCGGTATAGTTTGCAATCTCCTGCCGATTGGTGCATAACAATCTACCCACAAAAATCTCCGGAGCATAATCCATAGTATACATTTCACTACTTTCAAATTCCCCATACAAAGAATCTCCATCGACATTCCAATTTCCATTAAAATCACTAAAATACAAATCAGAAGGAATAGGCCAATCAACATAAATACTAGAATCTTGATTTTGTGAATCCTTTATTGTTATGCTCCGTCTTCCCGTTCCATATCGAATGGGCAATACGGTATAATCGCCCGCTAACAAGGCGTAGCGGAGAGAGCCGGAGTCGTAGGTATATTTCAGATAGGCTCGCAGTTTACCGGCATCATCGTCGATGTTAGAGACCAAATCTCCCCCTTGAAAATCGGGACACGCTAAGATATCCTCGATACAAACTACTCCTGCCGAGTATCCTTTTTGCCGTTTCCACCCGATGAGGCGATCGAAAGCCGGAGCTAATTCCCGATTTGTCACAACGGTATATTCGAAGTCGGGTAAAGTAGTAACCGTGCGGGGCGAGGCTGAACGGGTCGCTGTCGCAGGGGCGAACCCATCGATCTGAGCGGGGTTGACGACTATTCGTTTCGCCTCCTCTCTTCCCCATCGAACGTTATTTCTGCCGGTTGCTCTGCGGGATATCGCCCGAAGGCGCGATGGGTTTTCGGAACCTGCGTTTTTCACCGAATAATCGAGACGAACGGTCACGGAATTACGAAAGAGGATTTCACCATCGGTCGGAGCGTAACTTATCGGCCATACAGCAACGGTGACGATGTGGTTGTCACCGTCGAGAAATCCTTCGTCTACCACTTGTACCGGAACAGCCGGCCAATATCGGTTGTTGCTATATACCGTGCTGTCGGGGGAAACGAACAGTTGCTCGCTTGTATTCCTGTCGGAGGGAATAGGCGGCTGGGTCGGATAAACCGGTAGCGTATACCGAGTCGCAGTTGTGGTCTCTCCCGTAACGGAAACCGTGAAATCGGTAGCATCGCAAGGAACGGAAAATCGCAAATAGTGTACAGGCAGCTCGGGCGTACCGGCTGCGGACTGTGTCCACAAGTCGGGATATCTGAGTCGAAGGTAAGAGTCGCCATTTTCACTAACCGTGTCGGTTGTCAAAAGGTGTTGGTCGAATGTCGCCGTATAGCTGATTTGCGCATTGGCTGCCGAGATGGAGAGGGCAAACAACAGGGCGACGACCGTATGCCTCAATCGTGATATTATCGGTTTCATGAGTGTTGCCTCTATTTGGTCAATATCATACGTTTACTGTCTATCTCTTTCCCATCGGCCACGAGGGAGTAGATGTACATTCCTGCCGAGAGCTCCGAGCCTTGCAAGGTTACTTTTCCTTCACCTCGGTCGGCGATTTCCATGCGGCGTATCTGCTCGCCTTGCAGATTGTAGATATATAGATCGGCCTGTTGTGTCTCGTAGGGTAGGGCAAAACGTATGACGGTGGTTGCACTGAACGGATTGGGATTGTTCTGATAGAGGGCGGGAACAATAGCACTTTCCGACTCGACTGCGGTATTGCGTCGCTCGGACTTGCGGAGTGCGCCGCCTATGGGTGTTCCGTCCCGCAAGGCTGCCAGATCTTTTTGCAATTCGGTGATGACAGTTTCTTGCGAGTCGACTTTTGCCTGTATTTCATTTAAGGAGTTAACAATCAGTGGAATCATGCCTATATAGTCGACATACATGTATCCTGCTGAATCGGTACGCACTAATTCTGGATAAACCTCTTTTACCTCTTGTGCCAAGAATCCGAAATGGGTACGGGCATTTTCTTTTTTGTTTATTTTTATGTTGTTTGTTCCGACAGGAGTTTCCTTGTTCAACTGATAACTGATTCCCGAGAGTCGGAGTAATCCCGAGAGTGTGTTGTTTAGCGGTTGTATGTTTTTTTTGAAACGACTGTCAGATGGTGAATAAAAATAACCGATAACATCAACATTTAAGAATTGTATCATCGAACCATAATTGGCATTGTCATAGAGAACTACGTCTCCCTCGGAACTTGAAAAGCAGAATCCTTCACGGCCATATAAATGGAATAACGATGGATTTTCCGAAGTTATATATCGTCCGATATAAACATCATTTACAGGGTTACTTACCGAATTATAAAATGAAATACGGGCAGGGGCTTTTTCGTTTTTGGGGAAAAGGTTCAAAGTAGAGGAGCCCATAGAATTTGAACCATATCCACCTATTGAAATTTGTCCATCGTTTTGGATTTTCATTTGTCCCATTACGCAGAAAGAAAAACTGTATACTGCTATTACAAAAAAGAGGCGATTTGTTTTCATGATATTTTCGATTAAGTATTAAATTTTAGTTTATTCCAATGAGGTTATTTCGTTTAGAAACGATGTAAATATAATTGATTTATTTTTGATTTATTGTGTTTTTTATTATGAAAATATATGTTGTTAACAATAATTATATATAGAGCTTTTAAGGGAGAGTATTGTGTATTTAGGAGTTGTAATTGTAGGGTTTACCCCCTTGCCTTGCGGGTACTCCACACCTATATATTGTGTGGCAAAACATAGGGGAGGAGGGTGAGATGTATTTCCCTTTCGCTTCTGCTCCGATTCTATATGTGACACCCCGTAATGCTGCGGGGTACGGCAGGGGGAGAAGTGAAAATCTATCTTTATGCCGAAACGAGAAGTACCACTTTCAATTCTCTCCCCTCCTTATCTCATTTGTGATGAGCTGTGGGAGAGGGGGAGGTCTCATTCTGTTTTCGTTATTGAGGGATTGGAAGTAAAGATAATTCTTACTGATTTCTTATTGTGTCGAGGTGGTGGGCCTGTTGCGGTGTTATGAAAAAAGCGAGGCCGCCCTAAAAGTTTTATGGACGATCTCGCTTCGCTGCTCCGCATGAGCGGTTGTCTTGTTGTGGACAGCCGTTTGAAATTTTTTCAAACGGTTGTGTTTTACGTTTTTATATTTCGTGTTTTTTCCCGAATGTGAAATTTATGCCGAAACAGAAATTGGCTCGGGCATGATTGATGGGAATGAACTGTTTGGAATATTTGGTGGCAAAATAGTCTGTGCCGAAAAACAGGTTGAAGCCGGGTGCGCATACGTTGAGAATGGCTCCCACGGAGCTACCCATATTGGAAACGGAGCCGTTGAGGGTGATGTGGAGCGCCGATAACGGGCGGAAGTTCACGGCGGCCATACCTTCGGCATAGGTGCGATGTCCGCCGAAGCGAGTCGTGGAAAGTAGTCCGAAAGAGATGTGATTGTCCAGAATGCTATATTCTGCGCCAATGCGCATGGTCGTGCGTAACGAATTGGTAACGGATTGGCTATCGGATTTATAGAATTTTGCCAGCGCTTCCAAATCGTCTCCTAACTCGTCGGCTTTATCGTCGAACGGGTTGTTTCCTTCTTCGTCGTCTTCGGCTCCGATATTGTCGAATCCTGTGTATCGGAATTCTTTGGTGGGATCGGTTTCTCCACGAGTGAGGTTGTTCCATTGCATGAATCCGATGTCGGTAAGGGCCGCAGATAAGGTGAGGTTATCGATCAGCTCGTAAGTCGCCCCTAAATCGAATCCCAGTCCGAAGCCTGCCACACCGAAATCTCCGGTGTCGTAGTCGGTGATTTCTCCGGTCTCGGGATCGGTCTCTAATTTCAGGAGGGAAGAGGCTTGTATATGTCCGGCTTGTTTGATGAACCATTCGTCTTGGGACATGGATATATCCATGCGATCTATCCTTGCTTCGGCATGTGCCGCACCTACCAGCACTTTTACTTTGGCTCCAACTCCCAATTTGTCGTTAATGTCCCGAGCGTGTCCTAATGCGAGTTCCACGTAATTGTCGGTCGAAACCGTGATGTTACTCATGTCGTAACGGGTAATCCCGGTTTCTTTTTGTCCGGTTTTGAGAAATTGGAATATTTCTTTGGGCATATATGCTCCCGAATAACTTTTGAGGGCGAGGTTGAACGTGTTTTGTCCACCCCATGCCCAGAATCCAAAAGAGATGATGTCTAATCCCAAATCGAGTTCGACGGTATTGTTGGGAGTGAGTTTGCCGAGAAAGTCGTCGGCGGGGACACTGGGGTGGAGGAATGTGACCAATTCGTTGCCTCTCGGATAGAGGAATGTCCCAAGTCCTAAATTGGAGTTCACTCCTAAATAGAAATTGCCGAGTGCAGGAAAACTGACGTATCCGTTGGGCGTTTTCAGGGCTGGATTAAGCTGGTTGCGTTTCGTCATCTTTTCCATGAAATAGGAAGAGTTGAGCGTTTGAGCCGACAATCCCATTGTCAAAGCGATGCCTATGCATACGCTCAGTATGTATTTTATATTGTGTTTCATTGCTTTCTGGTTTTAATCTATTACAAATCGTCTAAATCCATTTGTGCTCCATCGGGAAGTTTCGCCGACATGCGCACAACGATGAATTGGTCGGGGCGGAGGGTGACATCGTTATTGCCATCACTGTTGACTCCTTCGATTTTTATCGATAGTTTGTCGAGTTCTTGAAGGGCTTTATCTCGCTCTTCTTTGATGGTGATTTTTACGGCTGTGGATTGTATCGTGCCGTTTCCATTCGGAGCCGCTTCGATTTTTACGGATTCGGGTAACGTAATGCCTGATATAATTTCCCCGGCTTCGTTGCGAGGTTCGACAGAAAGCGTGAGATCCACGGGAATGGCGTTGTCGACAACGGCAGAGATTTCGAGGTGTTTGACTTTATCGGTGATATCGGCCAAGTCGCTGCTGAGGTCTTCTATCGTGTCGTTATAGAAAATTCGAAGGTTTTCAAATTCTAACGGAACGTTTATGTTGTAATCGATGTTTATGTTGTAATCGTTTTTCCCTAATGAGATGGCTTGGTCGTCGTTTTCACTTTCCACTTCTACTTCGGTTACTTCTATGTCGATCTTGTCGGGAATCGTGTGGAGCAGGGCCGTGAGGGAGCCCGATGTAATTTCGGGAGAGTTCTTGGTGATCGTGAAGTCGCTTTTTTGTCCTCCGGCTATTTTTAATGCCAGACTCACCACGTTGTCATTTACCACGTCTCCGTTTTCGTTCAACGGTGAAATTCGGAATTTCGTGGATATAGGCGCTTCGATGGGGTTCTGTACAGAGAGGCCGAGAGAAAGATCTTTTACTTCCAATGCTGTTCCTTCTTCTTTGAGGAAATCGGGTAGGTCGGATAGGGATACCGATGTATTTATGTCTACATTGGGCACTATGGTTCCTGCGACTTTATCCACCCGTATTTGCGGAGTCGGCAAAGTGAGATTGGGTTGGATATTGATTGTCGTGTTTTCGAGATCGTCGGCTCCTACGGTTTGTTTGTCGGCATAAATTTTTCCATTGATTGCAATTTCGTCGGTCAGAATCAAAGTCCCGTTTTCTACTATGGGATTTGAGAATCCATAGACGGTAATGGGAATGGATATTTTACCGCTACCTTGACTTAGTTCGACTGTCTTGGAGATGAAAATGGAAGAGCCGTCGCGAACGATTTCGTTACTAGCTTCTATGTCGAAATCGAGTACCTGAGGAAATTTCAATTCGACACCTACTAAGTAAAGTCGAGGTAAGAAAACGGGCATTCCCGATATTGTAATGTCGAGTGTCGTGTGAAGTGTTTGTCCGTTATTATCGGTGACTTTTATACTTTTTACCGCTTTTACCTCTGTCGGTATTTCGGTGTTGATGTTGAAGTTCTCTGTCGTGTGTATATCTGCTTCGAATTCCACTTCTATATCCGGGACTTCCAATCCGGGTATATCGGGTATTTCACCGGTCTGGGTTTCGAAACGTCTTGTATAAGGCTTAAAGTCGGGAGCGAAGTCGTCTATCACGACGGGATCGATAGCGTCGATATTTTCGGAAATATTATCCGCTTTGTTAATTACGTATTTTCCGTCGATGACATGGAGAACGTCCCCTTCTTCAATCATACGGCTGAGCCGTATCGTGTCGGTTTTGCCGATGGGCAAACTCAGATTACCTCCTACACTGATTTCCAAATTGATGTCTTTGTTTAAGTCATAATCGTTATCGATACACGAGAAAAGACCTAACAGTAACCCGGAAATCAAGCTACTTGTAGCAAATTTTGTAAATTTCATAAAGTGTATTAAATCGATAGTTTATTATATTTTAACATATTAACCCCTTTCTTTCCGTCGCAAATGTATCGCTTTTTTCTCAATATTCTATATATTTTTACAGAAAATAGTTATTATATTCTATTTATAGAATATTCGTAAATTTTTGATAGCCCTTTCACTGTCTGGTTTTTACTCTTTTCCTCTGTGCTGCGTTAGCGGTATGGGGAGGGGTGGAAAGGGGGCATAAGATTTTTGACTTGTAAGGTTTAATTCTGTCACTACCGTTGCCGGTATTTTCTAACCCCTCCGTCCTTGCGGACACCTCCCCTATATTTTGCAGGACAAAACACAGGGGAGGAGTTTAAAAGTAGCCCTCTATTCATTGCAGATAGGCAGTGGAGTGTCACCACCTCTATATTTTGCTGGGTAAAACACCCCGCAATGCTACGGGGCACGGCAAGGGAGGAGTTTTAAGTATCTCCGATAATGGAAACTGAAATACCACGTAAGGCTACGGGAAACGGCAGGGGAAGAGAATAAAAATGTCTCTGCGAATGTTCTTTTTCCTCCCTACCTGCGGCAAGAGTTAAAAGACTATTCCCACTAAGAAGCTGTTTTAAATTTATAGAGAAATAATATTATCATTGCAAGCAGGTATGTTCCGGCCATATTGCGCCCCTGTCTCGCATCTTGAATTCCTTGATTTTTGTCAATAACCCGCTATTGACTACATATCTCGGACTCCAATCAGCTTCAACATAGGTCTCAATCTGTTTCGGAATAAATTTAAAATAGCTTCTAATTCTCGACTGGTTTCCATGTCCCTTTTCGACACTTTGTCTCATATCGCGTGTTCAGGCGTTGAGACGGCTTTAAAAAAACAGGGCTGTTTCAACAGTAGAATGAAACAGCCCTGCGCGGAACAAGCAAAAGGATTATTTGATTATGATCGTTTGTGCCGGTGTTCTCGCAATTATTTGCGGAGCATACAGACATTGTATCGTGGATAGTCCTTGTGTATATTCTCCGGGTCGGTCGACATCGAGCTCATAGGAGATAACATAGGTCCCTTTCGGTAAGAAGTCGAAATAGAACCGAGTTTCGGTATTTTTTACTTCTTCGTAATAACAGATACGTTCCCTGCATTTATATCCCGAAAGTTGTTCTGTCGGTTCGAAACAAGCCGCTCTCGAATCGGTGAGGCATACGAATTGCATATCTCGTCCGACGGAGATGGTGAGCCGTATGGCTATGCGATCGCCTGTTTTGAGCGTGACGCGGTTGAGCGGTACATAGGTCGCCGATTGCACTCCTTGTTGTCTTACCACGATTTGCCGTGAGAGCGCGAGGTCTTCGACCGATGCGGAAGTTACGTTTTTGACATCGTCGTAGTATTGCCAGTACATTGCGCCCCACGAGGGTTGTTCATGATCGGTGGAAATAACAGCTTTGGCGGCAGCCGCAGAGATTTCGTTACCGGACAATGTGTATTCCGTCAGTCCCAAAAAAGGTTCTTCGGGACTGTTTTTCATTTCCTGTCCCCCCCAAACGATCGATGTTTTATTCTCGTCGGGAGCAAGCCAGTCTGTTCCGCCTTCGAGCAGAGCGTATATGGCTTCGAGCGTAGAGGGTACGGCTCCCCAGTCGTTGGTTTGTTTTTGGGAGAGCAGCCATTGCCGCATGGCATCCAGTTCGGAGGTTACGGGCTCGATTTCGGAGAATGCGTTGAATAGGGCACATTGTTCTTGTACAGCACTGTTGTTGTAGTAATAATGAGAGCGATTGTTGGGCCAGTACATGCCTTTGGCTGGCTGACTGACGGCATATTGCCGCAGGGACTTCAAGATGTCTTTTGCGTCTTCGACAAAGCCATATCTATAAAGGGCTGTGGCGGCATAGGCTTTTTCTATCGTAGAGAGGTTGACCCAATATCTTAGTTTTTCGACCATCTTTTTATGCAGGTCGAGGGTTTCCCCGGCCAAAGGTATATCTCTGTATGAAGAGCGTACATAGAGGTAGCAGATATCCTCATAAGAGAGGTTTTTATCTGGGTTCTTTTTTTTCTGATTTACAATCATTTTGTCGAGGTATGCGACGGCAGAAATTTGCATTTCTTTTATTTCACTTTCATCAAGAGGAATACCTAATTTTCGCAGTCTCGAAAAGCCTTCCAATGTATTTATAGAAACTAAGAAATTAGTTTTCATACCACTAAACCAGCTCCAACCGCCTTCGGTAGTTTGCAGATTGTGGAGTTTGAGTATCGCCTCTCGGGTGAGTCGTTCCGCCCGGTTTTTGTCGAAGAGCGTGGACAATTGTTGCATTCGTTCGGTTTGGTTGTCTGCCTCCAATACCCACGGGGTGGCCGAGAGCAATACTTGTTTCAGTTCTTCGTTTTGAGCCAACAGCGACGAGAGATTCTTTCCTCCCGTGGCTTTCCATGATTCGATGGCTTGTGCAATGCGGGGGTTGGAGTTCGCGAGCATTACTGCCACGCTGTTGGAGAAGAGCGAAGCCATTGCCGAAATCGCATCATCGCCGGTTAAATCGGCCAACGGCGGCAGGGCTTGTACCGCATACCACACCGGATTATCACAATATTGCAGAACCATGCGATAGTTTTCTACCGTCGGTGATTTCATTTTTTTGTCCATGCCGGACCATGTGATCGAGGTCGAGTGTTTGCCTCCGGGGATATAGAACGGCTTACTGTCGGTTACCAGCACTTTTGCGGGCAATACGGGCAGTATCTGTTGTTCTCCATCGCTGTGTTGCAGGGTGGATGCTTTTGTGCGGAAGCCTAATACTTCGATTCCTTCGGGAACGGAGAAGCTGTAATCGACCGTGCGGCTTTCTCCGGCATCGACGATGAAGGCGAATTTTCGAGAGTCGGAGACTTTCTCGGTATAAGGATCGAACAATTCGAAAAGAATGGTTCCTTCCTGCACCTTGTCCGTGCGGTTTTGTATGGCTGTCGATACGGTGACTTCGTCTCCTTGTCTGACAAATCGCGGCAGATTGGGCGATACCATAAGTGGTTTACTCGATATGGTTTGTGCTTCGTATCGTCCCGTGAAAAGGTCGCTTGTGTATGCCAGCGCATAGAATTGCCAAGTCGCATTTTCATTGGGTACAGTGAAGGAAACGGAGACGTTGCCGAGAGAATCGGACATCAGGGTGGGATAGAAGAATGCCGTACCTACCTCGCTTGTGCGATAGGAGTCGGCAGCAGATTCTTCTGTCCCGGCGATATCGGCGATAGAAATAGCCTTATTTTCGACAGCAACTCCTTTTTGGGCAGAACTTAGTTCCGTTACGACACATTCTTCCAATACCGGTTGTTCTCCAATTACTTCACGGAAATCTGCAATATCGTATCCCTCGCTTTGTGCCGCACCTCGTATCGCCAGAGGTCTTGCTTTACCGTACCACAGCAATCCGAAGTTGAGAAACTCGGTGGAGCTTTCGATCGGGCAATAGGAGGACTCGGCAAAGTCGTAGATACGAATCGAGTAGTTGTGGGTATATTCTGTTCGGGGAGTGGTGGAGATACGCAATGAGGGGATCGGAGTCGGCACATTGAAATTCCAGCGATGGGTGCGAATGGCCTGCATGGAAGCGTCGAACATCTCGGTCATGAATCGTGCGCTCACGGGATTCCCTTCGGTATCGGTTATCGAGAAGGTCCAGTTTTCAAGGCTGCCGGGTAGCAATTTATCCCGGAAAGAGGCGGTCTTGATGTCGAGTCTCTTATCGGGAGCGGCCGTGCGTATGGTCGCTTGGGCGGTCGTCATTTCCCCTTCCTTGATCGTGAGCAGACTGATCGTCGCCAATCCGCCGAAAGAATCGTCGAATTTGAAATCGATTGTTTTGCAGCGATTGTCGAGCTTTATCATTTTGGTTTCGATCAAGCTGTCGGGTGTATAAACGGAATAGAAGACATAGGCATTTTTGAAAGAACTTCCTATGGGAATTTTTACCGTTTCGCCTACTTCGGCGGTCAGTTCGGTGCGGGGAAGCCATAATCCGGCAAAGCGGGGAGGCTGTTTGTCTTTATCGCTGTACAGCACGAAATTAGTTTCATTGCGAATGATACGCCCTGTTTCATCGTTGCTAAATGCCACGATACGGTAGGGCCCCGATTGCCATTTGGTAAAATCGGGATAGACAGCTTTCCCGTCGGCTGCGACGAGAACTTCGCCGACTTGCATTTTTATTTTGAGGCTGTCGAGATTTTCTTCGTCGGAGTCGTATAATGAATAGAATACGAGGCGGCAGGCCCGTTGTACGGTCTGTCCGTTGAGCGTATGAATTTCGGCCTTGATTTGTCCTGCCGATTTATATTTGTCGATATATTGCGGTGCGGAAATAGAAATGAAATAGGGGGAATCGCCTACTTGTACCGAAACGGATTGCTCTACCGTTTCGCCCGTAGGTGCGGTTATGGTCGCTGTGACAGTGTAGATATAGGCTTGTTCCTTATTGATATTTTCTTCCGAAGACTCTCGTTTCGGGATGAACGTGATGGCAAAGTTACCTGCTTTATCGACTACCGAGGAACCAGAAGCGATTTGTTCATGGGGGAGATAAAGCCGGAAGAACGGGTTCGTTCGGCGGGAAATCGTGTATTCGACTTCTGCCCCGTCTTGTGGAACTCCGCTGTAACTGACTGCGCTACCTTTTATCGTGAGCGGTTTTCCAAAACTCGTTCCCTCTTTTACGGGGTCGAATTCGACCTTGAACATCGGTAACTTGTATTCGGCTACCGAAATGCTGAGCGCATTGGCCCAAGACCCATCGACTTGTATGGTATAATTCCCAAGCATGTTACCTTGCGGTACTACGAACGAGCCGTTGAACTGTCCGTATTCGTCGGTGGTCACTTCGAGAGTGGACAGTGTCCGTGAAGAGGGGTCGATGAATCGTACCGTACATTTCTCACGAGGTATCACGCGACTTTCTTCCGTGTTATTGACGTATCGTATTCCCGAGAAATAAACGGTCTGCCCCGGACGATAGAGCGAGCGATCGGAGAAAAGAGCGGTCTTTTTCTCTTTGTCGTATCGATCCCAATAGCCCGTGTAAGATAAGTCTGCAAGAGGTGAATAACCGTCTGTCGGAGTGGATATTTGGGCGAACGCATAATATCGGGTATCGTTCGTGTTGATTATACAGAGTCCATTCTTATCGGTTTTGAGCCGGCTTGTCTCTTTGACTTGCTCATAGCTTCTGTTTTTTGCTGTATAAACCGTGACATCGGCATTTTGTATGGGTTTACCGGTTTGGGCATCGACAGCGAGCAGTTCCACGCTTTTTTCACCTGCACTGCGGACAATGGTTTTTATGCCCGATACCGTGTAGTTTACAGTCGAACTACCGGGTTTCCCGTCGATGAGTATTTCCACGACGTAGTATCCGGGAGCAAGATGGGGAAAGGCGATCTTTTTTTTGTCGGGAATCAAAGAGAGTGGCCGGTTCAGTCCGTATTTGTGGGTATAAACGCAGTTACTGCGATCCCAGTCGTTTTGTTGCGGCCGGTATTGTTCTCTGGCATAGAACGACAGCGTGTCGGGTTGCCGATAGATATTTACGGTGAGTGTATCGACGTTGCGGAATGAGAGTTCTACGCTATCTGTTTGACCCGGATAAGAGATGTTGGGCAGATTGAAAGATGCTTCTTTCCCGGTGAGTCCGTTGCGTTGATTTTTGAGTGCGTTTATTCGGCGATATTTCGGAAAGTCTTTTATCCATCGGTCGCAAATGTCGAGGGCTTGTTTGGCGTCGTCGTATTTCCCGGATTCCCGTAGTTTCGAGACCAGAACGGTGGCGATTTCGACCGAGTAGGGTTTCGCCCGGTAAGCGTCCAGAATCGTTTTTAATTGACCGATGTAGTCGTAATAGGCCGAACTTTCATCGTAAAAATAGATATTTTCGCCGAGGTATTCGAGCCGATTCAGATCCCACATCATAAATGGAGCGGATAGTTCATCGGCGGCATGGAATTTCAAGGCATCGGCGTAGAGTTGCAAAATGCGGTTGTCCTTGACCGTTTTGCTAGAAAATACAGCGGCTGTAAATTCTTTTGCCGGGGAAAGAAGTTTTTGGCGGACAAGCGGTTGTATTCCGTTATATTCGTCCATTCCCTCGTATATTTCTATGGCTTCGTTCAGCACGAAGTCGTAAAGTGTAGGGCGGAAGAGCGAGTCGGTCCCTATGGAAAGCGCCTCTCGGTAACTCTCGACCGGTGTGTTTTGTAAGGCTTCGGCCGGGGCCGTGGCTTGTGCGAGGAGCGTATCTATTTTTTCGGTAAACATGTTTTTGCTCCAAGACTCGACGGGTAACGAGAAATCGTCAATTTCGTCCCGCCAGCGTATCTGGTAATTTCTGTCGAGATAGAGATTGTACATCTGAGCTGTTAACAGCCGTAGCAAACTTTGTTCAACAGGGTTTCCGGAACGATCGGCGAGAGCGGTTGTCTTATCGATAATCGCCGGAAGGCTGTCTCTGTCGATGAGGAGTTGTGCCGCAGATTGTTTGACAAGTGCGGCGATTACAGCCGGAGCATTTTGTTGGGACAGTGCTTTTTTCAAAGCGACCGTTGCCGAGTCGACGGCCGCTTTCGGTGCAATCTTGATTTGTTCTTCGGTCGATAATTTTTTCTTCATAGTATTTACGTTTGTCGTGCTTACCAGAGCATTTGCCCCGATGATAGCCCCTAACGAAAGGAGAGCTGCCACGATAATCCATATTCCTTTTTTCATGTCTGAAAGTGTTAATATGTTGGGTATTTATAAATAAATTTTACTTAATAGCGTCTATTTGAAAGACGGTTTTTGTTTTAGGAATGCTGCATGAGATTTTCTTTTTTCCCATCTATTCGGTCGACAATGACGGCAATGGCTCCGTCACCCGTGACATTGCAAGCGGTTCCGAAGCTATCCATCGCAATATATAGCGCTATCATGAGGGCTTGTGCCGTTTCGTCGAACCCCAGCATGCCTTCAAGTATGCCTAACGCCGCCATAATAGCTCCGCCGGGGACTCCGGGCGCTGCGACCATCGTAATGCCGAGCATGAGTATGAACCCACTGAAATCTGTCGTATTTACGGGCATGCCGCTCATCATCATAATCGCCATAGCACATGCCGTGATTTTCATCGTGCTACCCGATAGATGTATGGTGGCGCATAAAGGAATAACAAAGGTGGCAATGTTTTTGCTCACTCCGTTTTTAATGGTTTGAGCCAACGTAACAGGAATGGTCGCTGCGGAAGATTGCGTGCCGAGCGCGGTGGCATAAGCGGGAAGCATATTTTTCAATAATCGCAGCGGATTTTTTCTCCCGATGATACCGGCTAAGACGAATTGAACGAGCAGCAGAAGAATGTGTAAAATGAATATGACTACGATGATTTTGACAAAAACGGAGATAATCGAGGCTACTTGTCCCGAAACCGTCATGTTGAGAAATATCCCGAAAATGTGTAGCGGCAATAACGGTATAATGACTTTTGCTATGAGCAAGGAGACAATGTCGCGGAAATCGGCGGCGGCCATTCGCAGGGTGTCGCCTTTGACTGCGGATAGTCCCAATCCAATACAGAAAGAGAGCAGTAGGGCGGTCATGATGTCGAGAGGGGCAGGCATCTCGACTGTAAAATAGGGCTTTAACGCCATGTTACAGGGGTTGTCTATTATCGCCGCTGTGTGTGCGGATTCGGTAATCAGTTCCGGGAAAACAGCTCTTCCACTGAAATAGGTGAAGAATCCCGAAAATACGGTGGAACCGTAGGCGATGGCCGCCGTGACGAGTAACAACCGTCCTGCGCCTTTCCCCAAATCGGAAATGGCCGGGATAATCAGTCCGATGATAATGAGCGGAATGGCAAAGGTGAGAAAGTTGCCGAACAGCCCGTTGAAGGTGACGAATATACGTGCGACGGGAACGGGCAGAAACTGTCCCAGCGCGATACCTGTCGCTATGGCGATGAGGACTTGCCACAGGAGGGAAATCCGAAATTTTTTCATAACGCTGATGCTTTTAGCAAAAATAGGAAAATATTCCCTTTTTGTCAAGGAAATGCAGCGCTATCTTTTACAGAAGTACTCGATCTTAATCGATGAAAAGGTCGGCCGAAACTATGTCTGTGCGGATATTCTCGGCAGAAGCGTATTGCCGTAGCAGCCCCGTTGTGAAGGCTATGGTTTCGTCGAGAGGCATTTCTTCGCCATAAGCATTGATTATAACGAACAAGTTTTTGGTGTCGAGCGTTATTTTAGTCCGTTCCTCGTCGCTGGTGGGCGTGCCTATACCTCCTTTATCGTCGCGGTAAACCGGGAGCCCTTCGATATTGAGAACGCCCCGGCCAATACCTCGGAAGATTTCTCCTTCTTTCCCGACTCCCAAGACGAGAGTGTCTCCTTCGATACGATCGGCATCGAAAGCCCCGATGGAGTATCCCGAACGGACAGAGACCAGATTGATGAGATCGACCAACGTATCGATGCGATAGATTCCCAGACCTCTGATAATGCGCCTGCAAAGGGCCTCGGAGGAAACTCGATACCGATTGGGGTCTTTACCGAAAGACCGATAGGCTTTTCGTGTGGCTTGTATAGCGGGTCGTTTGTTTATTTCGTCGATTTTGTAGGCGGCTGCGATGCGGGAGGCTTCGTCGTCTATTTGTTCCCACAGACGAGGGTCGGTTTCGGTATTGGTTACTTGTGCGCCGATGATACCGATTTTCAGGCCGGGGCAGACCCGTGCAAAATTGTTTTCGATACGAATGGTTTTCATGCGTTTTTGCTCTTTTGGATAAAAAAGATATTTCAAAATTAGCGAAAAATTACATTCTTGTTGTTTTTGTATTATGTTTTTTCTTTTAATATATTATATTTGCATACGTTGCGAAAGTGGGTTGCACTCAGCATATTCAGAAGAATTTGTTTCGGATTGCATTTGCACCTTCTTGGCTTGTATTGAACACAATTAAATTTTGATGATATGAAATCACTGCATCTGTCGCCTTCGGGCGCTCTCAAAAAGGGTTGGGAATTGACCAAGAAGCATTTTATCGTTATGCTCGGTCTGGTTTTGGGTTATATGGTTTTATTGTGGGTCATCAGCTTGCTCAGCGGGACCGATACGACTACGTTTCGCTATTGGATTTTGTATTTAGTGAATCTGGTTTTGTCTGTGTGGGTCAATGCGGGATTCGCTAAAATTTTATTGAATGCATACGATGGAGAAGAACCTTCGTTCTCGGTCTTTAAAGAATTGTTCCCGAAATTGGGCGGACTCATAGGGGTGAATGTTATTGTTGCCGTTTGTTATTGTATTCCAGTGGTGTTGGGCTTTATCGTTTTGTTTATCGGAGCGGGAGCAAGTGCGGTTTCTTTCAATTTAGCCGATCCTTATTCATTCGGACATTTTATGGGACAGGCATTTGGCGGAGTGACGGGTATTCTGTTTTTGGTGCTGCTTTTGGTGTCTTTTTATATTGCTTTGCGGTTGATGTTCGCCGTTTATGCTTACGTCGAAGATTCTTCTATCGGGGTTATGGGCGCGGTTCGTAAAAGCTGGACGATGACACAGGGAAACATGTGGACTATCCTTCTTTGTATTTTGATGATTATCGTTCTGAATTTATTAGGGCTCGTAGCTTTGATTATAGGTGTATTCGTAACTATGATTATCACTATGTTCATGACGGTAGCTATGTATCGCCAGATTAAAGAGGACGAGGAAATAGTAATCGTGGAGGAATAACGGATTGTCGTTTCTTCGGTATCTTCTCGATATTTGCAGCACACTGGGAGAGAGGTTGATGCCTTGATACGTTTCCTCTGTTGTAGATATTTTTTAACCCCTCCGTCACTACGTGCCACCTCCCCTATATTACTCCGCAACACCCCGCAATGCTGCGGGGCACGGCAGGAGAGGAGTTTTATATATCTTCGATAGGGAAAACTGAAATACCCCGTAATGTTACGGGACACGGCAGGAGAGAAGGAGTAATATCAACAGCAGCAATAAATAGGGTATGCACCTCTTCCTCTGCTCATCGTAGATAAGATAGGGGAGGTGTTTTGCGACATTCTTTTATCGCGTAATTTGCCGGTAAGACAAGACGTATTCGACCTTCTCCTAAGTATCGAAGCAGGGGAGAAGGATAAATGCAATTCATTGCGTTCGCTAAAATTTATGTTTATTTTCCCCTTTGATTTTCTACTTGATGTCCCGAGATAGGGAAATGGGGTTATCATACAAGAAAAGCGGTCAATTCTTTGACCGCTTTTCTTGTGTAAGTATAATATATATAGTTTGTTAATTTATAACCGGGAATTCGATAGTTTCACTTATCTCGTTCCAGTCCTCGATAGAGAAGTCGCCGGGCGTTTCACCGGACATGATTTCTCCCAAAATGATGTTGAGAGTCAGTTTTGTGTTTTCCGAAAGGGTCGAACTTAAATTTTTGGAGAGTTTATGTTCGCTACCGTCTTCCAATGTAATGATCAGTTCCAAAGGAGGATTCTCGGCGGAGGGGAACAGCATGACCGTAGCGTTGCTCATGATTGTCCCGTCGGTAGAACGTTCCAGATTAAATTTTACTGTTTTGGTCTTGTTTTCAGTTTCGGCTGTATAGAAGTTCATCTTTTCGGCAATACCTCCGATACGAGCTTGAATGTTTGTAATCATAGGGCTGAAAACTTCGTTTTGCTTCATTTTTGCAATTATTTTAAGTCCGGCAGTTACACGCGTCAATGAAGCCTGTAAATCTTCTTTTCCTATTTGTGCCGGTTTTACAGCATGCACTAAATCATATACGGGCATGTAAGTATTATCGGTATTGGCCCTTAATCTGAAATATAAATTGGAAAGGTCAACTCCTTGCGTTATGCCGGGGGAGTTAATGGCCGGTGTATTATAAATGGGGTCATCGTATTTCGGAGTTCCCCAATATACCATATTGTATGTTCCCAGAGGAAGATGGAGCGGTCTATTGTATTCTCCATATACATGCCCGTCTAATATGGTATAGTATCCATTGAATACAGTTTTATTTCCGTTGATAAAGTTCCCGTAATAAATGGAAGTTTCGGCATTACACGGATAAATTTCGAGAATACCCGTAAACGGGTTTTGGTTAAGAGGGTCGGCGATACGGGCTCTTACTTCGGGGGTTACCAGTTGAGTCTCTTCCGGCGGTGTGGTGTTACTGTTTACATTGTCATCGTCTTTACAAGCAGAGAAGAGGACGAGAAAGGAGATTGCTCCCAACAAAAGTTTTTTCATAATGTTATTGTTATATTTTAATATTTGAGTCAATATGACTGAATCTATTTATATAACAATGAGGAAGAATTTTTGTTTTTATGGAGGTAAAGAGAGAAAAGGGGGCAATTTGATTTATCCGTCGATAATCGGGGTTTTTGATAAGATATCGAGAGCGATGACTACTGTCATATAGAGAATGAGACAGCCGATGATTCCATAAAGCCAACGGGCTTTTCGGCGGGAAAGTCTCGATGTGAGCATGCGGCAGTTCTTGCTGTTGAAGAACCAATTCCAGTCGGCTATCGCCGCACAGAGGGACAGTATGCCCGATATGAGAAACAGGCATAGAACGATGAGTGCAGGAATGAGTGCCGGGGTGTCGTTCATTGTGGTAGCGGGTTCAACATTTTTTCCTGAGGATATTTCTCCTATTTTTTTTCGATGCCTCGCTTGGCAAGAAAAATATAGGATTGGAATTTCGGGCGATTCTATGATTTTCAGATGTCGAGTGTAATAGACCGGGCTCCGTTTTCGGTCTCGGCGATATGGACATTTACACAATCGTAGGGGAGCAGCTCTTCGATTTTGTCGGGCCATTCGATGAAGCAGAGAGCACCGCTGGCGAAATAGTCTTCGGCTCCGAGGTCATAGGCTTCTTCGATTTTGTCGAGCCGGTAGCAATCGAAGTGGTAGATGAGTTCGCCGGTAGTAGCGGACCGGTATTCGTTGATAATGGCGAATGTGGGACTATTGACGGGGTCGTCTACACCGAGTTCTTCACAAACGGCTTTAATGAAAGTCGTTTTTCCGGCTCCCATGTTGCCGTGAAAAGCGAATACCGTATTGTCGCCCATGAGCTTAATGAATTGGCGGGCTGTTTCTTGTATTTGGTCGAGATTTTTTATCGTAAGCGTGTGCATGAGTTTTTATTTTTTTGTGAGTGTTATCAAGGGAATCATCATTTCTTCCATAGAGATGCCTCCGTGTTGGAACGTATCTTTATAGTACCCTACGTAGTAGTTGTAATTATTGGGGTATGCAAAGAAGTCGTGGTTCGTGGCGAATATGTAGGTGGAGCTGACGTTGGGCGACGGCAGTCCGTATCGTTCGGGTGTTTTGATTTCGTATACCTGCTTGGGGTTGTAGCTGAGCGATTTCCCTACTTTATACCGTAAGTTGGTATTGGTGTTTTTATCGCCGATTACTTTGATGGGGTTATTGACGTGTACCGTCCCGTGATCGGTGGTGAGAATGATTTTAAAATCTTTTTCGGCGATTTTGCGGAAGAGGTCGAGCGCCGACGAGTGGCGGAACCAAGACTCGGTAATGGAGCGGTAGGCGGCCTCCGAGGAGGCGAGCTCACGAATCATTTTGGATTCGGTGCGAGCATGGGAAAGCATATCGACGAAATTGAGCACGCAGACATTGAGTTGGTTATTCTCGATTTGCGGGAAGTTTTGAATGAGTCTTTCGCCGAATGCCGATTCGTTGATTTTATTGTAAGAGAATGTATATCGTTTGCGGAACCGGTCGAGCAGTGTCTGAATGAGGGGAGCCTCGTTCAGGTTTTTTCCTTCCTCTTCGTCCTCGTCTACCCACAGGTCGGGGAACATGCGAGCTATCTGGTTGGGCAGCAACCCGGAGAAGATAGCGTTGCGGGCATATTGCGTGGCTGTGGGCAGGATACTGAAATAGAGGTCTTCCTCGGCCGTAAAGTATTCGTTAAGCAGAGGTTTGATTACTCTCCATTGGTCGAAACGGAAATTGTCGATGAGTATGAAAAATACTTTCTCCCCGTTGTCGATGAGGGGGAAGACTTTGGTTTTGAAAAGTTCATGGCTCATCAAGGGATGCTCGCCTCCGGTAATCCACTTTTCGTAGTTTTTCTTGACGAATTTGGCGAAAGCGCTGTTGGCTTCGGTCTTCTGCATGGTGAGCAGTTCGTCCATATCGCTTTCGGCTTGTGTGAGTTCCAATTCCCAGAACACGAGCTTTTTGTAAACTTCAAACCAGTCGTTCCAAGAATAGGAGTCGTTTATCTGGCTGCTAATGTGTTGGAACTCCTGTCGATAGTCGCTCGATGTCTTTTCCAAGATGATCTCTTTGTGGTGGAGATTTTTCTTTATGGAGAGGAGAATCTGATTGGGATTGACCGGCTTGATGAGGTAATCGGATATTTTGTTTCCGATGGCTTGGTTCATGATGTTTTCTTCTTCGCTCTTGGTGATCATGACGACGGGAATCTCGGGATTTTCCATCTTGATCTGGCCGAGGGTATCGAGCCCGCTCAATCCCGGCATGTTTTCGTCGAGGATAATGAGGTCGAAGGTCTCATGAGCTGCTTTTTCAAGCGCATCTCGTCCATTCGATACAGTTGTGACTTCATATCCTTTTTGTTGTAGAAAGAGGATATGCGGTTTCAGTAAATCGATTTCATCGTCGGCCCAAAGTATTTTACCGTTTTTCATAAGGCTCTGTCGGTTGAGGATTGTTTTCAAGGAATAAGAAATAGTCTTCGAAACTGTATCCTTCGAGCAGTTTCTTGAAGTTATCCTCGCTGATCATTACGGGTCTTACTCCCGGCGGATAACGGAATGTTTCGCTGTTATCGAGAACCCGACGATAGTGGGATAACTCGTCAAAGTTATTAAATCCTTTGACAACTAACATACTTATTTCGTTAAAGGTCATTATTTCGAGGTCGAAATCTTTAATGACGAAGCTGGTGAAGTTGTGTTTCGCCACGTCGAAGAGTAATTGATTGGACGATACGCTGTCGGTCGCATAGACCAGAAGCAGCACGTGCGGTGCATTCAGGTCTTGTGTGAACGTTGCCTGAGCGGTATCGTTCGCCAACGTCGTCGTATCGTTGGTGAGCCGTGCCTTCCAAATCATTCCCCGCATGTTCCCGCTGCCTTCGGCAACCTGACGTCCCTGAGCGACTCCTTTGAGCATTGTGGTCGCCATAGGCGAAACGTCGGCTTGCGGGTAACGTTCGAGCAGATCTTTCAAGCCTGCTTTGAAATGGTCGTACTGTTTGTCACCGATGTAGGCCAGCGCATCGAGGAAAAGGAATTTGGGCATAAGCGGCGAGAGCGGATATTTTTCTTTCATGAAGGTCGTGTTCCCGTGTACCGTTCTGTTGTCGTTTTCGAGATAAGCGGCATAGGTGGCTTCGTAAATAGAATCTTGGACAGTGCTCATGCGTCGCAGATTATCCAAATAATGCGGATCGGCCATAGCTTGCGCGTAGGGGCTTTCGGGGAATACAGAACGAATCTTATCCCGGTATATCCCTGCGGTGACGACATCTCCGTTACGCATGTACATGAGGTACATGTTATAGTATACGTCGAGTCGGTAGGGGTTTTCGGGGAACCGCTCTTCCAATAAGTTGAAGTTGGCGATGGCCGCCGGGTAGTCTTCGAGTTTGTTTTTGAGGATAATACCCATATTGAACAAACCTTCGGCAACGACTTCGTTCGATGTTTCCATTGCCTCTGGTGTCATGGGTATTTGTTTGAGGTAGAATTCGGGTTTATGAGGATCGTCGGCCGCGTCGGATTGTATGCTGTCGGGGTTTTCTTCATCGGGGAGAGAATTGTCGGCCAAATCTTCGTTTTCACTGTTTCCCGATTGCTCGGCAAAGTCGCTCATGGAGAATCCCGATTTGTTGCGACGACGCCAGTCGTCTTCGAGTTTTCGGCTACCCCAAATCCGTTGGAATTCGGTTTTACCGGCAGAAACCATAGGCTTGTTATAGAAGTACCATGATTTGTCCCCAGAAAGAATCGTCGTATTTTGTTTGGCCGAGTTGTCGTTGTTGAATTGAGGCCCTTGTTGTTGGGCGAGATATTCTTCTCGCTGTTGTGCTTCGGCCTCTTCTTTTTCTTTTTTGATGAGGTCGTCGATGATTTTTTGTATGGCTTTGTTCCGGTCGTCTTCGCTCATGGCCGCCAAGTTTTGCAAACTGTCTTGTAGCTCGACATTTTGTGCATAAACAACCAGCTCGTCGAGGACAGACGATCGTCGGGAGAGCAGGTCGTATTGGGGATAGTCTTCTTTCAGTTGGGGAATGGCTTCGGCATAGCACGGTTGGGCATCGACATACTCTCTTCTTTCGAAATAGAGATTGCCGAGCGTGATTTGGCAGATGGCTTTTTCTATGCCGTTGCGAGTGCTCTTTTGATTTGCCAAGCGGTAGTTTTCCATCGCTTTGAGCGTGTCTTTGCGGGACAGGTAGAGATTGCCGATGGCGTAGTATATTTGATCGAGATATTCTTTGTTACGATCCCGGGAAGCCATACGGGTGAGTTTCTTTACTTCTTTCGAAATATCTTTCCCCGAATAGACTTCGGTTTGTTTGATCCGAGCATTGAATTCGGTTCGATAGGGTGGATTCATGCCGATGACTTTTCCGTATGTCTGGTATGCTTTCGTAGGATTTTGTGTGGCTGCATAGAGTTGCGCCAGCAGGAATGTCATTCGGATGCGTTGTTGTTTGCTCGAAGCAGACTTAATGGCCGTTTCGAGAAAAGGAATGGCTTTTTCGTATTCTCCTTTGTGAACAAGGTAATCGGCATTGACTGTCGCAAACCAGTTGTTTTGGGATTCGGGCAATTTCTCGTTGTTGATTTTGAGCAGTATATCTTCCGCTTCGTACAACCAGCCCATAGCGATGTAACACCGAGCTTGCCAAATGCGCGACTCTGCTACCAAATCGGGCATCCAAGTGAAATGGCGGGATATATAAAGGAAGGTCGCAGCGGCTCCGAGGAAATCGCCTTTGTAGTATTGTGCTTTTCCCATAAGCCTCCATGCGTTGTGAATAAACGGGTTGTATTCGTCCCGTTTCATATACTCCCGGTATTTGGGATCGCTCATTTTTTTAGAATTTCTTTTCGGCCTTTTCTTAATGGAATGCAACTGTATGGCTTTCTGGCATTTCTCGATAGTCCGATCGAAACTTCCCGATGGTTGCGGGTCTTTGGGATTTGCATAGGCTTGTGTCGGATGCATGAGCAGGAGGTCCGTGAAATTATCCTCGTATCCTTCTTCCATCTCTTTGAGTTGTTCTTTGTAATTTTCTATTCCGTTGAAATAGACGTTGTAGCGGGTGGTAAAGCTATGGTAAAAACGTGTCACCGCCGTATTCTTTTTCGTGGAACAAGATACGAGTGTAAGAACAATAAATAAACCGATAGTATGTAGTATTCTTTTTTTCAATCGATGTTATAGGGATAATACTCCATTTTTTAAACTGAATTTTTCCTGTTTTATTGCTTTTTACCGGTTGCAGAATGTAGGTAGGAAGCTATAATTTTTACAACAAAATAGGCGATTATCAAGGTAAATACGATGGTTGCCCCCGCAGGGACGTCGAGCCAATAGGAGAGTAATAGTCCTCCTATGCCGCAGAGGAGATTGATTGCTCCCGACAGCCAAACGATATTTCGGAATTTGTGACAGAAAAGTTCGGCGATCATTTGCGGTAAAGAGAGTATGGAGATGAGGAGCATGATACCGACCAGACGAATGGTAAGAACCACGGCGGTCGCCACAAAAAATGTCATGATATAGTTGACGAGGCGTGTCTTGATACCGCGGGTGTGGGCAAAGTCGGCATCGAAAGCCGTATATACGATGGTCTTGTATTGCAACACGGTGTAGAAAATCAATAATGAGGCAAAGGCCGCAAAGATGAATATATCCGTGCGGGTGATGGTGAGAATGTTTCCGAAAAGAAATTCCGTGAGCCCCGGTGTGTAGCCGGGTGTCATGAAAATAAAAATGATCCCGATTGCCATGCCTAACGCCCATACGACCGCTATGGCAGAGTCTTCACGAACCGATTTGCCCCGAGACAGCCATTCGACTCCCAATGCGGAAAGGATAGCGAAAACAAGAGCCGAAAGCGTGGGATTGATGCCGAGGTAATACCCTACACCCAAACCACCGAAAGATGCATGGGTTATGCCCCCGGTAATAAATAGCATGCGGCGTGCGACGATGTATGTGCCGATGATGGCACTTGTTGTGGAAATGAGTAGTATCGCCCACAAAGCATTTTGAAAGAATGTATAATTGAGAATGTCTATCATAAGCAATTATTTGTCGATCGTTCTTTGTTCATTGACAACGAGCAGTATTTCGTCTCGCAGTGACTCGGGGACGGCGATTTGTCGTAATTGCAAACTGCGTACCCACCCCGGCACATCTTCCGGTCGTAGCGTATAGAAAATTTCCCGAAAGAGTTCTATTTGTTCGGGTGTATAGCTGTCGGGTTCGATTCCTTTCCAAGCATCGAGCTCTTCGTCGTCGTAGTATTCTATTGTTTTGCTTACTCCGGCGAGCAGGCTGTCGCGTTCGCAAACGAGATGCCGTCCGCAACATTCTTGCGGAGGTTCTTGAATTTTGGTTTGAACTATTTTATTAGTTTTTTCAACCTGTTTTTTTAAATCCAGTCGATGGAAATAGTAAGTAACAATACCTAAAAGTATGATGGCAGAGATGAGTATAATCATAATCGTGTTCCTTCTTTTTCGTCCTTTTCAAGCGAGAAGCCTGCTTTACAGAGGTCTTTCCAATAGTTGGGGTATGATTTATCCACTACCGAAATGTCTTTAATCTTTATTCCCGGGAAGAGAAACGAGGCTGGGGCAAATGCCATAGCCATGCGATGATCGTCGTAGGTTTCTATGACCGGTGCAACCTTCGGAGCGATAGATTCTCCGTTCCATTCGAGTGATCTGTCCGAAGATATTAGTTTATATCCTAATTTAATAAGCTCATTTTGTAGGGCAGATATGCGATCTGTTTCCTTTATTTTAAGGGTTTGCAGCCCTGTGAATTTGAATGGAAGCCCTATTAAACAGCAAGTTACGACAAGGGTTTGGGCCAAGTCGGGTTGCTCGGATAGGTCCTGTTCGTATAATGAAATGCTTCTATCCGATTTTCTTAGTTTTGTGCCTTCCTGAGAAAACAGGCTGGAAACACCCAGCGGTTCAAAAAGTGCAGCTATACGGGCATCACCTTGAAGGCTTTTGTTCGAGAGATTCGGCAGGAATATGTCGGCTTCGGGTGTGAGCGCCGCAATTTCATACCAATAGGAAGCTGCCGACCAATCCGGTTCTATTCGGAATTGCTTCGGGCAGTATCGGCCGGCCGGAATTCGTATGGTATTGTTGGAGCGGTGTGCCTCTATACCGAAATAAGACATCATTTCGAGAGTCATTTCGATATAAGGCGTAGAAACTATTTTGCCTGTGAGGGTCAGCTCCAATCCGTTTTGCATATAAGGTGCTATCATGAGTAGTGCCGATATGTATTGGGAGCTGACATTGCCCGGTAGAGAAAGCTCTCCGCCTCTTAGTTCTTTCCCAAAAATTTGCAAAGGGGGGAATCCTTCTTTGTCGAAGTATCGGATATCTGCTCCCAGAGAGCGTAGAGCATCGACCAGTATTTTTATGGGGCGTTGTTTCATTCTCTCGGAGCCCGATATGATACATTCGTAATCTCGTTTTTGAGCATAGTAGGCCGTGAGAAATCGCATGGCTGTTCCTGCTCCGTGTATATCGATCGAACTGTTTTTTTCCGTGAAAGCCTGTTTCATGACCCGTGTGTCGTCACAGTCGGACACGTTGGTTATCGGTATCGAATCGTCGCACAGGGCGTTTATGACGAGTGCCCTGTTGCTGATACTTTTGGATGCCGGCAGTTCGACTTCTATGTGGCAGTCGTGTGGAGCAAAGACTTTGTAATTCATTTGTTCGCTGTGGGTTTTGTCGCAAAATTAGCAAAAAAAGAGGAATGGTATGTATCATTTCTTTATTTACCGATGAAGTATTTCTCACAAATCTCTCTTTTCAGCATCTTTTGTTTTTGTAGTCTCTTTTATTTTTTGTCGCATGGAGGAGAAGGGCGGATAGTTTCCTTGATACGTTTCCTTTGTTGCAGATATTTTTTAACCTCTCCGTCCTTCGGACACCTCCCCTATATGGCTGCGCCACACCCCGCAATGTCACGGGACACGGCGGGGGGAGAGGATTGGAAGTGGTGTTTCAGTTTCGGTATAAGGATAGCATTGTGCACTTCTCCCCTGTTCGTATGGTTGCGTCACACCCCGCAATGCTACGGGGCACGGCAGGGGAGGTGTTTAAAGTAGCCCTCTACTTGTTCTTACTACGCTTAAACTAAATAAAATATGAGAGGATAGGGCAGATACTTGGTGGTTAAAAAACGTTATAATTGAATATATTTCCTATGGAAAATTGTTTTAATGGAAAATAGAGAATATATTTGTTGTGATATTTCTTGTAGAATATATTTCTATTGGAAAATAAATTAAGAACTAAATAATAAATTTGAAAAATGAAAATGCTGTTGAAACGTTATTGGCTCCCGGTCACAGGTATTCTGTTAGGTGCTTTGGGCGGTTATCTTTATTGGCGGTTCGTAGGTTGTGCGACGGGTACGTGTCCTATTACCTCTTCTCCTTTTGCCAGTACGGTTTGGGGAGCAGCGATAGGAGGATTGTTTGTAAGTTCATTCAAAAGAGAAAAGAAATATGATTAAACGAGTGTTGTTTTTGACGGTGGGTATACTATCGCTTATGCTTGCCGCCTGTGAAACGAAAGCGATAAATAATGGTAAAAAAGAAAATAAAATGAAAACGATCGAATTGACAAAGGCTGATTTTTTAAAGAAAATAGTGGATTATGAAAAAAATCCCGAGGAGTGGATATATTTAGGAGATAAACCGGCGATTATCGATTTCTATGCCTCTTGGTGCGGACCGTGTAAAATGGTGGCTCCGATATTGGAAGAGCTGGCTGCGGAGTATGACGGGCAGATTTATGTTTATAAGGTGAATACCGAGCAGGAACAAGAGTTAGCGGCATTGTTCAATATCCGTAGTATACCCTCGTTTTTGTTTATACCCATGAACGATAAGCCTCAAATGGCTATGGGGGCGATGTCCAAAAGTTCGTTTAAAGAGGCAATCGATGGTGTATTATTGAAAAAATGAGTAATTTTATGCCTCTTGTCGTAGATAAGAACCGTTGTCCGCAGAATCATCGTTGTCCGTTGATTTCGATTTGTCCGCAACAGGCCATCAGCCAGACCGGTTTCGGCTTGCCTCGTATCGATTCGGATAAATGTATCGAATGCGGGAAATGTGTCCGCCACTGTGGTATGAAAGCTATATATCGATTGGAAGATAAGTATGGAACCATTTTGTAAGATTCGTGATTTTTATAGAGCGATAACCGATTTTGAAACAAGATTTGAGAAGAGATACGGGCTTTGCCTGAACGAAGGGATGCTTTTGTGTTGCCTTCGTCAAGAACCGAGGCTCTCTTCGGGAGATATCGCCAAGCTGTTGGGGCTTACTCATTCCAATACATCGAAAGTGATTCGTTCGGTAGAAAAAAAAGGTCTCATCGAACGGATATTGGGCGATGACGACAAACGCCAGATGTATTTTTCTTTAACTCAGGAGGGCGAACGTTGCCTGAAAGAGCTCGAATGTTGCGATGTCGAAATTCCCGATGTGTTGAAAAAGATATTATAGTTGTGTAAAATTTAGAAGCTGTTTTAAATTTATTGAGAAATAATATTATCATTTCAAGCAGGTATGTTCCGGCCCTATTGAGCCCCTGTCTCGCATCTAGAATCCCTTGATTTTTGTCAATAGCCCGCTATTGACTGCATATCTCGGACTCCCATCTGCTTCAACATAAGTCTCAATCTGTCTCGGAATAAATTTAAAACAGCTTCTGAATTTGATTCGGATAGAACGTTTGACCCCAAGTGGAGATTTTTACCACTTGGGGTTATTATTTGTATATAGTTTGGGCGATATGCCGAATATATGTAACTAAATAATAATATATACATTTAGTTTTGTTGGATATTTAAAAAATATTAAAAGTCTGTTCGAGAATTATGATTTCTTTATTTTTACAATAAAATTATATTATAACACGAGGTATATATGAAAAAATTATTGTTTACTCTTGCCATTTTGTCGGGAGGGGTATTGTCTGCCGCTTTTGCACAGACAACATCGAGAATCCTTCCAGATGAAGCCCGAAATGTTAAGAATGATCCTGTGCTTGTCCGGCAATTTTTGGAAAAGTCGAGGAATTTTCAGAAACGGCAAATGTCTTCTGAAAGTGCTTTTCAACAAGTTCGTCCCTTGATGCGTAAAAAATCAGATGTAATTATCGATGCGGCTCCTTCTCTTTCGAATCTGAAATTGAACGGAGCTGTCGTTTATGATGAGAATAAAGATGTTAATACTTTCGGACTCTATTCATTTTCGGCCCAAGCTCCGGTAACCCGGAAAGAAGTGACTCTTATTCCTCGCTTGTCTGCGAGCGGCGGAGCGATTTATTCCGATGGAAAATTATACGTTTATGATTATGCCATAGATTATGGATATGTGTCGTTGAGTCGTTATGCTGTTTATGATGCTGTGACCGGGGCAGAGCTCGATTATAAAAGTATGGGTTATTCGTTGGGGCCTGTTTATCGGAATGCGGCAGTGAGTTGTGCCAAAGACCCGGTTACCGGCAAGGTCTATTGCTGCTCTTATGGTTATAACGAGAAGACAAAGGAGTTGTGTTATGTACTTTCTACATGGAATCTCGAAGGTATGTCCAAAGACAGTATAGCCCTTTTGTCGAAACCGATGCAGGTAATGGCTTGTGACTCTAACGGAAAACTTTACGGTATTTCGGCCAGTACGGCTACCGAGGGAAACAATGGCGGTATCTTGTATGAAATCAATAAAACAACGGGTACACTCCGGGAGATAGGAGATACACAAGTGTCTCCCAAATATACTCAGTCGGCTGTAATCAACACTTCTGACAATACGTTTTATTGGTTTGCCAATGAAGAAGACGAGGCTGCGAATCTTTATACGGTCGATTTGACAACAGGAGAAGCCGCTTTGGTCGGAGCGTTACCTTATGGAGATCAAGTCGTGGGGGCTTATATTCCCGACCCCGAAGCTCTTGATGGAGCTCCTTCGGGACCAGAGAATCTGTCGGTCTCTTTCGAGAACGGTTCCCTTTCCGGTACTGTATCTTTCGATATACCGTCCGAGACATACGATGGAAATGTTTTGAACGGTGATGTGACATATAAAGTTTTGGGTAATGGCGATGTGTTGGCTACAAGTGTCGCGGCTGCCGGGACGAAGGTTTCATGTCCTGTGACCGTTCCGTCATCGGCCATTTATAAATTGGAGGTCGTTTTGTCCAATTCGGTGGGCGATAGTCCTAAAAGCGATATGACCGTTTATATCGGCAAGGACAGTCCTTTGGCGGTGAACAATTTGAAAGTGGTTCGGACCGGCGATGTAAATACGGTTTCATGGAATTCTCCTACGGGTACGAAAAACGGGGGATATATGAATGTGGACGATTTACGTTATAAGATCGTGCGTATGCCCGATAATGTTCAAGTCGTCACAAATCATGCCGACAGTGTTTTCTCCGACACATTCACGACCGAAGAGTTGGCTCTTTACTACTATGTGGTAACTTCTTATAACGATGGTATCGAAGGCGAGTCCGCATCTTCCAATTCGGTGAGTGTGGGAGATGCGTTACTACCTCCTTATTCACAGGATTTTACTGAGAAAAATTCTTTGGGATTGTTCACTGTGGTCGATGTGAATAACGATAATAAAACGTGGACTTATTCGAATGGTACGGTTCGGTATGCCTATCACATGAAGAATAATGCGGACGATTGGTTGATCACACCTCCTTTGAAATTGAAGAGAGGCTATATGTATGAATTTTCATTCGATACGTATGTGTTGAGCGCTCGTTCCGAGGAAAAGATGGAAATCAAGATGGGAACGGCTGCCACGGTCGAGGCGATGAATACCGTCATTATGGAAGAGCGCACTTATAACAATACGAGAACATCGCCCAAGACCGAGTCTTTCTCGATCATGCCCGATGCCGACGGTACGTATTACATCGGATTCCATGTGGTAAGCGATGCCAATAAGGGAAATCTGACCGTCGATAATATTAAGGTGGGAGAGCCCATGTCTATTCATGTTCCGGGAGAAGTAGAGAATCTCACGCTTATCCCCGGAGCAAAGGGCGCATTGTCTGTTACAATCGGGCTTACAGCCCCGACAAAGAATCTTGTGGGCGGAGATTTGACCGAGTTGACAGCCGTCGATGTGAGACGTGGAGAGACTTTGGTCAAGACGTTTGAATCCCCGGCAAAAGGGACTGCACTTCAATTTGTGGATAATGGGGTCGTTTCCGGTTTGAATATTTATAGTGTGGTTGCACGCAACTCGTTTGGAGAAGGGGCTGTTACGACCGATACCGTATTGGTTGGCATAGATGTTCCGTTGGCGCCTCAATCGGTAACTTTTACCGATGAAGGGAACGGTTCGGGCTTGCTTTCTTGGGATAAGGTTTCCGAGACGGGGGAAAACGGCGGATATGTAAATCCCGAGGAAGTGGTTTATACTGTATATGATGCCGATTCGAAAGTGGTTGCCGACGATGTGACGGGCGACCGCTACGAGCTTACTTCGTTGAATAGCGAGATGCCGCAGGTGTTGTCTTATTTCTCGGTGACCGCTAAGAATCAAAAAGGAGAATCGGAGCCTGCGCAATCCAACTCGCGGTTAGTAGGACCTTCATATCCGGCTCCTTATACCGAGTCGTTTGCCGATGCGACAATTACCAATGGCCCGTGGACAACCGAACTCCTTGCCGGAAAGAGTTATGATTCCGATTGGACTCCACGAGCAGACCAATCACAGGATAACGATGGAGGAAGTGCCGACTTCCAGGGATATGCCGCCGGTGCTTCTACCCGTATTTACAGTCCGAAAATCGATATTTCGGCAGTCGATAATCCCCGTCTCAACGCTTGGATATTGATGCCGACCGGGGGTGTGAGAGTTCGTTTCCAAATTTCGGACGATTATGCCGATTGGCACGATGTGGATACTATCGAGGTCGCCGAAGAGTGGACTCGTGTGAATATAGACCTCGCGTCGTACAAATCCAAAAATTTGCGGATAGCCTTAGTGGGAGAGTGTCTCGAAGATTTCAATTTTGCCTATGTGGATCATATCGAAATTCGCGGTTATTTAGATAATAATCTTCAAGCGACAGGTATTACCGGACCAGAGAAAGTCAATTTCAAGGAGGAGGCTAAATATGTCGTATCGGTTTTGAATGAAGGCGTACGGGATGCCTCGCAATTTACGGTTTATTTGACCGATGAGGAATTTAACGTATTGGCGACGAAAACAGTAGAGTCACTGGCTGCTCAGAGCTCTGTGAATGTGGAAATATCCTATACGCCTTCTATCGAAATGGCAGGCTCGGAATTGACGGTTTATGGTGTCGTGGGTTATGATTCAGATGAGGAACAAGACGATAACCGTACGAAAACCGCGGTCGTGACCAAAGTAAAAGGTTCTTCTTATCCCGTAGCGACCGGATTGACCGGTAGCAGTGAGGGTACAGCCATTAAACTTGCGTGGTCGGCTCCGTCGCTATCCAAACCGGTAGCCGAGGTTGTAACCGATGGTTTCGAGGATTATGACCCGTTTACCATCGATGGTTTCGGGGCTTGGACGGTAGCCGATGTCGATGGGGGGAATACTTATGTATTCGGAGAATCTCAATCTTGGCCTAATGCCGGACAACCGCAGGCGTTCATGATTTTCGATATGAATTCCGAGCATATAGCTGGATTGGGTGTCGATGAACGATTCATGATGGATAGTTCTCATGGTTCCAAGTTGGCGGTATGCTGGTCTTCCGATCCTCAGACGACCGATCTCGGTCACAACGACGACTGGCTTATCTCCCCTCGTCTTGCCGATGGCGGACAGACCGTATCGTTCCAAGCGAAGGCTTATGATTCGAGCTTTACGGAATCGATAGAAGTATATTATTCGACAACGGGCAATGCTATCGAAGATTTTACGAACAATTTGGCTAAGATAAGTTCTGTGCCGGCAGATACGTGGGCTACTTATACTTACGACTTGCCTGCGAATACCACCTATTTTGCCATACGTTGTGTATCGGCGAATGCATTCTTATTGGGTATCGACAATGTGGTTTATAAACCGCAACCGGTTCTTCCCGAAGGGTTGGCTGTGGAGAGTTACAATGTATATCGTAACGGGGAGCTGTTGGATAATACGGCTGCGACCGAGTTTACCGATAACGCTCCGTCCGACGGCGATAATGTTTATGCCGTATCGGTAGTTTACAACATGGGTGAATCTATATTGTCGGATCCGTGTACGGTGGGGACTTCGGGTATAGAAAATAATTCGATGGATAATATTCGCGTATACGAGGAGAATGGTACTATCGTCATTCGTGGTGCAGAGGGCAAGCGAGCCACAGTCTCCGATATGTCCGGTATCGTATTGCATAACGATATTTGTTCCGATGTCACGGTCATTTCGGTAAGCAGAGGCGTATATGTAGTTAAGGTAAACGGGAAAGCGATCAAGGTGATCGTTCGTTAAGGTATTTGTCGTGCATAAGAAAGGAGCCGCGACCGAGCATTCGGTCACGGCTCCTTTCTTATTGTGTTATATCGGCGTGCGGAAGAGCGAGAAGTTCACGCTCCCGTAACTACGGTGCTGGTCGAATAGGGGGTGAGTGGAAAAGTCATTGTTTTTGGAATGTTCGAGAACGAAGATTCCGCCCGGTTTCAAAAGACCTCTCGATAGCACTTCCTGCGGCAGGGTTTCCAACCGGGGCAGATCGTAAGGCGGATCGGCAAAAATGAGGTCGAATTGTTGCCGGCAGCTTTGTACGAACTTGAACACATCTCCCTTGATAGGAGTCAGATTCGGGTCGTTGAGTTGTTGTTGGACTTTGCGGATAAAATTGTATTGTGTCGGATAAATTTCCACGCATACCACCCGGCTGCATTCGCGCGATAATAATTCGAAACTGATGGCTCCTGTTCCGGCAAATAAATCAAGGGCTTCGATGCCCTTGAAATCGATCAGGTTTTCGAGTACGTTGAAAATGTTCTCCCGCGCGAAATCGGTCGTCGGTCGAGCTTTTATATTCGTAGGGACGTCGAAACGTCTGCGTCCGTATTTACCGCTAATAATTCGCATATTGATTCTGTTTTTCCATTTTTCTTGCAGTCTCGGCAAAGATAATATAAGGTGGGAGAAAGACAAAGCGAGCGGGTTTACTTTTCTTGTCGGTACACTTTGTATGTTCGTATCAGGAGGTAAAGGCGATGGGATAAGAATATTGGTTAGCAATTATCGTGTCGAATGCGGTTAATTGTGTCGGATAAAGTATAGCTTCCCAAAGTTTCTTTCTGTAATATAATAGAATTTGTATTGAAACTGAAAAATGAAACGGACGATTTTTTTCTCCATGAGCTTTTCTCTATATTTGCGGCATTCGCCGCCAATATAGAGAAAAGCTCGGCATAGTCAAATCGGAAATAAGATTTCCGTTTGCCTTTGCACTCACCTTTCACTATATTTGCGTTTGTTATAGAATAAAAGAAAATTGTAGTTTTTACAAGCAAAAAGGGGAATGATTTTAGATACATTGTTTATTGAGAGTCTCTCGAATTTCGTACATGGTCTGTCAACGGCTTTTTTCCTATATTTCGGAATCAATTTGGTTTTCTTTCGGGCTACGAATCGGCCTCTTTTTATTTTGGGGTGTCTTTTTTGCCTGTGGGGTGTCCAAGACTTGAAAGACTTGTTATTGTATATAGATACTATCGGCGATTCTCCATATTATTCTACTATTCTTTTATCGATAGATATGTGGGCAGTTCCTCTTTGTGCGCTTTTCTTGTTGGAGATATTGTCCCCCGGGTTCGCTACTCTCCGTCGAGTCCTTTTGTTTGAATTACCATTGGTTTTATTTACTGTCGTTTATATAATGACCGGTTTATTCGAGGTTTATATGTCGAGTGTCGTTTATACGGCGGTAGTTTGTGCATTGGTAGTCTTGTTTATAATCGTGAGGGTGAGGAGGTATAACCGGTATATGCGTGATAACTATTCTTATACCGAGCGTATTAATGTACAGTGGCTGATGAACAGTATGGCTATTTTGGCCGTGTGTCTGTTGTCTTGGCTGTATGTTTGTACGAATGTCAGCCATTTGGGCGATATGTTTTATTATATTTCATCTACTGTATTGTGGGCGGTTGTTTTGTATTATAGTTTGCGTCAAGAATGGATTCCTCAGGCGCAAGATATGGAGTCGGAGGAAACGGGTGTATCCCGTAATTTCGTTTCGCAGATGGGAGGCAAGCTCGAAGAGTATATCCGAGAGAAGGAACTCTATCTGAACCCCAAATTGTCGTTGTCGGACTTGGCGGTCGAGATGGGAACAAACCGAAGTTATTTATCCAATTGTCTGAATAACGAATTGGGTATCACTTTCTACGATTATATCAACTCGTTCCGGTTGGAAAAGGCGAAAGAGATTCTCGATGACTCCGGTTTCGAGGGCTGTATCGAAGATGTGGCGATTCGCAGTGGGTTTAATTCTGTTTCTACATTTCGTCGTTCTTTTCAAAAAAAATACGGTTGTACTCCTTCGCAATATCGGAAAAATGCCTTAGGACATAGATAGTTGCCTTGAAGATTCCGTTAAGGGAGAGTAAATTGTTCAGGCTCAATCAAGACAATCAAAAAACTATGGGATCTTTTTTAACCCCTCTCCTCAGAAACAGGTTTCTTCGGTGCTTTCTCTATACTAGGCCAACTTTTGTTTATTGGTCGGTTTCGAAACTATTTATTTGAAATAAAAAAGGCTGTCTCCCGACAGCCAATTTGTAAACCTTAAATCTAATACTATGAAAAAACATAGTACAAATGTATAACTGTAATTCTTATTTTCCAAATCAAGGCCTTAAAAAGGTTATTGATTTAACATAATTTGAGTGAAATCAATTGATTTTGTTAACTAGTTTGTTTTGCTCTTATTTTCTTGGGAACGAGAAAAGTATTTATGAAAGAAGAGCAGCTGATAATCTATGGAATTGTTCCAATAGGCATGGTTGTGTCCTCCGGGACGTTCGATATAATCGTGTTTTATATTACGGGTGAGTAATGCCTGATGTGTTCTTCGGTTGACTTCGAGAAAGAAATCGTCTACTCCGCAGTCGATGATAATGGCGAGATCTCCGTCGTTTAGAGAGGGGATCAGGTTAATAACGGTGTGTTCGTCCCAGCGTTTTTTATTGGCTACGAATTCTCCCAACTGGTCTTTCATTTTCCAGTTCGTAGGGAAAGGGCGGATATCGAGACCTCCGCTGGTGCTGCCTACGGCTCCGAAAACGTCGCGGTGACGGATTGCATTCCACATGGCTCCATGACCTCCCATACTGAGTCCGGAAATGGCTCTTGCCTTGCGATCGGGTATGGTGCGGAAGTGGGAGTCGACGTATCGAATCACTTCGTCTGATATATAGTCTTCGAATTGCATGTCTTTATTGCGGGGGCTGTTCCAGTACCAACTGTTAATTTTCCCATCGGGGCAAACGATGATGAAGTTGTAGAGGGAGGCGATTTGTGGCAACTCGGGTTTTATTTTCAGCCAAGCCGAATAATTGTCTCCGCATCCGTGTAGGAGGTACACTACCGGGTAACGGGTGTCGCTATGGGTGTAGCTTTCGGGGAGGATAATTACGTTTTTGAGGTCGTGCCCCATTTTGCTATGTATAGTTATCGTGTCGACTTGTTGAGCCGAAAGAGTAGCGACACATAGGAATAAAGTGAGCAGTAAAGAAATGTTTTTTTTCATGGGTGTAATTTTTAAAATTTATCGTTTTACATATTCGGTAACAAAATCTATATTGTCGAGTAACAAGCGACCGGGGGCGTTATAGAATTGTAATCCGGTAATTTCTCCGGCTTTAACTTGGGAAATAAAAAAGTCTTTACCGATTTCGTCGCTTAACAGTGCCTGCCAAGCGGTATCGGAAGCATCGAGGGTTTGTCCGTCTTCTCCTTCGGTCGTTGCCAATATATCGGTGAGGATAATTCGTTGTTCCTCTTCGGGTAACTCTTCTTCGGGTTCGAAAAGATTGTATTCGTCATCGTCGCCGGTGATTTGTCCGATGAGGTCTTCGCTATCTTCGTAACTGCTGATCTGTCCGGAAAGCCACCATTCGCCGTTCCATTGTATGAATCCGGTACGTAAAATGAGAGACGGGTCTTTCATATCGTGGGGAATCCCTATCAGCGAGCGGTTGGTCGCTTCGATAATCCGGTCGGTCGCTATGTGGCGGAATCGGGTGATTGTCTCATCGGCGTTTTCGTAACGGAAATAGCCGGTGTATTTGTGTCCCATACTCGACAGAGAGGCATACAAAGGGGAATCCTCTCCCAATACTTCGGCGAGCCAGCGGGGTGGTGTGAGCTGCATAAATTCGGTTACATGGTTGAAGCCAAAGTCGTTACAAAGCAGGTTTACCATATCGGGTATTTGCTCGTCCATACCGGCTTCTTTGGCTTCTTCGGCAAGGGACTCGGCTTGGTCTTCCAATAGGAAACCGTTGTTGAAGAATAGGTAGGACTGGGTACAAAGCCAAAGGAAACGGGCGTGCAATGCGTAAAGGTTATGAGACTCTTTTTCGTCGATTCGGAAGTATTGGAGTAGCTTTTCGTTTTCGGGAGCCGATTCGTATTCGGTCTCGAATATTTCCATCACGTCGGAGGCTATCGCAGCGAATGTATCGAGTGTGGGTGAATAGGGTATGTCGAGGTTGTTGAGTTGCATGTGGTAATGCCACACGAGGAATTGTACCTCTTCGATGTTGATTTCGCCGGGCGTGTAGTCTTCGTCGAGTGTATAAAACGGGAGCGGTTTTCCGAAACGTTTACCGTGAATACGAGTGAAGGCTTGAAAAATACCGGTTTGTGAAATAATATCCTCGAAATAGGCCGTGAGGATGCAGGCAAGCTCTTTTTGTTCGGTCTCGTCTATTTTGCGATAATCGCTTTCTTCGAGAGAGGTTTCGACGGCTCGAATGGCAGCCAGAACTTTATTGGCCAATGTGATGTAGTAAAGGTCGGTGGGTACTGAGCCGGAGTAAGGATGCAATGTTTTCCAATCGCCGTTATATATGCGTTGTTTGTCGGTATTCATGCGAAACTTGTGTTATGTGTTTACAAAAGTAGTTATAAATTGGGAAAAGAGTGGCGTATTGCAGCGTTTTATTATTTCTGTTACACGGTTTCCCATTATAAAACGAGTTATAAGGGATATTTGCAGATGAAAAAGCCGGGCCTCATCGTACAATCGAAAGGAAAGTATTGATTATCGCGGATAAAATAATTAACTTTGTGACCTAAAAGACATAGGGCCATAGAGATGGCCCGCAATATTAATAGCGTTTGCTATTTGTTCCATACAGAATGAAACGTCGGAAACTTCATTTGATATGAACGGGAACAAGTTGTAAGCGTCCTGCTTTGCATGGGCGTGACTTGCCGTTCATAACACCAATTCCGACGGGTGCATTCTGGGCAGTTTCGTCCATGCTTTGTATCCGTTGAATTTGTTGTATTATGAACATTGGCATTCGCATAGATTTTGAATGCCAATGGATTTTATCATTAAGCATGCCTCCCCATTGTACACAATTTTCAAATGGGTATCGGGGCGTTTTTTCGTGCGGGGAAAACGAGGAAAGTATTACCGCACGAAAACCTATATTTCGATAACGTTAATTTGGAGCATTGGATTGTTGTCGCCGGTTGCGAATGTTTATGCCCGTGGGTTTACCGAGTCGAGGTCGAGGCCCACTTTTGTTTCGCCCTATTATTTTGGTCCCAATGCTTTCCCGATTCCTGATGTACTGACAAAAACCAGTGATAAACTTAAAATTGAATTGGCAGGGGATTACTATTGGGGCAAGAATTATACGACGGATATTTTTCTGAAAACTCATATCCCCTTATGGACGCATCGAGCCAATCTTTCGCTTTGGTGGCCTGTGATTGAATGGTATGATGATATAAAAAACAAAGGTAAAATGTCGGGAGATGTATACCTCAGTATAGACATGCAGCTCTTCGAAGAACGAAGAATAGTGCCATCGTGGACTTTAAGAGCTGCTCTCAAAACCGCTTCGGGAGGAGGTTACGAAATCGACCGTTATTATGATTGTCCCGGTTATTTTTTTGATACCTATTTTGGTAAAACGTTCCAGATTGCGAGCGCCGTGATACAGATTTTTTCCGGTGGCGGATTCTTATGTTGGCAAACGGACAACGGCAGGCAAAATGATGCGGTTCAGTATGGAGTTTTAGTTGGGTTACGATTGGGAAATTTCAGTATAAGCGAGACTTTTGGCGGATATAGTGGTTGGGAATCAAATTCTAAAAAATATGGACATTTGGCTCATGATTGCCCTATGTCTTTGAAAACAAAACTTTCGTATGTCATATCCAATTGGGAGATCGGTGCGATGTTGCAACATGGTTTGTCCGATTATCCTTATACTCAGCTACGAATCGGCATCTCTTATTCTATCGACATTCTCAATCGGGAATGAGTTTTTTGTGCTTTTTACGATAAAATTTATTCTATGCCTGCCTTGTGTTTGTTTGACAAGTCTGTCTAAAAATAGGTAGTGCTCCGGTATCACCAAATAAATTTGTTTCTGCTCTCACCTTTCGCTATTTTTGTCTCGGAATTATGAAAAAAGGAACAGAACAAGAAGAACAGGGCGCGCCGTTGGCTGCCGGTTTGCATGCGTGGTACGCCGAGAATCACCGGGTGTTGCCGTGGAGGGGTATTACCGATGCGTATCGTATTTGGATTTCGGAGATTATTTTGCAGCAGACACGGGTGGTGCAGGGCTTCGAGTATTACAATAGATTCATATCCCGATTTCCCGATGTGCGGTCTTTGGCTGCCGCCGATGACGACGAGGTGATGAAACTGTGGCAAGGATTGGGCTATTATAGCCGGGCCCGTAATTTGTTGACTGCTGCGCGTCAGGTGGTGGAACGATTCGGTGGGGAGTTCCCGACGACTTACGAGGGTATACGTTCTTTGCAGGGAATAGGGGATTATACGGCGGCAGCGGTAGCTTCGTTCGCTTACGGGTTGCCTCATGCTGTGGTGGACGGTAATGTGTATCGGGTTCTTTCCCGAATTTATGGTATCGATACGCCTATCGACACGACAGAGGGACGAAAGTTGTTTGCCGCTCTTGCCGACGAGTTGCTCGACCGGAAAGACCCGGGCGGGTATAATCAGGCGTTGATGGAGTTCGGTGCACTGTATTGTGTGCCTCGCTCACCTCAGTGCGGAAGGTGTATTTTTGCCGACCGTTGTATGGCTTTGGCGACTCATCGAGTAGAAGAGTTACCTGTGAAACAGGGTAAGACGGTGGTAAAACCTCGTTATTTCAATTATTTTTATGTGAGACAGGGCGGAGATACTTGGATTCGTCGGCGAGAGGGGCGTGATATTTGGCGTAATTTGTATGAGCTTCCGCTTATCGAGACCGATGAAGAACAGGGGCTCGATGACTTGCAGCGTAGCGGTATTTGGGCAGAGTTGTTTCATGACGCCGGACAAGTGGGTGTTTCGTCTCAGGTGTATAGTTGTAAGCATGTGTTGTCGCATCGTATCATTCATGCCCGTTTTTACATGGTGGAGACGGAGTTTGCTCCCGATATGACCGGGTATATGAAGATTCCGGTGGAACGATTGGGGGACTATGCCGTGTCGCGCTTGACCGAAAGTTTCTTGGAAAAGCTGTCAATGAATTATCCTTCGTTGTTTTGAGACCGGATAATCTTACTTATTCATACGGGTAAGGAAAGGGATAGTCGCTATTTATATAAACGAGGCTGATGTGCTGAATGTCGCTATGTTTGGGGGCAGTCGAAATCAGAGGGGATTTTTTATGTGTCTAACTCCTGTCATCAGAAACTATTGTTTCTTCGGTTTCTTCCCTTTAACCCCTCTCATCGTCGCTACCGCTCCTCTGTTTCTCCCCTATATTTTGCGTTGCAACACCCCGCAATGCTGCGGGACACGGCAAGGGAGAAGGTAGAATGTTGTCTTGTTGCGTAGAAAGCTCGTCGGATTGTAACAAAAGCTAAGAAATGTGTTGTACTCCTCCTCTGCACACGAATGTGCGATAGGGGAGGTGTCACGAAGTGACGGAGGGGTTGAGCTTTCTCAAATCTATTCAGTTGCTTTTTAACCCCTCTCCGAAAAAAAAACTATCGTTTTTTCGGTTTCTTCCCTATATTTTGCGTTGTAACACCCCGTAATGCTACGGGACACGGCAGGGGAGAAGGTTAGAGTGTTTTGTCGCTAAAATTTGTTTCTGCTCTCGGTTTGCACTATCTTTGACACAACATAAAACAATCGAATGATAGAAAGAGTAATCATATTGGATGCTGTCGATCCGGTAGCGTTTTACGGCGTGAATAACGCGAATGTACAGTTGATTAAGAATTTGTTCCCGAAAGTGCGTATTGCCGCCCGCGGGAATGTGATGAAGGTGATCGGCGATGAGAAGGAGACCGAGGTTTTCGAGGAGAAAATCAAGTTGCTTGAAAAACATTGCGCCGAATATAACCAGTTGAGCGAGGAGGTAATCATCGATATTATCAAGGGCGATGAACCGCAAGCGATAAAACCGCAGGAGAACCTCATTATTTACGGAGTGAACGGTAAACCGATTACGGGGCGTACGCCAAACCAAAAGAAACTGGTGGAGGCTTTCGCCAAAAACGACTTGACTTTTGCGCTCGGTCCGGCGGGGTCGGGCAAGACTTATGTAGCGATAGCACTTGCGGTGAAAGCGTTGAAAAACAAAGAGGTGAAGAAGATTATCCTGAGCCGTCCGGCTGTGGAGGCAGGAGAAAAATTGGGCTTTCTGCCGGGGGATATGAAGGATAAAATAGATCCTTATCTGCAACCGTTGTACGATGCTTTGCAGGATATGATTCCGGCAGTGAAGCTGAAAGAGTACATGGAGACGAACGTGATACAAATCGCTCCGTTGGCATTTATGAGGGGGCGTACGTTGAGCGATGCGGTGATTATTCTCGATGAGGCGCAGAACACGACCACACACCAGATAAAAATGTTTCTTACCCGATTGGGTATGAATGCGAAAATGATCGTTACCGGCGATATGACGCAGATCGATTTGCCTGCGTCGCAGACTTCGGGGTTGATACAGGCGATAGGGATTTTGAAAAATGTAGAGGGTATAGCCCGAGTGGAATTCAACAAGAAAGATATCGTGCGACATAAATTAGTACAGCGTATTGTCGAGGCTTATGAAAAACACGACGAGAAAGTACGCAAGGCTTCCATGTCTAAAAAGTATGAACAAGCCGAGAAAAAAGGAGAAGAGTAATGGGCGGTAACCCGTGGAGAAAATGGTTGGGAGAGAGTGACGATCCGGGTCGTAACCGATTGCAGGCTTTTGTTTATTCTCGTTTGTGGATGGGGGTATTTCCTTCATTCTTGGCAGGATTCGCTGTTATATTCCTTATTTGTTACTGGGGGAATCTGCCTGTCGAGAAGTCGTCTAACAAGGCTTTGCTCTCCGGACTGTTATGCGTGGTGGGTTATGCGATAGGGGTTTGGGCTGCCGTAGCTCCCGATAAAGACGATGAGGAAGACGAGGTAGAGGATTCGACCGGAAGGGCGAGTTGGATAGATAAAGTGAAGTTAGCCGTTTGTTGTTTGGCATTAGTCGCTATATTCGCTTATCCCAGCATAGAACGGGTACTTAGCGGTGAACGAACCATTTTAGAGGGTTGTGTCGAACTGACGGGAAAATGCTTGATGATTGTCTGCTTGTTTGTTCCCGTTTATATCCGTTTAAAACGAAAGTCGAGAGGGAGTTTGAAATAGATTTATCTTAATCTTGCAATCGGTACACTATCTCGTTTTTATGTTGTATCTTTGCGCACAGATGTGAAAATGGGCTGCGCCTAGGAACTCTCAAATGAATTTGTTACAGCTCTCGGCTTGCACCGTTTTTTGCAAGGTCATTATCGAAGACGAATAACCGATTATAGTATAAACAGAAAAAGTATTACAGAAATGAAAAATGCTTTGGTAAAAACCGATTTCAAATTTCCCGGACAGAAGAGTGTGTATCACGGCAAAGTGCGCGATGTATACAATATCGACGATGAGCTGTTGGTGATGGTGGTCAGTGACCGTATTTCGGCATTCGACGTGATTCTTCCAGAGGGTATTCCTTACAAGGGGCAGGTGCTGAACCAGATTGCCGCTAAGTTTTTGGATGCTACGTCGGACATTGTCCCGAACTGGAAGGTGGCTACTCCCGATCCGATGGTGACCGTGGGGCTGCGTTGCGAACCATTCAAAGTAGAAATGGTCGTGCGGGGATATTTGACGGGACATGCATGGCGCGAGTACAAGGCCGGCAAACGAACGCTTTGCGGTGAGACGATGCCCGAGGGCATGAAGGAGAACGAAAAATTCCCGCATCCTATCATCACGCCGACTACCAAAGCCGATGAGGGTCACGATGAGGATATTTCGAAGGCGGAGATTATCGCCAGAGGTATCGTCTCGAAAGATGACTATGAACAGTTGGAGAAATATACGTTGGCGTTGTATCAACGAGGCTGCGAGATGGCTGCTCAAAAGGGGCTTATTTTGGTGGATACGAAGTATGAGTTCGGCAAAATAGGCGATAAAATCATTCTCATCGACGAGATTCATACGCCCGATTCTTCGCGCTATTTCTATGCCGAAGGTTATGAAGATCGTCTTGCCCGTGGCGAGGAACAACGTCAGTTATCGAAAGAGTTCGTGCGTCAATGGTTGATTCAGAATGGATTTCAGGGTAAAGAGGGGCAACAGGTTCCCGAAATGACCGAGGAATACTGCAACAGCGTGTCGGATCGCTATATCGAGCTATATGAGCATATCGTGGGCGAAAAGTTCGTGAAAGCCGAGGGCGAGGACGTTGCCGCCCGTATCGAAAAGCACGTGACCGATTTTTTGAACAACCGTAAAAAATAACCGGTAAAAATCGATTGGTGACGAATGGATTATAAAGCGGAGGGAATAAAGCCTTATGACGAGGAGACGGACAAGACGACGCAGGTGCGGGAGATGTTCAATTCTATCGCTCCGGCTTATGACACAATGAACCGGACAATGACACTGGGTATAGACCGGTGGTGGCGTCGGGTGGCCGTGAAGATGCTGCGTCGCTATTCTCACCGTCGTATTCTCGATGTGGCTACGGGTACGGGCGATTTGGCGTTGCTGCTGGACGAGCGTCTGCATCCAGACTGTGTCGTGGGTATCGATTTGTCGGAAGGTATGTTGCGCATAGCTCGTGAGAAAGTGACCGAGCGAAATGCACAAGAGCGGATTCTTTTCGAGGTGCAGGATTGCTTGTCGATGACATTCGACGACAACAGTTTCGATGTGGTGACGGTCGCCTACGGGGTGCGTAATTTTGAACATCTCGAAGATGGTTTTCGAGAGATGTACCGGGTGTTGAGTCCCGGCGGCGCACTGTGTGTGATCGAGTTGTCCACTCCCGAAAGATTCCCGTTTCGCCAGCTTTATAAGTTCTATACCTATACGTTTATTCCTTTCGTGGGTCGGTTGGTGTCGAAAGACCGCCGGGCTTACAGCTATCTGCCCCGTTCGGTAGCGGCCGTTCCACAAGGTGAGGATATGCTCGCTATTTTCCGTCGTGCGGGTTTCGGCCATTGCTATTGTCGGCGGCTCACTTTCGGGGCTTGCACGATTTATATCGGAGAGAAGTGAGAGGAGATAAATAAGAGTGAATTTAGCGAGGCAGTTAGAAAACTGCCTCGCTTTTTAATGATTACATTTTATAATAAGTCGTCCCGGCAAGTGTGAGAGATGAAATATTACGTCTGTCTCGTGCTAATCTGTAAGAACCTTTATAAATGGTATTCCCATTTTCGTCCAATAATCTCACCTCTCCATTTTGTAATCTATAAGTAGCGGTGACGACTAACCGGTCGCCGTCCCATAATTCGCACTTTCCACTGCTGTAAAGATATATTTGTCTGCCGTCGTTGGCTTTGAGGCGTTGGGTTGAACGGAAAACGACATTTTGCGATATACAAGTTTCGAAGGAAGCGATATTTTCAATCGGTTTATTTGCGTTTGAAGAAAATATGATTCCTCCGCCAAGTAGCATAATGACAACAATTAATTTTTTCATGTTTTTTTAGTTTGAGATTTTCCTACTCATTTATCGGCTTTTCGGATTCCTCCGGTTTGTACCTTGAAAGAGATAGATTACGCACATAAAAAAACGCGGTACTTTCAGTATATTCCCGCTCAGAGGTGTTTGGCGTAACCCGACAGAAAAATAGACCAAAAGCCCGCGCTAACAAACGCGAGCATTTCAACTCTTATTCTTTTCTGTCTTTTTAGTCGCCAAACTTTCTGAGCAGCAGAATAAAGCTAAAACGCTTTTCCAATATGTCTAAAATGTGCGTATCAAATTATACGCTATGTTTCATAGGCAAATTATGTTATTGTTTATGATAAAAGCAAAGGTAATAAAATATTTATAATTTGTATAAAAACAGAGGAATCTGTGTAGTAGTTTACAGATGTTGTATCTCTTTATGGGCAAAATAATGGGGCTATCCGACTTTTTGGGGGCACTTCTCAAAATCAGAGGGGATTTTTATGCATCTAACCCCCTCTCCTCAGAAACTATTGTTTCTTTGGTGTTTCCCCTATATTTCTAACGCAATACCCCGTAATGCTACGGGACACGGCAGGGGAGAAGGGGTATAAACAGACTGATGAGATGTCGTTTTCAACCCTTCCGTCACTACGTGCCACCTCCCCTATATTTTGCGTTACAAAACACAGGGGAGGAGTTTTAAATGTTTCCGATTGTGAAACAGAAATACTCTATAAAGCTATGGGGACATGGAGGGAAAGGAGGTTTAAAGTTTCGCTTCAATGGCGATATGCACATCTCTTGCGTTCTAAACGTAGACTTTCTCATCATTGCATAAGGATAGTTTTAGTAATAAAATAGGGTATTCTCCTCTTCATCAGCCGTTTCCCCGTATTATTACGGGGTGTCCGCATAGATCGGAGCAGAGGAGAAGTTGGAATACTTCTCGACCTTTCCTTCTGTGTCTCATTGAGGGGAGTTTATAAAGAAAGAGCTGCCGATTGGCAGCTCTTTCTTTATGGATAGATAGTTTGGTCCAATTATTTCTTGGCCGGGCATGTAGGCTTGATTTGTTTGAAGAAATCGTTGCCTTTGTTGTCGACGAGAATGAATGCGGGGAAATCTTCCACTTCGATTTTCCAGATGGCTTCCATGCCGAGCTCGGGATATTCGAGGCATTCGATACTCTTGATATTGTTTTGAGCGAGGATAGCAGCCGGACCTCCGATACTGCCGAGGTAGAATCCTCCGTGTTTCTTGCAGGCGTCGGTGACAGCTTGGCTGCGGTTTCCTTTTGCCAACATAATCATAGAGCCCCCGTGACTTTGGAAGAGGTCTACGTAGGGATCCATTCGACCGGCTGTCGTGGGACCCATCGACCCGCAAGCCATGCCTTTCGGCGTTTTTGCCGGACCTGCATAGTAGATGGGGTGGTCTTTGATGTACTGCGGCAAGTCTTCGCCCCGGTCGAGCCGTTCTTTGAGTTTGGCGTGCGCAATGTCCCGACCGACGATAATCGTTCCGTTGAGCGACAGACGTGTGGCAACGGGGTATTTATCCAACTCTTTGAGAATTTCGCTCATAGGTTGGTTGAGGTTTATTTTAACGGCGTTGCCTTCACCGGCTTGGCGGAGTTCTTCGGGAATGAGCTCGCCGGGGTGACTGTCGAGTTTCTCGATCCAAATACCGTCCTTGTTGATTTTACATTTGATGTTTCGGTCGGCCGAGCAGCTCACTCCCAATCCTACGGGGCAGGATGCTCCGTGGCGGGGCAGACGGATAATGCGTACGTCGTGTGCCAGATATTTACCGCCGAACTGTGCGCCGAGTCCGATACGGTGCGCTTCTTCCAAGACTTGTTTTTCCAACTCGATGTCCCGGAAAGCTCGTCCGAATTCGTTTCCGGTCGTGGGCAGACTATCGTAGTAGTGGGTGGATGCCAGTTTCACAGTGAGCAAGTTTTTCTCGGCCGAAGTCCCGCCGATGACGAATGCAATGTGATAGGGCGGACAGGCTGCCGTACCCAATGTTTTCATTTTTTCCACCAAGAAAGGAACGAGTGTCCCGGGGTTGAGAATGGCTTTCGTTTCTTGGTAGAGGTATGTCTTATTCGCCGATCCACCGCCTTTGGTGACGCAGAGGAATTTATACTCCATACCTTCGGTAGCTTCCAGGTCGATTTGCGCGGGAAGATTACATTTGGTATTTACCTCGTCGTACATGGTAAGGGGTGCGTTTTGGGAGTAGCGCAAGTTTTCCTCGGTATAGGTTTTGTAAACGCCGAGGGAGAGAGCTTCTTCGTCGCAATATCCCGTCCAGACTTGCTGGCCTTTCTCTCCGTGAATGATTGCCGTACCGGTGTCTTGACAGAAAGGAAGTACTCCTTTGGCGGCCACTTCGGCATTTCGGAGGAAGGTGAGCGCTACGTATTTATCGTTTTCGCTGGCTTCGGGATCGCTCAAAATCTTAGCTACTTGTTCGTTGTGCGAACGGCGAAGCATAAACGATACATCGCGGAAGGCGGCGTTCGCCATAGCGGTAAGACCTTCCTTTTCGATTTTCAAGATGGGTTTTCCTTCGAACTCGCTTACAGATACATAATCTTTCGTGAGCAAATAATACTCGGTCGTGTCTTCGCCGAGCGGGAACATGGGTTGATACTTAAACGGTGTGATAGCCATAGTTATATGTTATTTAGTATGTTTTGTCTGACGATGGGGAGACCGAACGAGGTGTAGGCAGGCTCCGGCGATCGTGTTGCAAAAATAATGAAAGGCGGGTGCAGAATAAAACAAATTCGTTTGTTTTTTATGCCCAGCCAGCTCTTCTTTTCGCTCGCAGGACAAAAATAAAGAATTTTTTCGGTAATTCATCTTTTGTCGTGAAATCTTTCGAGAAAGAGGTACAATGTATGAAGCTGCCATAAAAACGGCCTCGACCGGGGTTTACTTTGCCGTACCATATATGGCTAAACTAATCATTGAATTTATGGAAAAGAATTATCAAAAAGAAAATCGCAATCTGCGAAAATCACGCGATTTGCTCGTGGAACGAATCTTACATCGATATCCTGCCCGGAGGGTCGATAGCGACGACGATTTGTTCGATGCTTTGGAGGAATACGACTCGTATCGGAACGAACGGTATGAGCGTCTTGCCGACGACCAGAGCAAGCTGTGCAAATTGTTTATGTCGAACCCGAAAATGGGAGCGTTTATCTCGGACGTTATCGGTGGGGAGGATGCTCTTATCGCTTGTGTACGTTACTTCGGGAAGGATATGCTCGATTGTGCCGAGGACGAGGGGCGCATGGAAGAGGTTCGTAAGGCGAACGACGAGTACCTATCACGCATGGCACGATTCGGCGAATTGGAAAACCAAATGCGGGAGAACTTGAAAAACAGCACTCGTTGTATGGAGCGTTTCAAGTCGGAGAAGGGAATGAGCGACGAGGAGTTCGAGGGTTTTCTCGACCGGGTGTATCATTTGTGCAACCATGTGTTTATGGGAGAATTGAACGACGAAGTTCTCGGGTTACTTTTCAAGGGGTTGTATTACGATCGTGACTTGTCTTGTGCCGAGCGGGAAGCCGAGGTGCGTGGACGTAACGAGCGTATCGTTTTCGAAAAACGGGAACGTAACGGCGATTCGTTGCCTCCTTTGCGAAACGGAGGCAGTTTCGAGCCTGATGCCGATCTTTCGCCCGTATTCGGAAACCGTCGCCGCCGTAGCGTGTGGGACTTGTAGGTTTTTGAAAAGGGGATTGAAACAACTTCTAAATTATTCTAATTCTTATGTTTTTATTGTATTCTAAAATGAAAAGAGAGATGAAAAATTTTTTATTGAAATGGAAAAAGCCGCTTCTTTGGTTGACCGGTTTCGTATTGTTGGTACTGTGTTGGCAAGTTTGGGACGGACTGTTCGATGCAGGGTTGGTATTGGCGGCGATCGTACCGGGTGTGTCGGGCGGAAAAATCGTATCCAACGAACCGTTGACGACCGATATTGTTCGTGAAGGGAGTCCCTCTCTGTTGCGTAGCGAAGTGGATAAACGCATCGTGAAAATACGACCGATGTCCACGCCTATCGATCAGTTATCACGGTGGAACGGTTCACGGAAGGCTTCGTCGATGATTGTCGATTATTATTCGGTCGATGTGAAACCTACCAAGTCATATATGAAGGCCTCGTATGTGGCTCCCGGAGCATCGACCGTTAACGACTCGCATAAAAAGGCGACTATCAATGCCGTGGACAACAACATATTCGAGGTGTCGGAAACTTTGTTGGTTCAAGGTGTAAAAGGGTATGATCCCGACGGGGAGATGTCGAATGCCGACTTGGTACTTTATATCGCCGCAAAAGACGAGGATACGGGGGCATTGACCGTCTATCCCATCAATGGTTCCAAAATAGGTTCGGTGACCAACTGCGTGCCGTCTATTCCCGTGAATACGCCGCTTATCCGTATGGGGCGTGCGGCAACGGAACTCGATGTGCAGACGGCACAATTCGCCGCTTTACCTATCAAGAGTCAGAATTTTTGCCAGATATTCAAAATGCAGATCGAGCAATCGACTTTCCAAAAAATAGCGAATAAAGAGGTCGAATGGGATTTCTCGGATGCTGAGGAAGCTGCTATTTACGATATGCGATTGGGTATGGAAAAGAGTTTTATGTTCGGTGTGAAGAACACGATTTTCGACCCTCGTAAAAAGGAGAATGTGATGCTGACGGGCGGTATCTGGTGGCAGGCCGGAAATCATTATACCTACAATCCTACTGTGGAGATGACACAGAACGATTTGATCGATATGATGCGACAGGCTTTTACCGGGAACGGAGGGAATAAACGGAAGGTGTTGATTGGCGGTTCTTCGTTTATCGGCCGTATCAATAAGATAGAGATGACCAAAGTGGTGATGGCCCGCGAAGATAAGGTTCAGTGGGGCATCGACTTCTCGGAAATCAAATCGAAGTTCGGGAAGCTGTATGTGCTTTATTCGGAGGTATTCGACGATTGCGGCATGAGCGACTACGGATTTATTTTCGACCCGGAATTTATCCAGAAATGGTCTCATGTCCCGTTCGACTCGCAGGAACTCGATTTGAAAAAATCGGGGGTACGCAATACCGATGCGTTGGTACTGACCGAGGCCAGTTGTTTGACATTGCGCTATCCGGCTGCTCACATGCGTATCGAGCCGGTCATACCCGATGAAGAATAAGTGATATGATTCAAGGGGACTGAGGGGCGACCGGGACATCTTACCCGGCTCCCCTTTTTCTAAAATTCGGCCTCTCCTCGAAACTGTGTTTTTTCGTGTCACTCTCTTATATGGTTGTTTGAAACTGTTGTGTTACATGGCACGGGAGAAATTTTTATACAGCCGTTCTTGCGAGAGAGATATGGTTGTTTCGGCGAGGGGCTATATAGTTTTTAAATTAAATATAATGATATGATGAAGATTTATCAGACCCGGTTGGGAAACCTATCTACCTCGGTCGATGTGAACGGTGTACCTCGTCGGGTACAATTTCTTGCCAGTGACGGTGTAAACGGAATTTTTTCTACGGCCGACGAACAGTTGCAGCGGGCTATGGAAAATAGTCGGGGGTATGGGAGACGATTCAAATTGTCGGACGTCGCACAGCCGGCATCGGAAGAGAAAATTTATACGTTAGTACCGGAGGTTCGCTCTTGGCAGGACGCAAGGGATTATTTGAGAAGAGAGCCGTACGGGCTTTCTGACGAGGAAGTCTCCTCTCCTGCTCTTATCGAGCAAGCGGCCGAACGGTTGAATTTGATTTTTTCACAATTAAAAAAGAGGAACAAGCGATGAGAACGACTATACACAATCATTTGCGAGGGCAAAACGGGTGCTTGGGATTTTATTATGGGTTGGCATCTCTTCTCTCGGCATATCCCGAGGGCGGTTTGCCGGGAGAGTTTTTTATCAATGGAGAAACTCAATCCATTTGGATATGGGATTCTACCGGTCGTTCGTGGTACGATACGAATCATGCGGCTCCTTCTCCGTTCATGGGTATTATCACCGAACCGGCGACTTTCAGCCCGGCGGTCGAAAGCGGTGTGCAGGCTTGTTTCATCTATGTGGCCGGAGGTAAAGGGTCTTATGTTTTCCCTGCCTTGAAAGGATCGGCGGCAATGACCGTGACGACAGACTCGTCGGCAATTATCACCCTTGTGTGGGACGGAACGGCATGGCGGAATTATGTGACTCCATTGATGTTCGACGATGCCGTGCGTCCTGTTTATCTCTACCGAGGGACGTGGAATCCATCTTTCACTTATCGATGTACCGGTGGAGCCGCCGATGTGGTTTATTTTATGGGTAAGTACTATCAGGTGAAGTTTTCGGTAGGCAGCACGACAGCTTCGCCGGCATCTTCGAATGATTGGGAAGAACTTTCTCGTTTTTGTGCCATAGCCGACGAGATAAAATTGAAGCCCAACGGATTGGTTTTGCTCGATGGGCAGCAAACTATTCGGGTGTCGAGCGAGCTTTCTTCGTGGGAGTTGTGCAATGGCGAAATCTGTCATAAAGAAACAGGAACTTTTTTGTCGCAGGCCGGGGAGTTGCGTGTGCCCATTGGAGATGGAGAAGTCGTGATAAGTCCTTTACAAAAGGGAATTGTCGTTTATTCGGGCGATGGCGATAAAGTCTTTCAAATAGGGTTGGATGCAGCCGGAGAGGCTTTGTTAAAAATGACTCGGCCCATTGAAAACGGTTCGTGCGAGGTGTCGATTTCTCCTCGGCAAATCGAAATCTCTCGTCTCGATGGGACCGGATTACCGGTTTACCGCAGTTCGTTTACTGCCGACGGGTTGAATTGTGCATTAAAAAAATGGACCGATATTCTTTCGGAGGGTGATATTTATGTGGACGAGAATAATTTTGTGAGACAGAAGAAAGGCGCGTGATGAAAGTAAGTGTAGATGAGTTGGTAGACCGGGTTAAAGCGAACATGGAGGAGCTAACCGATTCTTTCGATGCCGGTATCGTGATGACCGCAGGGATAGGAGTAGAGCGATATATACGGGAGAAAATGCCGGATGCCTTGCTTGCCGTATGGGCAACGGAACCGGTATCGTCGTTGCCTTTGATAGATTGCGCTTCGTTGTTGCGACCACAGCGTTCGTCCGACGGTAGCGGATATGTACTTTTGCCCGATGATGTGTGGCGTATGGCTGAGTTTTGTATGGACGGGTGGAGGCAGCCTGTTACGGAATTTATCGATAAAACGTCTCCCGAATATGAGTTGCAGTTCAATTTTTATACCCGGGGAGGCTGTTCGACACCCGTATGTGTTTTATCGAACGAAGAAGGACAAAAACGTATCGATTATTACTCGCTTCCTGCGCATGTCATTTCTCATCGGGTGAGGTCGGCTCGTTATGCCGCTTATCCTGCCCGCGATGCCGAGAGTTATGAGTTACTTCCTTCGTTGATACCGGTCGTTTGTTATACTTGTGCGGCTCTTGTGTATGAGATATTGGGTCGTCCGGAACAAGCTGCGGCCATGATGCGTTGTATCGTGCGATAGGGGTTATAGATTCGGGACAGTTTCAAATCTTCCCGAATCTATTTTGTTCCCGTGTGTGGCCGGAATTATTTATCGGGGCGAACGTCGCGCAATAATTCGTATGGTATCTTGCCGATTTGAGCTGCCGTTTCGGAAAAAGAGCTGTGTACCGATCCCAATACATGGCGGGTACGCGATAGGAGGTATAGCTCTATCAGCGCTTCTTGCATACCTTCCAAACTGTTACGGTCGGCTTTGTGGACAGAGGTGAACACTCTATTTCCGAACCGATTTACAATCGAGCGTTTGTCCTCCTCGGAGTCGGAGGCAAGGTAAAATGTCGTGTCGCCGTTCTGTTCTATTTCTTTTTTCATACGCTCGATAAATAAACGGGTAGGACTTTGTGCGATAGATAGAGCATTGTCGGTCCGGCGAATGTGGACACCCACTGTATTTGTTCCGAAGAGGGAACAACGGGTATCTATTTCTTGCAAGATGGAAGCGAGAGGACGAAAAACGGAGAAGCGGTCATTTTCATCTTCGGGAGAATAAAAATATACGAAAGAGGCTATATAAACTTTCCTATTCTTTGCCCAGTCGTAAAAATCGAAGTTCTCGTAAAAAAGGTGTAAGGCCTGTTTTTCATAGATACAGTTATTGAAGATTGCCTTTTGAAAAAGACGGGGAATGAAAATATTTTTCTGCCGGGGCCTGTCGTAAAGCAGGTAATCGCTCCATGTAGCCTCCGTTACTTTTACATTCGGTAAATCGATCGGTTCGAATAATTGGTCGAAACGGCAATTTAATCCTCGGTCTTTGAACCAAATAATATGTAACTCGCTATTTGCTTTTCGGCTTAGTTTAATTGCCGAGTCGATCGCTTTCATGCGATTGGCAAGGCCGCCTACCGGAACGAGCAATATATACCTTTTTTTCATGTTCGAAATGTTTATTTTCTGTTCGATACGAAAGAGAAAAAAATGATTGTAATTCTCTTTTTTATCCGATAATCATATAATATTAAACAAAACTATGAATTTAATTTTATTTCGTTTTGTCTTTTAATAAATGTTTTATCGAGAGCGGATTGAAAGAAATCGAGCAAATGAGGTTGTTTCGCCTCATTAAAAGAATTATTTTTGCAAACCCGTTTAGGGAAGCGGATAAATATTTTGTTCTAAAATGAAAGAGTAGTTTCAATGATCGGTAAAAGTTTGGATATAGGGAGTTCTGTCATTCGATTTTTTTCGAAAAACTTTTATACACTCATTCTTTTTGCGTTGGTTCTTATATCTGCATTTTCCAGTATATGGCTTTTCTATTTTGAAATAGTGAAAGACACGAATCCGCTTTCGTCGATACCGGCTCATATTGTTAAGACGCTGTTCGATGCAATGGTTTTGATGTCTCCTTTTTTTGTCGTCAAAAGACGGGGATTCGTTTTTATACCGTTGATTTTGCTCGATGTATTTTGTTTGTCGGCCGTATGGTATTACCGGAACTATTTGGATATAATACCGTTTTCTTCTTTCCTTTTGTATGAAAACCTTACTCCTTTGTTGTTGGAAAGTGCTTTCGCTTCGGCGCGATGGATCGATTGTCTGGCAATCGTTCCTACTTTGATGACCGGGGTTCTTTACAAATTTGTTTTACAGAAAAAAGTGCAAAAAGAGCGGAGGCGGCTATGGTGGCCGGTGATCGTTATCTTGTCGGTTTTTGTCTGTTTTCATATTTTTCTTTCGGTGCGGGATATAAAATCGAAACAGTATGATTCTCTTACCGATAGATTTGTCACTTTCCCCAATAATATATTGTATTTCGATCTGAATGGAATGTGCGGATATATTCTGTATCATGCCGCTACTTCGCTTTTGCCCCAACCTGAATTGACGGAAGAAGAAACGATTCGAATCCAAGATTATCTCGACGCTTATCCTCGTTATGCAGATAACATCTATTCGGTTAATGAAAACAAAAATTTGATACTTATTATCGTAGAGTCGCTTAACTCGTGGGTGATCGGCAAGAGCTTTTGCGGAGAAGAGATAACACCATGCTTGAACCGGATCGTAAACGACAGCAACTCGATTACAGCAGTTCATGTTTTGCCACAAGTGAAGGACGGTAGATCGAGCGACGGGCAATTTATGTTCAATACCGGATTGCTTCCCTTAAAGAGCGGAGCCGTCGCTACCCGATATGACGATGTGGATTACTATTCTATCGCCAAAGCGTTGAAGCGACGGAATTACACGGCGGTAAACATGACGGTCGATGGGAATAATTATTGGAATCAGGCCGAGATAAGCGTCGCTTACGGGTATGACCAGAATATCGATAGATTGGGTGGTGGAACAAGTGTTACGGATAGTGTGCTGATGGAACGGGCTATTGAAAAAATAAAAGTGCAGAAAACGCCGTTTTTCTATCAATTGATAACAGGGACGTCTCACAAGCCTTATAATGAGCCGTATCGGAAGACGAAGTTGTCGGGTGCTACTGAGTTTCCGGAGGAGGTGAGAAATTATATGGAGGTTATTCATTATACCGACCGTTGTATCGGAGCGTTCGTCGATTCGCTTCGTAGTAACGGATTGTACGATAATACAGTTATTGCGATAGCCTCGGACCATAACCAATTACTCTCTCCTTGCGGAGTACCCGATTATAACGATACGGAGGCTGCATTCATCGTGGCGAACGCCGGTGTGAAATATACGCATACTTCGGTTATGGGACAAATCGATATTTATCCTACCTTACTCGACATAATGAATTGTAACGATTATGCATGGAAAGGTTTAGGTTACAGTATTTTGCGCACTCCGGTCGGAAGTGCGGCCGGTTGGAATGGGACAGTTTACGGTAATGAAGGAGATTCTTTGGCCTCCCGGCAGATAGAGGCATGGGATATTTCGGAAAAAATAATTACCAAAGGATATTTCAGTTTAAAATAATACTATAAATTATTATTTCATTACATTTGCATCGAATGTTATCGAATGCAAATGTGGTTGGATAAATTTTCGGCACGAGTTTTTTCTTGGAACCGCGAGGGACAGTATCTGTTGTTTTATCTGCTTACTGTCTGTTGTTTTATGTTTCCTATCGAATATTTACATATCGGGTTGAAATATTCGACTATTTTCGATTTGCGTATCCTTCTTCCACAGGGAAAGCCTGTGGGCGATACGCTTTCGGCTTTTGCGCCGACTGTGGGCGATGCTTTTTTATTGTCGTTGCCTCTTTTCTTTTTTACGAACAAGAGGTGGGTCGTGTTTATTCCGCTTTTTCTGTTCGACGTTTTTTGTCTTATCCAGACTTTATATGCTCGTGTCTATGAGGATATTATGCCATATTCGTCGTTCCTTCTCGTGAATAACGTCAACGATGTGCTGCTTAACAGCGTGAGGGGATTGATACGGTTACGCGATATATTTGTGTTCTTTCCCACTCTGTTACTTTTGGCGGGGTATATTTTCTATTTCAGGAAACAGCGTCATTATCCGTCTTCACGTACCAGAGCGGTTGCCGCCTTCGTATCGTTGTCGATAGCTTTGTCTTCCTATGCGGTCAGAGCTCATCATATTTATCATCGTGCGCCTTCCGATCAAGAGTCTCCGTGGACGGCTTTCATTACGCCTTATAATTATCGTGAGTACGTGGTGTTTAACGGTGTCGTACCTTATACGTGCTATGCGTTTGTCTCTTCGCTTTTGCAGGGTGGAGAGCTGAATGCCGAGGAACGGAAAACCGTTGAATCTTATCTTGACGATATGCCGCGTTATGGTGATAATAGATATGCCGTAGAACCGGGAAGGAATCTTATTCTTATCGTCGTGGAATCGATGAATTCGTGGTTATTGAACCGGACAGTGAACGGGGTGGAGATTATGCCCCGGCTCAATCGTCTACTGTCCGAAGAAGGCACATTTTCGGCTCTCCATTTAATTCCGCAAGTAAAAGACGGTCGGTCTAGCGACGGCCACTTGATATTCAATACTGGGCTTTTACCTGCGAAGGTAGGAGCGACCGCCGTGCTGTACGGCGGAAACACCTATCCGGCTTTGGGGCATGCGTTGAGAGATAAAGGTTATCGGACTTTGAATATCGTATGCGACCGGGCTCAGGATTGGAATCAGGCGGAAACTTCTCCGGCATACGGTTTTGAAACTTTATATGATAAAACATCGTTCGGTGCGAGCGAGACTTTGAGCGATTCGGTTCTGTTTGCCGAAAGTCTTTCTATTTTGAAATGGACACAAGAGCCGTTTTTCTCTCAGATAGTGACTATCTCGACACATGCTCCGAACAAGGCTCCGTCCAATCCCACGGCTCTTTCCCGATACCCGACCGAGTCGAGCGAGTTGGTCAACACGATGGAGGCTTTTCATCGCCTCGACAGACAGTTGGGCAGTTTTCTCGATTCGCTGAAAGCGTGCGGGCTGTACGAACGCTCGGTAATCGCTATTGTTTCGGACCATGACGAGTTGGGTAAAAATGTGTTGGACGGGCGCGAGCATAGGACACTTGCCGACCGTGAGGTAGCGTTAGTTTTATTGAATACTCCGTACACGATTTCTTATGAGGAGACGGCGGGGCAAATCGATGTATATCCGACATTGCTCGATGTCATGGGGTGTAACGAATACGGTTGGAAAGGTTTGGGATATAGTTTGTTCCGTACTCCGGTCGAGAGTGCTGTTTATTGGGACGGAAGTTCTTTGGGAAACCGTCGGTCTCCTTTGTATTCGAGGCAGACGCAGGCGTGGGATATTTCTCGTTTGATGATTACCGGAGATTTCTTTTCCGGGAAATCTTTCGGGTATGACGAGGAGTGAAGTGTGGGGTAATGTTTATCGACCGTTTTGTCCGATATGATTTTAATATTTCTGTATTTGGCTCTTTGAAAAAAAAATACGAAATTTGCAAATCCGAAAGAAATATAAAACTTACATAAACAAAAGAGATTACAATGAAGAAAAGTGCACTTCAAACCGCTCGTGCTTCGTATCAGCCTAAGTTGCCCGAAGCTATTAAAAACGGCGTTACCATCGTCGAAGGTAAGGCCACGCAATCGGTTGCCGATCAGGAGGCTATCGCTAAGTTATTTCCTAACACATACGGCATGCCTGTTCTCCGTTTCGAAGCAGCTGCAAAGAAAGAATATCCGGCTATCAATGTGGGTGTTATCCTTTCCGGCGGTCAAGCTCCCGGTGGACATAATGTAATTTCTGGTCTTTTCGACGGTCTTAAAGCTCTGAATAAAGAGAGCCGTTTGTTCGGTTTCCTTTTAGGCCCCGGCGGATTGATCGAACATAAATATATGGAACTTACGGCCGATATTATCGATGACTACCGCAATACGGGCGGATTCGACATTATCGGTTCGGGACGTACCAAACTGGAAACGAAGGATCAATTCGACAGTGGTCTCGAAATTATTAAAGAGTTGGGAATCAAAGCTGTCGTTATTATCGGTGGCGACGATTCCAATACCAACGCTTGCGTACTCGCCGAATATTATAAACAAATTGGAGCCGGAGTTCAGGTAATCGGTTGCCCGAAAACTATCGATGGAGACTTGAAGAACGAAATGATAGAGTCTTCTTTCGGTTTCGATACGGCTTGTAAAGTATATTCCGAAGTAATCGGTAACATACAACGAGACTGTAACTCGGCTAAGAAATATTGGCACTTTATCAAGCTGATGGGACGTTCGGCTTCGCATATCGCTTTGGAATGCGCTTTGCAGACTCAGCCCAATATTTGTTTGATTTCGGAGGAAATCGAGGCCAAGCAGATGACTCTCGACGATGTAGTAAATTATATCGCCGAAATCGTGGCTGCCCGTGCCGCCAAAGGTAACAACTTCGGAACGGTGTTGATTCCCGAAGGACTTATTGAATTTATCCCTGCCATGAAGCGTCTTATCGCCGAGTTGAACGACTATCTGGCTGCGAACGGTTCGGAATTCGCAATGATTAAGAAATCGGAACAAATCAATTATATCATCAAACACCTTTCTCCCGAAAATTCGGCTATCTATGCCAGCCTGCCCGAAGGTGTCGCCCGTCAGCTCACGCTCGACCGCGACCCCCACGGAAATGTTCAGGTATCGCTTATCGAAACCGAAAAACTGTTGGGCGAGATGGTTGGACGTCGTTTGGCCGAAATGAAAGCCGAAGGGAAATTCGTGGGTAAATTCGCTACGCAATTCCACTTCTTCGGTTACGAAGGCCGTTGTGCCGATCCTTCCAATTTCGATGCCGACTATTGTTATTCTCTCGGTTATACCGCAGCACTGTTGGTAGGCGAGGGTAAAACGGGTTATATGTCGTCGGTTCGCAACACGACCAAACCGGCCAGCGAGTGGATTGCCGGGGGCGTGCCTGTGACTATGATGATGAATATGGAACGTCGTCACGGAGAAATGAAACCTGTTATACAAAAAGCATTGGTTCGCCTCGATGGGGCTCCTTTCAAATATTTCGCCGCACATCGTGACGAGTGGGCTATGAACACGTGCTATGTTTATCCCGGTCCTATACAATATTTCGGTCCTACCGAGGTTTGCGACCAGCCTACCAAAACGTTGATGTTGGAACAAAACGGAACTATTTGAGAACCTGTTTTGAAGTCTCACGAAGGTAAGACCAATTATTAGAAAACAAGCAGGTTGCCTGCTGCCGAAAGGCATATAATTATTTAACAAAAAATCCGCACTTGCGGCTTGCAAAATCCCCCGGTACAGAGCGTTTTGTGCCGGGGGTGTTTTTTATTTGTTCTTGGTAAGGTTCATTATAATTAGTGTGGATTGCCTTTGTATATTTCAACCCCCTCGCCCTATGGGGCACTCCCCCTATATCGCTAACGCAACACCCCGTAATACTTACGGGACACGGCAGGGGAGAAGGATAAATACAATCATCTCATTAGATAAAATAATGTCGCAGAAGGGTGTTAAACCTCCTCCTCCTTTGCTATGTTTCGTAGCCTCACGCGGGTGTTTTTCTCTATTGAGCTATTTTAAAACTCCTCCCCTGTGTTTTGCAACGCAAAATATAGGGTGAGGTGTCACGGAGTGACGGAGGGGTTTGGAAATAAATTAACCATAGCTTCTATATGCGAATGTATGATAGGAAGTGTATCTGTAAGCGGGGAAATGTTGAAAAATTGGAGGTTTGTAGAATCGAGGCATTGGGAATAAACAATTTATGAAGGTCGGTTTCCCTATCATCAACTACGAACCATTCTTAAACGATTCGCCCCTGCGTTGTATGAAACAAAACGCAGGGGCGAATGTTGTTACGGGTCTATATGTATCGATTATTTGCCGCTCTCGATAACGAGGGTAGCTTTTTTCAAACCCTTAGATGTAGCTTCGAGGGTGATTTTTCCCGGTTCTTCGGTCGATGATACGATGGCGGTCATCATGCCTGAGAATACTTTCATGTGGGGGGCTTGGAACGATTCCAACGATGTGGGATCGCCGTTGGCTCCTGCCCGGTAGTATCCTTTTCCTTTTACCTTAAAGGTTATTTCATTGGCTGCCGTGGGGCAGAGGTTTCCGTCTTTGTCCACGATTTTCACCGTTACGAACGAGAGGTCTTTTCCGTCGGCCATGATTTTGTCACGATCGGCTGTCAGTTCGATACGATAGGGTTTACCAGCTGTTTTCATCTCTTTTTCGGCAACTGCGTTTCCGTCTTTATCGTAGGCGATGACTTTGACTGTCCCCGGTTCGTATTTGGTGTCCATCCACATCAGACGGTAGCGTTTTTGCCGTTTGAAGTTCGCCGTCGATAGAGAGTCTCCACTATTATGGACGGTTACTGACAGGTCTTTGGTGCGTTTTCCCTGACTTTTGCCATTTATGAAGAGCTCGGCGGTGGGGTAATTGGTATAGACGAATACGGGAGTTACTTCTCCTTCGCGGCCTTCCCAGTTCCAATGGGGTAGGATATGGAGGGTTTCCACATCTTTATTCCAATGGCTGCGATAGAGGTAGTAGCGGTCTTTGGGGATTCCGGCGAGGTCGATGATACCGAATAGTGAGGAGTGGCTGGGCCAATCGGAATAGTAAGGGGTGGGCTCACCTAAGTAATCGAATCCGGTCCAGACAAATTCTCCTATGCAGTAGGGCAAATCTTCGTGCTGTATGAAATCATCTTCGGGAAGATTGGACCACCCGCAGTGTTCCACATCGTAAGAGGAGGACTGGTGGTCGGGGTATTTGGGCATGGACCGTCGTACTACCGGGAATTTGTAGACTCCCCGCGAACTGATGGTCGATGCCGTTTCGCTTCCCAAAATGATTTCTTGGGGGAGTTTTTTGTAATTTTCGATATATTTGAACGGGCGGTAATTGAATCCCGGTACGTCCATGACTGCCGCCATGTTGTTGTTGACTACGGCGTCCGGGGCATCCATGCCTTGCGTGACGGGACGAGTGGGGTCTTCGCGGTGGCAGATGTTCTGTAACCATAACGACAGTTTGGGGCCTTTGTCGCCCGCCCATTGGTCGGGGACTTCATTCCCTATACACCACATGACTACGCTGGGATTATTCCTGAAATGGCGTACTAAGTTCACGATATCTTTTTCCGCCCATTCGCCGAATACGGTGTGATATCCGTTTTGGACTTTGGCTGTCGCCCATTCGTCGAACGATTCGGCCATGACCATCATACCCATTTCGTCACAGGCTTTAATCAATTCGGGTGCGGGCATATTGTGCGAGGTGCGAATGGCGTTACAACCCATATCTTTCAACATACGGATTTGCCGACGTATTCCCGCTTCGTTGGCGATACCTCCTAACGGGCCTAAATCGTGGTGATTGCAAACTCCTTTGAATTGCACCCGTTTGCCGTTCAGGAAGAACCCTTCGCCTTGTCGGACTTCAACGGTGCGAATGCCGAAAGTCGTCGAGTATTGGTCTTTCAGCACATCGCCTTCATATATTTTTGAAATCGAGGTGTAGAGGTCGGGGGTCTCAGGAGTCCATGCCGCAGGATTTTCTATTACAAATTCTTGCTCGAATAGGTCGTTGTCGAAATCGCTTCCTTGTTTGCGATTCGTTGCGACTATCTTTCCGTTATGGTCGACCAAGTCGGTCACGATGACATAGTCGCTCAGGGATTTTCCAGACGGGTAATTCCAAGAAGTCGCTTGCTTTACTTTTGCATATTTGTCGGTGAGTGCGGTGGTGATGATTTGTGTTCCCCACACCGGTACGTGGGCATCGTCGGTTACGATCAGGTGTACATTTCGGTAAAGACCGGCGCCGGGATACCAGCGGGAGCTCTCGGTAAAGTTTTCGAGCCGTACGGCAAGTGTGTTGCTCTCTCCTTGTTTTAAGAAAGGCGATGCGTCGACAGAGAATGCGTTATATCCGTTAGGCCAGTAGCCTGCTTCTTTTCCGTTGATGTAGACACGGGCATGGCTCATGGCTCCATCGAATACCAATGTACATTTTTTTCCGTCTGTATATTCGGGGACATCGAATCGAAGCCTGTACCAGCCGGTTCCTACGAAGGGTAAACCTCCGGTACGTCCGGCGTGTTCCATCGCTTCTTTCTGTCCGTCTTGAACAATCGCCGTGTTCTGTTTGTCGTTGTTGATACTGAAAGGACCATAGATAGCCCAATCGTGTGGGATACAGACCGATTGCCATTTGGTATCGTCGAATTGCGATGTCTTGAATTCGGGATTGTCTTCCCTTGTAAATTTCCACCCCTTTTCTAACAGTTTTTCTGTACGAACCTGTGCCGATAACCATAAAGGGGTAACTAAAAGTGTTAATAGTGCGATTCTTTTTATCATATTTGTAATTTTAGATGGATATGGTAAAAAAATTTCGGATAATATCTATTACGTTTTTATTGGTGGATAAGAGGTTTAGCGAGAATTTTTCCCAATTCTCGGGGCGAGACTCACTCGAAGTATTCTTCGTCTTCTTCGTCGGGAATGTGAACGATAAAAGTCGTCGCTCCTATCGTCACCACATCGCCGTCGTGTAATACCGCGCGTTCCCGATCGCTCAACAATTCATGGCGGAGGAATGTGCCGGTGAGACTGGGATTGTCTCTGACCGTGAGTATCGGTCGATTGCCTTTTTCTTTCACATTGATGATGCAGTGGCGACGATCCATGCTCATGTCGCTCGTTTCGATGGGTATATCCACTTCCGTACCTTTCGATGCACGGCCTATTATATTATCGCCTGCGTGTAAAGGAAATTCTTGTCGGTATCCGAACGCATTTTCCAATACCGTGATGAAACCGAGAGAGGTGTCTATGTCGTTCTTGTGGCATGCGTCTATCTCGGGCAGTGTCATTAGGAATCGTTTGCGACAGGCCGGGCAAATGAAAGATATGTTGCAGGAAGCGTCGTAACGAGACTCGTCGAAAGAAAACGTTTTTCCGCATTTCGGACAGATTACCTGTTTCATAAATATCGAGAAGTAAGTGGCAAATTATTTTTCTTTGTCGAAATAATAGTCTAACACATCTTTGGCCGCCATAAACGAACTTTGCTCGTTGTTCAACACTTTCTGTTGTTTCTCTTCCAACATTCTTTCGATTTGAGGATTGCGATAGAAGTGGTCGCGAAGTTGTTCGTTTATCGTTTCGAACATCCAGTATTTGGCTTGTTCCTGCCGTTTGTAATCGAAATATCCGTTTTTCTTGACAAAAGCGATGTATTTGTCTATCATGTCCCAGACCTCGGCGATTCCCAACTCGTAGTATCCAGAGTAGGTGAGCACTTGCGGAGTCCAGCCCGAAGGCGTAGGCGGGAACAGATGTAATGCGTTACGGAATTGGGCTTGGGCTAATTTGGCTTTTTCGATGTTGCTTCCGTCGGCTTTGTTGATGACGATACCATCTGCCATTTCCATGATGCCTCTTTTGATTCCTTGCAGTTCGTCACCTGTACCGGCTAATTGGATAAGCAGGAAGAAATCGACCATCGAGTGCACGGCTGTTTCCGATTGCCCGACCCCGACTGTTTCTACAAAGATGTTGTTGTATCCGGCGGCCTCACAGAGAACGATCGTTTCACGAGTTTTCCGGGCTACACCGCCTAACGAGCCTGCCGACGGTGAAGGGCGGATAAAGGCGTTGGGGTGTACCGATAGTTTTTCCATACGGGTTTTGTCGCCCAATATGCTACCTTTCGAGCGTTCGCTACTGGGGTCGATCGCCAATACAGCCAATTTCCCACCCCGTTTCAGTACATGCAACCCGAAAGTATCTATCGATGTGCTCTTGCCGGCTCCCGGTACGCCGGTAATACCCACCCGCACCGAGTCGCAGGCATGGGGCAGACATTTTTCTATGACTTCCTGTGCGAGAGTCTGGTGCTCGTACAGATTGCTTTCCACCAAAGTTACGGCCTGACTGAGTATGCTCGTGTCGCCTTTGACGATACCTTCGACATATTCAGAGGCTGTAAAGGATCGACGTTTCGCTGTCCGCATCTTTTTCAAATACGGATTCACGATAGGCGGTTGTTCTATTCCTTTGTTTACTGCAAGTCCTGCATATTGAGCGTCATTTTCGGGGTGATCCATAATTCAAGAAATTAAGAGTTATTCAAAAGAACCTAATACCCGTATGGGAACCGATGGTCTTTCGGGGTCATCGGTAATAACCATCAATCGGCTGTTCAATAAATTGTTACGAGCCATAGACGGGTCTGCTTCGATAACCAACTCGGTCGTTTTGCCGGGGTTGAGCGTATTTCGTTTCAGTTTTATGTTCAGAGAGCGATTTTCATTCGCCACTTTGTGTATCGTCAACCGACTTTTTCCGGTATTCGTTATTTTCAAAGTCTGTTTTTTAGCAGTGTTCCCTTTGATGATACCAAAGTCTATGACATTGCTCGATAGCTCGATGTGTCCGGCGTTTTGACGCTGTTCTGGCGAGAGGATGCTAAAATCGTCCAGCAAGTTCGCCGATACCGTGACCGTATTGAAGTCGTTCGAGGAGCCGTTGTCGAGTCCCAAATCAAACTCGTCGCGTCGGAACCCCCAGTCGTCGACAACATCGGGATCGTAATAAATTTTTATAAGACCTTCCTCATCGGGGTGCAAAACTGCGGGTATCATCTCGACCGAGATGTGAGAAGGGACATTTTTAAAAGTAGGAACCAGTTCTGTTTTTCCTTCGTTGCGGACGAATAGATGTCCCTCTTTTACGTGTCCTTTCGGGGTGTCGAACAGCGGTATGTGCAGACTGCGTAACGATAGGGTTCCTATTTTATAGGGATTGGTCGCTCTACGGGATTTTGATCCGATGACGACTCCTTTGATATGGAGCGTCTCTCTATCGCCCGAAGCGTTGGTCGTTATATAGATGGGTTTTGAAAACTTACCGGGGCGTCCTTTGGGGTTGTAGGTCACTTTAATGCTCCCGGAGTCTCCGGGGGCAATGGGTTCCCGGGTGTATTTGGGAACGGTGCAGCCACATGTGGAACGCACGTTTTGCAAAACTAAGGGTTCGTTCCCGCTATTGACGAATTGAAAATCGTGAGTGACCGGACCTGTTTCTTCTTCGAATGTACCGAAATCGTGATTTTTATTATCGAATACAATTTGCGGTTGGGCTACCGATACGGTTATGGAAAAAATGAGAATCAATCCTAAAATCAATTGTTTCATAACTATTATTTTTTAGGTACAACAATCCCTTCGATAATCAATTTTATGGATGCTTTTCTGGCATTGGTATAGACTTTGACCTCTTTTCGAAAGGTCCCGGGACGCCCTTCGGGGTCGAAAGTTACGTCTATCGAACCCGTACCGGCAGGGGCGACAGGCTCTTTGGTGAAATGCGATGCCGTGCAACCGCAGGTACTACGCGTATATATGATAATTAACGGGGCATCTCCGTCGTTGGTAAATTTGAAAGAGTGCGTTACCTTTCCTTTATCTTCCTGAATATAACCGAAATCATAACGGGTGGAGTCGAAAACTATTTTGGCTTTCCCTCCGCCGGCATTTAAAGATAATGTAAACAAGATAGCAATGAGCAAACTCAAATATTTTTTCATATCTCTATGTTTTATCTACTATCGGCAAATTTAGTCAAATTCTTCATACTTTACTTATTTAAGAAGTGGTTTTAATTTTTATATTATGATTCATTTTCCTCTCTTGTGTTTTGTATAGGGACAGTATTTTGTTGCGCTATTTTATTGAAGCATAAAAAAATGGTGGGCTTCTGATTTACAGAAGCCCACCATAACGTGTAAGCGATCGATTTTATTTTCTTAATTTCAAAGATACCGGATTGTTGTCTATTATTGCTTTGAATATATAGTACCCCGGAGTTAAATCGCTTATGTCTATGGTGTTATGATGTGATGAAATGCTCATGACCAATCTTCCGTCTATCGTGTATAGTGCTGCTCCATTTATATTTTCACCGTCGATAAGAATATTGTCTCCGCTGATATAGGCCGCTTGTTTTTGCCGAGCAGTTTCTATGCTCGACGATCCCTCCTCGTATATCGGGCAGCCGCTATTGTCCACCCATTCGATTCCTGTTTCGTCCATGTCGTTGATTAAAACTATCGAGGCTTGGTTTCTACTCGAATGCATCAAGTTTTTCAATGTCGTGCCTTCTCCTTCCTGCATGTTCCAGTTGAGAAAGAGGTTCTCTTTTTTTGAGGCGAAATAGTAATTCAAATCGGATTTTATTTCTTCTTCTGTGCGGGCTACCGTCCAAATTCTGACATCGGTTATCATTCCTTGAAATTTTTCGCCATCTACCCAGTTGGGATTGGCGCCCAATGTGAGGTCTCCTGTGCCAACAGCTATTGGTGCGCTGAAAGTTTCCTCCACTGTTTTTTCTCCGTTTTTATAGCAGATCAGTTTGTTCCCGTCTATCACCATAGACAGTTTTGCCCATTCTCCGGCTTGTAACTGAGTATTGACCCATTTAGGTTCGTTACCTCCGTTACCGACACAGAATGTAGCTCTCGCCCAGCCGTTGGGTTGCAGCATCAGTTCGTAGCCCCCTGATTTGTTGTCATTGGCAGGATCATCGACGAATGCACTTTTAGTGCTTATCAATACGCCGCCTTGCGCGTCGAGGGTTTCGCTTATACGCACCCACATTTCGATGGTCTGTTGTTGGTTGTAGACATCGGCGAAGTACTTGTTCCCTTCTTGTGACAGGTGAATATCACAGCCTCTGATGCTGTTGTCGTGGATAAAGTTGACAGCTTTGATGTTTGCAGCCTGTAATGACATTCCGCAACTGAAAATCATGGCAAATAACATGCATGAAGTAATTTTTTTCGGTTTCATACGATTTTGTTTTTTAAGGTTAGTTTTTAATGAATTTTTTACTGATAACTTGCGATCCGACATTGAATTTTATAATGTAGTTACCCGATGGTATATTTTTGATGTTTATGTATTTATAGACGGGTTTCGTGTTCGATGTTTGCAATACTTGTCCCGAAGTGGAGCATATTTGATAGCTTATCTTTTCCGTATCTCCATCGTAGGAGATGAACAGTTTGTCGTCCGTGGGATTGGGATAAATTTCGATTGTATTGCGGTCTTTCGACGGAATCACCAGATTGGACATGTTTACGGGCGTTGCTTTTGCGACTTCGGTCAGTACGGCTTTTGCGTCGTTCACCAAGCTCGTGATGCGGTTGTCGGTCTCTTTGCTGATTTCTCCCAATGAGAATGTTTGCAATACTCTTTGCAGTTTTTGAATGTTTTCGTTGGCTTCCGGCGTACCCAGCCCTTTCAGGCGTTCCATAATGACTCGTAACTTTTCATAATCTTGGATGCCTTCACGTAGGCGGGCCATTCTTACAGAGTTGCGAGGTCCGGGATATACCATGTGTTGGTCGCCTGCCGGAGCCGATGCACAGCGGGTATCTTTGAGAACGTTCTGCACCCAAATGTTGTAGGCCCAACGCAAGAATCCTGTATATCCCTGAGCGTATGCGAACCACCCGACAAGAGCACTTTCGGCAGGAGGCGAGAATGTGAACTGGTTGGGGTGTTCGGGCCATGAACAGCTCGTATAAAATGTCGTGGGTTTACCTTGTGCGATTCGAGCCTGCATGTTCTCCGATGTAGTGGGGTGACCCACAAAGATGGACAGATCGTATATGTCTTCTTGCAAGGAGGGGATATAACCCCCGGCCAATGCTATCTTGAAGTCGGGGGTTGTCTCTTTGATGAAAGAGATTACTCCGGCCATAATGGGTTCGAGTTTTTCGTCCATAGCGATAGCTGTTTTTTCGAACCAGCCATTTTCTTTGAGGTGTTCCCGGAAATCGAGGAGGAAGGGCCTCCAAAAATCTGCAAATTCCTGTGTGCCGGGTTCTGGCTGTATAGAAATCCAATCGCCTGATTTTTCGTCGAAGTAACGTGTAGCTCCCCACGGGTACATCGAGTAACAATTGATTTGTTGGTCGATTCCTATCGAAGCCATCATATTCACGAATTTATCGAATACCGTATAGTCATAAGACCAAGTGCCATCGGCTTTTTTGGTCCATAGAATCATACTTTCGTACCAGTCGTCGAAACTTTGTCCTCCGTGGTTGATTACGGCGGTGCAAACTTTTTGTCCGGCATCGGCCAATATTTTAAAATACTCTGCCAGTATCTCGAAATGTTCGTCGCTCCATAGGGTAGGCTTATGATACCTTTTTACCGAAACACAGTTTTGCCAAAGGTCGAGATGGAATTGCCAATCTTTCGGTGCGGGGACTATATGGTCGAGTACTTCTACGGTCAAAGACAGTATTTGGTCTTCACCCGCAGCCGAACGAATAAATATCTCTCCCGTATATTCTCCCGACGGTATGTCTCGTGGAATCTCTACTGTAATCCATATCGGGCGAGTGGTTCTTCCCGGTATCGTCATTTGGGGGATATAATCGAGAACATCGGGCACGAGGTGGCTATTTTGTGTTTTATGCGGCGTTCGAGCGGCACAAGCCAATATTTCGTCTGAAATTTTGAACTTGTCGGAGAGTGTGTATCGGACAAAGTTAGATTTGACATTTCCCGCCGGAATTATGGAAGATATACCTTTTAAATCGGAGGTAACGCATTTTACGTCTTTTATCTCGTTTTTGGTATAAGCCAATGCGATGAAGTTTACTTTTTCGCCTTTCCATACGACTGCTTTCGTTTGTTTTATTTTATTTGCGGGGACATTTCCTTTTTTGTATAAAGTATCGATCGACCCCCATGCGGCGTGAAGTCCCGAAGAAAGATCGTCCCATTGTTTGCTGTCGTAGGTTTCGGGATCGGCGGTTTCTACGAAGTCGTTTAACCCGTATGCCGGATATACCTTTTGGGCAGATATCGGTCCAGAGAAAAGGAGGCAGCATAAAGACCAGAAAGTCGCTTTTTTCAAAAGATTTCTTTGATTAGTAGCCATCATTTTGTTTTATTTTAAGTTCATAAATCGTTTGTTGAGGAATAGGATATAGTTCGTGGTAGTCTTTCGCCAGATTTTTACCCCGGCTGATTGCATTGGAAATGAATACGCCGTGTCGTATCATGTCGCTTCTTCTTTTACCTTCCCAAATAAACTCCCAAGCTCTTTCTTGAAGCAGATGAGCGCGAAAAGCGTCTATGTCGGTTATTTGGTCTATTTTCTTTTTGTGGTCGGTTTGGTCGTAATTGTCGAAACTTCTGCGGCAGACTTGGTGCAGGAGTTCTTTGGCCGTGGGTGTGCCTCCCTCGTCCGGGCCGAAAATTTCGTTTTTAGCTTCGGCACGTAACATGATGACATCGGCGTACCGGTAAATGACATATTCCGATGCATCATTCGTCCCATCGGTGTTTGCATTTTCCTGATATTTCATAGGCAAAGCTCCATATTCGAGAGTTCCGGTACGTCCTGTAACCATCTCTTTCCCATTCCAGTATTCGGTTTTGTGTACTTGTCTGCGCTTATCGGCCGGATCGAAAGAGTCATATACTTCCCACGGGGTTCTGAATCCATTCCAACCGGTCAGCGGGATACCTTGCTGGGACTTGTAATCGGTGGGTAGTACATGGGCAAGAAAGTTGTTCCCCATTACCGGAATGGGAAAACTCGGAAGAGCGAAGATGATTTCGTTGTTGTGTTGGTTTTGAGGACTCCAAATGTCTTTGAATTCAGCCTGCAATTCATAATATTGTAAATCCATGATGTCTTTGGCTACCTGTTCGGCCTTTTTGAAATAATCCAGATAGTCGCCGACGTGTTTGTTCCGACAGTAGCCACCTTCGTGCATGTATAGTTGGAGCAGTACCATCATAGCCGTTGCTTGACTTACATGACCGTAGTCGCTACCTGTCCATGCGACAGGCAAAATTTTGGCATTGATTACTTCTTTCAATTCGGTTTCTACAAATGTGATGTATTCTTCCCGAGAGGGGCGAGTTACCGTAAAGTCCTGAGTGGGATTGAGTATTTTTTCGGGGTCGGTGATTGCCGGAACCGGCCCATATAGGTCGAACAGATCGTACATCCAGAGCGCCCGTACTACTCTCAATTCGGCAATGTATCGATTTTTTATGTCGTCGCTCACAGGAGCGTCTTGTATACGTGCGATTAAAGCTGTGGCTTTTGTTATGGCCGGCACGAAAAATTCGAATATTTCACAGACGAAATAGTCGGTTGCTTTCCACATGAAATCTGTATGGGCTTTATAGAACCAATTCGCAGCCCATAGGTCGGTGGGGACTTCTTGAAGCGTCATTACCGAACCCCAAGAGGTTTTGTATCGTCCCCATTCGGATATTCCTCGGAACTCGGCGTAAACACCTGTGACAGCAGTCTTTACGTCGTCTTCGTTGGTTAAAAAGTTTTCGGGTGTAATTTGATCGAATAGTTCCGGTTCCAAGTTTCCCTCGCATGAAATCATCGAGAGACATAGAATAACCAGTATATGTTTGAATTTTGTCTTCATAGTGTACGTGTTTTTAGAATGTGATATCTATACCTATCGAATATGTCCTTTGAGACGGATATCCGCCTTTTGAATCCATCTCCGGGTCTAATCCCTGATAGTTCGTAATGATGAAAGGGTTTTCAACATCGACGTATATTCTGGCTTGTGAAAAGACTTTGTGTATCCACTTGTGCGGGAAAGAGTATCCCAGTGTTATGTTTTTACAACGTACGAACGATACTTTTTCGAGCAGCCAGTCATCTCCACCGTAGTAGGCACTGTAAAATCCCGATGGAAATTTGTTCGTAGGATTGTCGGGAGTCCACCGTTCCAATACTTCTTTCGAATAGTTTTGCCGTTGCAAGATGTATTCGCAACCGGAGGGCCCGTATTTTGCCCGATTCGAATTGGCCACGTATTGACCGAACATGCCATAGAAGAAAATATTCAAATCGAAGTTCTTGTATTCGAACATGTTGCCGAATCCGATGATAACTTTCGGGTCGGTACTTCCCAAATAGATTCTGTCGGCTGCGTCTATTTTGCCGTCGGGGTGTCCGAGCAATTTGGAACCGTCGTTCGGGTCAAACCCGTTCAGGTCTTTTACTTTCATTTGTCCCGGCAATAAATCGGGCATGGAGGCAGGAGGAGTTTCTCCTATTTGCAGAATACCGTCGGATACGCATCCATAGATAGCCCGGATAGGTGCATCTTCTTTTTCATAAGGCGCCAAGACTACATCGGGGTTGCGTTCTTTCCATCGGTCGTTATAGGAGGATATATTCAAGGTAGTGTTCCATTTGAACGGGCCGGTAAGATTTACCGTATTTAAAGAAAACTCATATCCGGTGCTTTGGGTCGCTCCGATGTTGTCTGCAATAGTAGAGACTTCCATCAAGGAATTCAGTTTGCGGAAGGCGAGCAAATCGCTGACTACTTTGTGGAAATATTCAAACGATCCTGTGATTCGGTTGTTTAGAAATCCGAAGTCGAGACCTACGTTCAACTCTGTCGTCGTTTCCCATTTGAGGTCGGGATTTTCGAGTTGGCTTTTGATACTGCCTGTTTGTACAGCATCTCCGAATACATATTGATTACCGGCTTCATAGTATTCGTAGGCATTGCCTCCGATATTGCTGTTTCCGGTTTGTCCGAAACTGACTCTTAATTTTAATTCGGACAACCAGTCGACGTCTTTCAAAAAGTTCTCATTTTGCATTTTCCAAGCGAATGCTCCCGACGGGAAAAGACCCCATTTGTTGTTTTTACCGAATTTCGAAGAGCCGTCATATCTTAAAGAGAATGTAAACAGGTATTTGTCGAGCAGGGAATAGTTGATTCTGCCGAAATAAGAACCTAATTCGTTTTTGCCTTTGGAAGAACTTACTGGCGGACGGGCCACATTCCCGGCTTCCAACTTGTTCCATAGGAATAAATCGGTGAAAAATTGAGAGCTGCCGGCTCCTAATCCGTCCCAGTTCTCTTGTTGGTATGAATACCCGAGCAATACTTCCAATCTGTCTCTTTCCTTGAAAAGCTGTTTCGTATAGTTGGCTGTTAGTTCGAACAATAAATCGACCGTCCTATTTTCATTGATATTGGCTTTTCCTCCTTCTTGTTTTCCGTATAGCGTCGATTTGGGAAGATAGGTACTGCGGCGACCTTGATTTTTGTCGATACCCATATTGAGCTTTACTTTCAAATCTTTCCAGAATGTAGCTTCGATATAGCCGTTTGCCAGTAATCTATCGGTTTGCGTCTGGTCTGTAATTTCGAGCATTGAAACCGGGTTGGGAATCATGCCCAGTGTGGGACTTAGCGCATAGTTTCCCGATTCGTCTTTTACCGGGACGAGGGGGTCGTAATGCAATGCCGAATTCAGCAGGCTGGAATTTTCGGCGTTACCTTCTCCTAATGGGACATTATTGTTGAAAATGGTGCTGTATGTTGCATTGATACCAGCTTTGACGTATTTCCCTAAATCTTGATCGAGGTTTATTCTTCCCGATATACGTTGGAAATCGGAATTCTTGATTACTCCTTTTTGTTTGTAATAATTCAAAGATGCCAAAAATCGTGTGGATTCCGTACCGGCTGAAACAGATACGTTGTGTTGGTTGATGGAGCCGTCGCGCGTAAGCAGCCCGAACCAGTCGGTCCCTTCTCCGGCGGCAGCGATTTCTTCCGGACTATATGGATTGCCCTTGTAGGGTAAAGCGTCTTCTTCCAGTTCTCCGCCATACGGATATAATTCATTATCCATGCGCCATTTTTGATAGGATATTTCGTTTGAAACATTCATGAATTCCTTAGCCGATAACATTTCCAGTCGTTTGGCTATTGTTTGAATCGAATAGTTGGCGTTGTATTTTACTATGGGTTTCCCGCTTTTCCCTCTTTTGGTCGTGACCAAGATCACGCCATTGGCAGCTCTTGCTCCGTAGATGGCAGTGGCGGAGGCATCTTTAAGAATTTCTATGGATTCGATATCGTTGGGATTCAACGAGTTCATCGGGTTTCGGGAACCATACTCGTAGCGGTTCCCGCTTTCGGGTTCCACGCTTTTATTGGTGACGGGAAATCCGTCGATTACATACAGAGGGTCATTCCCTGCACCGGTCGATGCAGCACCTCTGACGTATATTTCGATTCCTCCGCCCGGTTGAGCGGAATTTTGTTTTACCATTACTCCGGCGGCCTGTCCTGCCAACATGTGTGTGACAGAAGTGTTGGCTGCGATGGGCAGATTCTCTGTTTTGACACTCGATACAGCTCCCGTCAAATCACTTTTTTTAACCGTCCCGTAACCAATAACCACTACTTCGTCCATCAGAACGTCGTTTTTTTGAAGAGTTACCGGAATATAATTTCTGTCACCGATTTCAACTTCTTGTTTTTTATATCCGATGTAGGAGATAACGAGAGTCGTTGCACTGTCGGGTACATCGATTGTGTATTTCCCGTCGATGTTGGTCATGGTTCCCTTGTTTAAACCTTTTACCAAGACGTTGCCCCCGATAATAGGTTGTCCTGAATCGTCGGAGACGACACCGCTGATTTTGTTCGTGCGAACGGGAGCCTGACGTTTGGCGGTGATGATGATCTTTTTATTGTTGATGCGGTAAGAGTATTCGTTCAGGATTTTATCCAAAACGTCTTTTATATTCGCATCTTTCATATTAATACTGATTTTCTTCTCTGTATCGATGTCTGCGTTGTTATAGAAGAACACATAGTCGCTTTGAGCTTCTATTTGTTTCAGCACATCGATTAATGTCACGTCGTTTACCTCGATGTTTATCTTCCGTTCCGATGCGTACAGGTGATTTGCTCCAAATGGTTGAACCCATAGAAGATACAAAACCAGTCCTATGACTTTGTAGGGGAATGAAGATCGTTTTGTGATCGTTTTTTTGTGTTTAAGGGTCTTCATGGTTTTATGTATTTAACTTGGTTTCTTCTTTCGATGTGTTTACGAGAAATGGTCGTATTTTTTATGATTGAATCGCTTGTTTTTTGTTAGGGTCGCTTCATGGTGTTTCATAGGCTGTGTTGTAAAGTTTGACAATCGGTGTTTTCCGGGAAATCGAAATAGACCGTATCGTTGTGTATGGAGTATTGCAAATGGGAGATACGCGCTATTTCCTTGAATATCTCTTCTTTGGTTTCGTTCCTTACGACGAGGGTCAGGTATAAAGTATCGGCGATTTCTTCCGGGCAGATTATTTGAAGTTGGTATTTGTCTTTCAAATATGAGATCACATCTGTGAATCTGTCGTTGTCGAATGTCATCTTTTCCGTAGCCCATGCTATATATTCATGAGCGACGACCGTGTCTTTACGGATAGATTGATTTGACTTGGAGTAGGTTATCTGTTCGTTCGGATTTAATCTGACGGGCACGGAGTCATTATTGAAACGGAGGGATACGGCTCCCGAAATCAACGTCGTTTCCGCAAGGTCTTCGTTCGGTCTGTTTCGCACATTGAAAGATGTTCCTAATACTTTAATCTCTTGTCCTTGTGATTTCACGACAAACGGACGTGCTTTGTTTTTCGTGACCTTGAAATAGGCTTCGCCTTCTAAATAAACGGATCGTTCTGTCGATGAAAATACTTCGGGATAAATGAGTTTCGTATTATTGTTGAGCCATACTATCGTGCCGTCGGGTAGAGTGACTTCTGATTTATGGGTCGAGGTGAGAACCGTATGGGTTGTGGCGGAATAGGCGTTGGATTCCTTTACGGTATGAAAGATAAAGGCTATCGCAATAATGGCTGCAATTTGAGAAGCGTAATAGACGGTTCTTCTGATTTTTACGAGAGAAGTATATTTCCTTATTCTCTTTTTCAGTTTTTCGAGAGCCGACCGTGTGGATATAATCGGTTGCCACAGAGCCGTATTGTATAACCATAGGTCTCTTATTTCGGCAAAATATGCGAGATGCTTTTTGTCTTCTGCCAAATAACGGCGCAGTTCGGCGCATTCTTCCCGAGTAAGGGATTTATCCAGATACTTCGTTATGAGTTCGTCTATATGTCGGTTGTGTTTTTCCATGTGCTCCACTCTATAATTATCACAAACAAGAGTGGGCATACCCTACCTTAACGAGTGGGTATTAATATATTTTAACTATTCGGCTTGTGCTCGATGTAGACTGTGTCGTTATTGAAACGATAATCTATGGGGGCTATCGATTTGAGCGTTTGCAATATTTCTTTCAGCGGTTCTGTTCTGACCGTCAGCGTCATATAAACAGGGGTAGGGGAAGTGTTCGTACAGGTCATTGTTACGTTATACCATGCGCCTAATTTTTCTATGACTTCTGTCAATTCACAATTGCTCAATAATAGTTTTTCTTGTGCCCAAATGTGGTAGAGACTACTATCTTTTCGCGTATATATTTTCGTTTCTTTCGTCTTGCGGGAGTATGTGACTTGCTCGGCAGGTTGCAAAGTTATGGGAGGAACCGAGCTATTGGGAAAATAGACTTCTACATGCCCGTCAACCAATGCCGTTTCGATGATTTCGTCTCGTATGTAATTCTTGACGACAAAGCTGGTCCCGAGAACTTTTATATCCATATCGTTGGTTTCGACAACGAATGGTTGATCTTCTTTGTGGAAGACTTTGAAATAGGCCTGCCCGTTGAGCCGGACTTTTCTTTTTTTATCGGAAAACCGGCTGGGGTATGTCAATTTACTGCCTGAATTGAGCCAAACTACCGTGCTGTCGGGGAGGGTAATACAACCTTTGTTTCCGATTGCCATCTCTACGCAAGCGTATTGTTCGGGATTAGATTCTCTTGTGAAAAAGTAATACAAGCCTAATAGTATCACTATTATGGCTGCACATTGGGTAATGTAGTAGAGTGGTTTGCGGAATGTTTTGCCGCGGCGATTGTAGTTCTTGATTTTAGAACGGAAACGCTGTAATGCTTTTTCCGTATCTTCTTTCGGTGCGAGTATGGCTTGGGTCGATAGCCACAGTTCTTGTGCTTCTTTGAAATGTGTCTTATTTTCCTCCGAAAGTTCGATCCAACGGTATAACGCGATCTTTTCATCTTTCGAAGCCTCTCCTTCGAGATATTTCAAGATGAGTCTATCTATTTCTTTTATTTCGTTCTGTCCGTCCATACGAAGCAATTTATTTTTTTATTCGAATCCTGAAAACAGTAAGAAGAAAAAGGATAGCAATCCATTTTTTTTCAAATGATTTCTTAGTCCCGACAAGGCTTTTGTTATTTGTTTTTCAACGGTTTTAATGCTTATCCCCAGTCGCAAGGCAATGTCTTTGTTTTTCAAATTGAGGGAACGACTCATGATGAATATACGGTGGCATTGCTCGGGCAGAGATTCGACATAGGTTTTTATTTCCCGATCCAAATCTTTCAATAGTAGGGAATCTTCCTGATAAACGACGAACGATTGTAAGTAGTCGTCTATGAACTGGATATCGTTATCCGAATCGAAACTTATTTTGTCTTTTACGCGTTTGTCGTAAATATAGTTTCTCGATTTATTCAAAACCGATTTGAATAGATAGGCTTTCATCGGGAGGTCGAAATCTATCTCGTTACGCCGTAGCCATAATTCGAAGAATACGTCTTGTACAATATCTTCTGCCGCATCTTGGTTTTGAACGTAACGTAATGCATAGGCGCGCAATATCTGATAATATTGTGTAAATAGATTTTCAATATTATTACTCATATTGGCCGATTTTGTTTAGTTATCTCTTTCTTTATTTTGAATGGAGCATATGTAAACGAATGCAATATTACATAATTTTTCGCAACTATAATATTATATGGCGATTGTAAATGGCTGTTAAGTTATTTTAGATTGGTAGAAATTTTATGTTATTCTTTTCTATTTTGGGCGGAGTCGGTTATCCATAGAGTCATTGTATCTGAGACTTTATCTTTCGTGGTCGACTGCACAAGAATGGTGTTCTTTCCGAGAGGAAGCTCTATTTGTTCCCATTTGACGATGGCATATCGGTCGGGTTTTTGTTTTCCCATGCTTTTCCCGTTCACGAACAGTTCTACTTCTGGCAGGTTGGTAAATGCCATGAAATTTTGTTGAGCGGTCGGGCGCATGTCGCAACGTTTTTCGGCCAGATGTACCATAGGGTCGGTTTTGTTCCAGTTTGCCTTATAAAAGTAGAATGCGTCTTTTTTATATTTACGGTCGAATGTTACGAGTCCTTTATCATTAATTCCCGGACGGTCTCCTTCTCTTCGGTGAGCGGCTCCGAAGTCGAACATATTCCATATGAAGCTACCCCAGACAAAGGGCCGTTCATGAATAATTTTCCAGTTCTCGATATGATAGAATGTCTGCCAGTTTTCGGGATGCCACCAACCGGCCGGGTTCGGACGTTTTAAAGAATCCGATTGATGATAAATACTGGCTCCTGCTCCATATTCGCTGATTGCAATGCGCAACTGGGGGTATTGGTTGTGAGTCTGATCTAAAAATTTCGCCAAAGCGTCGGGCATACCTCCGTACCAACCGTCGTAGCGGTTCCAAGCGATACAGTCGGTAATGAAATTGAGTCCTCCGTTCTGGTTACTGGCAGAGGTTGTCAGGCGAGTGGGATCTTCCGAGTGTGCCAGTTCGTTCAGTTCGGTAATGTAAGTAACAGGATTATCTCCTCGTTCGGTCAATTCGTTGAATAATCCCCAAAAACAAATCGAGGGGTGATTGTAATTTTGGCGGATTAGTTCTTTCAATTGTTCTTCTCCGTTTTTCTTGAAAGCCTCGGAGTCGATAAATCCTTTGTCGGCATATCCTCCGGGGCCGATGAATGGGATTTCGGCCCATGTGATTATACCCGATTGATCCATTAGGTCGTACATGTATTCTGCTTGTTGGTAATGGGCTAACCGAACGGCGTTGACTCCCATTTCGAGCATCAGCTTGGTGTCTTCTTCGTGATGCATCGAGCGTAAGGCGTTGCCGATTTCCGCCCGGTCCTGATGCCGGCAAACTCCGTATAAAGGCAAATGTTTACCGTTCAAGAAAAAGCCATTGTCGGGATCTACACGATAGTATCGTATTCCCAAAGGTTGTATCACCTTATCCAATAATTTATCATTTTCCCATAGGGATATTTCGGCCCGATACATGAACGGGTCTTCACGACCATTCCATAAACGGGGATTCTGTATGGTGAAAGGAATGATGGCTTCTCCTTCGGAATGGGCGTTCAATGTGACATGTCGTTTTATTTCTTGTATAGTTTTATCATGGTCTTTGACGGTGACTTTCACATTTACTTGTTTCGTTGTGGCTGCATTGGATAATTTTACAGTCGCAACGATGTGGGCTTGTTTTTCGGTCACGGACTTTTGAGTAAGATATACTCCGGGAGAAGCGTAATCCAACAGCGATATACATGTCGGTTCTGTTATAATCAAACTGACATCGCGGTAAATTCCCCCGTAGAAGTTGAAGTCTCCGACCAGAGGCATTATATCGAATTGCTCGGCGTTGTTTACTCGCACGAGAATTTTGTTGTCTGTCCCGTATTCGACATCGTCGGTTATTTCAAAAGTAAAAGCGCTGTATCCGCCTCGGTGTTCGCCCCGGTATTTACCGTTGATAAAAAGGTCGGCTACGCTGTTGACGCCTTCGAAATATAAAAATAATCTTTTGCCTTTCCATTCGGGGGAAATGTACAGGTCTTTTTCATAATTGCCGATACCACGTTTGTAGTCTAATTTCCCAGATAGGGCATCCGGGGCATTCCATGTGTGCGGCAATGAGATTCGTTGAGTCGAATTTTTACCGACTTGGTGAGAAAAGCGAAACTGCCAGTTGTCGTTTAGAGACAAATACGAACGTTGAGCATTCGTTTGGAAAATACATAATGAGATAACTATTGTTATGAGCCATTTGATTCTCATGTGCGTTATTGTTTAAGGTTTTCGTTCGACGAATGCAAAGATAATAGATTATTCCTATTGCATAGAATTCGGTTTGTGCTATATAATATTAGAAATGTATCTTCGAGAAATAATTTTTGAATCCCTTCCAGTCTTTGATTTTTGCGTATTTGGGTATCATGCGAAAAATGGGTCACTATAAATTTTCCTCAGATAGTTTGGCAAATTTTATGACATTTTATAAATTCGCATATTGTCACATTAACCTTGTCTCGATATCTATGGGATTATTCGATTTGTTCAAGAAAGATCGCGGGTACGAAATCCATTCGCTCGAATTTTGCGAAGTGGGTAAAGACGGCAAACGCGATACCCGGCCAAGTAGCAAACACTATACCGACTCTCGCTATATTATGCCTGTGGTGAAGATGACATCGCGCATCGACCGCACCGTCAAGATAAAAGTACGCATTACCGAACCAAGCGGCAAAACTCATACCTACGACTTCGATGCCCCGTTAAAACCCGTTGAGAACATGTCGGCGCAATTTCCGTGGTGGGGGTCGGAAAAGCGAGACCATTTCACTGCGGTCGGTACATGGCGGTTCGATATTCTTGATGAAGAAGATCATGTGGTTATCAGTGCTCCGCTCGAAATAGCTCCGTTGGAAGACATTTGGGAAAGCATGGGTTGGATTCATATTGTCTCGAACCTTGAATTTCGTAATATCAACGGCAATGGTGAAGTGATCGATGATTGGAATACAGGCAACTTCGTGGAGCCCAAGTATATGCAAATGCGTTGCCGATGTACCTGCTATTCGGACGTTGTGCGCAAGGTTACTTACCATGTGGAGATCAAGAATGAAAGGACAGGCAAAATCAAAGCGTTCGACCACACAGTCACACTCAATCCCCGAGATGGATCCCAATGGTTGCAAATATGTGGCTGGGGCTCCGATTCCGGTACTTCTTATGCTCCCGGCACTCATACTTACACTCTTTACTATAAGAATCGAGAAATGGGTCGTGGGCGATTCGAGGTCGTGAAATCGCCTAAGCAGCGAGGCTGGATAGAACCTTTGGCATTGGTGCTTCATTTTTACAATACCGATGAAGAAGTGCAACAATGGGTTACTTATGATTGCGCATTGCACATCTACGAGGGAAAAATCATTGAACAGAAATCTTTCAAAGCCAATACATACAAAAGGCTATTAGCCGGATTCCAGTGGCGCTCGCTTGAAAAAGGACATTCATTGAAATTGATATTCAAGTTCTATATGGAGGGTAACTTAGTTTATACCAGTGTTCAAGATGCAGTCACTAATGAACCGGACTCGAAAGATATTTTTCAACAAGATTTCGAAGTATCCAGTTCCATGAGGCTGGAAGGTCCGAACGGTATAACAAGCCCATTCCCAGCCGGGCGTTACGAAGTGGAGCTGTACCTCAAAACCGAAGAACTCGACGAGCATTTTGTGATGCGGCGTACATTAGATGTGAGGTAGATTATTGTTGCTTCTTTTCTGCAAAAGAAAAGGTGGGTAAAAGGAAGCCCCCGATTTTTCCCATAAGATAGATAATCTTTACCAGAATTTTTGTAGAACTAACCCCTCCGTCACTACGTGCCACCTCCCCTATATTTTGCGTTGCAAAACACCCCGTAATGCTATGGGGCACGGCAGAGGAGGAGTTTTGCGACACTCTTTTATCGTGTAATTTTGCCGGTAAGGCGAGAAAGCTTTCCCCTTCACCCTTGTGTTGCGAAGCGGTATAGAGGAGAGACAGAGGAGCGGTGGAGACGAAGAGAGGGGTTAGGAAGAGGCATATAGGATTTTTTAGAACTAATCCCTCCGTCACTGCGTGCCACCTCCCCCTATATTTTGCGTTACAAAACACCCCGTAATGCTACGGGGCACGGCAGAGGAGGAGTTTTGTGATGTTATCATGAGGTTTTGCAGGTGGGGACCGAAAGTATTTTGCATGTTCGTTTTGTCCTGTACTCGCCTTATGCTATCTTTGGGGAAAATAACTTGGATAATACAGTATGACGATGAAACGCGAAAAGTATATTCCGGCTCCGACGGATACCAGCCGGGAAAAACTACCGGAGGAACTTATGGAGTTGGTCGAGGTAATGGCGAAAAATGTTCATGAGGTATGGTCGCAATCTCGTTTGTCCGAAGGGTGGACTTACGGAGCGCGACGGGACGATGAGAAGAAGACGCATCCCTGTCTCGTGCCTTATGAGGAATTACCCGAAATAGAAAAGGATTACGATCGCAACACAGCGATAGGGACGCTTAAACTGATACAAGCGTTGGGATTCGATATTGTGAAGAAGAGATGAAAAGACTAAAAGAATTTTTCGGGGCGATGAAGGATTTTTTCAGACACCCGGTTATCGGTATAGACCGGATTTTGTCATCGGGTATCAAATGGCAATTGCTTTTTTTACTGGGTGTTATCGTTGCTGCTATTCTTTTGTTCATCGTAATCGAATGGCTTACAGGCAGTATTCTTACTATTAAGGAGAACGACCCACGTAATATTTTTGTTGATGTCTATTATCATTTTGCCGATCCCGGCAATCAGTATGTCGTCGAAGGGACATGGAATCGATTCCTTGCATTCCTTATTTCGATCACCGGGTCTGCACTGATGGGCGGTTTGCTCATCTCTATTTTCTCGAATATTATCGACCGCCGGGTAGAGCGTGCGAGGGAGGGTCAGATAGGCTATAAATTTAGGAATCATTATGTGATTATAGGGTTCGATAAGATGGCTATCGGGCTTATCAAACAGTTGTATCAAAAGAGTGTGGCCGAACAGTCGGATCATACGCCTTATTTGTTTGTCATTCAGACTTCGGGTAGCGTCGATTCTGCCCGTCACGAGTTGTTGTCCAAACTTGATGCCTCTATCGACCGTCGTACGATAATTTTGCACGGGGGCCGCGATTCGCGGGAAGATTTGGAGAAACTGTATTTGCCGGATTGCAAGGAGATATTTTTGTTGGGCGAGGAGAATGAAACCGATCATGACTCGATCAATATCGAATGTGCGGCTCTCATTAATAGGATTTTGCGGGAAAAGAACGCAATAGGAAAAGAGCCCCGGGATATAGAGGAGCTGCGTATGTTGGTAGCGCAAATACAGGGCCGTTGTAAAAAATGTAATGTGCTTTTCGAAGCTCAATCGACCTTTGCCGTATTTCAACGGTATGATATAGAATCTATATTCCAACTTCCGAAGAAGACTGAGAAGCAATGGCTGGTGCATTTCCAAAAAAAATATAAAGACGGTGCGGAGAATGAAAAATTATTGAAATTAATGCTGACTTTCAATCGATTGAGCGAAAGGCTTATCGATTTTCTGCCGTTTAATTTTTATGAAACTTGGGCGGAGAAGGTGTTGGTGCGAGGCCTGTATACTCCGCATGACAAAGGTTCGGAAGTCATACGTTATGTACCTATCGACGGTGACGGAATCGGTTATGACAGCAACCGATACGTCCATCTCGTCATTGTGGGAATGACCAGCATGGGAATCGCCATGGGGGTGAAAGCCGCTCATATCGCCCATTATCCCAATTTCCTTCGAGACCGGAGTAAACGGACTCGAATCTCTTTTATCGACATGAATGCCGACACCGAGTTCGATCGGTTGCGGGGCAGATACAACTCTTTGTTCGACATGTGCGACTATCGAGTTATCGATACGGTAGAGCCAGCTAAGAGTTATGCCAACCCGAATACCGATGATAAGTTTACCGACATAGAGTTTGAATTTATCAAAGGTTCTGTCGAGAGCCGTCCGATACAAGAGTTGCTACAACATTGGGCAGAGGAGGAAGACGGACGGTTGTTGACTATCGCTATCTGTTTCGAAATTCCTCAAAAGAGTATCGCTACGGCACTTTATATGCCTCGGCTCGTGTATGAAAAGGCTCATTCGATACTCGTGCGTCAGAATGTTTCCTGCTCGACCATCGAATTGATACGAAAAGCTCATCAATACGGTAAATTGAGGGCGTTCGGCATGTTGGACGAGTGCTATGACATAGACGACGATTGCATGAAACGGGTACGGCGGATAAACTTTATTTATCATAAAATAACTCCCGAACAGCCTTTCCCGCAAACATTGAACGATATCGAGGCAAGGGCATTGTGGGAAGAATTGTCTACCGTGCATCGTTGGTCGAATGTTTACAATGCCCACTCTATTCCTTCCAAGCGAAGAAGTTTCGGAAAATCGGAACCTGAAAATCTCGATGAAGATACTGCTTTGATCGAGATGATGGCAGAAGTGGAACACAATCGTTGGAATATGGAGAAACTGATTATGGGGTATCGTCCTACAACTTCCGGAGAAGACGAGGAGATACAACGATTGGGCAAGGAACGGAAAAGAAAGATAGAGCGTGAATCTTTTGCCCATACTTATATCAAACCGTATGAAGCATTGAGCGAATCGGTTAAGGATTACGATCGATTGATTATGAAATATTTGTGGAGGGTATAATCATTTTTTGTCATTGGTGATTATGGAAAAAGTCCTGCGAGATTACCGTTCCCGACTTCAAGCTAACAGCCGGGAAACGGAGCGGATAAAAATGTATATTCGTATCATTGCTTTTCTTCGTCTTTCGGTAGTCGTTGTTGCGACATTGATCGTGTATTTGTTTAGAAATGAGGGTGTAGAGGTGTGGGGCACAACCGTATTGATAGGAATCGTTCTGTTCCTGTCGTTGGCCCAGGTGCACGATCGCTGGTTTCGGAAAAAAGAATTTGTCGATTGTCGGGACCGGATTATTCATAGGGAATTGTCCTTGTTGGAATATCGTTTCGACGGAATCGACGGGGGCAGTGAATTCATCGACCCTTCCCATGATTATAGCTTCGACCTCGACCTTTTCGGCGAGAGGTCCTTCTTCGCCTATATCAATCGCACAGCGACGACAGTAGGGCGAGTCGCGTTGTCCCGGGAGTTGCTTCACCCCGATTTGAAAACTGCGTCTATTCGGGAGAGGCAGGAGGCTGTCGAGGAAATGTCCTGCCATACGGATTTCAGGATAGATTTTCAATCATACGGGGGCTGTTCGGGAGAGAGCCGGGTAGATACCGAGGCTATCGAACGGCTTGCCGGAATGCCTCGGTTCGGAACGGGGCGGATTGTGCGTTGGCTGGTTTATGCGGTTCCTGCGGTTTATCTTGCCTTATTCGCTTTATGGTTAACGGGAATGGTCGCAGGGAATGTGATCGTGGCGGTTTTCATTTTTTTGTTGGTTTTGTCCGGTCTATTTGCCAAACGGGTAACCCGCATACAAGAACAGCTCAACCGGACGCTTCAATCGCTTTCTCGTTATTCACGTCTGTTCGAGATGATGGAGCGGACGCGATTCCGGTGCAAGCCATTGAGTGAGTTACAAAGCCGGTGTGTTGACAGCAACGGCTCTGTCTCGCAGAGGGTGTCCCGTTTACGGCATTTGCTCAGCAATCTCGACCAACGCTACAATTTCGTAGGATTCGCCTTGTTGAACGGATTTCTGCTTTGGGATTTGCGGCAAATCAACGCGCTCGACCGATGGCTGTGTGACAATCGTGAAAAAATAACGCAATGGATAGATGTATTGTCGCGGTTCGACGTATATGTCTCGTTAGGAACTTTTCGATACAATCACCCCGACTATGTATTTCCCGATATACGGGAAGATCGCACCCCGGTTATGCAGGCCGAAGCTCTGGGACACCCGCTTATCCCGAGAGAGAAGCGCGTCTGTAACGATGTTGCGCCCATGAACGAGGCTTCTTTCCAGATTATCACCGGAGCCAATATGGCCGGGAAGAGTACGTTTTTGAGGACTATCGGAATCAATTATTTACTCGGCTGCATGGGCGCTCCCGTTTGTGCCGATAGCATGACTTTTACTCCGTTGCCTTTGTTTACCGGATTGCGGGCCTCTGATTCTCTTGCCGATAACGAGTCTTACTTTTTTGCCGAATTGAAACGTTTGCAGCAAATCGTTTTGCGTTTACGTCGTGGGGAGAAATTATTTATTATTCTCGACGAGATACTGCGGGGAACCAACTCGGTCGATAAGCAGACCGGTTCGCTTGCTCTTATCCGTCAGTTGGTCGGGGCCGGAGCAACGGGAATTATCGCTACTCATGATTTGGCTTTGGGCAAACTTGCCGATAGTCTGCCCGGAAAAGTCGGCAATTATCGCTTCGAGGCAGCTATACAAGGAGACGAACTTACTTTTTCTTATCGGTTACAGCCGGGTATAGCCGAAAATATGAACGCCTGTTTTCTCATGAGAAAAATGGGTATTATTCCCTCTGACTCTTCTGAAAACGATTGAATGGCGATATAATTATTTTGAGCCGTTACAAATAAATTTGCTATTGCTTACATAAAGAAAAAAAATTATCTTTGCAACGCTGAAAAGAGCGTAAAAATACTCATCAAATAAAAAGAGCGAATTATGGTTTATTCACACGAAGTAGAACACATGTGTGTTGTAAAGAAAGGTCCTAATCACGGACCGGCTCCTATCCCCGAAGAGGGAAAATGGGTGAAGGCAAAAGAAGTGATTGATATTTCGGGCTTGACTCATGGTATCGGTTGGTGTGCTCCTCAACAGGGTGCATGTAAACTGACGTTGAATGTAAAGAACGGTGTTATTCAAGAGGCATTGGTAGAGACTATCGGTTGTTCGGGTATGACCCACTCGGCCGCTATGGCATCGGAAATCCTTCCGGGTAAAACTATTTTGGAAGCTCTGAATACCGACCTCGTTTGTGATGCCATCAATACGGCTATGCGCGAGTTATTCCTGCAAATCGTTTACGGGCGTACTCAATCGGCTTTCTCGGAAGGCGGTTTGATGATCGGTGCAGGTCTCGAAGACCTCGGTAAAGGATTGCGCAGCCAAGTAGGTACGTTGTACGGTACATTGGCCAAAGGTCCTCGTTATCTTGAAATGGCAGAGGGTTATATAAAAACTCTTGCTCTTGATGAAAACGATGAAATCTGCGGATATGAATTTGTTCACATGGGTAAATTCATGGACGAAATCAAGAAAGGAACCGATGCCAACGAGGCATTGAAGAAGGTAACCGGAACTTACGGACGTTTCACCAAAGAGGCCGGTGCAGTGAAATATATAGATCCCCGTCACGAATAAAATAAGGAGGAAGTTACTATGATTAGAGAAGTGAAATTTGAAAGTCAAGACCGTCGTATCAAGCAAATTCTTGCCGCTTTGAACGCTAACGGTATTAAAGATATTGAAGAGGCTAACGCTATCTGCGAATCTTATGGACTCGATCCTTATAAAACTTGTGAAGAGACACAACCTATTTGTTTCGAGAATGCAAAATGGGCTTACGTGGTAGGTGCTGCTATCGCTTTGAAGAAAGGTTGTAAGAATGCTGCTGATGCAGCCGAAGCTATCGGTATCGGTTTGCAGTCGTTCTGTATTCCCGGTTCGGTAGCCGATGACCGCAAAGTGGGTCTCGGACATGGAAATTTGGCCGCTCGTTTGCTTCGCGAAGAGACGAAATGTTTTGCATTCCTTGCCGGCCACGAGTCGTTCGCCGCAGCCGAGGGCGCTATCAAAATTGCCGCTAAGGCCGATAAAGTGCGCAAGGAACCTTTGCGTTGTATTTTGAACGGTCTGGGTAAAGATGCTGCTCAAATCATTTCGCGTATCAATGGATTTACCTACGTTCAAACACAATTCGACTATTATACGGGCGAGTTGAAGGTAGTTCGTGAAATAGCTTATTCCAAAGGTGAACGTGCCAAAGTAAAATGTTATGGAGCCGATGATGTGCGCGAAGGCGTGGCTATCATGTGGCACGAAGGTGTAGACGTATCTATCACGGGTAACTCTACGAACCCTACCCGTTTCCAACACCCCGTAGCCGGTACTTACAAGAAAGAGTGCGTAGAGAAGGGTAAGAAATATTTCTCGGTAGCTTCCGGTGGCGGTACGGGTCGTACTTTGCACCCCGACAACATGGCTGCCGGTCCTGCTTCTTACGGTATGACCGATACAATGGGTCGTATGCACAGCGATGCTCAGTTTGCCGGGTCTTCGTCAGTTCCTGCTCACGTAGAAATGATGGGATTCCTCGGTATCGGTAATAACCCTATGGTGGGTTGCACCGTGGCTTGTGCTGTCGATGTAGCTCAGGCTTTGAGTAAGTAATCATTTGTATCTTATTATGTATAAGCATCTGTGGCCGTTTGGTCGCAGGTGCTTTTTGTTTTCTCCCCGATGTTTTCCTTTTTCGTTTTCTCCCATAGGCCGGAGTATTTTAGCCGGAAATGTTCTTTTAGCGGATAAGAGAAGAGGTTAAATGTCCAATATAAATCGGCAGATGAGAGGCTGTTTTTAACCCCTCCGTCACTACATGCCACCTCCCCTATATTTTGCATTACAAAACACAGGGGAGGAGTTTTAAATGTCTCCGATAGTGAAAACAGAAATACTCCATAAAGCTACGGGGCACGGCAATGGAGGAGTTTAAAATATTTGAAGCGACACTTTCAAACCTCTCCCCCTGTGCCGCATAGCGGTATAGGGGGAGTGCCCATCGGGCGAGGGGGTTAGTTCTACAAAAAAATCCTATGTGCTTCTTTTTTAACCCCTCTCTTCGTCGCTGCCGCTCCTCTGTCTCTCCCCTATATTGCTGCGCAACTTCCCGTAAGGCTACGGGACACGGCAGGGGAGAAGGGGGGAATACTCACAAAGAACCGAAAAGATAAAAAGACCGTTCAAAGCAACACATTTAATCCTTTCCCTCTGTATCGCAACAATCGATATAGGAGGGAGTGCCCGTAGGGCGAAGGGGCTGAAACAAAACCTGCAAGAATCTCAATGACAAAATCCGGGCGAGCGTTGCTTTATACCTTGAAATAAATAATTACTTCGATAGCCGTAGATACGATGATGCGCTACGTGTCGACTCTACTGTCAAATCGTGGGTTCTTGCTGGCTTTATTATAGGATTATTGGTAGTTGCATTCTATGTATTTTGGTATTCTATAATCTGTCTCGAAGAATGTCAAATTCGGACAAAATGATTCTGCAATTATGTCATTAAAGAGGTTGTATTGTCTTGGTTTTTATTTTTAGGTTATGATAAAGTCTTATTATTATGTGATGGTATAATTTTTGTATATTATCGATATGTAATGAAAATGAGTATTAACATATAAAAAATAAACCATTATGATTTCACAGAAATTACAAGAAGCCATTAACGTTCAGATTGCGGCTGAAATGTGGTCGTCGAATCTTTATTTATCGATGTCGTTTTATTTCAAAAAATTGGGATATGACGGATTTGCCAATTGGATGAGAAAACAGTCTCAGGAAGAGTTGGAGCATGCTTACGACTTGGCCGATTATGTATCGAAGCGCGGCGGTGTAGCCAAAGTAGATAAGATAGATGTCGTTCCTCAGGAATGGGAGAGTGTGCTCGATGCTTTTGAAAATGTTTATAAACACGAGTGCCATGTATCTTCTCTTATCGACGAGTTGGTAAATGTCGCTTCTTCCGAAAAGGATAAGGCTTCGCAAGATTTTCTCTGGGGCTATGTGCGCGAGCAGGTAGAAGAAGAGGCCACGGCTTTGGGCATTGTCGAGAAGTTGAAACGTTGTAAAGACGAAGCCAGTATTTTGTATATGGACGAGAAACTGGGTGAGAGGTAATTGTCAAGGATTATTTCTTATAAGTGATTGAAAAAGGGACTTTGGAAGAATTGTTTTTTCCGAGGTTCTTTTTTTGTATATTCGGTATCGATTGGGTAAACTATTTGTACGATGAGAAAATTGCTTTGTCCGCAGTGTAAGGTGTCTTCGATGTATGTGAAGAACGGTAAGGGGGAGCGTAGGGCGGTGTATGTGACCGATGGAGGGGTAGTCGTTGCCCGCAAAGAGGGCGAGACTCTCGATGGTTTCGATCTTGAAACAGTTTATTGTATGGGTTGCTCTTGGAGCGGGTCCCCCAAACGTATGGTGAAAATGTGATTTGTCCGATATGAATCGGTTGATGAGGGGCTGTTTTCAACCCCTCCGTCACTACGTGCCACCTCCCCTATATGGCTGGCGTCACACAGGGGAGGAGTTTTAAATGTCTCCGATAGTGAAACAGAAATTTGAAGCGCATTTTAGCTCTCTCCCCCTGTGCCGCGTAGCGGTATAGGGGGAGTGCCCATCGGGCGAGGGGGTTAAATGTCCAATATAAACCGGCTAATGAGATGCCGTTTTCAACCCTTCCGTCACTACGTGCTACCTCCTCTGCCCCCCCGTAGCATTGGGGTGTCGAGTAACAATAGGGGGCGTGGTAGAGGAGAAAGAATTTGTCAAGGTAGGGAGAGCGGGGGAATTTTGTTCTTGTCTCCGGCGACGGCTATGTAGAATTGTGAGGGGACGAGATATTTTTGTGCTGCCGATAGTAGATCGCCGGGTGACAGTTGCCGTATGGCTTCGTCTTGCTGCGCAAAATATTCGACTGGGAGATCGTTGGCTTTCAATGAAAGGTAGTAGTCCGCTATGGAAAAGGGGGAGTCGAGGGTACGAGCCATGTCTCCTCTCAGGTAGTTTTGTACGGTGATGAACTCGTCGGTCGGGACGGGCTCGTTTCTGAGTCGATCTATTTCGACGAAGACTTCGTCGATGAGCGGGCGGGTGAATTCGGTTCCGGTTTGGGTCGATATGGTTAAATAGCTTCCGTATCGCATGGCGGCGATAGAGGAAGATATGCCATAGGTATAGCCCTTTTCTTCCCGTATGTTGGACATGAGTCTGCTGCCGAAATATCCGCCGAGTATAGTGCAGAGCAGTTTCAGGGCGAAGAAATCGGGGTTTTCCCGGCCGATGACCGGCAGTCCCATTCGGATTCCGGATTGGAGGGCGTTTTCTTTGTGGGTGACTATTATCGGATTTTCGGTACGATGTATGGGGAAAGCGGGGATTATCGCAGAATCGACAGAGGGTACATTCCATGTGTGGCCGAAGTGGAGTTCCAAATTATCGAGAAGTTTCCCGGTGATTTTTCCGGCGATGAAGATACGACATTTCCCGGGAGCGATGTGCTGCCGATGGTAGTCTCGGAGGTCTTCGGTTGTGATATGGTTTATATGGTCGGGGGTGACAGCCCGTCCGTAAGGGTGCTTGTCCCCGAAAATCATAGAGAGAAAAGTCTCGGAGGCGAGGACGTCTACTTTTTCTTTCTGAACGAGCAGTTGTTGGAGACGCCGTTCTTTGAGCCGGGTGAATTCTTTTTCCGGGAAATCGGGCCGTATAACGATGTCTGCCAGTAGAGATAGGCAGGTGTCGAGATGCCGATTGAGCGTGTAGAGCGTGACATAGAGATAGTGACTCGATGCGGAGGTTTGCAACCATGCTCCGTGGTAGTCGAATGATTCGGCTATCTCTTCCGAGCTTTTGCCCGCAGCGCCTTCTTTGAGCATCAACAGGGTGAGGGCGGCTGTACCCGGTTTCTGTTCGGTATAGTAACCTCCTTCGAACATAAGGTCTATGCGGCACACGTCTTCGTCACCTCGATTACAAGCGATGATTTCGATGCCGTTCGATAAAGCATGGATGCCGGGTGCGGGCAGGGATAGGGGCGGAAATGTTCCGACAGGCGGAGTCGTTGTTCGGTCTAACGTCATAATTTTCAGAGTAGAGTGAGTGCTTTTTGTAAATCATCGGGGGTATCTATACCGATTGTTTCTTGTGTGGTGATGCCCACTTTAATCGTATAGCCGTTTTGCAGCCACCGGAGTTGTTCGAGCGATTCGGCGATTTCGAGCGACGACTGGGGCAGCCGGGTGATCTGGGACAATATGTCGGCTCTGTATCCATACATGCCGATGTGTTTGTAGTAAACGTGTTTATCGGGCCATTGTTCGGGGGATATATTTCTCATATAGGGAATTATCGAACGGCTGAAATAGAGTGCTTCGTTTTTGTCGTTGAGAATGACCTTCGGAGAGTTGGGATTGGCGAGGGCCTCGTAACCTTCGGTTGCCTCGAAGGGGCGCACGAGGGTCGCTATCTGGGTTTGAGGCGAATCGAAGCAAGCGATGAGGCTCTCGATCTGTTCGGGTTTGATAAACGGTTCGTCCCCTTGAATGTTGATGATTACGTCTTCGTTTCCGCCCAGACGATTGTAGGCTTCGAAGCAACGGTCTGTTCCGCTACGGTGTTCGGCCGATGTCATGACAACGTTCCCGCCGAAAGATTTCACGGCGTTGAATATTCGGTCATCGTCAGTGGCGACACATACATTGTCGAGGATTTTGCGGACTTGCTCGTAGACCCGTTGAATCATATATTTCCCTTTCATGTCGGCCAGCGGTTTCCCGGGGAATCGGGTAGAGGCGTAGCGAGCCGGAATAATACCGATGAATTTCATATTGAATTTCTTATAACGTTTTTTTATTTGATTTCGATCACATAAAGCTGCGCGTTTTCGTATTTGACAACTTTTATACCCGCTCCTTTTTCGATGTATCCGTGAAGGGCTACGGCGTCGAACTGTCTGTCGCCGATGGTTACTTTCCCGGAGGGTCGGAGTATGGTTGCCGCGAGTCCTTCTTTTCCGATATATTCTTGTAATTCGGAGGGAACTCCGATGTATCCTTTTTCTGTGGCTTGATCCGCTTGAAGGGCTAAACGTCCGAGTGGGCCTTTACTGCCGATTTTTTGGAAAAACCAAAAGAGTAAAGCTACGGAAATAATGACTCCCGAGATGACAGTTATTATTCCTTTGCTGATGTCGGCGGCAGAAACAAAGTTGAAATCGAAATTGACATTCCCGACCAATGCCAAAATGAGTGCTCCTAATATCAGAATGGAGCCCGAAATGCCGGCTATACCGAAGCCGGGGATAACGAGAAATTCGAAAATGAGCAGAATGATGCCGATGACGAAAAGCAGTATTTCCCAGTTCGCGGCTAATCCGTCGATGTAAAGTGGAGTGAAATAAAGTACGGCTGCGGTACAGGCAATGGCCGAAGGCAATCCTATGCCCGGTGTTTTCAGTTCCATGAAGATACCGCCGAATATGAGCGTTACCATGAGAGCCTGAAAGGCGGGGTGGGTGAGAAAACCGGCGATATCGTCGAAGAGCGAGGGTTTGAATTCTTGTAAAGCATAAGTCTCGTACCGGAGTTTTTGCGAAATGATCTCGTCGACGTTATCGACTATGCCTTCGCAATATTTTTGGGCGATGGCCTCGTTTGCCGTAAGGGTGAGTACTTTGCCCGAATCGCAAAGATTGGGGACGATTACTCTTTCGTCGACCATAGCTTCGGCTATGAGCGGATTGCGCCGCCAGTTTCCCGATTCGTCTTTTCCGTGTGACTCGGCCGTCGCCCGCATGGTCGCCCGCATGTATGACTGGTATTTGTCGGGCATGGCGGCTCCGGTTTCATTGACTACCGTAGCGGCTCCCATGCTTGCGCTGCTGCGCATATAGATACTGTCGCAGGCTATGGCGATGAGTGCTCCTGCCGATGCGGCATTGTTGTCGACGAAAGCATAGACGGGAATGGGTGCATTGAGTATGGCCGTTCTCATGGAATCGGCGTGAACGACAGTTCCCCCGTAGGTGTTCAGCCGTAGTATGACGGCTTTTGCATTTTGTTCTTGGGCTTGGTGTAAACCGGCTCTTAAATATCGCCAAGTCGTACTCCCGATTTCTTTGGTTATATCTATTTGATAAACAGTGTTTTGTGAATTCGATACAAAATACTGGAAAAATAATATGAGAAAAAAGATATGTTTGTGAAACTTTTTCATGAACCTATGTGTTTAATATTAAGAAGCACAATTAAAAAAGATAAGAAATATGTTACAAAGTAAATAAAAAATAATCAGAACAATATTATGGGATTGTATTTTGCGAAAACAGATTTTTTTTGAGCCCCTTTGAAATAGCTGAATGTTTCGAAGACGTTTAGGAGAATGTAGAAATTTCAGATTGTAGTAGTTAGTATGAGTAGATTTTCGATGCATTTTCGTAATACAAAGTAGTAGTATAAGTAGTAAACAAGAATTACAAAATCATCAAAATTTTCAATTATGAACTCTCTAAAATTTCAAGATAGATTGTTAGGTCTCCAAGACAATTTGCTAAACTTCGCTTATATGCTTACCGCAAACCGGGAAGAAGCGAAAGATTTGCTTCAAGATACGACTCTTAAAGCTCTCGACAACGAAGATAAATATATCGACAATGTCAATTTCAAAGGTTGGGTGTTTACCATCATGCGAAATATTTTTATCAATAATTATCGCAGGGTTGTACGGAACCAGACTATTATAGACCAGACAGAAGATCTGTATCACTTGAATTTGCCCCAAGACTCGGGATTCGCGTCGCCGGAAGGTTCTTTTACGGTGAAGGAGATTACAACGGCTATCAATAGTTTCAGCGAGGAGTATCGGATACCGTTTTCTATGCATGTGGCAGGGTATAAATATCACGAGATTGCCGAAAAAATGGATTTGCCTTTGGGCACGGTAAAAAGCCGAATCTTTTTTGCCCGTCAACGTTTGCAGGAGATGCTGAAAGATTATAAATAAAGTATAGCCGAATTGTTTTTAGGCTTATTCGAAGTGTTCCTCATAGAAAGCCCTCATAAATCATATAGGATTTATGAGGGCTTTGGATTTCCCGGTAAAGGCGGAATAGCCATACTTTTTATCTTTTTCTTTAATCCCTCCGTCCTTCGGACACCTCCCCTATATTTTGTGTTGCAAAAACACCCCGCAATGCTGCGGGACACGGCAAGGGAGGAGGGTGTTGGTGTTCAACATTTTGGCTTTACCGTTTATTTTCATTCCTTCTTTTTTCTACGGGTACTTTCCCTATCGGCAGGGGAAGGATTGAAATGTTATTTTGAATATTCTTTTTAACCCCTCCGTCCTTCGGACACCTCCCCTATATTTTTGCGTGGCAAAAACACAGAGGAGGAGTGTAGGGTTCATTTCTTCATTTTATCCGTTATTTTCACTTCTCTTTTTCCCCTGCCGTTTTCCGTGGTATTATGGGCAGTTGCGTCAGTGGTATAGGGGAGACACCGCAGAAATGGTAGTTTCTGCGGAGAGGGGTTGAATGATTGTTTATTTGTGATTTACCTGAGTTTCTCTTCGAGAAGATCGGAGAGGATATGGATATTCTTTTCGTTATCGTACGCTTTCAGCAGCTGTATTCGTTCGGAGCGTTTGGCTTGGTCGAAAGGTTCATTTAAGGCGGTTTCGACAGCGCGAGCCATAGCCTGAGGCGTATCGGCAATGAGGCAGGCTTTGTCCAAGCCTGTACCGAATAGCATTTTGCTGTTTACGATACAGTGTCCTCCGTGAAAGAGGGCATTCAATAGTTTCAGTTTTAATCCCGTGGGTTGGAATGTGACGAGCAGGTTGGCTGCCGCTTTTTCGATAAGCTGGTTCATTTGTTCTTCCGAGGGATTGGCGATGAGTTGTGCGCCGGGTGTCCGTTCGACCAGCCGAACGAGTGTTTCCGGGGGATTTTTTCCGGCGAATATCCATGATGTGCCTTGTGTGAGCGGGACGACTTGCCGTAACAGGTATTCGGCGGCTTCGATGTTCTCTTCGACCGAAAGGTTCCCGTGATAAAGGATATAGTTCTCCTTCGGGCCGGCAGGGGCTACCTCGGCGTATGCGTGAAAGGCTGGAAGCAGCGACACCGGAATTTGCGGGTATCTCGACGAGAAATAACAGCGGTCGCTCTCGGAGATCGCTAAAATGGCATCGGCATGCAGGAGTATCTTTTCGTATTTTGCCAATTTGACAGCTTCGAGTTCGTAGTAGAGCTTTTTCCACCCTGATGTCTTGCGGGATAATTCTTTGTAGTATTCGTGCTCGATGTTGTGCATTCGGACTAATTTGATACGGTCTTTCAGCCGTTTGTCGGACAGAAAGGCGCAACAATGCAGACCTTCGAACAGTATGGGGGCATTGTCGGAAAGCAGATTGTCGAGAAGTTTTGAACAATGGCGACTGGAAACTATATAAGGGATATGCGAAAGCTGGCGGATAACAGACCGGTGACGCGGATAGTAAGAGACTCTGGCGGCTACTTCGTTTAGCTGTTTGGCTCTACTCCGGTCGTATTGGAATGTGTGTAGCCATGTCTCGTAGCCCATATTTTTTAACGCTTTCAACTTATAGTAAATATCGATAACTCCTCCATAGTCCGGTGGAAAAGGGACTTGCAGAGAAACGACATGGAAACGTCGGGAGGGAGACGGAGACAAACTCATGGGGAATTAGAATTTGTATCCGAGACCAATAGAAATATTAGCCTGATTGAAGTCGTTTATGAAAATATATTTTCCCTCTATATGTAGGTTTAGGTGGCGAGAGATGTTCATTTCGAATCCGGCTCCGGCGTTTATTCCGAATTTATTTCGGGTATTGGAGAGTTCTTTATCGTTTTGTAACGCATTTCCCCTCCAACTTTGAAACGCGATACCGGCTAAGGGATATACCGAGAATCGACCGGCGAAAGGAATGAGGTAATGAATGTTCCCGTTGATTTCCCATTCGTTGAGGTCGTGGTGCGAGAATGTGTAGTTGACCGACGGCACTACTCGCCAGTTTTTTGCAAAGGGGAGATGCATGAAAACTCCTGCTTGTACGTTTTCTGTATCGAACATGTATCCGGCTGATATGCCTAAGCACTTCGTATTGTAATTTTGTGCTTGGACGGTGGTGGCGGAAAGCAGCCCCATGAATATAAAAAGTCCTATTATTTTTTTCATATCCAAAAGTTTGAGGGACAAATATACGGTATCTTTCTGTTAATATGTAGTCGATGAAGTTATTTTTAGGATAGTATGGCTTTAAATGTGAAAAATGTTTTTGATATAGTCCTTATTGTTAAGAAGATATTAGAAATTGTTTTAATTTTTGAAGAGAGGATTTTCGTACGGGGAGTTTGAAATTGCGGTAGAGTTTGTAATCCTTAGTAATGAATATCGTTTTGTTGTATATGAGGCTGTGCTGTTTGTGTTGCTTTTTTCTATGGGATTGACTTTTACAGCTTCTACGACTTTGGACATGGATTGTGAGCGAGCCAATTCGGGAACGGCCTCTGCGTTGTTCGGAGCAGCAGGTTTTGCTTTTGGAGGTATCGTTTCTCTGTTGGTGGGATTGGGCGATATCCTTTCTACTACGGGTCTGATATTTTTCGTTTGCTCGGTGTGTTCTCTTTGTTTTTCCGTTTTGGCTATGAACCAGACACGTATGAACTTATGGGGGAGTTTCAAATGTAAGATGGGGCCTGCTGCTAGGTTTTTCTTTTTGAGGCGAGAGAAATAAAAATGGGTAATAAAAGTAGTGATCGTAATTAACAGAAATGTATAAATCCCCCGCTCTTTTTCAAGGCGGGGGATTTTGTGTAGGACTATATCTTTATAATTCAAAAAGATGAGTTGGGATAATTTAGCATTTTATTTTTTGATGACTTTCACGGCTTTACCATCGTTCACTTTTACAAAATACATACCGCCAGCAAGATCGGAAAGGTCGAGAGAAATAGTTGTCGTACCTACATGGGCTTGTCTCATTACCAGAGAACCGGCTATATTATATATTTCGACCGTTTCGATTGTATTTTGAGCAGATATCGTAATGATTCCCGTCGTGGGGTTGGGCGATATACGTGAAATGCTTACTGCATTTTCTATGCCTGTATATATATTGTTCAATACCAATGATTTCTTTGCGGGTGTCACACAACTGTTGTCACTGGTAGGCATAGCCCATACGGCTAATCTTTCACCGGCATTGGATACCGCATATAAGTTCCCGGCATAGTCGAATTCGAAATCATTAACATAACCGCCCATTTCGGCAATTTCTTTTCGGAATTTTTCCGTGACAGAAGGTATTCCCTCTTTCATCTTGTAGGAGTACACGGCCACTCCGCCATTTACGCTAAGGGCTATAAGCTGTTCTTTTTCATTGACGGCGAGAGCTCCGTTTTGGGACGACTCACCGATGATATTGGGCTCGGCTGTATTAAATACGGCATCTTGGTATTGATCGCTGTAATAGAACATACATGGATTTGCGGGAGAGTTGCTTCCGCCACCTCTGTATTGTGCGGCCCAATATCCGGTAGAAACGGGAACGATACTGCTGTTGTCGTTGCCCACGTAACTACTGGCGGCTTTCGATTCGTTGGGCGCAGTTGTCCATGTATTCGATTCGCCGATGTTATAGACGTTGATAAATTTTTTCCAAGATGAACCCGATGCCGTTTTATCTATGGCATAAAGTTGAGTTGTAGCTCCTTCTCCTCGAATACCTACGGCTGTTATTTGGCCGCATACATATTTGCCTCCTATCATTAGGCTGCCATTCGAATTTGTAGCTCCTGTAAATATAGAAGAAATATCAAAGGTTTCGGGGTTCATCAGGTAAATACCTGCGTTGTTCGTGCTGGCGTCGCATAGGAATACTCGTCCATCTGATGCTACGGCTGCTTTTCTCGGACCCATACCGGTTTCTCCGCTCCAAGATATGGTTCCGCTATAAGCTGTGGATCCTTGTTGAGTAATATCGCTTATGTCTGCACCGAGTACATACACACCCACTGTCGAGGTTTGGGCTTGTGAAGGATTTCCTGCACTTACTGTTCCGGCGGCAGTGTTCGTTATATAAATACGTCCGAAGTAGTCGCTTTCAGGTGATTTATCGATGGCGACACCGTATGGCGCATAGTACTGGTATAGAGGACTGTCGTCGGATATTTTCGTAAATTTCGTGACGTTTCCGGCGATGGCTTGAATACTCCAATTCAGCTTTTCGGCAGGAAGATTGGCTCTGGATATAGTAGTCTGATTCGCTCCCTTTGGTAGCGCTCCTAATGCAATCGTTTGAACAGCTTCGCCTGTTTCTGGATTATTCAATATCAAGTTTACAGATGTGGCATCCTCGTTTAAGTTGAAGTTGATAGTATATCCGTCTTCTGTTTCGTCATAGGATAAACCGTATGCAAATATACGGGCGGGAGATTCGGATTGCTCCATGCCTTTGGTCGTGTATTTTACGATTTTATTCCCAGCCAACAGGTATATATCTATATCGGAATTATCGACGATTCCTATACTTGTCATTGGAGAAAGTCCCGTAGTGGAGATGAAAGATTCGGTATCTCCGATGTTTCGGGCTTGATCTATTCCATTCGTAATGTCATATAAACGAACTTTATAAGAATAATTTCCATCTCCTTGACTTTCACAAATGGGTGCGCTCATATAAATTTTATCGGCGTAACGGAAATAATTCGCTCCGTATGACTCTACCGGAATGTTATCCGAGAAATCGGCGAACATGATTCCCTGGTCGCTCATCCAGTCCATTAAAAATTCTCTTGGGGCCGTGAGTGTACCGTCTATGATCAATCTACTTTTTGCTAAGGGCGAGAGTGTGATATGGGCTTTTTCTCCGATTTGACTTTCATCGAAGTCCGTGTCGTTTTTCTGGAATCCGGCTACTTCTCCGTTTTTAATATTCCAACATACATATCTGATACCGTATGTCGTATTCCAAGCGTTTCCGGCATGGGAGTCGAAATACAGTTGGAAATCGTCGATCGTGCCGCTTACAGCGATGGTATTGGCTATATAGTTGGAGTTGTTGTTTCCGGCGGCTGCGAGACTGGCACTTGTATTCGTTTGTAATGTAGCGACGACAACCGGGGCTGAATCTTCTAACGAGGTCGTTTCACTTCCTTGCCATTTATATACGTAAAAGTCTCCAGTTTGATACGCATTGCCTTCTTTGCCGATGACCGTCGAGTTTGTCCCAATAAGCACGCCGTCAATAGTAAAGGCGATATCGGATAGTATATAGGGTAATTCTTTCCCGTTATAACCTTCGGTTACAAGACCTTCGGTACTCATTTCTTTAATGAGTTCTCCGGTTGCTGGATTCAGAACCAAGAGTTTAGGAAGTTTATTTTCATCTACTGCCAATACATAATATTTGTTGTCTCTCAGGATTGCCCGACGTACGGTAAGTCCATTCAAGGCTTCGATGTCGGTAATTTCTGTTTCTTTGGTGAGATTGTAATATGCCGCTGCTGCAATATCTCCGTCTTGGTCGGGGTGTGGATAATCAAGCACTTCCTCTTCTATTTCTTCATCAGAGGGTTCTTCGTGTTCCAAATCGGTCAGCCTTTTGTTAATGAATGCCGTTTCATTGACGATGACTTCGATTGGTTCGGTTTCTTTCCAGAATCCCTCGATGTCGAATACCAGATTGTAGTTCCCGGGAGTCAAATCGGTAAATACGAATAATCCATTATATTCTTTATCGGTTGTATATCGGCCTACTTCTTCACCGTTCTCGTTTTGAAGAATAACAGTTACGTTGTTCAAGGGAGTATAGGCATCGATCGAATTGATTTTGTATTTATAGAAGTCGTGTTCGAGAGTGTTATATTTATCTTTAACAGTCCCCATAATGCAGCCGGTAGTTTCGCTATCGTCGTTGAACCATGCACGTATGGCCCGAGCATATCGCATACCTTCTTGTTTGCAGTAGTCTTTGTTGAGAAGTCTTTGGCGTTCGGGTTGATAGGTGTGGAAACAGCCTTCACAAAGGAAGCCGTCACACCCGTGTTTCAAAACACCGAGATAACCGGTATATCCCATGCTGTTTGAGGACGAGCTACCATAGAAAGATATGTCGCCCCGGCTGTTGTTGTCGTTTTCGCCGGTATAATAGGATTTATAGGTAACCTCATTCTTGTTGACATATGGCCATGCGGCACGAGCCATATCGCGGGCGTTTGTCAATCCGTTTCCCGATTCCGAATCGGTCCCTCGATAGAGAATCAGTGGATAATTCGTACTGCTCCCCTCCGTTGCAGCATTACTATGGATCGAAATGAAATAATCCATATTGTTGGCCTCTACATCTTGACAAATCACCGATAGGGTAACTAACTGTTGGGTTCCGCTTTCCCCGGGCTGAGTCTCGATGTATTTGTCGTTTTCGGTTTTGTGTTCATCATCGGCCGCTACGACACCGTTTACCGTGCGCGACATTCTCACATATCCGGCTCCGGCTTTTACGAGTTCTTCCCTTAGGGCCATTCCTTTTATCAAGTTCGTATTTGTTTCGAAGAATCCGAGAGTATCCATTTGAGCATAGTTGATCGTTGCCATCGGCCGGTCGTTAGGCCCCCAACCGCCGTGCCCCGGATTAATATATATTCTGGCCTCGCTTAGATCGTTTGCACTTACCGAAAATGCTAACGTTATTCCTAAGCATATCGATAGAAGTTTATTGAGTTTCATGGTGATAATTATTTTGAGGTTGCTACATTCATTAAAAATATCTCTCCATTTTGTGTCGTATAGACGATTTTGGAAGCATCGTCGGATGCAGAAGGGTACATGCAGATTTTTGATTGATCTGTCAATGCCGTGCGATGAGTGCCTTGTGACGTAACGGCGAATATTTGGGAGTAAGTAACGATTTCCCCGTTATCATAATCTACCATGCCTACGACCCAATCGTTACCTAACCATACCGGTGCACGCAATGTCCCCAAAGAAACCGGATTTGTTCCATCTATATTGCAGACGTATGCTTTCGCTTCGTCAATGACATAATAGAGAAGTTTTCCCCCATCGGGAGAAACCGATGGCCATAAATATCCTACATTTGTTCCGTTGGGAGAAAGTTGCTTTGTTTTTCCATCGATTGTAATGTAAAGCTGGCTGTTCTTAATACTTGGGATAGCCGGGAGGTTTTTCAGCTTTTTACCGGCTATCCGTTTAGAAATAAGTTTGCCATTGTTTACAGCGAGAACCGTACCTCCTTTTACAGTCACACCTTCTAGATTTCGGGTAGGTTTTACTAGTTGTTCTGTTTTCCCGGTTTGTAGATTTACACTGTTTAATGATGAGTAGCGAAGTTTCCCTTTATATTCGCTCTTTCTATAAATTACGGTAGAGCCGTCTTCGGAAAATTGGGCATTAAACCCAGCACTTCGGTCATTGGTAATGGTCGTCAATTTCCCGGTTGCAAGATCAAATTTTTTCAGACCGCTCATGTCTTCGTTGGTTACTAGAACGCAATCCCCCTTCGGACTTATCTTCGGGAGAAATACTCCTTGCCCGTCGAGTGTAAGGGCTTTGGTACTGATTACCTCGATTCCTTGGGCAAAAATCAATTGACTCATAAAAACGAGTACTCCTAGAAATGTTTTTCTCATAATGATTAAAATTATATGGGTAAATAATGGATTATTAAGGATAATTCGAGTATATTTTGAGTCTTTGTGTTTATTTCAGGTTTTCAAATGTAGATATTTTTATTTTATATTCATTATTTAAGTATATAAAAAATGATTCTAAAATATAATATATTTAAAATTGCAATGAAAAATAAATGGAAATAAGATTTGTAGTTCTTGTAAAATATTGATAATTAGATGTTTGTTTGGCTTTATTATTATAATACTAATTATCGGGAATAATCGAAATAATTATTAGCAATTATTTTTTGTTGGTGATAAATTTCCCTCGTTGTATTGAATTTCTAACTTTGATTGGATTGAAGTCGGTTGGGTAACAAGAATGTATTTAACGTAACTACCGAAGTATAAAAATGAAAAAGCCGGTCAATCACCGGCTTTTCTTGTTTTTAATAAGATATAGTTTTTTCCATTTGTGCTTTTTCAAGTCCTTCAAGAGTTCTTTATTCTTTATCTGATAGTCGAGATGTATCGACACGGATTCTTGGAAGGACTCTTCCGCATTTCGTATGCTGTTCCCGGATACGGCTAAATCGATGGAGGGACAATAGGCGATATAGGCATTAGCTTGTTTGAAGATGTAGATATGGAATACCCCTGTAAGCAGATTACCGGAGATTTCTATTTTATCGGTACGAGGTCGCATAACGTTCACGAGTCAATTTGTTTATATATGATTTCGGGTGGAATAGCCGATATTTTCGAGAAGGCGAAAAGTTTCTTTCCCAAGTCTTTCAGCGAAGCGCCTATATGGTAGATTTCCCCATCGATGATTAGGAACCGA